>Ga0247738_10000729_pt1 | contig 11979 bp, 14 predicted proteins | sample UWRJL013104B2_FD_180936 | JGI IMG/M metagenome (GOLD analysis project Ga0247738, IMG submission 180936) | Plant litter microbial communities from Arlington Agricultural Research Station in Wisconsin, United States - UWRJ-L013-104B-2 | ecosystem: Environmental > Terrestrial > Plant litter >...
CTTCCGCGCCGTCGACGGGGTGAGCTTCACGATCTCCCCCGGCGAGGTGCTCGGTCTCGTGGGCGAGAGCGGCTCGGGCAAGACCACGATCGGGCGGGCGATCGGTGGCCTCACCAAGGTCACGGGCGGCTCGCTGCAGGTGCTCGGGCACGAGATGCTCGGCATCAAGGAGCGGGCGTTCAAGCCCGTCCGCAGCGACATCGGCTTCGTCTTCCAAGACCCGGCGTCGAGCTTCAACCCGCTGTTGACCATCGCCGAGTGCGTGGCCGAGCCCCTCATCGTGCACCGCAAGGCCGGGGATGCCGCATCCGCTCGCCCGCGCGTGAACGAGCTGCTCGAGGCGGTGCAGTTGCCGCGCACGTTCGGTGACCGCTTCCCGCACGAGCTCAGCGGCGGCCAGCGCCAGCGCGCGAGCCTCGCCCGGTCCCTCGCGCTCGAGCCGAGCCTGCTCATTGCCGACGAGCCGACGAGCGCGCTCGACGTCTCGGTGCAGGCGCGCGTGCTGGAGCTGTTCGCCGAGCTGCAGAAGGAGTTCGGGTTCGCGGCGCTGTTCATCAGCCACGACCTCGCCGTCGTCGACATGCTCTCCGATCGCATCGCCGTGCTGTTCCACGGCAGGCTCGTCGAGGAGGGCACGGGGGAGCAGGTGCTCGGTGACCCCCAGCATCCGTACACCCAGCGCCTCCTCGCCTCCCTGCCCGTGCCCGACCCGGCCGAGCAGGCGAAGCGCCGCGAGCACCTGCGCGACCTGAAGAGCGCGCAGTGACGGCAGCACCAGCGACCGACGCCCCCACCGTTCGCGCGCGGGATCTCTCGCTGCTGTACCCGTCGAGCAACCCGCAGACCCGGTCGATCGCGGTCAACGGGCTCACGTTCGACATCGCGCCCGGGGAGGTGCTCGCTGTCGTCGGCGAGACGGGCTCCGGCAAGAGCAGCCTCGCCAAGGCGGTCGCGCTGCAGGCGGATAGCTCAGACCCGGACTGCCCCAAGATCACGGGCGGCAGCCTCGAGGTGATCGGCACGCAGGTGCGCGGCATCTCGGCGCGCAAGCGCGACCGGCTCGGCCTGCACGTGGGCTACCTGCGCCAGGAGGCCGGCGACTTCCTCGAGCCCCGGCTCACGGTGGGGGAGAACGTGGCGGAGCCGATCTTCTCGCGCGACCGCCGGTTCAACCAGAACGAGGCGGGCGAGGCGGTGGCCACGCTCATCGACGCCGTGCGCCTGCCGCTCTCGACGATGAACAAGTACCCGCACGAGCTCAGCAAGGGCCAGCGCCAGCGGGTGGCGATCGCGAAGGCCATGATCCTCGAGCCCCAGATCCTGGTGGCCGACGACCCCACCGCCGGCATCGACGTGACCGTGCGCGGGGCCATCCTCGACATCATCGTGTCGCTGCAGCGGGAGCGCGGATTCTCGGCCCTCGTCGTCACGGCCGACCTCGGCGAGGTGCGCCGCGTGAGCAACCGCGTGGCGATCATGCACCGCGGGGTCATCGTCGGCATCGGCGAGCTCGAGCAGGTGCTCGCCGACCCGCGCCACCCGTACGTGCGCGATCTCGCCCGCTCGCTCGACTACCTCACCGACGAGGACCAGCTTGTCCACTAGCCGGGAGACCGCCGACTACATCGAAGACCAGCTCGCACCCCTGCCGGTGCGCACGGCCCGCATGTTCGGCGAGTTCGCGGTCTACCTCGATGAGAAGGTCGTGGCGTTCATCTGCAACGACACCCTGTTCATCAAGCCGAGCCCCGTCGACCCGGCCGTGCTCGAGGGCACCTTCCCCGGGCAGGCCTACCCGGGCTCGAAGGACTACCACACCGTCCCGGGCGAGCTGCTCGAAGACCGCGACTGGCTGCACGCCGCCATCCAGGCCACCGCCGACGCCCTGCCGCTGCCCACGCCGAAACGACCGAAGAAGACGAAGTGACCACACGTTCCCCCGGTGAGCACCGGGACCCCCTCGCCCCCGTCGCCGTGACCGGCCAGCGCCCGCAGGCCGGGCCCGTCGCCGTGCTGCCGTTCGCGCATCCGGCGTTCGAGGCCGCCGTCGTCGCGGGCGGGGGAGCGGTGCAGCCGCTCTCCGACGCGACGCGCGGCATCGTCTGGCTCAACCTCGACGGCCCCGCCCTCGCGCAGGTGCTGCACGAGCATCCCGGCATCGAGTGGGTGCAGCTGCCCATGGCGGGCATCGAGGCGTTCGCCGGTCTGCTCGCGGCCCAGGGCGATGCGCAGCTGCCGCTGTGGACGAGCGCCAAGGGCTCGTTCGCGGAGCCCGTGGCCGAGCACGCGGTCGCCCTCACCCTCGCCGTGCTGCGCGGCCTGCCGAGCAAGGCCCGCGGCAGCAGCTGGGCCGACCCGAAGACCGGCATCTCGCTCTACGGCCGGCGCATCGTCATCGTGGGCGCGGGCGGTATCGCCGTCGAGCTGCTGCGCCTGCTGGCGCCGTGGGAGGTCGACGTGACGATCGTGCGCCGGGGAACCGAGCCGCTGCCGGGCGCCGACCGCACCGTGCCGGTGTCCCGGCTGAACGAAGTGCTGCCCGACGCCGACGTGATCATCCTCGCCGCAGCAGCGACCGCGGAGACGGCCCACCTGATCGGTGCGGAGCAGCTCGCTCTGCTGGGGCCCACCGCGGCCCTCATCAACATCGCCCGCGGCGCCCTCGTCGACCAGGAGGCACTCGTCGCCGCCCTCGAGTCCGGTCACCTCTCGGGCGCGGGGCTGGATGTCACGACGCCCGAGCCGCTCCCCGACGGGCATCCGCTGTGGAGCGCACCCCGCATCGTCATCACCTCGCACTCGGCCGACACGCCCGAGATGACCCAGCCCCTGCTCTCGGAGCGCATCCGGGCCAATGTGGCCGCCCTCGTGGACGGCGGCGGGTTCGTGGGCAGGGTCGACCCGAAGTCCGGTTACTGACGTGACCTCCTGGTGGGTCGGCGGCTACGGGCCCGACATGGGCGGCACGCTCGGCGGCATCCTCGCGATGCGGTCGACGGATGCCGGAACCCTCGAACTCGTGGGCACCGCCGTGGAGGCGCTCTCGCCGTCGTACCTGCTGCAGCGCGGTGACCACGTCTACGCCGTCGCCGAGGGCACCGGCACGGTCGACTCGTTCCGCCGCACGGGTGAGCACACCCTCGAGCGCGACGGGTCGGTCGCGACCGGCGGCACGTGGCCGTGCAACCTCGAGCTCTTCGCGGGCGGGGTGGCGGCCGCCAACTACTTCGACGGCAGCGTCGCCCTCGCGGGCCTCGACGAGGCCGGGGCGGTGACGGCGCTCGTCGACACCGTGGAGGGCAGCGGCTCGGGCCCCCACGACCGCCAGAGCGGTCCGCACGCGCACACGGTGTTCGCCGTCGACGATTCGACACTGCTGAGCGTCGATCTGGGCGCGGACCGAGTTGTCGTGCACCGGCCGGGGCTCACGCCCGTGGCATCCCTCGCCCTGCCGCCCGGCACGGGGCCACGCGACCTCGCCCGCCACCCGTCCGGACTTCTCTACCTGCTGAGCGAGCTCAGCCACGAGCTCTTCGTGCTGCGCTGGACGGGCTCGTCGCTCGAGATCGTCTCGTCCGTCGCCGTGCCGGGCGCCGCGGAGGGCGACTCCGATTCGGCGATCAGCATGAGCGGCGACGGCCGGTACGTCTACACGGGCCTGCGAGGGAGCAACCGCATCTCCATGCTCTACGCGGGCGATGACGGGGCCAAGCTGGAGCCGCTCGGCTGGATTCCGAGCGAGGGCGACTGGCCCCGGCACCACACGATCGACGGCGACGTGCTGCACGTGGCGCACGAGAAGTCCGACTCCGTGGCCAGCTTCCGCCTCGGAACCGACGGCACGCCCGCCCTCATCGCCGAGCCCGTGACGGTGCCCTCACCCAACTACCTCCTCCGCGGCGCGTGAGTGGATTTGGAACACGGCGAACCTTTGCTAAAGTAGGCAAGCTGAAACGCAATCCTCGATAGCTCAATTGGCAGAGCAACGCACTGTTAATGCGTAGGTTCATGGTTCGAGTCCATGTCGGGGAGCACGGAGCTTGTCTCTGCATGAGCTAGGCCCCAGACCCTCCACGGTCTGGGGCCTTCTTGGTTCCCGATCGCGTCGACGTGAGGGGGCGGGGGTACTCCCGCGGGAGTAGGCCCGCGCCACCCCGTGGCCGACGCCGCGGCGCACCGCCGGAGCTACGATCGAGGCATGTATCCCGGGCGCCAGCACCAGCATCGCTGGAACGACGACCGGTGGCACAACAAGTGGCGGGACGCCGACCAGCTCGAGTTCCGCGAGTTCGCCGAGCAGATGGCGCTGCGACAGCCCCGCCAGTTCCGGCTGTCGAGCAGGGCGCGCCTCGTGATCCCCGTCGCGGTGTCGCTGTTTCTGCAGGTGCCCTCCGCGGTGTTCTGGACGCTCCGCGCGCCCACCGAGCTCGGCTGGCTCTCCATCGTGCTCTCGCTGCTCGGCCCGCTCTCGCTGCTGCTGCGCCGCCGCTACCCGGGCCCGGTCGTGGCCTTCGTCGCGACCGCCGCGTGCGCCGACTTCTTCCTCGCCGCGCAGGAGCAGGGTCCTCCGTTCGTCGCCCTCGCCTTCGCGATCGTGCTCTCGATCCGGCACGGCGCCCGCATCTGGGCATGGACCTCCGTCGGCGTCGCCTGGGTCGGCACGATCACGGGCGGGCTGCTCCTGGGCCTCAACTGGCACCCCGCGCGCATCGCCGTGACGACCCTCGGCATTCTCATCACGTTCGGCATCGGCGAGGCCATGCGCACGCGGCAGGAGCACTACGAGGAGTTCCGCCGTGTCGTTGCCCAGCGCAAGCAGAGCGAGGTGCAGGCCGAGCGGGTGCGCATCGCGCGCGAGCTGCACGACGTGCTCGCGCACTCCCTGAGCCAGATCAACGTGCAGGCCGGCGTCGGCCTGCACCTCATGGACAAGCAGCCCGAGAAGGCCGCCGAAGCCCTCAAGAGCATCAAGGAGACGAGCAAGACGGCCCTCGACGAGGTGCGCTCGGTGCTCGGCGTGCTGCGGGCGGAGGGCGGACAAGACCCGTCGGCGCCGCTCGTGCCCGAGCCCGACCTCTCCCGCCTGCCGGGCCTCGCCGCCTCCGTCACGTCGCAGGGCGTCGAGGTGACGCTCACCAACACGATCGAAGACGCGCCGAAGTCGGTGCAGCTGGCCATCTACCGCATCGTGCAGGAGTCGCTCACGAACGTGGTGCGGCACGCCAAGGCGACGCGCGCGACGGTGACGGTCGACACCGCGGGCACCGACTACGTCGTCACGGTGGGCGACAACGGCACGGGCATCCTCAACGACGCCGACGGCGGTCGCGGGCTGCTCGGGATGCTCGAGCGCGCAGAACTGCTCGGCGGCACCCTCACCACCGGCGCCTCGCCGCTCGGGGGCGCGCTCGTGACCGCCAGGATCCCGCAGAAGGAGCACGACTCATGACGGATGCCCGCACAATCCGAGTGGCGATCGCCGACGACCAGCAGCTCATCCGGGGCGGTTTCCGCAGCCTGCTGGAGGCCGAGCCCGACATCGAGATCGTGGGGGAGGCGGGCTCGGGCGCCGAGGCCGTGGCCCTTGTCACCGCCACCCGCCCCGACGTCGTGCTCATGGACATCCGGATGCCCGACGGCGACGGCCTCTGGGCGACCGAGCAGATCGTGCAGAAGCCCGACCTGAAAGACACCCACATCGTTATCGTGACGACGTTCGAGCTCGACGAGTACGTCGGGCGTGCCATCCGCGCCGGCGCGAGCGGGTTTCTCGTGAAAGACACCGAGCCGGTCGAGCTGATCCGCGCCGTGCGGGTCGTCGCCGGTGGTGACGCCCTGCTGAGCCCCGGCGTGACCCGCCGCCTGCTGGAGCGCATCTCCGGCCAGTTGCGGGAGGCGCCGGACACGACGCAGCTGGGCGCCATCACGGAGCGCGAGCGCGAGGTGCTCGCCCTCGTGGGGCAGGGCCTCACCAACGACGAGATCGGTAAAGCGCTCTACCTGAGCCCGCTCACCGCGAAGACGCACGTGTCGCGCATCATGTCGAAGCTGGGCGCGCGCGACCGCGTGCAGCTCGTCGTGATCGCCTACGAGACCGGCCTGGTCCACGCCGGGCGTACGGAGTAGCGGCGTTCTGCTTCCGGGGGAGTACGCACGGTGTCACCGCCGGGCAGATTCGGGATCGGCGCCGCTCCGGGAGGGTGGAGGTAACGGCTCACCTTGGAGCCCCTACCGAATGGACACCCCGTGTTTACAGCTCTGAATGTCGCCGCCCACTACGGCGATCCCGGGTTCGGCTTCGGCTGGATCTTCTTCATCCTCATCCCGCTGTTCTGGATCGGCGTCGTGGTGCTGTTCGCGAGCCTCGCGCGCCGGCGCTGGAGTCGCGGCGGCTGGGGCCCCGGACAGTTCGGCCCCGGACGCCACCCGTACTGGGCCGGCGCGGCCGCGCGCGGTGCGGAGTCGACGCTCGCCGAGCGTTTCGCCCAGGGTGACATCGACGAGAAGGAGTACCGCGCGCGCCTCGAGGTGCTGCGCGCCAACAACACCGCCACGCCCCCGTCGGCATAGCCACAGGGGCCGGGTTGGCCTGCTGGCCGCCCGTGCACCGCGCGATAGAGTCTCCCTTCTGACCACCCGGTCCGGAGGGAGCTCGTCGTTTGTCTGACCCTGTCGCCACCGAGCGCCGCGCGGCGATCCGCGCGAGTTTCGCGGTCGGCCTCGCCGTCGCCGCGTACGGCATCTCGTTCGGCGCTCTCTCCACGGCGTCGGGCCTCGACGTGTGGCAGACGTGCTTCCTGAGCCTGATCATGTTCTCCGGCGGCTCCCAGTTCGCGGTCATCGGCATCCTCGCCTCCGGGGGTGCCGCGGCCGGCGGTGCGGCGATCGCCAGCGGCGCCCTGCTCGGCACGCGCAACGCCCTGTACGCCCTGCGGGTGGCGCCCTTCATCGGCGGCCCCTGGCCCAAGCGCGTGCTCGCCGCCCACTGGACCATCGACGAGACCACGGCCGTCTCCACGGCGCAGAAGACCCTCGCGGGCCAGCGCGCCGGCTTCTGGTTCACGGGCGTCATCATCTACGTCGGCTGGAACCTCACGACCCTCATCGGCGCTCTCATCGGCGACCTCCTCGGCGATGTGAGCCAGTACGGGTTGGATGCCGCTGCCGCAGCGGCCTTCCTCGGCCTGCTGTGGCCGCGGCTGCAGCAGCTCCAGCCCGTCGTGGTGGCGATCGGGGCGGCCGCCGTGGCTGCGGCGCTCCTGCCGTTCGTGCCGGCGGGCATCCCCGTGCTCGCCGCCGCGGTCGTCGCGGTCGTCGTCGGCCTCACGAACTGGTGGGGGAAGCGCCCGTGACCCTCTGGCAGACGATCATCCTCGCCTCGATCGCGGTGTTCGCGCTCAAACTGCTCGGCTACCTCGTGCCGCCGTCGCTCGTGGAGCGGCCGGTGCCCGCGCGCATCGCGAACCTGCTCACCGTCGCCCTGCTGTCGGCGCTCATCGTCGTGCAGACGGTCGGTGGCGGCACCGGCATAGTGGTGGATGCGCGCATCCCGGCGCTGCTCGTGGCGGCGGCGCTGTTCGCGCTGCGGGTGCCGTTCATCCTCGTGGTCGCTGCGGCGGCGGTCGTGGCCGCGCTCATCCGGTTCTGGACGTAGCCTCAGTCTTCGAGGTGGTCCTCGCCGGGCAGCCAGGTGGTGCCGGGGGCGCCCCAGCCCTTCTTCTTGATGATCTTGGCCAGGGCGCGGTCGTACTCGCTGTCCAGGCGGTCCACGTAGAGGATGCCGTCGAGGTGGTCGAACTCGTGCTGGAAGATGCGGGCGAGCCAGCCCTCGGCGACGATCTCGAACGGCTTCTTGTCGAGGTCGACGGCACGCAGGATCGCACGGGGCGAGCGCCGCAGCGGGAACCGCTCACCGGGCAGCGACAGGCAGCCCTCCGACTCGTCGTCCTCGTCGGCCTCGCCCGTGGGGGTGGGGGAGATCCAGAGTTCGGGGTTGATCGCCTCGCCGCGCCACAGCACGCCCTCGTCGTCGGTCCAGTTGAAGACGAAGACGCGCAGGCCCACGCCGACCTGCGGGGCGGCCAGTCCCACGCCGGGCGCCTCCGCCATCGTGTCGAACATGTCGGAGACCAGTTCGCGCAGCGACGCGTCGAACTCCGTCACCTCGGCCGCCGGTGTGTGGAGTGCGGGGTTTCCCGTGATGTGTATGGGGAGTACGGCCATTCACCCAGAATAACGGGACCGGAACAGGTAGATTCGACGGGTGCCGCCAGACATGCAGGATCTCGCTGACCAGCTGACACTCGACACCAACTCGGGTCTCGGCATTGTTCTCGCGGTGATCGCGGCCGTTCTGCTGGCCTTCGGCACCCAGTTCCAGAACCGCGGGGTCGTGCTCGTGGGGGAGAAGACCGGGGGCGAGGGCAAGACCGGCCTGAGCCTGCGTCAGCTCACGGCGCTGCTGAGCCGGCCGTCGTGGGTCATCGGCACGCTGCTGCTCGGGCTCGCCATCGTGCTGCAGCTCACGAGCCTCACCATGGCCCCGCTCACGGTGGTGCAGCCGCTCGGCGCCATCGCGCTCGTCATCACCGCCGTCGTCAACGCCCGCGTGAGCAAGGTGCCTCTCGACAAGATCTCGATCCGCGCCATCGTGGTGTGCGTGCTCGGCGTGGGCACCTTCGTGACCATCGCCGCGTTCGTCACCGAGCGGCACCCGATCACCGCCACCCAGCTGTCGGTGGTGCTGATCATCCTGTCGGTCGTGCTCGCGGCGTTCATCACCCTCTTCATCATCATGCGCCGTCACGCCCCGCGCCCGATCTTCTACGTGATCGGCGCCGGTGTGCTGTTCGGGTTCGTCGTGACCCTCGCCAACGTCGTCATCGGCCGCGTTCAGACGATCCTCACCGCCGGTTTCGGGTTCGATTCTGCCGACATCCTCACGCTGCTCTGCGTCATCGGGCTTGCGGCGGCGGCGCTGCTCGGCACCTACTTCGTGCAGACCGCGCACTCCTCCAACCCGCCCGACCTGGTGGTGGCCGGGCTCACCGTCATCGACCCGATCGTGGCCGTGTCGATCGGCATCGTCGTGCTCGGCGAGGCCGCGAGCGCGCCGCTGTGGGCGATCTTCGCGTTCCTCGCGGCCGGTGCCGCCGCCATCTGGGGCGTCGTCTCGCTCTCGCGGCACCACCCGGGCTCGCTGGCCAATACGACGCTCGCCGACGTGGTCGAGGGGCCCTCACAGCATCTGTGAGGTACGTTAACGCGAAAGCCACGGCTTACTCCGTGACGCCGGTGATACCGCTCCCGGCCCCACAGACAAAGGAACACCACACACCGTGACTGATGCCGCGCGACGTTCGCCCCACGAGGGTAAGCCGCGACTCCGAGTTCTTATCGCCGCAGACACCTTCTGGCCCGAGATCAACGGGGCCGCGACCTTCATCGCGCGCCTCGGCGCCGGCCTCGCCGAGCGCGGCCACGACGTGCACATTGCCGCCCCCGCCTACTCGAACAAGAAGCGCGGCGTGCAGCGGGAGGAGCACGAGGGCCAGACCATCACCGTGCACCGCATCTACTCGTGGCGCTGGTACCCGCATCCCTGGCTCCGCTTCGCCCTGCCGTGGCGCATCAAGCAGAACAGCGCGAAGATCCTCGACCTCGTCAAGCCGGACGTCGCGCACTTCCAGTCGCACATCGTGATCGGCCGGGGGATGACCATCGAGGGCGTGAAGCGCGGGGTTCGTCTCATCGGCACCAACCACTTCATGCCCGAGAACCTGCTCGAGTACACCCTCATCATCCCGCCGTTCCTGCGCCAGTGGGCGATCAAGAAGGCGTGGGGGGCTGCCGACCGGTCGTTCGGCCGCGCCGAGCGTGTGACCACGCCCACCCAGAGGGCCGCGGACTATCTCGAGGCGAACACCTCGGTCAAAAACGTCCTCGCCATCTCGTGCGGTATCGATGCCCACAACTACACGCCCAACCTCGAGCCGCGCACCGACAACCTCATCGTGTTCCTCGGTCGCATGGTCGACGAGAAGCAGATCGACAAGCTCATCCGGGCCTTCGCGAAGCTCGACCCCGCGCTCGGCGCGAAGCTCGAGCTCGTCGGCGGTGGCGAGCAGGAGCCCCGACTGCGGGCCCTGGCGACCTCCCTCGGCGTGGTCGGCAACGTGAAGTTCACCGGCTACGTCGATGAGGCCTACCTGCGCAACGCGCTCACCCGCGCGACGGTCTTCGCGATGCCCTCGATCGCCGAGCTGCAGAGCATCTCCACGATGGAGGCCATGGCCTCCGGGCTACCGATCGTCGCGGCGAACGCCATGGCGCTGCCGCACCTCGTGCACGACGGCGAGAACGGTTTCCTGTTCGAGCCCGGCAACGTGGACGAGTTCGCCGAGAAACTCACCCGAGTGCTCACGATGCCCGAGCCGGAATTGCTGGAGCTCAAGAAGGCCTCGCTGAAGCTCATCGAGGCGCACGACATTCAACGCACCCTCGACACGTTCGAGAGCCTGTACCGCGGCGAGCCCGTCGAGGGCCCCGCGAAGTAGCTAGCTGAGCTGCGCGACGAGGGCGGCGAACGCCCGTGCGTCGACGGTGACGCCGGTGTCGTCAAGGCGCTGGCGCAGGGCATCCGCGATGTCGGTGACGTTGCCCTGCTCGATGTCGGCGCGCATCTGCTCGATGATGCCATCCAACTTGTCGTTGGGGGATGCCTCGTTGTGGCGGTCTTCCGCCGACGTGATGTCGCTCATGCTCTATGTTCGCACCCGCGGGGCCGAACGGTGGGCCGCGCCGCTGGTTGTATCGTGGGAATCCGCCGGTCCCGCCGGCGAGGGGCGGTAGCTCAGCTGGTTAGAGCAGCGGACTCATAATCCGTCGGTCACGGGTTCAAGTCCCGTCCGCCCTACCGATGATTACGCGGAAGTTGGGGCCTCCGCGTGCAAGGCACGAAAAACGAAAACACTCCAAAAGCACTCCAGGACACGCTGGTGCACTAGTCGAATATACGTTCGATTTGTGAGATCATGGTGAAAAGCGTTCAGCGCTTTCGCATGAAGTCGACACCCGAAGGAGACTCTTGTGGTTACTACTACAGTGCAAGACCAGATGACCGTGAGGGTCGTGGGCTATCGGTGTTCGTGCTGCCACATCACATACGAGGGCATCGTGAGGACCGATGCTCCTCAGCGCCAATGTGAAATGTGTAAGTCCCACGGTGCTGCCGCAGGCATGCAAAAGGATGCGGAGCATCGGGCCGCGTGGGAGCAGTGGCGGGAGAAAGCTCTCGCTGAGCTAAATGCCAGCCGACGCGCGCATGCCGACGACATGCGGTTGGCAGAATCGAAGCTAGAGAGTGCGGCGATTGAGGCGCGCGATCTCCGGCACGCCTTGCAGGAAGGTGTCGCGGCTGCAACGCCGGAGTTGCTCGCGAAATACTTCGAAACCGACGCGGTTGTGTCGGCTAATGGAGCCCGCGACTCGGCTTACCGAACGCGTGATCGCGCGTTGGGGGTCATCTGGGATATCGACCGCGCTCACCACATAGACGAGAAGACCAACCGCTGCGTCTGCGGCCACACCGGTTGCAATGTCGCCAAATTGCTTGAAGATTATCTGCCAGAGCTGGACCGCTGGGAGTACGCCCAGATTGCCCGAGCGAAGGAGTCCAAGCCCCACGGCCTGCCGCACCACCACCCCGATGCCATCAAGTATGGCCGCTATGCATACTAGGTCGGCGTCGTGAATTGGCCTGAAATGGAGCTTGGAGAAAGTCTCGCGGGGTTGCTGATCGATGGCGTGGAGGACACCCCGTATGTAGGCGCGACTTTCCGGCTTGCCGACTCGGGCGGTGTGGTAGTCGAGGTCCCATACCTGTCTCGGCATGAGGCCCCGCAATTCGCAAGTGTGAGTCGGTGGTTTTCGGAGCAATCGCCTCCCACGAATATGATCATGCGGACGCCCGAGGGTTCA
>Ga0247738_10000730_pt1 | contig 11974 bp, 8 predicted proteins | sample UWRJL013104B2_FD_180936 | JGI IMG/M metagenome (GOLD analysis project Ga0247738, IMG submission 180936) | Plant litter microbial communities from Arlington Agricultural Research Station in Wisconsin, United States - UWRJ-L013-104B-2 | ecosystem: Environmental > Terrestrial > Plant litter >...
GCGACCTGGTCGCCGCATCCATGTACTTGAAGTCCGGCTCCCACGTCTCATCATTGACGAACACCGGAGCCACCAGGACGACGGCGTCCGCACCGGGGATGGCTTCGGCGTAATCGGTGGTCGCACGAAGACGACCCGCCGGGATCAGCTCCGCCAGACGCTCCTGCAGCTCCGCCTCACCCGGGAACGGCTCGACACCGGAGTTGATCGTGTCGACCGCCCTCTGATTGACGTCGACACCGATCACGTCGTGACCGGAAGAGGCGAACTGGACAGCAAGGGGAAGCCCGATCTTTCCAAGGGCCACGACAGCAATACGCATGAGATCTAGTCTACGGGGCAGATTCTCGCTCGGCGCTGAGCAGCGCGCCGAGCGGATCGTGGAGCGCCGGCGCGAGGTATCGGACGAACGACGCCGTGAGGTGATTCACGTCCCGGTATACGAACAGGTTGTCAACGATGACCGGGCACGATGACGCACCGCAGATATAGTCCGTGAGATCCACGAAGTCGCCGCCGACTTCCGCCACTGCACCGGTCTCGATCGAAGTCATCTCGCCATCGATGACCTCATTGCGCACGCCCGCGCACCTCGTGACATCCAGGACATTCGCGGAGGCGCACGTTGCCGGAGGCGCGTCGAACCGAGGTGTGTCGGCGATGACGAGCACCTCGGCACCGGCGTCCTTCAGGGCAGTCAGCGTCTCCGTCGTACCGGTCGCCCACATCTGCAGCCGAGCGGCGTCATCGCCGGCACCGTCGAGCGCATAGTGCGAGTAGCTGGAAATGACCACGAGATCCGGCGGGTCCGCTACCAGGGACTCGAGGACCGCTTCCCGCCAGCGGTCGCACGATGTGTATGCCACATCCTTGTCCAGCACGGTCACCGATACAGCGGGGCAGGACGACTTCGTATAGGAGTTGATTCTCACCCCCGGGGTCACCTCGGCGTACTCCTCGATCGCAGGCAGCCATTGTGCGGAGTGGGAGTCACCGAATACGGCGATACGCACATCGCCGTCGGGATCGCCGTAGGTGCATTCCTGCACGCTTTCCTGCTCCACATCGTGATGACAGCCGTCGGCATAAACTGTCGCGACGTCGTCGGCCACGCCGTCGAGGCTCGGCGACATGTTCTTCGGGACGGCGTCCGTCGCATGAGGTGGGGCGACCGGGAAATCGGGTGCCTCAGCAACAGCCACGCCCGTGCCGACGTCCCGCGCTGAGGCCCATTGAGCGGTGCCCGCCAGTAGCGCGGCCAAGAGCACCGTCATGACGAGCGTGCCCCATAGCGTCGCACGCGGTCGCCTGTTCGTGAGTTGGTGTGGCGCGCGCAGCGGTGTCTCGACGAAGCGGAACAGGAGCCACGCGAGCGGAACGGCGAGAACGACGCCCAGCAGTACCTTCACGAAGACGCGGAGCGGCTCCTCCTCCCCGACGGCGGCTTGTGTGACAACCAACAGCGGCCAGTGCACGAGGTAAAGCGAATACGAGATGAGTCCAATGAACTGCATCGGCCGGAGCGAGAGAAGCCAGCCAGGCCCGCCCCTCGATGCGTGGGCTCCGAACAGGATGACCAGCGCGGTACCTGCCGTGGGAAGCAGTGCCGCGGTTCCCGGAAACACGGTCCGATCGTCGTAGAGCAGAGCGCTCGCGGCGATCATTCCCAGTCCGGCCCATCCCCCGGTGGCGGCGAGCCAGGCCGGGAAACGCGCCGGCGTATGCAGGAGGATCGCTCCGACGAGGGCTCCGGCGAGCAACTCCCAGGCGCGGGTCGGGAGCAGGAAAAAGGCCATGGGCTGGTTGACCGGCGTCAACCAGACTCCGGCCAGCAGGCTGAGCACCGCAATGGAAGCGATGCCGATCACGACCGCGCGCTTCCTCCGTCGCAGCGCGACGAACATGCCGAGCAGCAGCAGTGGCCACACGAGATAGAACTGCTCTTCCACTCCGAGGGACCAGTAGTGCTGGTACGGAGACGGTGAATGATCGGCCAAGTAGTCCGTGTTCTGGATCGCGAACCAGATGTTCGGGACGTACAGGATCGTCGCGAGACCATCGCGGATGACTCGTTCAAGCGCGAGCGGCGGATAGAACACGATCGCGGCGACGGCGGTGAGGACTGCGACAGTCAGCGACGCCGGGAGGATGCGACGGATGCGACGCGCATAGAAGCCGGCGAAGTCGATGCGCCCGTCTCGTTCGAGCGACTCCAGAAGGTGACTTGAGATCAAGAACCCGGAGATGACGAAGAATACGTCAACGCCGACGTATCCCCCGGTGACGAGAGGCACCCCGGCGTGGTACAGCAGGACAAGGCCTACTGCTACGGCACGCAGCCCTTGTACGTCCGTGCGGAAGTCCCTGCGACGCGCTGACGCGACACCGGCACCCGCCGGCCGGGTGATCTGTGTGCCCGTCACGCTCGACCGGCGGCGCCCGCGGCTCTCACGAGCTCGGCGATGACCCGGTCAGCCGCGTGGCCGTCGCCGTACGGCGCTTCAGTCGTGTCTTTCGGACGAGGACGGACAACACTGGCCGAGATCTCATCGGCTGTGTTCGCGAGCACGTTCCATCCGAGCTCGATCGTCTCGACCCATTCGGTTTCGGTGCGCACCGTCGTACAGGGAACCCCGAGGAGGAACGCCTCCTTCTGCAGTCCGCCGGAGTCTGTGACGACGCCTGCACTCGAGAGCGCGGCTGCGATGAGCTCAGCGTACGCCAGCGGCGCGTGAGAGATGAGCGAGCCCTGAGTGAGCTCGATGCCGTGAGCGGCCGCCTTCGCGACGACTCGAGGGTGGGCGAGCAGAATCACCGGTCGGTCCAGACCCGCGAGCGCACCGGCCACTTCGGCGAGGCGCTCGGGATCGTCGGTATTCTCAGCGCGATGGATCGTGGCGACGTAGTATCCGCCGGGCACAAGCCCCAACTCGTCGAGGAGGGGCGACGGCGAGCCCGCCACCTGATCACGGACTTCGAACAGGACGTCGGTCATGACGTCGCCGACGAGCACGGTGCGCGCGACGAGACCCTCGTGCTCGAGATGCTCGACTGCGACCTGTGTCGGAGCAAGTAGGAGGTCCGCCGCGTGGTCGGTCATCACCCGGTTGTGTTCCTCGGGCATCCGGCGGTTGAAACTGCGGAGCCCCGCTTCGAGATGTGCGACCGGGATGTGCATCTTCACGGCGCTCAAAGCCGCCGCCACCGTGGAATTCGTGTCGCCGTAAACGAGCACCCAGTCCGGGAAGTGCTGGTCGAAGACTGCATCGAGTGCTGCCAGCATCGCGCCGGTCTGCACTCCATGGGACCCACTGCCGACGCCGAGATGGACGTCAGGGGCCCCGATTCCCAGATCCTCGAAGAACACGTCCGACAGCATCGGGTCGTAGTGCTGCCCCGTATGCACGATGACGTGCTCGACGCCGGCCGCAAGTGCGGCCTTGTGGATGGGGGCGAGCTTGACGAACTGGGGGCGGGCACCAACAACGCTGACGATCTTCACGGAACACAAGTCTAGGCGGCAGAATCCGTGAGTTCGGTTGATACCGTTGGGAAGTGCGCATCCTCGTCATCACCCCCTGGTATCCGACGATCGCCGCCCCCATCGCCGGGGTCTTCGTCAAGAGGGACGCAGAGCTCATCGGCTCCTCCCACGAGATCGAGCTCATTCACCTCGTCGATCCCACGCTGCTGACCCCGGCGGACATCGCGGCAGATGCTGCGTCCCCGTACCCTGTTCACCGGGTGCCGATGTCCCGCTCCCGTCCCGGCGACCTCGTCTCCGCATGGCGCCGTATCCGCGCCCTGAGTCGGGGATTCGACGTCGTGCACACGCAGGCCTTTCAGGCGCTGCTCCCGTTCCAAGGGCATCGATTGGGGAAACCGTGGGTGCATTCGGAGCACTGGTCAGGGATCGGCGACTCGGACTCCCTCACCGCGCGGGGCCGCCTGGTGCTCCGGCTGACCGGTCGTGTGCTCCGCCGCCCGGACATCGTCACAGCGGTCAGCAGTCACCTGCTCTCCGAGGTCGAACGGTTCCGGTCTGGTCCCATGATGATCGTCCCGTCGGTCGTTCCCGATGTCTCCCCCGTACCCACAGATCATGACCCGGCCGTCCTGCGTCTGGTGACCGTCGGACACCTCGTCGACGGCAAGGATCCCGTGCTCGCCATCCGCACAGTGCGGGAACTGCGCCGCAGGGGGGTACCGACGAACTTGGAATGGGTCGGAGACGGCCCGATGCGCGCAGAGATCGAGGACCTCGTCGCGGGCGAGGATGGCATCATCCTGCGTGGCACGCTGGACGCCGACGGAGTCTCTGCCGCGCTCTCGGCGGCGGACATGTTCCTGCTTCCGACGCGGGGTGAGACGCTGTGTCTGAGTGCCATCGAAGCAATCTCGCACGGGCGACCCGTGGTGCTGGGAGCGCGCGGAGGTCAGCGCGACTACGTGACCGAGCAGAACGGCCGCCTCGTCGAAGCGCGCACGCCGGATGCGTACGCGGATGCCGTGCTCGACGTGCGGTCGCACTTGAACCACCTGGACCCCGACACCGTCGCTGCCACGATCCGCGGACGGTTCTCGGCGCCCGCGGTGCTTCAGGGATACAACGACGCCTATGAACACGCGATGAGCATGCACCGAAAGTCCGCGCGATGACCCGTCTCCTGATCCTCTCGTTCTCGAACCTCTCGACAGATGCACGGCTGCTCCGTCAGATCGACGCATTCGCGGCAACGCACGAGGTCATCACCGCAGGCTGGGGACCTGCGCCCGCGGGGTCGAGCCGACACATCGTCCTTCCCCAGCCGCCCACCGGCACCACACGGCGGGCGCGGATGCTTGTCGAGTCCGCGCTGCTGCGTCTACGGGCCTACCGTCTCATCCACGAGACTTCGCCCCTCCACCGGGCAGCGCGACGGACGCTACGCGGGGTGCATGCAGACATCGTGCTCGCGAACGACATCGACGCCGCGCCGCTCGCCTATGACCTCGTTCCGGCTCGACGAGTGCATGTCGACCTTCACGAGTACTTCCCCGGTCTGCATGACGACAACCCGGCCTGGGCGCGGCTGCGCGGACCTTACAACGCCTGGCTGGTCCGTCGGTACGCGGCTCCGGCCGGCTCCACGACCACCGTGGCGCCAGAGATCGCCGAGCGGTATAGCTCGCTTGGCTTGTCGCCGGGGGTCGTGACGAACGCCTCACGCCACCGCGATCTTCCTGTCCGCGCGGTTTCTCGACCGATCCGTCTCGTGCACTCGGGAGTGGCGCTGCAGGGTCGTCATCTCGAAACCATGATCGACGCCGTCGCGATGTCATCGGCGGATATCGTACTCACGCTCCACCTGATGCCCAACGATGCCGCCTACATCGATCGGTTGCGCGCACGTGCCTCCGAGATCGGTCCCCGCGTCCGAATCCTGCCTCCGGTTCCCCAGGTTGAACTCGTCGACACCTTAGCCGGCCACGATGTCGGAATCCATATCCTCCCCGCGACATCGACGAATCACCGTCTCGCGCTGCCGAACAAGTTCTTCGATTTCATACAGGCGCGTCTCGGTGTGATCGTCGGGCCGACCGCCGCGATGGCCGGCGCCACCGAGCGGTACGGCTTCGGCGCCGTCGCCGACGGATTCTCTGTCGAAGACGTCGTGAAGGTCCTCGATGCGCTTACAGCTGCAGAGGTCGCCGAATGGAAGGTGAACGCGGATCGCGCATCCCTGGATCTGTCGTCCGAGCGTCAGATCGAAGGATGGACGGCCGCGATCGAGCGTCTGCAAGCCTGACTCGCTTGGGTCAGCGCGGGCGCAGAGACTCGATTCGTCCTTCGAGTTGAGCCCGGCGCGAGTAGCCGGATGCCCAACGCTGCGTCGCCTCGCGCTCGGTCTCGGTCTGCGCCGCGGCCATACGTGCTCCGGCCGCCAGCGCTTCGGCGACGTCCTCCACCGAGAGTGAACGGCTGGGTATCCAACTCGGCGAGTCTCTCAGTACATCGCTTGCGGCGTTACCCGGATCGTGCACGGAGATCACTGGAATTCCGGTGGCTGCGTACTCGAAGACTTTTCCGCTCGTCACGTAGCGCCCGGTGCCCAGTGCCAGGACAAGCGCGTCAAACCCGCGGTACGTGTCAGCGATGGCCGACTTGCCGACGGGACCAAGGTAGCGGATGCCGTCCGCCTCCGCCTCGGCTACCAGACGCTGTGTCTCCACTTCACCTGCCCCGAAGTGCCCGAGGTAGCCGCGCAGTTCCAATCGGGCGCCCCCAAGCGCCGGCTCGTTCGCTCGCGCAAGCCTCCAGCCACGGATCAGGGCCTCAAGAGGAACTTGTGGTGTGATCGTGCCGACGTAGCCGAAGACGAGGCCATCAGAACGGTCGGTCCGCACCGGGATACGCAGGGATTGACCGTATTCGTCGAATCCGTTCGCCACGACGTGCATCTTCGCGACCTGATCGGGGTGCTGCCCGACGTGCCATGCGCGGATCGCGTCGTTGACGAACCATACTTCGTCGGCCGAGGACATCAAGCGGCGCTCCCAGCGTCGCACGTCGGGAGTGGCTGTGATCAGCCGCCGCCCGGAGAAGACGTCGAGCTGCCATGCATCGCGGTAGTCCATCACGTGTCGGACTCCGAAGCGTCGGTTCAGATGCCACCCAGGGACGAAGTCCACATGCGGGTTGGCCGTACCGATCGCCACGTCCACCGGATGCTCGCCATGTATCCTCTCCGCGGCCTTCTCGAGCCGCGGCCGCCAACGACCGTAGTTCGGCTCGGGGAAGTGCACGAGGTCGCGGCGCAGATCGACGAGCTTGAAAAGCTCCGGATGCCGGGCACGCAGCCACGGCCAGTGGCCTACCTCGTTCTGGAAGGCAGGGACGTTCGGTTCGTCCCGCACGATGCTGACGCGATCATCGACCTCCCGCAGCAACGCCTCATCCGTACCGGTCGAGCCGCTGAAAACCGTCTCCGGGACGGTGAGCACGGTGACATCCCATCCCGCCGCAGCGAACGCGTTCACGGTCGCGAGCGCCCGGTAGACTCCTCCCGCCCGGCTCGGCGGGAAGCTCCACGCGGTGTACAGCAGATGCGGCCTGCTCATAAGCTCGCTCCCTCCTGCGCGATCGCCTCCGCGGCGGCAGCGTGCCCGTAGACCACCCACTTCGTCCGGCTTCGCCGAGCGGTCCGCCACGAAGCGTATGCGGCATCTTCGTCTGCTGCCACAACGAGGTCCGCCAGGTCCAGGGCGGCCGTGGCTGCAGGATTGCGTGCGACGGCAGCGGCGAAGCGCGTCGAGTCGTCCACACCCAGTAGCCGTGCGACAAGTCGGGCGGGGAACGAATCCCCTAGAGCACGTCGGATGCGCCGGCGCGAGGCGCCGGGTCGCGGGACTTCAATGGCGGCGCCGGAACCCGCGAATCCGATCACTGTCGCCGAGTGATCGGTGCGCATATGTTCGGCGATAGGCGAGCCGTGCGGCGCGAGCACTACGACCCTTCGTGTGGCGTCTTCCGGAGTAGCTCCAGTCGACCGTGTCCGCTGGCGCTCGCGCAATGCGCGTGCGGTCCGATGAGCGACCACACGTCCGGCCAGCTGCGACCGCAGGGGCGCATGTCGGTGCAATGTCGTCCGCATATCCATCGGGAGGAGGCCAGCGACCGACCTCGGTCCGCGGACCGGCGACGGTGACGGTACCGCCTCGGAGGCGATGGCGCGCAGGTCGGCGCGCAGGGCGCGCGGAAGCAGTCCGACTGCTGTCGGCGCCGTGTCCGTCAGCGACCGCATCAACTCCGCGGCGGAGCGACGGTCCTCGGCTGTGAGGCTGTCCGCGACGGCACGCACCCGCACTGCTGGAACGAGGTGCACGCGCAGGATCTTGGCGACGACCGCCCGACGCACGGCCGGGGTCACCAGTTTCAGAGTGGATCCGAGCGTGTCAACGAACACGAAGTCATCGGCAAGCGGGCCGAAGACGTGGGTCACTCGGTCGGTCTGGTCCGCATGCTCCAGATATGCCGGAGTTGCGGGATCAAACACAACGCGCGAGCTGTTCCACAGTTCGAGTCCGTAAGACTGATCGACGCCTCTCGGGAGTCCCGTCGAGTATCGCAGTCCTCGCGTCGCAGAGAGTCGCTGCAGTCCGAGCGGCGCGGTGCGCTCGAACAAGCGATCCCGATCGAGGTCCGCGATGCGTCCGAAGCGTGAAGTGCGCACCCGCGGCGTTGGTACACCACCACCGCCATCGCGGACGATCGGGGCGACGACGGCGTCCGCCCCCGTGCGATCGGCCAGCGCTGTCCACGCATCCAGCGCGGCCGGCTCGAGCTCGTCATCGGAACCGACGATTGTGACGAATTCGCCTGTCACATGCTCGAGCCCGTGGTTGAACGCGTTCGCCGGCGAGCGCACACCGTCGTGCAGCGGGAGGATGCGCACGCGCTTGTCCTCAGCGAGGACACCGAGCCGCACCCTGATCGCTTCGCCGTCTACATTGTGCGCGACGACATTCACGCGTACCGACGTGCGGTTGCGCAGCACGGAGGACACAGCGCGCTCCACAGGGCGTCGATCGTTGTGCACCGCGATGACGACGTCGACGGAAGGCTCACCTGCCCGAGTCATGCTCCCCGTCCTCTGCTTCGATCAGACCCGCCAGAGCCGCTTGCAGGGCGAACTCGGGCTCGGCGGCCACAACCTCTTGGAACGTGCCGGATGCGGCCACCTCGCCGTTGCGCATGAAGAAGATGATGTCGGCGTTGCGGATGGTCGACAGCCGATGGGCGACGGTGATCGTCGTGACGCTGCCGCGAAGTCCTTCGATCGCCTGAGTGACCGCCGCCTCTGTCGCGGTGTCGAGCGCACTGGTGGCCTCGTCCATCACGAGCACTCGCGGGACCGTGTACAGAGCCCTGGCAATCCCGAGACGCTGCCGCTGACCGCCGGAGAGAGACAGCCCACGTTCGCCGATCCTGCCGTCGATACCGCCCGCTCGCGCTTCGATCAGAGACAGGATCTGCGCCTGCTCAAGCGCAGATGTCACCCGCTCCCTGTCGAAGTCCGAGCGCCAGCTCAGTGCGACGTTCTGCGCCACCGTCGCGTCGAAGAGTGAGACCTCCTGCGGAACATACGAGATCTGTGCACGCCACGCGTTCAGCGCTCTGCCGAGGGGCACGTCATCGATCGTGATCGTGCCGGAGGTCGGCTCCACGAGTCCGAGCAGCAGGTCGATCATCGTGGACTTGCCTGCGCCGGACGCACCCACGAACGCCACCTGGGATCCGAACGGCACGTCGAGCGTCACGCCCTGGACGGCCTCGCTCGCGTCGGGCGAGTATCGGAAACCGACATCGCGCAGGCTGATCCGGACAGGTGCCGCCGGAAGCGTCGCTGTGTCCCCGATCGTCGCAGCCTCCATGTACCGGTCGGAATTGCGGATCTCGTCGAGCACAGCCCTGGCGTGCGGCGTGCTCACGTTCAGCTGCTGCAGTACGCTCTGGAACCGCACGAGCGCGGGCGCGAGACGGAATCCGGCGAGCCCGAACAGCGCGATGGATGCCATGGCACCCTGCACGTTGCCATCAGCGAGGAATCCAGCCGCCCCCACGAGCACTATCCCGCCGATAAGCGCGACGTCGAGCACGTAGCGTGGCACCTGCGCGAGGAACTGGGAGTTAGCGCGTGCGCGAGTCGCGTGCGATCGGTTCTCACGCACCACGCCTGCGACCTCTGCAGCACTGCCTCGCAGCGTGACCTCCTTCAGAGCCCCGATCATCTCGGTGATGAGCCGCGAAGATCGCAGGGAGTACCGGAGTGCCACTTGCCCTGCTTGCTTGGATCGGCGCGAGATCTGCAATTGGAGGACGAGCGCGATCAGCCCGAGATACACGAGCGTGACCGCGCCGACCATGGGCTGTGCGATGGCGAGCACCAGGATCAGCGACACGAAGCTCATCAGATCACCGATGACCGACGCGCCCGGCAGCAGGAACCCCGAGATCGTGGTGCTCACGCTGCCGTCGCTGATACGCACCAGGTCCGACGAGTTCCTGCGCAGTCTTTCGACCCAGGGTGCGCGGATGTAACCATCGAACACACGCACCCCGAGCTCGAGCTCGTAACGCGCGAATCGCCGTGTGGCGAACCACTGCAGAGTGAGCGCGAACACTCCCTTCAGCACGATGAGCACGCACACGAGCCCGAGCGGGATGAGGATCTGCGCCCCCTCAAGCGTTCCGAACACGGGCAGAACGACAGAAGTGCCGCTCACCAGTGGCGCGATCACGACGGCGAGCAGACCGAGGGCAAGACCGTCCATGAGCGCGAGGAGCCCCATGATCGTCGCGTAGAAGGCGAGGAACCGACCGGCGCTGGGAGGCAGGACGCTCAGGACCTCCTTATACAGCTTCCAATTCGACTTCACGAGGAGGCTCCGTTCTTGTCAGAGCCAGCGATAGCTGCTAGGAACGAGCGCCCCTCAGAGTCCGAGTTCAGCTTCTCTGCCACCACGATCGCTCTCGCCTTCATACGCTCCACAGCAGGCGCGTCGAGGTCCGTCAAGGTATCCCGAAGTGATTCCCAGGTGAACTCGGGGACGACGACACCGTGTCCGTACTCGCGGACGATCGGCGCCATGGTCGCTGTCTCGCCTACGACAAGTGCAAGGCGACCCTGGGCGGCCTCGAAGAACTTGTTCGGCATGGCGAACTGGAGGTTGATTCCGGTGGGACGATAGAACACGATCTCGATGTCGTACGGGTTGATCTTCTGCGCTATCTCCCGCATCGGCGCCGGCGGAACGATGTGTATTCGCTCGCGCGCCGGGTGCGTGGCGAGGTCTTCTCGGAGCTTAGCGTGTACCGCTGGATTGGCCGTGAGCATGAAAGTCATCGAGAAGCGTTCAGGGAGATCCCGCATCGCCGCGAGTATCTCCGTGAAGCCTCTCGACCAGCTGGGCAGGCCGTGGAAGAGCAACCGGATGTCGGACGGATCGACGGGGCTCGGCTCGAGACCGGGAACGAACGGCGGGGCGTTGCGCACCTCGGCGGGGATGGGTATACCGAACTCGTCCGCGTACAGCTTCCCGATCGGGGTGTTCACGACGGAACGACTGGTAAAAGCCGACGAACCGATGTGGCGCCGTGTCCAGCGATAGTGAGGTCCTGTTATCCGTCCGCCCAGATTGCGGCGTCGGACGTCGGGATTGTGGTATTCGTGGAGGTCGAGGTGACGTCGCCCCTGCATCGCTGCCGGAGTGAAGTCGCGTCGGTCTTCTACCCATGGTGCGAATTCACACTCGTTGAAGACTGTGAGGTCGTAGTGCCCGCCTCGGATCCGGTGGACCACTTCGGTAGGCACCCGGCGGGTCAGGAGTAAACGGAACCGCAGGCGAGCAGGCACGAGTATATGCGCCATCAGTGTTCCGATACGGCTGCGCACCAGCGCATCAGGAGCGGCGAGTGAGAAGTGATCTCTGACGGAGTCCGAAGGGTGCGCACCGAGGCCGATGGTGTCGACCGTCCAGCCGTCGGACACTAGCCAGTCAATCTCACGTCGAACTCGCGGATCCGACTCGATGTCGGAATACGAGAGCACGAGTACCGTCCGTGATCGGGAAGAGGTCGTCACATCAGAATTCATTCTTCACGCGTCAATCCGGAGCTGCGACCGTCAGAGCGGATCACAGCGAGACTGACGCCCCTGTCCTCGCTGATTCGAGTGCGGTTTCGACGACGGTGAGGGTGCGTTGTCCTTGTGCCATGGTCACCACGTCTGACTTCTCGCCCAAAACGGCGTCGCGGAATGCTTCGTGTTCGACACGCAGCGGTTCACGTTTCGCGAATGAGTAGCGAGTGACGTCTCCCTCGGAGACCCCGCGGAATGAGGACACTGATTCCCATTCCAGGGGAATGGTGCCGTTGGCATAGAAGGTGAGATCGCCGGTCGCGGTATCGGCGACGAAGGCACCCTTCTCCCCT
>Ga0247738_10000733_pt1 | contig 11960 bp, 8 predicted proteins | sample UWRJL013104B2_FD_180936 | JGI IMG/M metagenome (GOLD analysis project Ga0247738, IMG submission 180936) | Plant litter microbial communities from Arlington Agricultural Research Station in Wisconsin, United States - UWRJ-L013-104B-2 | ecosystem: Environmental > Terrestrial > Plant litter >...
GCCATTCTGCCGGACAAAGCCTGGTTAAGCGAAGCGGCCGGTCTTTCACGAAGCTGAGCATCTCTGACAGATCCGACAGAACCGGTAAGGTCAGATTTTTTAAGTGTACCGTAACCGATAACAACGGTTTCAGTCAAAGTCACCGAAGAAGATAATAATGAAACATTCAGTTCGGTGCTGTTGTTCACAGCTACTTCTTTGGTTTCATAACCAATGTAGGAAAAAACAAGTGTGGCACCACCCGGAACACTGATCGTGTAAGCACCGTTGGCATCGGTAGTTACACCTTTTGTAGTGCCTTTCAGGCTGATACTGACGCCAGGTAGTCCGTAACCTTCTTTTTCGTCAGTTACAGTACCCTTAACCTGCCTGTCCTGTGCGTGCAGAAAGCCCAAACTGGCGAAGAGCATGAATAAACTAAGAACATAGTTTTTTTTCATAAAACAACTAATTTTTAAGTGGGAGAATATATAGAATCGGTGTAAAATAAAAATAAATATAATTATAATACAAGTCAGGTTTGATAAGATATCTTTAAATAAATGCAGGTATTAATAAAAAAATTATTAAACGGGTACATTGTTAACGTATAATACTTTGACAATAAATACTTTAACTATTTTTAGGTCGCTTTTTGAAAAAAACTAAATGTGGAAAAAATAATTTACGGGGAAAAAGCTCAATACCGGAAAAATACAAAATCAGGAAAGAGAGAAACAGATCACAGAGAGGGATCATGAAAGTGAAGAATAAAATGCAATAAAAAATCCCTGTCTCAATAATAGTGACAGGGATTCCGACTTACGTGCTTTCCTAATAATCCATGTGCTAGCTTATTAAGCTATCATTTGAGGATTAAATCTTTATGAATACAATTCAAATGTTTTTGTCATGTGTATTAAGCGAAACAAATTTATAAACCTCTCACCTAATTTCCAATCATTTTGGCATTTTTCATTACCAAAGCTTTTTGAAGATTTTTTAGTACACAGGGTTATACTTTTACTAACGTTTATACAGTATGCGAATACTATGCCAATTTCTTTTCTTCGAAAAAAATATTTTTAATCCAATACAATATATTAATTATCAGATATTTAAACAAAATATCACAAAAAATGGCCGTTTTTTTGCCGTAATAGATTCAGAATATACCGGCCTTCTGCTTACTCTGTAAACCGTCTTTTTTACATCCTGAGAGTCCGTTTATTACTTATAAATAGCTTCAAAAAAAGAAAATTCTTATGCAGGAATCTAACTTTCTCCCTTCTTTTTCTGTTAAATTTGTCTGGTAATGAGTTTCATAAATTAAATCAAGCGTATAAAAATTGTTAAATACACCATTATTATCAACTTCCAAAAAACAAGAGACAGCCATTCTTGTCGGTTTAATTACCCAAAAACAGAACGCCGAGAAAACCAAAGAATACTTAGATGAATTGGCTTTCCTGGCGGAAACCGCCGGTGCCATAACCGTCAAAACCTTTATTCAACGACTTAATTATCCTGATCAGAAAACCTTTGTAGGAAAAGGAAAGCTGGAAGAGATCCAAACCTGGATCACCATGAACCCGGTGGATACCGTCATTTTTGATGATGAACTGAGCCCTTCACAGGTACGGAACCTTGAACAGACATTTAAAGACATCAAGGTGCTGGACAGAAGTCTGCTTATCCTGAATATATTTTCGCAACGTGCACAGACAGACCAGGCCAAGCGTCAGGTGGAGCTGGCACAATACCAATACCTTTTACCCAGACTGACCCGTATGTGGACCCACCTGAGCCGCCAGAAAGGGGGTATCGGGATGCGTGGTCCCGGAGAAAAAGAGCTGGAAACAGATAAAAGGATTGTGCAGGACCGCATTGCTTTCCTCAAGGAAAAACTGGATAAAATCGACAAACAATCTATTACAAGAAGGAAAGAAAGAAGCAGATTGGTGAGGGTTTCGCTAGTTGGATATACGAATGTCGGAAAATCTACTTTAATGAGACGGTTGGCTAAAACTGAGGTATTTGCCGAAAACAAGCTTTTCGCCACCATCGATTCTACCGTCAGGAAAGTTGTTTTGGGAAACATCCCTTTCCTGCTGACGGATACGGTCGGTTTTATCAGAAAACTACCTACCACGCTTATTGAATCATTTAAGTCAACCCTCGACGAAATCAGGGAAGCTGACATCCTGATCCATGTGGTAGATATTTCTCACGGTTCTTTTGAAGAGCAGATAGAAATCGTCAACACGGACCTGGCTGAAATAGGAGCCGGCAATAAACCTACAGTTCTTGTTTTTAACAAACTTGACGCGTACCAGCCGGAGTCGGAAGAAGGCCTAGATGACCATCTGGCCACCTCAGAAGACCTTGAAAAAAACCTGGCGAGATTAAAGAAAAGTTATCTTCAGAAAAATACTGAACATGTGGTCTTCATTTCTGCTGAGAAAAAGGAGAACCTGGAAGAGTTGAGAAAAATCCTGCTACAGCTTGTCACCGATAAGCATTTCCAGATTTATCCGAACTGGGACCCCAAGCAAAATCCTATGTATGACTGGCAGGGAGAAGCTTAATGGCTCTCCCTACCAGGAATTTATTTTTTTAACGCATTGTAAAGTATCTCGATGGGATGTTGTGCTACCCTTCCCGTTCCATCTTTGATCTGGTGCCTGCAGCTTGTTCCCGGAGCGGCAATGATCACATCATCGGCTTCTTTTCTTACTGCAGGAAATAATACCAACTCGCCGATCTTCATCGAAACCTCATAATGTTCTTTTTCATAACCGAATGATCCGGCCATACCACAACATCCGCTGGGGATCAGTTGCACCTGGTATCCTTCTGGAAAAGACAGGGCTTTTTTGGCAGAGACCAGGCTACCTAATGCCTTCTGCTGACAATGCCCGTGCAATCTTATACTGGCCTTATCTGAGATAAAACTATCTTTCTTTATATTCCCTTTTTCAATCTCTCTGACAAACCACTCGTCAAACATAAAGGTATTCCCGGAGATTTTTTCAGCATCTGCTTTCAATCCGGCGGGGGCCAGATCAAGATATTCATCCCGGAACGTAAGTATGGCTGAAGGCTCAATGCCTATCATAGGCGTTTCTTCAGTAACCAGGTCCTTCAGCTTCCCGATGTTTTGTTCCACGATTGTCTTTGCCTTTTTAATCAGACCTTTGGAAAGGTAGGTCCTTCCGCTTTCTATATGATCGGGGATAATGACCTGGTATCCCAGTTTTTCAAGGAGCAAAACGGTCTTTTCTCCTACTTCCGTGTCGTTGTAATTGGTAAACTCATCACAAAAAAGCAGGACCTTCTTTTCTGAAACCAGGGCTTTGTCTTTTCGCGACTTAAACCAGCTCAGCAGGGTTTGTTTACCCAGCAATGGCATGGTTCTTTCCGGGTGAAATCCGACAACCTTATTGATATTTGACCTGAGGAATGAATTCCCGAAAATAAAGTTGTAAGCAGGAGGAAATATAGCCGCCAGTTTCATCTGGGAGGTAAAGTTGGCAATCAGCCTGGACCTGAAAGGCACGCCGTGTTCGTCATAATATTGTTGTGTAAACTCAGCCTTCATTTTGCTGATATCCACACCTGACGGACATTCGGATTTACAGGCTTTGCAGGACAAACATAAGTCAAGAATCTCTTTTACTTCATATTGACCGTTTTTCATCGCCTCAGGCTCTGTCATATACTGCCTCAGAATATTGGCCCTGGCTCTTGTGGTGTCTTTTTCAGAGCGGGTAGCCATATAACTCGGACACATGGTGCCGCCGGTAATTTCCGTTTTGCGGCAATCTCCAGATCCGCTGCATTTTTCACTCAGCCTGAGCATGTTTTCCTGGTGGCTGAAATCAAAAACTGTTGGCTTCAACTGTTTAACTGGCTCTTGCTTGTACCTCAGCGATTCAATCATTGATGGGGTGTCAGTGATTTTCCCTTTATTAAATACACCCTCCGGGTCAAAAATATGCTTGACTTTTCTGAACAGCTGGTAAACCTCCTCGCCCACCATATCCGGAATAAACTCCCCCCTTAGCCTTCCGTCTCCATGTTCTCCTGAAAGTGATCCTTTGTATTTTTTCACCAGTTGGGCCGTATCAGACAGCACCTTTCTGAAAAGCTGTACGCCATCGGCAGACTTGAGGTTTATCATTGGCTCCACGTGCAGCTCGCCGGCTCCGGCATGGGCATACATCGAATACTCAAGCCCATGGCTTTTCAACAGTACTTCCAGGTCTCTGATGTAGTCCGGCAAATCATTGGCATCTACTGCACAATCCTCGATGAGATTGACCGGCTGGGAATCACCAGGCAGGTTTCTGAGTAGGCCCAGCCCTGCTTTCCTGAGCTCCCAGGCCTTTTTAGTATCTTCTGCATAGAGCATCGGGTACGCATAACCCAGCCCTTTCAGTTGAAGAGCCTCTATAAAATTACGCAGTTTTAAAGTAAGATGAGCCAGGTCGTCGTCAAAGAACTCAACCATCAAAATGGCTTTTGGTTCTCCTTCAATAAAAAACCTGTTTTTAGATTGCTCGGTATTGATTTTGGTAAATCGCAGGATGTAATCGTCCACCAGCTCCGAAGCCGAACAATGGTGTGCCAAAGCTACCAGGTTACTTTTCAGGGACTCATCCAGGGTAGTACAATGAACAGCCACCATGCCTACATGGGCAGGCGGTAGTTTCAGAAGTTTTAACCTGGCTTCAGTCACAAAACACAAAGTACCTTCAGACCCTGCGATCAAAGGCAGTAAATTATCTGAATCTTTCAGGAGCAAATCCAGGGCATAGCCAGTATTTCTTCTTGTAATAGAGGCTTTAGGTGAGTTATCACCGATAAGTGCCCTTAGTGATTCATCATCCAGTATCTCATGAAGGTTCTTTCTTATCTCATTTAAAAGACCTGATCCTTTCTGATCTGTTGTATTGATTATCACTTCAGCCCCGTCAGACAAAAAGGCTTTTATTTCAAGCAGGTTGTTACGGGTATCTCCCCAGATGATGGAATGAAGCCCGGACGAATTATTACCGATCATCCCGCCTATCATGGCACGGCTGCTGGTAGAGGTTTCAGGACCAAACATCAGTCCGAAAGGTTTCAGATACGCGTTGAGGTCATCCCTGATCACGCCCGGCTGCACCCTGACCCACTGCTCCTCCACATTGAGCTCAATGATTCTATTGAGATTTTTGGAAATATCAACTACCACGCCCGGTCCTACCACCTGACCTGCAAGAGAGGTCCCGGCGGCTCTGGGAATCAACGTAAATTTATGCTCTTTAGCGAGGTGGATTAACTTCTGAATATCATTCGTGCCTTTAGGAATCGCTACAGCGAGAGGCTTCTCCTGGTAAACAGAAGCATCTGTGGCATAGACATTCTTAATGGCTTCATGTGAAGGTGAATCGTTAAAGTATAACTCCCCTTCAAATTGTTCTTTAAACTGTGCAAACATTAAAACTTATTTTTTTCAAAATTGGGTAAGTTTTTATTAAGATGCAAAAAGAAATTCCCGGTACTTGTATTATCCCGGCTAAATCGCAGGGTTTTAAAAGAATCGAAACGATATATCAGAAAAATATTGGAAAACTGCGACAGGAAGGAGATATTTGCAAAACTTTTGAAAAATGGTTTCGTAGTTCAACGGATAGAATAGTTGTTTCCTAAACAATAGATCTGGGTTCGATTCCCGGCGAGACCACTTACTTAACAATCACCACAACAATTCTTCTGCTATGTTTTACTCTTATGTAATTCAGAGTCTCACTTACGAATCCTACTTATACAAAGGACATTGCGAAAATATTGAAGTCCGGCTAAAAGAACATAATGCCGGGAAAACCGATGCTATCAGACCTTTTCTTCCTTTCCGGTTAGTCTATTCAGAAACCTTTAAAACAAGAAACGAAGCCATAGAAAGAGAAAAATTCCTGAAAACAGCGGCAGGAAGAAGGCTCCTCATGAGAATATTGAAACATCTTCAGAATTCTGAAAATACAGCAGTTGTTTCCTAAACAATAGATCTGGGTTCCCCGCCCGACGTGACCGTCAGGTCGGGCGGGGATTCCCGGCGAGACCACTTACTTAACAATCACCACAACAATTCTTCTGCTATGTTTTACACTTATGTAATTCAGAGTCTTACTTACAAATCTTACTTATACATAGGACATTGCGAAAATATTGAAGTCCGGCTGAAAGAACATAATGCCGGGAAAACCGATGCTATCAGACCTTTTCTCCCTTTTCGCTTAGTCTACTCAGAAACCTTTAAAACAAGAAACGAAGCCATAGAAAGAGAAAAATTCCTGAAAACAGCGGCAGGAAGAGGGTTCCTCAGGAGAGTGCTGAAACATCTTCAGAATTCTGAAAATATAAAAGACTGCCCTTGCGAGACAGCCTCTTCTTCATCTAAAACAGAGAAAATTACTTCTTAACCACTTCCAGCGGTATTTTAATAAAACTGTCGTTATACCACCTGATCTTCAAAGGCTCCTTTGCGTCAGCGATAGTTTCCTCACTTACATCCTTTCCGGTGCCGTAATTGATCTGTGCACCTGCGTTTTTATTGATGTTTAAAACCACAAGTATCCGGCTTCCTTTGCTTAACTGCCGGCTTACCATCCTCGTCCTTTCAAAAGGGATGGTTTCAACTTTACCGGGAACAAGCAGCTTTCTTACGCTCATGTCTTCCGCATAGCTGGCCCGACCCAGATAATAGGACAGGCAAAAGTATTTCCCATCCGGCATAATCTCATACAAAACCACCCCGATGTCCATATCTTTTTTGTTGATACTGGCTTTGAGCTTCCCTGAAAATGTTCCGCTGATACTCATGTTTTCCGTCAACGGATCCGAAACAAAAAACAAGCCGTTGCTTCTATCCAGTTCCTCCTTAATAATCGGATACGGGTAGTACTCATTATTACTGGTTTTTCTGTCCTTAAAATCAACTTCCTGGTAAAGCGTTTTCCGTTCAACCGGCTTTTTTGAAGTCAGTTTAAATCCGCCTGCAGATTTTATATCAGTGAGATAGAAAGAAACTGCTTTATCATTTAACTGATCGAGGCTGGCAGCGTGCTTCCAGACATTGGCTCCCATCACTTCATAATTGATCTTGTCTTTCAGGATGGCAGGTTTTTCCCCGTCCTTTAAAATATAGTCCAGCCACTGATAGGTAATGTCCCGCGTGCTGATCAGGGCGACTGGGTCTACCTGGTAATCTCTCAGAACAGGATAGCCACCTCTCTGTGCTCCAAAATGATCATAAGGGCCGATAATCAGATAATGGTTTGCCTCGGGATTATATTTATAGTGCTCCTTCAGATACTGAATAGCCGATATCTGTCCATCGTCATAATAGCCGGTTATGCTCAGTACCGGGATATTTATTTGGGCGTATTCATGTTTATATGGAATCATATTCTGCCAGTATTGGTCAAAAGCGGGGTGTTTCAGCCATTTTTGTAACCAGGGATTGGGCTTACCGTCAATACTGTCTATTTTGTTATAGGCTTTCCCTGTTGAATACCAGTTATCTTCCATCTGGTTCCAGCGATGAGGATCATTGTAAACATGGTTATCCAGGTATTTATTATTGGTCACATAAAATGCCCAGCCGTAATTGGCATTGATAAAGACATTATTTTCCATCGGGACACCCAGGCCGGGTATGGCTGCCGCATAAGGAACGATGGTCTTCAATGCCGGATGCATGTTTTTTGCAGCAGCCCATTGGGCAAATCCGGAATAGCTGCCACCATACATGCCTACTTTTCCGTTGCTCCAGGTTTGCCTGCTGATCCAGTCGATGACAGCATTAACGTCTTTTGCCTCGTTCTCATAAGGAGCAACCTCATCCGGACCGAGGCGTTTACCGCGGACATCCGCCACGACACCGACGTACCCGTAAGACGCCGATTGTTTCGCTTCATAAATGCTCTGGACCGTATTGGCATACATAAAAAAGAATAAGGCTGCCGGTTGAGGAGCTATTACTTCTCTCTTCCTTACCACAACGGCAGATAACGTAAAACCCTCCGCTGTTTTGATCATTACACTGTCTTCGATGATGTAGCGTCTCTTATCGTCTTCCTCCAGTAACCTTACGGAAACAGGCTCAATGTGCTTAAAAACCTCCAGAACAAAATAGCTTTTGCACAGATCTATGGCTTCCCGGACACTCAGACTGTCCCTCAAACCCGTCAGTGACCTTTCAAGCCCTGATCTGTATTCTCCAATGCCGTTACGGCTTACAAAGGCAGTAGAAACACTCAAAGCGTCTTTATCATCCATTTGCCTGAGCCGCTCTTCAAATAAGTGGCTAAAAGCATCTTCAAAGGCTTCTTTTTTCAACTTTGCCCTGGCGTAAAACTCATACTGCAGAAATAACAACCCGCTATTTTTTTCCTTTGATGTTTTACGGAGCTCTCCGATTATGCCAATAGCCTTGTCATATTGGCCCGCCGCCATCTGTAATCTGAACAAATCATTCGGAGCATTTTTTAATTCCTTTTTATCATGGCATTGAAGCAAAACCTGATTGGCAAGTACCGGAATCTGCAGAGCCAGTCCGACACTGTCATGAGCCGATATCTTTGGAAAATAAAATTGTTGTGCCGAGGCGGGCTTGCCCATTAGGCATAGCGAGATTGACAGAAAAAATAGCTTTTTCATAAATTTTATGTTTTAATATGCTGAAAGTGCTTTAACCCAAAGGTCTGTGTCTGCGTTTAAACGCTGCAGATCTGCGGCTGGAAACGGTCAGACGCTCTCCTGTTTCCAGGACAATCGTCATCCTTTCCTTTACAGAAGTATCCACTTCTTTGATAAATGAGGTATTAATGATCTCTGTTCTGCTGATTCTGAAAAAAAGTGCCGGATCCAGCATTTCTTCCAGTTGATTGAGAGACCGCTTCAGATATACTTTTTGGCCGGAAAAATGAAACCTGACGTAATTTCCCAGGGAAGTGATCAGGTAGACTTCACTGGTTTTGATAAAATGAAGTTTCTCTCCTTCTTTTACAAAAATATTCCGGTCAAAAGATCGTGTTTCTCGTTTCCCCTGAAGTTTCTCCCTGACTTTTAAGATGGCCTGGGCGAAACGTTCTTCGCGAAAAGGTTTAACCAGGTAATCGATGGCACTGACCTCAAAAGCTTTCACCGCAAACTGGTCATATGCCGTAATAAATATGACTTCAGGAACATCATCCAGGGCTTCAAGTAAATCAAATCCTGACTTTCCGGGCATCTGGATATCCAGAAAAATCAGGTCAGGCTGAAGTGATGTTATCAACCTTTCTGCATCGTCAGCATTTTCGGCAGTCCCTGCTATTTCAAAATCTTCGTAATCGAGAAGATGCCTCTTTATTTCTTCCCGGGCCAAACGTTCATCGTCAATGATAATTACCTTGTGCTTATTCATATTAAAGGAATGTGAATGGTAGCTGATACATTCTCACTGTTTTTCTGGACAATCCGGAATGAGGCCTTCTCACCGAACTGCAAATTCAACCTCTCCCGGAGATTCTTCAAGCCCAGGCCTTTTGTCGCTTCATCGTTCAGTGTTCCGGGATTTGCAACGGAAACAACAAGTTTGTCATTCTCCTCCCCGATTCTGATCTTAATGAGTCCCCCTTCTTTTCTTTGGGCTATCCCGTGTTTGATCGCGTTCTCAACCAAAGTCTGCACACTTAAAGGCAACACCAGCTTACCCGAAAGACGGTCGTCCATTTCAACAGAGGTTTTGAGCCTTTCTTCAAACCGGATCTTTTCCAGTTCAAGATAATCTCCCACCAAAGCCATTTCTTCTTTCAAAGAGATAAAAACGGTGTCTCTGCTATACAATGAGGTTCGTATCAGGTCAGACAAAAGGTCTATAGCCCTTCTGGCCGCCCTGGGATTTTCTATCATTAAAGCTTTAATGCTGTTTAAAGAATTAAAAAAGAAATGAGGGTTTAGCTGGGATGCCAGGTTGTTAAATTCCGCGTCCTTAGCGATAATGGCCAGCCTTGAACTTTCCTTTATGGCATTGACCTCCCTCTGGGCATAATGATAGCCGTAATAAGCCAGCACCCAGATAGCCATAAGGCGTATTCCGGCCATAAAAATACCCAGCCGGTGGTCCTGGAAATTATGACCGAACGATTCAGAAAAACCAGGCTCAAACCAGTAACGGAGCAGATAATTTTTACTCCAGGTCAGCACCAGGAAGGCGAAGCCCAGTACCATAACGGCGGGTACAATCCTGACCAGTAATTTCCGCGGTTCAAGCTTTTGCCAACCGTACCTGAGAGAAATATTTCTGTACAAATGGGTCAGCGGAATATAAATCAGCAGGTCGCCGATGAAATACAGGACAGCCAGAAACCAGATAAAACGCGGACTCTCAAAACTCACCAGCATCCAGTAGAATGCCGCAGCTGACCAGCCGATTATCTGGCATTTCCAATACAATGACAAGGTTGGTTTGTTCTTCAATGCTGCTTATAAATTTCACGAAGTAAAAACATTCCGTCAAATAATAAAAGTAAAAGTACATGAACGCGGTATAGCAGGTGATGTGCGTAATATGTTCAGACGACCTTCCGGTAAAACCTCTTTACTTCAGCCGGATCTGTATTCTTTTCTCTTGTAAAAGAGAGTATCCGGACACCTCCGGACATAAAAAAAGAGCCTCCAACCGGAAGCCCTTTTTCAACTTAAACCAAAGAAAATTATGAAAACTTAATCCCGGAAGGCCCAAAGGACCTTACCGGAACCTCGATTACAATTAATTTTTGGTCAAAGTCATAGTTTATTATCTGTTTAACAACTCGTCAAAGCTAAGCGAAACATAATACATAGAGCCTACCGAAGCACTACCATATGCCTGGATGTAAGGCTTACCTCCGATGTTGGTACCACCCACTTTGATGATCGACTTCATAGCAGGAAGCTTAAAGCTAACCTGAGCATCTATGTTGTTGATTGCCGGTACTGTGGTGTTGGTAAATGAGGTATTCGAAGTGGTTGTCGGCTGGTTAAAGCTGGCTTCCCACAAAAAGGCATTCTGATGACGGAAATTGATATTGAAACCAACTTTATCGCCACTTCCCAGACGTTTTCCGAAGCTCAGGTTATAACGGTAGTCAGGCGTATTGAAACCTGCGTACTGTTGCTCAGGAGACGGAGTGAAACCCTTCAGCTGGTTGAAAGCAATGTTACCACCAATATTGAATCCTTTTTCAAGAGAGTAGTTGGCACTCAAAGCCCACCCCTGCACAGTAATGTCTTCGCTGGTATTGGCAGTTCTTGAATAACCTAAACGGGTGCTGGCACTACCTGCACCTGATTCGATCGGAAGCCCGGGGCCTGCAGCCGCTGTTGGCACTACAACTGAAATACCACCCAGGAAGTCTCTGTATTTGCTGAAGTAGTAGTAAGCATCAATAAATAATTTCTTGGCAATCAGACCTTTGTAACCAATCTCGTATGACTGGATTTTCTCAGGAACCAATGGCTTAGCCTGGTATTTAGGCAAAGCGGCCAGGGCATAAGCAGGCACCACCTGGGTAGCTACTTCTGTAACTTTCTGAGTTACAACGGCAGTTACATTGGTTGCGATTGTTGCTTTTACAGCATCACTGTTCATTTGTGCTATAACTCCCTGCTGAATGGCCTGAGGAGCCTGTGCTGCCGGAATCTGACCTGCAGCTACAGCGGCATTAACCTGTGCTGTAACGGCCGCAGTTACCTGAGCCTGAACAGCGGCGATTACGCCTTGCTGTATCGTCGGCAACTGTGCGGTTACCGCCGCAGTAGCATATTGCGTTGCTGCTGCTTTTACAGCATCTGTAATGTACTTGGTAGGGTTTTTAGAGAAATCCGTCAATACATACACAGGAATACCTGTTGCTAACTTATAACGGCTGTCAAATTCAGGTAAACCACCGATAAGTGTTCCGGATGGT
>Ga0247738_10000734_pt1 | contig 11921 bp, 8 predicted proteins | sample UWRJL013104B2_FD_180936 | JGI IMG/M metagenome (GOLD analysis project Ga0247738, IMG submission 180936) | Plant litter microbial communities from Arlington Agricultural Research Station in Wisconsin, United States - UWRJ-L013-104B-2 | ecosystem: Environmental > Terrestrial > Plant litter >...
TTTAGCTAAAATGTTAATTTTACTTTAAACACAGTTTTTTTATGGAAGAGAAAGATGATTTTGACTTTGAAGAGTTTAAAAAGCAAGCAATTGCAGGGATGTATGCAGGCAAACCTTTTAGTGGTGAGAAAGGGATTTTTGCACCTTTGATGAAGCATTTTTTAGAAGCAGCTTTAGCCGGGGAGTTAGAAAATCACTTAGCAGAATCAAAAGCCAAAGGGATAGCAAATCGTAAAAATGGGAAGGCTATTAAGCAGGTAAAGAGCTTATCAGGAGAGTTTGAACTGGAAAATAGCAGAGACCGTTCAGGAACTTTTGAGCCTATGATTTTACCTAAGAGGCAGGTAATAATTACAGAAGAACTTGAGACTAAAGTTATAGGTTTATACGGTTTAGGCATGTCTACAAGAGATATTTCTTCTCATATTAAGGAGCTATATCAAATGGATATATCAGCCACACAACTATCGACTATTACAGACAAAGTAATTCCTGCCATGCAGGAATGGCGTAGCAGACCTTTGGAGAGCATCTATCCTATTGTTTTTATGGACTGTATCCATTATAAAGTTAAAGAAGATGGCAGAGTAGTTTCACGAGCCATATACAACATCTTAGGAGTAGACTTAGAGGGGAAAAAAGATTTAATAGGTATGTATGTGGCTGAAACAGAAGGCTCTAAGTTTTGGCTTTCTGTCTTGACAGATTTAAAAAGAAGAGGTGTAGAGGACATCTTAATTGCATGCATTGATGGACTAAAAGGCTTCCCCGAAGCTATTGCTACTGTATATCCCCAAACCCAAATACAGCTCTGCATTGTCCATCAGATACGCAATAGTTTAAAATACGTCCCTGAAAAGGATAAAAAGGCTTTTATAGCTGATTTAAAGCTTGTTTATACTGCTGTAAACAAAGAAGAAGGTTTTAGACAATTAGAAAGTTTAGAAGCTAAATGGAGCAAAAAATACATCATTGCTGTTCAATCCTGGTTTACTAACTGGGAAAACCTATCTAGTTTCTATGAGTATGCAGAAGACATCAGAAGATTGATTTATACGACAAATCCTATAGAGGGATTCCATAGGCAAGTCAGAAAAGTAACCAAGACGAAAGCGGACGCCGCGCGGGCTCATTCACTTCTGATACGGCACTCTTAAAACTGATTTATCTGGTCGTACAGAGAATCTCTCAAAAGTGGACTATGCCTGTCCGAAATTGGGGTGTTACACTATCACAGTTGTACATCATTTTTGGCGATAGATTGAAATTTCATAATTTTGAAAAAAACTCACTTGGAGTTAACAACAAGTGAGTTGTAAAAATCCTTGACACAGTTCAGTTTACACTCCCGAATCCCCAAATTCCCTTTGCTTGGCTTTGGCGTTCGAACGCAGGAAAGTCAGGGGACGTAATAAAGTACCGCAAACAGGCTGATTACCGAAGCATTTAATTGAAGCCTTAATACGAATTGCGGCTTTAGAGCCTTAACAAATGGTAGTGAAATATCAAACCAGACCTACTGTTTAACTATAAATTCTCTATGGTTGAAAGTCGTTTTTCCGGCAATAAGTTCATCAATCTGTTGAACCGCGACAGAAAACCTTTCTTCCCATGAACCGCTTAATTCAACAATGGGAATATCATTATCCAATATAACCTGCCGATGACTCAAATCCAATTCGTTTCTCCTGTCAATATCGAGCCGAGTACCGTCCTGAACATGCGGTACATCATTAACAAGATAAAGATACAGGTTAGCTTTATTGTTAGATAGAATTTCATTGTTTACACTGAGATCCATGCCAAAAATAAACTGGGAATACGACATGGTAATATGAATATCTGTATCCATAATGATTAACGGATGGTCTCCAGTCATTGCAATTCTAAGACTTTTTGAATGCTCACTGGCCACCATCAGCAAATCATTATAGGTAAAACTGTTCGAGTCTGCAATTAAGTCCCGACCTGCTTCATGCACTAAACTACAGCTGTAGTACTTTGAAAGTTGCTCTGAAAGCGTGGTCTTGCCTACAGACTCGGTACCCAGTAAAGCTACTTTAATTGCGTAAAAAGGCTTCACACTGGCGGGTAGGAAATGCCAGTTTGAAAACAAATTGTTTCTTATTGCCGAAGCGGATATAGGAATTTCTAAACGACTATGGTCGAACTGAATATGCGTTATATTCATTAAATCCGCTACAAAATTTCCGTATGGTTCTGAGGTAATAACGATTGAGTAATCAGGAAAAAGCATTTTTAACTGCTGTGCCCAAACTTTTGAAACTTCAAATGATGATTCCGATGTATTGGGCAGGTCACTTTCCCGATAATTGAACACTATAACTTCAAGCTCAGAAACATGTGCAAAACTTTCTTTAATCCAGCGCATTCGAATTTCACCAGACAATTGTTCCTTGTTGCTGCAGCAAACTAAAATAGATAAGAAATCGCATTTACTCAAGGCAAAGTTAATAATCGCATCATGACCTTTATGAAAAGGTAAAAACGGCTCAAGCGAAAAAGTTGGGGGTTAAGCATAAATCTTTGTGAGTCTAAAGAGGAAGAAAGTAATATTTCTTACCCCTCTGAACTGGTTTCTTAATGCTTTGACTTTTGCGTTGAATGATTCTGCCGATGCATTGGTACTTCTTCTGTCAAAGAAGTTCAGGATTTTTTCATAGTGGTTCTGAATCGTTCTGGCAATTGTATTGAATGAATTAAAGCCTGCCTTTTCAACTTGATTGTACCATAGTGCCAACTTTTTGAATGCTACAATTCTTTCTTTGGAGTGGGTAAAAATGTCAGATAATCCTCTACTCAATACATAAGCTTCTGCAATGTCAGGATATAATCTGAATAAGATTTGAGCTCTGTGTGTTTGTGATTCAGACCAGTTATGTTGTTTTTTATAAAGTAAATATCGGCTCCGGGCTAATAACTGTTTGAGTGTATCCCCATTCTCTAACACCTGAGGAGTAAATGGTGTTTTTTGTTCTTTAGCTGATTGCATTTGCCCGTTTTCTTCTTCCATTGCCTGCCACCTGTGTTGGATTCTAATCTCTTGCACTGCATCACAGGCTAGCTGTTGAACGTGGAAACGGTCTGCGACAAGTTTGGCTTTAGGGAATGCTCTTCTGGCTATTTTCTCCATTGTAGGAGCTAAATCTAAAGTCACTTCTTTTACCTTCTTCCTTAGAGATTCAGGTATCTGACGTAATACTTCTATGATTTTCTCACTTTCAGTACCTTTTATCATGGCTACTAAAGTACCTTTACGGCCTTTAGCCGCTTTATTAGTTAGAATAGTATAAAGCTCTCCCTGCGATAAGCTCGTCTCATCAATAGATAGATATTCACCAATATTCTCAGTGAACAACAACCAATCTTCAGCATGTGAGGCCTGTGGCCAACTCTTAAAGTCACTTAAATGACTCACGTACTGCTCCTGGAATCGCTTGCCATCTAAGCCATAAAGTTCTCCCAGTGTTTTACAACTAATGGGGGTATTATCTACCAAGTCCTTTTAAAAAAAATGCGAATTCCTTTGTCATTCGAGTGCCATCTGCTACCATTTCCCAATTTCTATATACTGTTTTACCTGTACTTAGATTCAGCCATTTCCTACGCTTGATTTTTAGATAGCACGCTTTACCTCGTAAAGGAAAATCTCTTACAGTTTCTTCGTCAAAGAATCCTTTAGATTGTAGTTGGTCTGATTGATATTCTTGGGGTGGTAGGTTCCTCTCTGATAGAAAGAGATAGTAAGAATCTTCTTTCTTTATTATATTAGTTAATTCAAAATATTCTAAGATGCCTTCCGGTAGTAGTAATGATAGTAGCGTCGTATCCAAGTCCGTATTCTTTTCCGCAAAGTAACTCCTTTTTTACCTACTCCCCAACTTTTCAGATTGACCCGTCTTTTGAATAAAAAACCGGCAGACGGCTAGTTGCGGACGGCTAGTTCATCTACTCCGTCATGGAATGATACTCTCCCAAGTATGAACCTCCAAACGCTTTGTCAATACCATCAGCGGTGCGGGGCTTAACTGCTCTATTCGGCAGGTTAAAGGGCAAAAAAAAAGACCTTAGTATTACTACTAAGGTCTTTTGAATAAAAAACTGGCATCTACTTACTCTCCCAAGTATGAACTCAGTACCATCAGCGGTGCGGGGCTTAACTGCTCTGTTCGGGATGGGAAGAGGTGTTCACCCGCCCTATGGACGCCATGAAGATCTTTGTGATTGCTCACCGAATGTCTTTTACAACACTCAAATATCTTTATGCCATTACATTAGGCTTATCATTAAATGACTTTAATGGAGAGAGAAAAAAAGAAATAAAAAATATAGGAGCCCTCGATTCATTAGTACTACTCGGCTGGGTGTTACCACTTTTAGACCTGTAGCCTATCAACGTCATCGTCTATGACGAATCTCAATGGAAGACTCATCTTGAGGAGGGTTTCACACTTAGATGCTTTCAGCGTTTATCCCGTCCGTACTTGGCTACTCTGCCGTGCCCTTGGCAGGACAACAGATGCACCAGCGGTACGTCCAACTCGGTCCTCTCGTACTAAAGTCAGACCCTCTCAATCTTCCAACGCCCACCACAGATAGGGACCGAACTGTCTCACGACGTTCTGAACCCAGCTCGCGTGCCACTTTAATCGGCGAACAGCCGAACCCTTGGGACCTTCTCCAGCCCCAGGATGTGACGAGCCGACATCGAGGTGCCAAACCTCCCCGTCGATGTGAGCTCTTGGGGGAGATCAGCCTGTTATCCCCGGAGTACCTTTTATCCTTTGAGCGATGGCCCTTCCATACAGAACCACCGGATCACTATACCCCTGTTTCCAGCCAGCTCGACTTGTAGGTCTCACTGTCAAGCAGTCTTTTGCTATTGCACTCAACGCACGGTTACCAAGCGTGCTGAGACTACCTTTGGAAGCCTCCGTTACTCTTTTGGAGGCGACCACCCCAGTCAAACTACCCACCAAACGGTGTCCTCGCTGTGCGAGTTAGAATCCAAATAACCAAAGGGTGGTATTTCAACGTTGGCTCCCCGATGCCTAGCGACACCGGCTCACAGCCTCCCACCTATCCTACACATCAGTTACCCGAATTCAACGTTAAGCTATAGTAAAGGTTCACGGGGTCTTTCCGTCCCGTGGCGGGTAAGCGGCATCTTCACCGCTACTACAATTTCGCCGAGCTCACAGCTGAGACAGTGCCCAGATCGTTACACCATTCGTGCAGGTCGGAACTTACCCGACAAGGAATTTCGCTACCTTAGGACCGTTATAGTTACGGCCGCCGTTTACTGGGGCTTCGATTCAATGCTTCTCTTGCGATGACATCCCCTCTTAACCTTCCAGCACCGGGCAGGTGTCAGGCCATATACTTTGTCATTAAACTTAGCATAGCCATGTGTTTTTGTTAAACAGTCGCCTGGGCCATTTCTCTGCGGCCTACATTGCTGTAGGCTCCCCTTCTCCCGAAGTTACAGGGTTAATTTGCCGAGTTCCTTAGCTGTGACTCACTCGAGCACCTTAGGCTTCTCGCCTCGACTACCTGTGTCGGTTTACGGTACGGGTGGTAAATGGCTGAAGCTTAGCGGCTTTTCTTGGAAGTCTCTTCACGAGTTCGATTCAGCCTAAGCCTCCTCTCAACGCCCTATTCCGTCAGGACGTACCCACTCCAACACTCCGTCCCCGCATCGCACCATCACCAGTACAGGAATATTAACCTGTTTGCCATCGGCTTCTGCTTTCGCATTATCCTTAGGACCCGACTAACCCTCAGTTGATTGACGTAGCTGAGGAATCCTTAGTCTTTCGGTGTGTATGGTTCTCACATACATTATCGCTACTTATCCCTACATTTGCTTTTCTATCCGCTCCAGCATACCTCACAGTACACATTCACTGCAAATAGAATGCTCTCCTACCCAAGATTTACATCTTGACTAAACTTCGGTACTATACTTGATGCCCGTTTATTATCGATGCCCGCCTCGCTCGACCAGTGAGCTGTTACGCACTCTTTAAATGATTGCTGCTTCCAAGCAAACATCCTGGCTGTCTCTGCAATCAGACTTCCTTAGTTCAACTTAGTATAGATTTAGAGACCTTAGTTGTAGTTCTGGGTTCTTTCCCTTTTGGACTCGGACCTTAGCACCCAAGCCCTCACTGCCGAGTATATTATATCGCATTCGGAGTTTATCAGAATTTGGTAGGATTTGACTCCCCCGCATCCTATTGGTAGCTCTACCTCGATATAACTCAACCTCGACGCTGTACCTAAATACATTTCGGAGAGTACGAGCTATTTCCCAGTTTGATTAGCCTTTCACCCCTACCCACAGTTCATCCAAAAACTTTTCAACGTTAACTGGTTCGGTCCTCCAGTTGGTTTTACCCAACCTTCAACCTGACCATGGGTAGATCACAAGGTTTCGCGTCTACAGCCACCGACTATTCGCCCTATTCAGACTTGCTTTCGCTTCGACTACGTATCTGAAATACTTAATCTTGCCGGTGACCGTAACTCGTAGGGTCATTATGCAAAAGGCACGCCGTCACTGGACTTGCCAGCTCCGACCGCTTGTAAGCGTACGGTTTCAGGTTCTATTTCACCCGGGTACTCCCCGTGCTTTTCACCTTTCCTTCACAGTACTAGTTCACTATCGGTGTCTCAGGAGTATTTAGCCTTGGCGGATGGTGCCGCCGAATTCAGAGGGGATTCCACCGGTCCCCACCTACTCAGGATACTGCTCGTCATTATGTCGGTACGTTTACGTGTCTCTCACACTCTATGGATGACTTTCCCAAATCATTCAACTTAAACATAAATCCTAAATGCAGTCCTATAACCCCACTCTTGCCGTAACAAGGATGGTTTGGGCTTCTCCGCGTTCGCTCGCCACTACTTGCGGAATCACTGTTGTTTTATTTTCCTTCGGTTACTTAGATGTTTCAGTTCACCGAGTTAGCTCCATACTTGGTATGGTAATAGTTCTTCAAACTATTGGGTTGCCCCATTCGGAAATCTACGGATCACTGAAAATGTGCTTCTCCCCGTAGCTTATCGCAGCTTATCACGTCCTTCTTCGCCTCTGAGACCCTAGGCATCCTCCGTACGCCCTTATGTAGCTCCTACTTTATCTCTTTTCTTCTCTCTTCCATCATGTCAAATAACTTCATCCAATCTCAATTGAACTCTTACCATCTACCAAGCTGTGCTAGATATGATAAGAATGTCGTCCAATCTTAACTGACTTGCGGTATTACTACCTCGTTTCTTTATTAAAGAACTGTATCCGATTTTTAAAGTATCAGTAACTTTTACTCTTTACTCTATGCTTAATTATTCGCTAATTCACTCATTCTTCATTCGTGATTAGTTCTGTGGAGGATAACGGATTCGAACCGTTGACCCCCTGCTTGCAAAGCAGGTGCTCTAGCCAGCTGAGCTAAACCCCCGTATTCTTGTGAATATTTTGTGGGCCTGCGTGGACTCGAACCACGGACCTTTACATTATCAGTGTAACGCTCTAACCACCTGAGCTACAAGCCCCTTTCGGTGTTTGCAGTCAGCTTAGTCTGTCGTAGCATTTGCTCGCCACAACCACTACACTCTGTAAACTTCCGTTCCTTCACTCTTAATACATAACTTGTTGATGAGAATACAAATGCTTGATCTTTCGTGTCAGTCGTTTAATTTCCTATAAAAAGAAATCTCTAAAAAGGAGGTGTTCCAGCCGCACCTTCCGGTACGGCTACCTTGTTACGACTTAGCCCCAGTTACTGGTTCTACCCTAACGAAATCTTTTACCTTCCGCTTCAGGTCTACCCAACTTCCATGGCTTGACGGGCGGTGTGTACAAGGTCCGGGAACGTATTCACCGGATCATAGCTGATATCCGATTACTAGCGATTCCAGCTTCATAGGGTCGAGTTGCAGACCCCAATCCGAACTGTGAACGACTTTTTGTGATTGGCTTGCCATTGCTGGCTCGCAACACTCTGTATCGCCCATTGTAGCACGTGTGTTGCCCTGGACGTAAGGGCCATGATGACTTGACGTCGTCCCCTCCTTCCTCTCTACTTGCGTAGGCAGTCTTGTCTGAGTCCCCAACTTTACTTGATGGCAACAGACAACAGGGGTTGCGTTCGTTGCGGGACTTAACCCAACACCTCACGGCACGAACTGACGACAGCCATGCAGCACCTTGTTTCGGGCCATTGCTGGCTTATCCATTTCTGAATAATTCCCTCACATTCTAGTCCAGGTAAGGTTCCTCGCGTATCATCGAATTAAACCACATGCTCCACCGCTTGTGCGGACCCCCGTCAATTCCTTTGAGTTTCACCGTTGCCGGCGTACTCCCCAGGTGGATTACTTATCGGTTTCCCTTGGTCACTGACTCTCGCCAACAACTAGTAATCATCGTTTACTGTGCGGACTACCAGGGTATCTAATCCTGTTTGATCCCCGCACTTTCGTGCCTCAGCGTCAGTGTAACTGCAGCAGACTGCCTTCGCAATCGGTATTCCTTCTGGTATCTAAGCATTTCACCGCTACACCAGAAATTCTATCTGCCTTCTGTTAACTCAAGCTAACCAGTATCAACGGCATGTAAAACAGTTAAGCTGCTACCTTTCACCGCTGACTTAATCAGCCGCCTACGCACCCTTTAAACCCAATAAATCCGGATAACGCTCGCCACCTACGTATTACCGCGGCTGCTGGCACGTAGTTAGCCGTGGCTTATTCTGCCGGTACCGTCAACTCTCCTCGCAAGGAGTCTTTTCTTCCCGGTCAAAAGCAGTTTACAACCCAGAGGGCCTTCTTCCTGCACGCGGCGTGGCTGGGTCAGGCTTGCGCCCATTGCCCAATATTCCCTACTGCTGCCTCCCGTAGGAGTCTGGCCCGTATCTCAGTGCCAGTGTGGGGGATTCTCCTCTCAGAGCCCCTAAAGATCGTAGACTTGGTGAGCCGTTACCTCGCCAACTATCTAATCTTACGCATGCTCATCTCTATCCGATAAATCTTTTAAAATTAATTGATGCCAATCAATTTGTTATGCGGTATTAATCCGGGTTTCCCCGGGCTATCCCCCAGATAAAGGTAGATTGCATACGCGTTACGCACCCGTGCGCCGGTGTAGTATTGCTACCACCCCTCGACTTGCATGTATTAAGCCCGCCGCTAGCGTTCATCCTGAGCCAGGATCAAACTCTCCATTGTAAATGTCAAAGTTTGCCTGACTACTTAAGGTCTCGCATTTGCATTCTCAACAAGTTAATGAACTTTATTCATCCAGTCTCGCAACCTTCCGACTTGTTAAATCAATTTAAGCTCTCTCTCCTTCCTTCTCTCAACCGCTTAATCAATTCTTGTTTTACTTCTGAACTTTCTTTCTCCGTTTTTCGTTTTCTTGTTTTTACCAAGCGAAACGGACTGCAAAGTTACGAGTGATTTTTGATTTAAAAAAATATTTTTTGATATTTTTTTTTACTCTCCTTATCTCCTCTTCCTTCATTCTTCTTAACTCTTTCAATCAATCGGGGTGCAAAGGTCTGAACTTATTTTTACATCTCCAAATTAATTTTACTCTTTTTTTTAACCTCAATCCCCTCTCTTTTACTCTTCTCTCTCATTCAACCGGGGTGCAAAGGTCTTACTTTATTTTTACACTTCCAAATTGTTTTTACTCTTTTTTTTAACCCCCCAATCCCGTCTCTATTCAACCTTTTTACTATGCTCTTGCTATGTAACGCTCAGTTTCTTTCCTCATTTTTGGGACTGCAAAGGTACGGCGTTTTTTACCCTTTGTCAAGTGCCTCTCACAAAGTTTTTGAAGGCCCCACTACTACTTATCTTATCATCAATCATTTACATTACAAACAATTTTATAAGTTTATATAAGTTCTTGATTTTGTTATATTTTACAATTAATAATACTCGTAATGATTATCTCGTTTACATCTTTTCTTACTCCATAAAAGCTGGTATAGTTTTTTATTACTTTATATATGAACATCTCTATATAAACAATTAACTATTTACATCTCTCATGGAAACCAACAATAACGGCGCTAGTGGTATTATGGGGCTATTTAGCCAATTTTCGAAAAAGGTAACTAAAGCCACAGGCAGCCCTTATGCCTTTCTTGGCGCGTTTCTTATCATTGTTATCTGGGCAGTATCGGGTCCTGTCTTCAATTTCTCTGATACCTGGCAACTGGTTATTAACACCGGCACCACAATTATTACTTTTCTGATGGTGTTTATTATTCAGCAGTCACAAAACAAAGACACCATTGCACTGCAGATTAAGCTTAATGAATTGATAGCCTCGAGCGAAAAGGCAAGTAACAGATTGGTAGATATTGAAGACCTGACCGAAGGTGAACTTGAACAAGCAAAGGCCTTTTACAGAAAACTGGCTGATTTGGCTCAGGAAGAAGACGATGCTTTTATTTCTCACTCAATAGAGGAAGCCTCCGAGCTACATGAAGAGAAGACAGAATTGCAGGAAAGAAAACATAGCCATACGAAACCAGAGAAGAAATAACATAAAAATAGCCGGACGTTACCGCCCGGCTATTTTTATGCATCCTGCCAAATTTATCTGGCAAATGCCGATGCAGATATATTATCGTTAAAAACAATACTAGTTGTCAATTTTACTGAACGCTTTTCAGCTGTGTTTGAATAGGTACCCTCTGACGGATATTTGATACCATACGATGACGTGGCATAATTGGTATAATCTTCGGTAATTACCTCACTTGGTGAAAGTGTTAATTTCTTTCTGGCAAGCAAACCTGTAGCCTGATCAAAATAAAGATTATACTTTACGCCTTTCCCTGTTATTTCAACATGATTCACTTTCTTGTTACCCAGAGTTTCAGTACCTACTAGTGTAGCAACGTACCCTTTCTTTTGGTAATCCCAGAAAGGCAACACCATCTCTTTCAGCTCGCGGCGCATATTATCCTGTTCTTTCTGGTTCAAGTCTTTGGTTTCATATTGCGTAGCTTTATCGCCGGTACCTAAAGGCACTTTAAACCAACCGGTGTTTCCTTTAATACCATATATAAAGGTTCTTTTCAGAATGGTCTTCGATTTAGACATTGAACCATCAGCTAAATTGACTTTCAAGTCCATGTCATAATCTGCGGCTGTTCCAGCTTTATAGCTTTGTTTCATTGTATATGTATTCACCCCATCCCAAAGTGTTTTGCCTCCGGTTGCTTCCACATATTTATTTAATACATCTTCTGCTGTTTGAGCAAATGCCATGCCGGTAGCTATTGCAAAGGCGATGATACTTATAACTGCTTTTTTCATGTGTTGTCTTATTAATTTGTTTTTCTATTAACGTACTTTCTCTGTAATGAACATACTATAGACACTAAATGTGTGTCAGGGTTTAATTCTTTTTGGTTGACCGAATCTATAAATGGTCTGGTTGGCCTCAGCATTGGGCGTATCATTATATACTATAATGTCATTAACCCGTAAATCATGCTGTGCCGATGGATTCAGCAATTTTACAACCACCTTGTGTTTGCCTTTGGGCAGTTGGTAGTTCCAGAACAACTCGTGCCTGCGGGTTCTGAACTCCGTTGGCATTTCCACTGTTTCTATCAGCTTGCCATCAATATACACTTCTGTATTCAATACAATATCTTTACTTGCCTGGTCTTTCTTTTCGGCAACCCCTTTTATCACCAGTCCGGTGCCTTCAAAATCGAAACTATATTCATCTTTCAGGCTTTTGTAAACAAATATTTTATCAACCGGAAATGCATTTTCAAAGCTCTGCTCAAATCTGACAACCTCGGGTTTCTGCAAAAGAATACTCACCTGATTACCCGACACTTTTCCGCCATTACGCTCAATATTCT
>Ga0247738_10000735_pt1 | contig 11910 bp, 10 predicted proteins | sample UWRJL013104B2_FD_180936 | JGI IMG/M metagenome (GOLD analysis project Ga0247738, IMG submission 180936) | Plant litter microbial communities from Arlington Agricultural Research Station in Wisconsin, United States - UWRJ-L013-104B-2 | ecosystem: Environmental > Terrestrial > Plant litter >...
CGGAGACGAACGACCCGGCGAGTGTGCCGGTCGCCTCGTAGCCGTCGGCGGGCAGCCACTCGCGGTAGCCGCGCTCTTCGGCGCCGGTGTAGATCGCCGGCAGCGGGGAGGGGATCCAGCCCGACTCGAGCGTGTTCGAGGGGTAGGCGCGCGATCCCACCGGAACGAGCCCGAACTCGGCTCCGGCGTTCACGATCGCCGTCCAGATGCGGTCGTGGTCGGCGTACGGGCCCCAGATCTCCAGGCCCGGTGCCCCGGCCATGCCGTGGCGGAGCGTGCGCACGGTGGTGCCGTCGATCGTCATGGTCGACATGTTGAAGAACTTCAGCTGCTCGAGCGGGCCGCCGTTGAGCTTCTCGATGACCTGCCAGGCCGTCGGTCCCTGGATCTGGAAACGGTAGTACCGGCGCGTGACCTCGTGGCCGTAGGGACGCGACGGGGAGCGGCGGTCGATCTCGATGTCGAGGTTCGAGTAGCCGCCCGTCTCGCCGTGATACAGCAGCCAGTTCGACGCGGGGGCGCGGCCGACGTACGTGTACTCGTCCTCCGCCTCGCGGAACAGGATGCCGTCGCCGATCACGTGTCCGGCCGCGGTCGTCGGTACGTACTGCTTGGCCTTGTCGACCGGGAAGACCGCCGTCGAGTTGATCGCCGTGTCGGAGATCAGCTTGATCGCGTCCGAGCCCTTGATGAACAGGTTGTCCATGTGGTGCGACTGGTCGTAAAGGACCGCGCTGTCACGCCAGGCCTTCTGCTCCTTGATCCAGTTCTGGAAGTCCGCGGGGACGACCGGATAGATGTACGAGCCGATCTGCGAGTTGCGCAGAAGCTCGACGGGGCTTCCTGCCGCGTCGATGACTTCCTGCAGATTCTTCGGTGCCATTGCTGAACCTCTCTGTTCGGTAGGGGTGCCTCAGGTCGAGGCGTCCGTGGTGGTCACGGTCGGTCCGTGAAGACGATGGTCTGGTTGCCGTGTCGGATGACGCGGTCTTGCGCGTGCCATTGCACGGCGCGGGAGAGGACGGCGCGTTCGACGTAGGCGCCGCGGGATTGCAGGTCGGCGGCATCCATCGCGTGGTTCACGCGGGCGACGTCCTGCTCGATGATCGGCCCCTCGTCCAGGTCTTTCGTGACGTAGTGCGAGGTCGCGCCGATGAGCTTGACCCCGCGCTCCTTCGCCTTGCGGTACGGGGCGGCGCCGATGAAGGCGGGCAGGAACGAGTGGTGGATGTTGATCACCGGGACGCCGATCTGGTCGAGGAAGTCCTCGGAGATGATCTGCATGTACCGGGCGAGCACGATGAAGTCGACGTTGTCCTTCAGCAGCTCGAGGATCCGCGCCTCGGCCTCGGACTTGTCCGGCCCCTGCGAGGGCACGTGGAAGAACGGGATGCCGAATGACCGGACGTCTTCAGCGGTGTTGGTGTGGTTGGAGATGACCATCGGGATGCTGACCGGCAGCTCGCCGCGACGGTGCCGCCAGAGCAGCTCGAGCAGGCAGTGGTCCGAGGTGGAGGCGAGGATCGCCATCCGCTTGGGTACCGACTGGTCGGTGAGGGTCCACTCCAGCCCGAGGGGGGTGATCGTCTCGGTGAGGTCGGCTTCGATCTCGGGCATCGCGGCGGCCAGGTCGGGCCGGTGGAAGACCACGCGCTGGAAGAAGTTGCCCCCGTTCGCGTCGTCGGAGTACTGATCGAGCTGGACGATGTTGCCCTTGCTGCGGGTGATCAGCGCGGTCACCGCCGCGACGATCCCGGCCCGGTCGGGGCCGTGGACGATCAGGCAGGCGTGATCACGCAGAGCTTCGTTGTGCACAGTCATGGGTAAAGCCTGTCAGGACTGGGCGCGGGAGTACTCACGGGCCCAGTCGGCCGTCGCGAGGAGGCCGCCGAACGTGTAGAAGTGCAGCTTCACCGGACCCGAGGTCGTGCCCGCCGGAGCATCCGTGTTCTTGTCGGCGAGCATCGCCGACAAGTCGGTGACGAATTTGTCGGGGCCGGCGGTGCCCATCAGGTTCGTGAGGGAGAAGCCGTACTTCTTCACGATCATCGCGTTCGCGCCGATGCCGAAGCGGCGGGCGAAGCCGAGGAGGCGCTTGATGCCGGCGGGACCGGGGGTGCCGATCCGGATCGTGCTGTCGATGCCGCGCGCGCGGACCTGATCGATCCAAGCCAGCACCGGGTCGGTGTCGAACGCGAACTGCGTCAGGATCGTCGCCTTCAGCCCCTGCTGTTTCAGCGACAGCGACTTCTCGTCCAGCGCGCGCCAGAGCACCTCGTCCGAGATGTCGGGGTGGCCCTCCGGGTAGCCGGCGATCGAGACCTCTTTCACGCCGTAGTCCAGGAGCAGCCCGGTGCGGATCACGTCGTACGAGTCCTCGTACGGGCCCTCGGGGGTGGCCGGGTCGCCGCCGACGACGAACACGCTCTCGGTCGCGCCGACATCCTGCAGCCGCGAGAGGAACTCCTCCAGCTGGCCGCGGGAAGACAGGCGGCGGGCGGAAATGTGGGGAACCGGGACGAAGCCGAACTCACGCACCGCCTTCGCGGCGCTCACGCGCATCTCGAGGTCCTCGTTGCCGAGGAAAGTCACGTTGATCTTCGTGCCGGCCGGGATGCTGTCCTTGGCCTCCATCAGGCCGGGAACGTCCTTGCCCGTCATCTCGAGCGAGTAGCCGGTCACCAGCTCGAGCGCCGCCTGAGGGTTGGCCATGACATGCGTGGTCTTCGACACTGATCGAGGTCCTTTCCGCTTTCAGTCGGAGTGCTGCTCTGCGCTTCCGAGAGCAACTTTACCTATATACATAGGGAATGTCTATAGGTAAATTGCGCACATGAGTATTCACCGTGGAATCCGGCGCAGCGGTGCGGAGTCCCGATCAGTCGGGGACGGGCTCGGTCGACTTCTGCACTGCGCGGGAGAGATCGGGCATCTTGAGCAGCAGCCGGGTCAGCAGCTGATTCAACTGCTGAACCTCATCGGCGCTGAGGTCGGCCAGGATGATCTCCTGGCCTTGCAGCGAGATCGGCTTCATGTGGTCGTGCATCTCGGCTCCGGCGCGCGTGAGATACAGGTGCCGAGAGCCGCGCTTCCCATCCGCCGGCACGATGAGCTCGCGGGCGATGAGCGTGTTGACGCTCTTGGAGACGATCGCCTTGTTCATGGCGAGGAAGTCCGAGACGTCGCTGGAGGTCGCCCCCGGACGGATCGAAAGGGCCGAGATCACGCGCCAGTCGTTCGTCCCGAGGTTGAACTCTTGCCGGAGCAGCCGCGACTCGCGCCAGACCAGTGCGTTCGACAGAAGCGCGAGCAGGCGCGGCGTGAAGTTCTCGCTGTCGATGACATCGGCCAGCGGAGTGGTGATGATCTCGGGAGCACCCACGTAGAGGGGTGCGGAATCGCCGCCCAGGTCGCCAGTCAACCGCACTCCATTCCAGCGCCGGATCACGCCGAGATCCCTGGGGCGAGTCTAGCGAGCAGTCTCCGGGGAGCCGGGCACGTCGCCCACCGAGGGGGTGCCGCGACCGGCACCCTCGACCGATTGGGCCGAGGATGTCGGCCACGGCCGACCATCAGTGCGCCTGTGCGGCGAGCGCCGCAGCGTCGATCGTGGCGATCGAGCGGGTGTCCTGGAACGCCCGGATGCCTTCGATGCCCTGCTCTCGCCCGATGCCGGACTGTTTCATGCCGCCGAACGGCGCGCGAAGGTCGAGGCGCGTCGCGCCGTGATCGTTGACCCAGACGTAGCCGCAGACCAGCTGCGACCCGACACGGTTCGCTGCGGCCGGGTCGGCGGTCCAGACCGAGCCGCACAGGCCTCCCCACGTGTCGTTCGCAAGCGCGATCGCTTCGTCCTCGGTGTCGAAGGCGATGATGGGGATGACGGGACCGAACTGCTCCTGGGTCACCACCCGCAGCGACGAGTCGGCGCCGACGACGATCGCTGGCCGCAGGAAGTTGCCCCCCGCCAGCTCGCCACCGGGGAGCTCGCCGAACTCGCGCACGTCGGCGCCGGCATCCTTCGCCTCTTGGATGATCTCTTCGACGAACGCCTTCTGCGCGGAGGAGTGCAGAGGCCCCATCGTGGTTCCCTCGTCGAGCCCGTAGCCGATGACCGCCTTGTCGAGCCTTGCGCTCAAGCCGTCGACGACCTCGTCGAGGCGAGAGCGGTGCACGTAGACCCGTTTGGCGTTCATGCAGATCTGCCCGGTGGTGTCGTAGATCGCCGCATACAGCCGGTCGAGGTGGACGTCGTCGATGATCGCGTCCTCAAGGAAGACGGCCGCGTCGTTTCCGCCAAGTTCGAGCGTCACGCGCGTCAGGGTGGAGGACGCCATCTGCATGATCCGCTTGCCGCCGCCCACCGAACCGGTGAAGCAGACCTTGGCGATATCGGTGTTCTGAATCAGGCCGACCATGTTCTCATCCGCACCGGTGACGACGTTCAGCACCCCGGGGGGCAGCTTCTCGGCGATTCGCTGCACGACGCGCGCGGTCGCAAGCGGCGCCGAGGGCGGCGGCTTGACGATCGCCGTGTTTCCGGCGAGCAGGGCGTGGGGGAGCGCGGCGCCGAGGATCGCGATCGGCCAGTTGAACGGCACGATCACGGTGACGACGCCGAGCGCCTGGTGCGAGACGACGGTGGAGACCGGGATGCCGGGCACGACCGGCAGCGTCTTTCCGGTGTCGACCTCGTCGGCGATCATCAGGGCGAGGTTCCAGCGGATCTCGAACACGAGCGCGTCGATCCAGCTCTCGAACCGGATCTTGCCGTTCTCCTGCGAAAGGATCGCGGCATCCGTGTCGCGCTCGTCGGCGATCCCGGCGATGGCGTCGGCCATCTGAGCGGCTCGCTCGGTCGCGCTGAGCGCCGACCACGCCGGGAATGCGGCCTTCGCCGCGGCGACCGCATCGGCCACGTCATCCTTCGATGCGGACGCCGCATGCCCCACGACGACGCCCGGTTTGCCCGGGTCTGCGATCGCGAGCGTCTGGTCGGTCTGACGCTCCGCGCCCCCGATGTACAGCCCTGTCCGAACTGTCTCCAACGTTTCAGTCATGACGATCAAGCACCTCTCTGTGTCTTGAGTTCTGTGATGGGCACCGCTTTGTGTGTCCATAAACAAGTTTACGTTCATTCCTGTTTACTTGTAAATCACATCGTGTTACTGTCGCCTCGTCGGGCACCGCATGTCGGAATCCGACCGCAAGCGAGTCGATGAGGACGCCCTTGGAGGGTTCCTCAGCGACGCATCGACGAGGAGGCATGTGATGGGTGAGACGACCCTTCAGACCGGCGAAAGTCCGCACACCGTGGAAGAGCTGGAAGACCTGGCTTTCGAGCTCCGTTCGAAGCTTCTGCACCTGTGCGGAACGTACGAGGGGGCCGTGCACATCGGCGGTGACCTCTCCGCAGCAGACATCCTCACGGCTCTGTTCGAGTACGGTCTGCACGTCGATCCGACCGACCTGCGCAATCCGGAGCGCGACCGCTTCGTGCTGAGCAAGGGCCACGCCGCGGTGTGCATGTACATCGCGATGTCGATCCGCGGGTTCTTCTCCTATGAGGGGATCGTCGACACCTACGGACAGCTCGACAGTGCGTACGGCATGCACCCGTGCAAGGTGCAGCTGCCCGGTGTGGAGTGCTCGACCGGCTCCCTAGGGCACGGTCTGCCGATCGCGGTCGGCATGGCGCTGAGCGCCCGCGGCCGCGGCGAGTCGCACCGGGTGGTATGCCTCCTCGGTGACGGGGAGACCGGTGAGGGTTCGGTGTGGGAGGCCGCGATGGCCGCCCGCAGCAACCAGCTCGGCAATCTGGTCGCGTTCGTCGACCGCAACCGGCAGCTCATGACGAGCTTCGCCGAGGAGCGCGTCGTGTTCGAGCCCTACCCCGACAAGTGGGCGGCGTTCGGGTGGAACGTCGTGCACATCGACGGGCATGACATGGCCCAGCTGGTCGAGGCGATCGACGCCTTGCCGGGGACCGACAGCGACCGTCCCACCGTCGTCATCTGCGAGACCGTCAAGGGCAAGGGCGTCGACTTCATGGAGCACAACCTCGCCTGGCATGCCGGTTCGCTCGGCGCCGCCGACCTCGAGCGGGCGATGACCGCGCTCGCCGCATCCCGCACGAAGGAGAGCGTCTGATGCCTGTCACTTTCACGTTCGGTGAATTCCTCGGTGCCCGGTCGGTCATCGGAACGACCCTCGCCGAACTCGGCGAAGAGCACCCGAACCTCTGGGTCATCACGCCCGACATCGGCGCGACGCTCGTGGAGTTCCGCGACAAGTACCCCGACCGCTTCCTCGATGTGGGGTTGGCGGAGCAGGTCAGCGTCGGCATCGCCGCCGGCCTCGCGTACGACGGCAATATCCCCGTGGTCTCGGGCATGCTTCCCTTCCTGTCGATGCGCGCGCTCGAGCAGGTGCGATCGGACGTCTGCTACCCGAACCTGCCCGTGAAGATCATCGGCACCCACGGCGGGCTGGTCGGCAACGGCGGATCGACGCACTACGCGGTGGAGGACCTCGCGCTCATGTGCGCTCTGACGAACATGACAGTCACCTCGATCGGCGACCCGGTCATGGTCGGCGAGATCCTGCGCCAGTCGATGGCGATGGAGGGACCGATCTACATCCGTCTCGCCGTCGGCAAGAAGGACAAGGTGCTGTACGAGGCGGGCGAGCATGACATCCGCATCGGCAAGGGCATCATCGCCCGCCCGGGCACGGACGCCACGATCTTCACGCACGGCACCGTCGTCGCCCAGGCGTTGGATGCCGCCACCGAACTCGAGCGCGAGGGCTTCTCGGTCCGCGTCGTGGACATGTTCACCCTCAAGCCGATCGACGAGGAGTTGATCGCTCAGTGCGCGACGGAGACCGGAGGCAAGTTCGTCGTGCTCGAGGACCACCTCGCCTACGGCGGTCTCGCGTCCCGGGTCGCCGACGTGCTGGCCGATCGCGGCATCCACCTCACCGCTTTCGAGCGCCTCGGCATTCCGCAGGTCTACGCCGGGTTCGGCGACGACGAGGAGCTGCGTGACAAGCACGGCTACGGATTGTCTGCCACGATCGCCGCCACCCGCCGGGTCATCGCCGCCGGCAACTGACCCGCCACCACATCGCTCGCTCAACGGAGAGACGCATGAGAACAGTCGCTGTCACCAGGATCGGCAGTCTTCGCGACCCCGACGAGACGACCCGCGGCGTGATCGGCCTCGTCGACATGCCCCAGCCCGACCTCGGCCCGGAGGACGTGCGCATCCGCGTCGCGTTCTCCGCGATCTGCGGGTCCGACCCGCATTTGGCCGAAGGGTACTTCGGCACCGACGTCCCGATCGGTCTCGGTCATGAACTCTCGGGGATCGTCGAGGCGCTGGGCGAGGCGGCGCACCGCAACGGCCTGGAGATCGGCGATCGCGTTGCCGGCAACTTCCTGCGGTTCTGCGGCACCTGTACACCGTGCCGCGCCGGACGGCAGCAGTTCTGCGAGCACATCCAGGACTACAACCGGCCGGGTATGGCCGAGACCGTCACCTGGCACGAATCGCAGGTCTACAAGTTGCCCGACTCGGTATCCCTGCTGAAAGGCTGCCTGCTCGAGCCCACCTCGGTCGCGGTGCGCATCGCCGACAAGACCCACATCCGTGTCGGCGACCGGGTCGCGATCTGCGGCGGCGGGCCGATCGGCCAGCTCGCCCTGCAGGTCATGAGAATGAACGGTGCGACGTCGTTGACCCTCATCGAGCCGATCGCGGAGCGTCGCGAGATGGCGCTTCGACACGGGGCGGATGCCGTGATCGATCCGGTCGGCGAAGACCAGTACGCGCGGGCCGACGAGATCACCGACGGTCGCGGCTTCGACGTCGTGATCGACGCCTCGGGCTCGCCGCGCGCCGTCCGTGGTCTGCTCGACATCGCCGCCAAGGGCGCGACCGTCATCTACGGGGCGATGTATCCCGCCGACTACGAAATGCCCCTGAACCTGTCGGACTACCTGTATCTGAAGGAGCTGACGCTGACGGGCGTCTTCGTCTCGCCCTACGCCTTCCCGCGCGCGCTGCAGATCCTGCCGTACCTGGACCTGGACGAGCTGACCCGCGCCGTGTTCGACATCGAGGACGCCGCCGAGGCGTTCGCGGTGCACGTGAGCGGCATCCACCCCAAAGTCGTCCTGCGCTGCAACGACATCTCCGACGAAGGCGGTGCGGCATGACGATCCTCGACGGCGCGACGGATCCGACCCGGCTCGAGCCGCGGCCCGCGCTGGAGGCGCGCGAGATCACCAAGCGGTTCGACGGCGTGCACGCGCTCGAGAACGCCGGACTCTCGGTGCGCCCCGGCGAGATCCACGCCCTGCTCGGCGAGAACGGCGCGGGCAAGTCCACGCTCATCAAGGTGCTGACCGGCATCTACGCGCCCGACTCGGGCACCCTGCTGCGAAACGGAGAGGAGATCGAGTTTGCGAACGTCCGCGTGGCCAACCACGCCGGAGTGGTGGCGCTCTATCAGGAGCTGTCGGTCATTCCCTCGATCAGCGTCGCCGAGAACATCCTGCTCGGCGACCAGACGCCCAGTCGCGGCGGCATCGTGCAGTGGAAGACGCTTCGCCGGCGCGCCCGTGCACAGCTGGACAGCATCAATCAGAAGATCCCGCTCGGGATGCTGGCCGGCGACCTGTCGCCGGTGCAGCAGACCATGGTCGCCTTCGCGCGCGCCCTCGCCATGGACGCCAACGTGCTGATCCTCGACGAGCCCACCGCGTCGCTCACTGACACCGAGATCACCGATCTGTTCGCGGTGCTGCGCTCGCTGCGGGACCGTGGCGTCGCGATCGTCTACGTGTCGCACCGCCTCGAGGAGGTCTTCGAACTGTGCGATCGCCTGACGATCATGCGCAACGGTCAGACGATCGTGACCAAGGACGTCGCGGACTCGCACATCGACGAAGTCATCTCCACGATGGTCGGCCGCAACGCGGGGGAGCTTTACCCCGATCGCGGAACGGCGACCACCACGGTGGCCCTGACAGCCAAAGACCTCGACGGTCGCCGCGTGAAGGACGTCTCGTTCGAGGTCCACCGCGGCGAGGTGCTGGGCATCGGTGGCCTGGCCGGCTCCGGGCGCAGCGAGCTGCTGCGCATACTCTCCGGTGCTCAGAAGCACAGTGCGGGCGAGATCACCGTGGGCGAGACGACGCTTCCGAAGTCTCCGGGGGTGCCCCGCGCGCTCGCCGCAGGCATCGCGCTCGTTCCTGAGGAGCGCCGCGCGCAGGGCGTGATCCTCGGCGCGTCGATCCAGGACAACATCGCCGTGGCGAACATCTCTGCCGTCAGCACGATGGGCGTCGTCTCCGGCGCTCGGATCACCGACATCACGACGCGCGGAATGCGGGACCTGCAGATCAAGGCGCGCACCCCGCGGCAGCACGTCAGCGAGCTCTCGGGCGGCAATCAGCAGAAGGTCGTGCTGGCCAAGATGCTCGCCCGCAAGCCCGCCGTGCTGCTGATGGACGAGCCGACCCGCGGCATCGACGTCGGCACGAAGGCCGAGATCTACCGGTTGATCCGCCGGCTCGCGGAGGCCGGCACCGCGGTGATCACGGTCAGCTCGGAACTGCCGGAGCTCATCGGGATGAGCGATCGGATCCTCATCATGCACGAAGGACGGATTTCGGGTGAGGTCGCCGCCGCCGAGGCGGACGAAGAGATCCTGCTCGCGTACTGCTACGGAAAGGCGGATGCACATGACAACCTCTCGTAACTTGGGGGTGGAGGACGCCACTGACGTGCGCGCGGTGCCGCGCCGATCGGTCGGGCAGAAGCTCCTCTCGTCAGGCACCGTGCTCGCCCTCGTGGTGCTGATCCTCTTCTTCTTCCTGATGCGGCCGGACGTGTTCCTGAGCTTCACGAACGTGAAGAACATCCTGTACCAGGTCGCGATCCTCGCGATCATCGCGGGCGCCCAGACGATCGTGATGGTCGTCGGCGACTTCGACCTCTCGGTTGCGGCGACCTCGGCCTTGGCCGGAGCTGTCGCCGCATCCCTGATGATCAGCGGCTGGCCGATCGCGCTCGCGATCTTCGCGGCGCTGATCGTCGGACTGCTGATCGGCTTGGCGAACGGCCTGCTCATCGCCTACGTGAATCTGTCCGCGTTCGTCGCGACACTGGCGACCCTGACATCGGTCACGGGTCTGGCATTCATGGTCACCGAGGGCACGACGCTGTTCAACCTGCCGCCCGAGTTCAACAACCTCGGTCAGGGCAAGTTCCTCGAGATCCCGCTGCCCGTCTTCATCGCGATCGGCATCTCGGCGATCCTGTGGTTCGTGCTCCGGTTCACCACGCTGGGGCGCCGGTGGTACGCGACGGGTGGCAACGTCGAGGTCTCGCGACTGTCTGGAGTGAACGTGAGGCGCGCTCGTCTGCTGGCCTTCACGGTCGCCGGTTTCGTCTCGGCGATCGGCGGGGTCCTCCTTGCCGCCCGCCTCGGCAGCGCGAGCGCGGTGCAGGGTGAGGACAACCTGCTCTTCTCCGTGGCCGCAGTCTTCCTCGGCATGACCATCGTCCGATCCGGCGCCGCGAACCTCGTCGGCACGATGGTCGGCGTCGCGATCATCGGCGTGATGAGCAACGGGCTGAACATCCTCGGTGTCAACGCCTATGTCCAGCAGGTCGTCACAGGGCTGATCATCATCGCCGCCGTGACCCTCTCGTCCCTCAAGACCCGGGAACGGTAGCGGCGTCCCGTCGCACCAGGGGCGGGCGGCCCGATTCCGCCCGAGAACACAGCACGCAACGCAATGACAACAAAGGAGTAATCACGTGCGTACGAAATTCAAGGCACTCGCCGCGGTCGCCGCGGCGGCAACGCTTCTGCTCGCAGGCTGTTCCGGATCGAGCGGAGGGGGCGGCGACGCCAGCGGCGGCTCGGACGAGCCGTTCAAGGTCATCGCCTTCACCTCGGGCAACCAGACGCCCGTCGGCGCCTGGTGGGTCAAGGCCGTCGAAGCGCAGGCCGAAGAGCTCGGCTGGGATCTGACCATGATCCAGGGCGACTTCGACTTCCAGAAGATGAACCCCGCCGTCGAGAGCGCGATCGGCCAGGGCGCCGACGTGATCCTGGATGGCTACACCGACGTCGCCTCGATCGGATCGATCGTCTCGGCGGCCAAGGATGCCGGCATCCCGATCTTCGCGATGGACAGCGGCACCGAGCCGACCGACGCCTTCGCGATAAACATCACCACCGATCAGCAGGGCATCGTCGACAGCACCCTCGGCGCTCTCGACGAGAGCCTCGGCGGCCTCGACGGCAAGAACATCATGGTCATCGGCCACGACCCGCACGCGGGCATCCGCCTGCGCGCCGGACTCGCCGCGGACGACCTCGAAGCAGCCGGAGCGACGCTCGCGGGCGGCGAGATCCAGAAGGTCGCCTCGCCCGCCACTGGTCGCACCGAGGCGCTCGCGCTGGTCGCCGACTACCTGACCGCCAACCCCGGCGGCCTCGACGGCGTCTGGGTCGGCTGGGACGACGCCGCGCTCGGCGCCGCCCAGGCCATCACCGAAGCCGGCGCGACCGGAAAGGTGACCGGCGTCGACGCGGTGAGCGAATCGATCGCCGCCATAGAGGCGCAGGGCGCCTTCCTGGCGACGGTCGAGCAGCCGTGGCCCGCGATCCTCGACTCGCTCATGGAGCACGTCCTGGCCTACCAGGAGGACGGCACCATGCCCGACGAGAACTTCGAGGCCGTGAGCACGACGCTGGTCACGATCGACAATGCCGCTGACATCACCCCGTCGGACAAGCTCGAGTAGAGCTCCCCCGATGCCGTGGGGACCGGGATCGCCGGTTCCCACGGCGCAGTCCCGAAGTCGCCGAGCGTCCGGTCCGGCATCC
>Ga0247738_10000736_pt1 | contig 11908 bp, 16 predicted proteins | sample UWRJL013104B2_FD_180936 | JGI IMG/M metagenome (GOLD analysis project Ga0247738, IMG submission 180936) | Plant litter microbial communities from Arlington Agricultural Research Station in Wisconsin, United States - UWRJ-L013-104B-2 | ecosystem: Environmental > Terrestrial > Plant litter >...
TAATGCCCTATCTTGTAAATCAGATACGTGAAGTCCTTCAGCTCTGAATACGGTAAGGTCTGTCATTCCTAAAGCACCTAAAAAAGATTGCAGATAAGGTGCTACAAAATCATTGGCTCTGCCATGCTCATCGGTATAAATGCCACCCGAACTCATAGCAACATATATTTTTTTCCCCGCTACAAAACCTATGGGCAATCCCTCATTGCTGTAACCAAAGGTAATTCCACGGCGCGTGATATGGTCTATCCAGGCTTTGAGGGAGCTGTGAATAGTGCGGTTGATCAGGGGTGCTCCTATTACGATGATATCTGCATCAAATAATTGTTTCACCAATTTATCGGACAAGTTAAGTTTTTGCTTTGTTTCCTCTGTTTGATTTTCCAGTGGTGTAAACATAGCTTGAAACGTTTCGGGAGTTAAATGTGGAATGTTGCTTTCTACCAGATCTAACTGCTCAACTGTGCTCCCGGTATATTTTTCCTGAATTCTTTCTACAATAGCATTACCCAATTTTCTACTATACGATTGTTTCCCCAATATGCTGGAATTAAGTTGTAATATTTTCTTTGAATTCATTTTTTATTTTTTTTAATATTTAATGAAGCAAAGGTAGAAACAAATACTATTTAAAAGATAGCAGTTACCCAAAGGAAAGTGGTTACCTTTTGGAAAGTTGTTATATTTGCATCGTAACAACGACAAATAAAATGAAAAAAATTACAAAAACAGAATGTACAAGCAATTTAAAGAATGTTATAGACGCTTTGTATGTATTAAATGGCAAGTGGAAATTGCCCATTGTATTGAGTTTGGTAAATGCACCGAAACGTTTTAACGAAATTATGAAAGAGGTGGAAGGTATTTCTCCCAAAATATTAGCCCAGGAACTCAAGCATTTAGAGCAAAACGAATTGGTAGTGAGAAATGTATATAACACCACACCTGTAAGTATAGTTTATGAAGCATCGCAATACAGCGAAACACTGAAAGACATATTAACAAATTTAAGTGATTGGGGAGCTGCTCACAAAAAGAAGATCATGGGGAAATAGAAAGAAAATAAAGAAATAAACGATTAAATCCAAAATAGAAATTCCACGGGTTGAAATTTGCTGGTTTCAGGGGTGCTTGCCATCAAAGCTAACGTTCCGGGTCTTAGAGTTCTGGCGTGTTTCAAAGTGCAAAATATTCAATCAGTGATAGACTTAATAACAAGTATAAAGTTCCAAATTCGTTCGTTGAGAAATGCCAAAGACTGACGCAAAAATATTTTTAGTATATTATTGTTGGTCCTAAAAAATTTTGCATTTTATTGTGAAGATAATTCAGCTTCCGTATGGAGAACACAAACCCATTTATTATTGTCATTGATCCACGTAGAAGTGCATGCACATTTCATAGGTGAATTTCGTTTACCGCCAACTATTTCTAATTCAATTATATAAGCTATTACCGCATTATTTTCTCCCAGTAACTGCGATTCAATATTGGTTAAATTTGCGACTTTTATTTTATCTCCATTTCCGGATTCGAACATTTTTTTAAATTGGGCTTCATCTACACTTTGCACACCATTTTTGCCGGCAATGATACAGGGAAAATGAGTAAGATCTTTTACCACCTCATAATCGTGATTTTCCATTCCGTGCCAATAATTTTTTTCCAATTCTATTATTTGCGTTTCCATATAATCCTTAATTAGTTAAACATAAATTTCTAATTGATTTTCAAATTTAAACCTAATTAACATAGAATTAGTTCGATTGGAACGGAACATTATTCATTAATATCTTCAATTTATACCATGATGTTAGCAATGTTTGTTAATGGTCCTTGCTTGTGCGCAGGGGCAGAAATAGCGTCAGAGTCCTCGCTTTCAGGATTCAAATTTCATGGTTTTGTAACCGTACAACTGTTCAAAACCAGCTCTTTCATAAATGCAATGTTAGCAGTAAGTTGTTCTAAAGTCACTCTACAAAGTTTTCAAATATGCTAAAAGGTCTTTTTTGTCCCTGTCATTCATTTTCCAGGTTACACCAATATTTGCTTTTGTTCCATCGCTTTTCAAGTCATGGTCAATAAATCGGAAGAATAAGGTGTCGTTGTATGGAACTGTATAATTTTGCGGGTCAGCGAGATAACTAAACCTGACAGAAACGTTACTCATCCTGTCGCCATTTTTGCCGTGGCATGTCACACAACTATTCGCAAATTTAATATTTGAGGCATTTTTGTCAAACAACATCTCGCCATTCTGGTTTTTGCCTGTCCGATAAATTGTTTCTCCGTTTGTTGAAAAAGTTCTTTTGCTGCAAGAAAATATAGCAAAGGCAGCTAAACTAAACACCATAAATTTTAGGTTTTTCATTAATTAGATTTAAATTTTAATAAGGAAATAATGGTCAGGCTGAATGAAATAATGGAGGAGACTGTTCTGATAGCGTGGTATTTATTCCAGGGGTTTTCAAATATTTTTCTCATTGTAGAAATTTCGTTTTCTGTGGCAGTTGAAATGGAAAACTTTGCTAATTCTTCATTTAATGGGATATTGAAAAAAATAGTTACGCCAAAAACTCCCATTAAATATATTATTGTGGCTGAAAGTAAAAGGTAGAATGTTGCCGGGCCGGAGTTTCCATAACTTACCCAGGTTGCAAAAGGAAGTACAAGCAAACATCCCATAAAACTTACGAAGAAATAAGGGTTCTGAATTATTTTATTTATTGACTGAAACGATTGCAAGTAGACATCGTTTTCCAGGTTTCCTAATCCATTGACTACTGAACAGTCGTATCCATAAAAGAGCCCGGCGACTAAACCCGTAAGTAAGACAGCGGCAAAATGAAACAGCTGAACAAGATTTAAATTCATTTCCATATTCCGGTTTTTATGGTTTTAGTTACATAATCCTGGAATGAGCCCGGTTTCCTGTTTAAAATATCTTCAATGTCATTCGTCAATGATTCATTTCTTCCGTCCAATACTTCAGTAAATAAATATTTTATAAGCCAGATAAAGTCATCCGGTCTAATGGGTATCTGAAGCTTTAGTAAACTTTCGGCAACACGTTTTCCGGTTTTGACATTACCTCCTAAGACTAAAATTTTCTTGCTCATATTTTTTGTTATTAAAAATTATGTGGCAAAAATAGAATTGCGCTAAAGGGGAAAATAGAACAAAACCGACATAATCATTTTTGAGATTTGAAAGCTAAGGGTGTTTTTCCTGTAAAGGCTTTGAACACCCTAATAAAGTGAGATTGATCTGCAAAGCCATTTGCATATACAATGTCGCTGAGCTTGGTGTAACTTTTTAAGGTTAGATGCTCTAAAGACTGCTGAAACTGAATCATTTTAGCAAATTGTTTTGCGCTCACTCCCACGGATTTAAAAAATCTGCGCTCAAAAGTTCGTTCAGTTAAATGTAGTTCTTTGTAAAGCTCTCTAATATTTACCTGCCCCTTATTATTAATAATATTTTGAATACCAGCAGCAATTGTCAGGTCTAGTTCTTTTTTTTTGTCCTCAAATAATAAATATAAAAAGGAAGTGATAATGTCAACTCTGTCTTCAAAATTTTGTGTTTCATTTAGTTTTTTTGAAGTATCAATTCCTCTGTTGTTTTCTAATTGATCCAGGTCATAACAGGTGTCGTTGATTTCCAGGGGTTCAACATTGAAGAAACTTTTAAGTACAAATGGATAAAGTTGGAATACGATAAGCTTGTATGCGCCCTTCATTACTAATTCAATGGGATTGATTGTCTGTCCATACAAAAAAAATGCAGGCATTATTTTTTTATGTGGATTAACCAAAAGCCCGTTTGAGGTTTCCTGAAAGATTAACCCCGGATAACCGTCTGCAAAAAATGGAAGAATTGTTTTTTGCTTTTTGTTTTGGTCCTCAAATACTAAAATACTCTTGACAAAGAGGGAAATTAATTTATCAGGATTTATAGTTTTGTAATCCATTTATATTGTTTGCTTGAATAAGTAGGGTGGTGGTTTTACAATTGCGGCTATCGGTCTTCTGGGAGGTGCAAAGCGTTTATGAAATATCATTTATATACACGCCAAAATGTTTATTAATTATACTAATGTTTATTAGGAAAGCCAAACGAATTAAATGTCTGCAACACAGGCCTTAAATTGGATTTGCAATTTGCCTTTCTGCCAGCTTTGCACTTATCTGATTTTAGTGGCAGTATTATTGTCGTCTTGACTGTCATTTACCAATTATCTTCATAGATATATTCCATAGACGGTCTGCATTGTCTTTGTCAAGCGCATATATTGCAACTCCTTCATAATTGTCAGGTCGTTTGGTTACCGTTTCAACTTCGTTGCAGTTTACAAAATAGCATCCACCAAAGGCAATATGCTGTCAGCGGTTCGCTGATATATCTCATCCAGTTCAAATTACCAAACAGCTATTATCCTCGTAAAACCACCTGTTGCTTTTCCAACTTTAGGGGCAGCAACAATTACGGTCGCTCCTGTTTTGGGTATTTTATTTAAATTAGCAACACATTCTACACCCCATTTCCCGGCTTCAAACAGCGTTTTGTGACCTATGTAGTTTTCATCAATTCCCGGGTCGAATGACAAAACATCTACACCAATTCCGGCGATGTTTCTTTCAGTAACTAAAAATTTTATAGCATCATTTGAAAATCCCGGATAATGTTTTACCTGGTTACTGTCTAACCCAACAAACATGGAGTCTTTTAAATGCTTTTCCCACCCTGAATACATCATAACACAGGAATGATCAGGGATTTTTCCAAATTCCTTTTCGAAATTTTTGATGTCATCAAGATCTAATTCTGCATCACTATTTTTTGAGGCTTTTTCTTCAATGTCAATAACCACTACAGGCACAATTAAATCTTTTAATTCTAACTGGTCAAGTGATTTTTGTCCTGCAATAAAATGATTTGGAGCATCAGTATGGGTTCCTAAATGTTCATGAATTTTCCAGGAGTTTGCTTCAACACCATTATCCTTTAAGGTTGCCATAGGAATTAATTCAAATGGATAAGTCAGTTTTTTTACCGGTATAAAAGGAAAATCAGGTGTTAAGGTATGGGTCAGATCCACAATGTGGTCCATGTGAAGGATCTTGCCTGCATCTTTGGATTCTTTGTTATTGCAACCTATTAAGACACAGATTGCAAATAATGCTAATATATTATGTATTTTTTTCATATCAATTTTCATTTGAGTTCATATACGGTCCACCTGTTTCACCCCAACCCCATTTTGGCATTGGCTCGTTTGAATCCATAGGGTTTTCTGTAAGTTGAGAATTAATAACTGCAAGCCGGGTGCCCCATTCAATGTAGCCAACGAAAGCAGAACGGAATTCAGGGTCACTTTTTAAACCTACTTCATCAGCCGTTTTTAATAGCAGATGAACCCAGCGTTGACGTTTTTCCTCTGTCAGCATTTTGCCGATGTGTTTGCCAATCATTATGGAGTGACTACCCTTGTCTTCTGTTGTGTAAAGTTTGTCGCCACCGAACACTTCTGCTACAAAATGAGATACCTGAGTTACATGTTCAGGGGACATATTTTTAAAAACTTCGCCTAATAAATCATCTTTTAGAACCTTATCATAAAATCTGGCAAACAACGTTTCAAAGGTTTCCATATCGCCTGCCCATTCGTAAAGTGTCGGTATGTTTTTCACATTATATTGTTTTTATTTCATATTACAGGATACGTCTTACAATGACCACTAACCTTCTCATTTACAGAAGAGAGAATAGGAGCATAGTATTTTCTGCTAAGATAGAATTTTCCGGGTAACAACTAACTTACAATTTAGTAAAAAGTAACCCCAAGTAAACACACTTTAAATTATGACTGTTTTCTTATTTTTCTTTTAAATAATTGCGGATAGTCAACTACAAAACCCGCAGCATCTACCTTAATTTCAGCTTCAAAATCATTTGGTATATTTTCATATTTAAACATTTCTACGGACAATCTTCTGTATTTTTGTTTCACAGGCTTTATTATATCTTCTAATAAATCAATATATACAATATCAATTATTGTTTCTTGCCCCACACTTAAATTAAGTCGGTTAATTGGCAAAGAATTGGTAAGCGGTGTTAATGGAATATCTACGTCAATACAATTATTAAACTCATGCTGAGGTTCACCATTCAAAAGCCACACATTTCCTTCTTTTAACAAGTCAATTCTTTTCAACTTATTTCCAATCCTTGCATCAATCAGGCATGATTCAGTTTTCCAGTTTTCATCCAGTAATAGGTCATATTTGACCCTATAAATCTCATCTTTATATAAACCAACAATAATAGAATTGATGATTAAGCCATCAGGTGTAGATTCAACCAAGCAATTCTCAAGAGAAAAGTATTCAATTCCAAACCAAAGAATGTTGTGTTGTATTGCTTTCATTTTTAATCACCTTTAAAATTTCATAGCTTTAAGTTAGGTCAGGTTTCGGAGTACAAAATTTACAAACAAAGCTGAAATTGAACAGAAACACAAAGCACTAAGTTTGCGCTGCAACTCGTCTTACGCAAAATCCGAGTTATCAGCCGTAGTTTTTTCTTTCTTCATATCTTTGACCCTTGAATTAAAATTGATGTCTTTATAGATTGATCTTTTAAGTGCAAAAATTTCTTCCTTTCTTCGTCTTTGATGAAATTGTCAAAATCTTGTTGTGTTTCAAATTCTACAAGATGAATTTCGTAAGGTTTGTCAATATGATTTTCTATAAATGTGCTTTCTGCTGGTCTAAGCCGAAATAAAAGTTGTCCGTTATATTTTAAAATTATAGGAATAGCAATGCTTTCAAATTCGTCAAAAACCTGTTCCTGACCTTTAACAATGTAGATCAATTGTGTTATGAAAATCATTGTTTATTCATTTTTAGTTACTCTAATTCTATTACAAAAGTCTCTGTCAAAAATAAGAAGTCTGACAACATTTTCGGAAAAATGAATGATGTAACATGAGTTCTTAAGTCTCTACAGCGTCCTTATGTTGCAGCCATTGGCGTCATTTTACCATTATTTCCCGGCAAAATGATTTTCTAAAAATTTCAAAATCAAATCAAAATGTTTTAATGGTTCTGCGTGCCCGCCTTCAATTGCTTTATGTTCGTAATGGAATTTGAAATTATTATTTTTTAATCTTGCTATCATCGTTTCAGCCATAGTAGTTGAAGGGCAAATTTCATCCTTTGTTGCAGATAGAAATAATACCGTACCTTTGATATTTTCAATTTTAATACTTGCTTTTTCTACTGCTATGGTATCTTTCAGCATTGCCTCAAAAGTTCCTCTCAAATCTTGTTTCATTAAAAAAGGAATGGCCTCATCATTTACCGGCACAAAAGGCAGTTCTTTATTTTCGTATGTCCAACATGAGGTGGTAAAATGAGTAGTGTGTCCGGGAAAAACGACATTGCTTCCGACGATACTCACCACACAATCAATGTCATTGTAATAACTTCCTAAAAGCAAAGCCAAATCAGCACCTCTCGACCCACCAATGATAGCAATATGCTTTTCGTTTACCTGTTTATTTTTTGTTGCAATTTTGATTGCATTATAGACATCTTCTATTGCAATTTTATTCAAAGTATCAGGTGTTCCTTTCGCTCCGAAATAACCTATTGCTAAAAAAGCGTAGCCTTTTTCAATGAATTGGTCTCTGGTTCTCTTCCAATAATCACTTGCCCAGGCATTGCCACCTTCCGAACCACCAAGACCTACAATAAGTGGCTGATCCAGACCTTTTCCTAAATACAATATACTTTCAGTGTTATTAGTCTGCAAAGTAATTTGAGCAAAAGTGTTGGTCGAAAATATCAGTAATAAAAAGGAAAACAAATATTTACAGAAATTTTTCATTTTTAAATTTGTTTTAATTAAGTCACAAATATCTCTTTAAATATTGTTATAGCTCTTGATCTATATCAAAAAATCACTTTTCGGCTCTGATTCTGCTAAGCGTTTCCTGTGTAATTCCTAAATAGGATGAAACCATACCCAAAGGAATACGGTGATAAATATCGTGATAGGTTTCTAGAAAATGCCGGTATTTTTCTTTTGCTGTGGTAAATCGCATTGAAGTTATTCTTTCCAAAAAGTGCCCGAATACGGTTCCCATTGAAAGTCTTGCATAGCGTTCCATTTCAGGAAAATTGTCAAAAAGGAAAACAAGGTCTGAGACATTCAAACAAAAACATTCTGTTTGTTCAAGAGCATCGATATAATAAATGTCAATCTGTTGTTGCATAAAACTTCTTGGCGAATTAACCCATTCGTTTTCTGCACTAAAATATTCTGAAATTTCTTTTCCGTCTTTGATATAATATGTGCGCAACAAACCTCTCTGGATAAAATAACTTCTCTTACAAATGTTCTCAGCATTATGCACAAGTTCACTTTTCTTGAAAATTACCGGAATTATTCTCTCAGTGAGTTCAATTTTCAACGTGTCGCTTAGTTGAATATACTTTTCAAAGTGCTGAAATATTTCGTTTGTCTCTTCCATTGTCTTCATTTTACTCTGGCTCCACGGTTCGATGTGTATTTAGTTAAAAGTTAAACTGCAAGGGGAAGTTGTGATGATGAGAGTATAACATTCTTTGGATTTAATAAACTTCCTTGTTGCAAATTGCACTATTTTTTTTACTAAATTAAGAAACTGAAATAAACCTGAGTTAATTGTTGGCGACGTTTTAGTTAAGCCAGTTTTCCATAACTATTATTATATTTTTTACCTTCTTTTGGATGTGTAAATTTTAAGGCGGACCAAATTGAATTGATGCTTATTGATTTGCTTTCCACCAAACCATAGTCGTAACCAATCTTTATGACTGTCTTTATGTTTAGGTCAGTTCTATTTTGTCCGGACTTCGGCCACGAAACCCAAAGCATTCCATCAAGTTTTAAATGCTCTTTTAAAATTTTAAATTTTTCATGAAATTCATTTTGAGAAACCACGAAAAAATGGATGTAGTCAAATTTACCCGAGAGTTTTAGCTGCAAATCTATATCAGGCATTTTGACTTCTTTAGCAAAGTTCATAGGTTCGTTCAGAAAAAAAGTCCGAATTCCTGAACTGACGCCTAATTTTTCAGCGATTGTTTTTTCCATTTCATTAAGTTTGCCATACTATAAACACTAACGTCAGTCTGTGAAAAAAATCTCAACAAACGCTATCAAAAATACACTAAATTTTGTAAAGTGTAGTTCATAAGTAACCGTGCAAAATGCACATTACAACCATAATACTATCAAATATAATACTATTAACTTTTAACTAATTTCTAACTTAAATCGCATTATATCAATGGGTTAGGAAATTTTAATCAGTACCGAAACTTAAGCTATTTATCCTTTTCAATAATCCTTAATACATCGAATAGCTTGTCCATAAATCCTGGGACTTGTTATAATTTCTGCTGTATCTGTTCCAATGATTGCCATTGAATATGCCATTCCGTTGCTGTAGGTAGTTGATGACCACATAAAGCCCCAAAATTCAGAGTATCTCTCCGTTCCATGATTATCTCTATTCCCTGTGGAAACCCATTTTAGAGGAGAAGCATAAGCACCATCCATATCTTTAATTTTCCATGAATTTAATTCCATCGCAAGTTCATCTTTTGTAGGAACTCTCCATCCAATAGGACAGGAACAATTAGTATTTGCTTTATCATTCCATAATGAGTCATTAGAATTCTTAAGCCAATCATTAGAATTTAAAGGTTCAATTATGAATTTATCATTATTTGGCATTATGTTGTCTGATAATTCCTGAAGTGTTTGGCTTTTTCTATTTTGATGACCATCGGCCAACCTACCCCATTGAAACAAATCACCAGAAGCTAATGAATCAAACATAATTATTGCAGTTCTTTGAGCTCCTAAATTTCTGTCCAGCCATAGTTTAGTAATTGGAATAATTACAGAATCTCCTTTTGAATCAACATAATAATCCTTCTTAATAACCCCGTAAGTTACAGAATTACCGTCATAATCAAATGTCACAGTTTTGGGATAATCCTTTTCTACTTTATCATTACTATTGTCTTTATCGCAAGAAATTAGAACTATAGAAACCAGAGTAAGAATCAAAATGAAATATTTATTCATAAATTATTAATTAAATTAAGTTTAAAATTATTTATCATTAATTGATTACTAATTAGTATTTATATTATTGCGTGTATGGGTCGATCCTTGGTGCAGTTTTTCTTTGGACTTCATGCGGTAGATAAATCAGCCAGGGGTTTGTTCGACTGCATTTTTATTAAATTTGTATAGAAATATTTGCTTTCCTGTCCAATCGTTTTTCGAAGGTATCAAATAAGGTTTTAAGCGTCATATTACTCCCATCATTTTCAACTCGTGAAGTATAAGTTTGTTTCTTATCCACCAATTCCACCAGTTGCTATTAAGTTAAGTGTTTCTGTCTATTTTTTGTTCATTGCAAGTGTAAGCAGAAAGAAACTTTCTGTCAATGCCCTTACACTATGAGTAATATCTTCTTGTAATGCTATCATTTGTCCCTTTTCCAAATGAGTCCTTTGTTGTCCTGTTGAGAATTCTATTCTACCTTGCAATACCTGAACACTTATTACTCCGTTTGCTTTATGCGGTGTTAATTCTGCATTTTCGTGGAGCCCAATTAGCACAATTCTCATAGTATCCGATTTAAAAAGTGTAACGGCATTTCGGTCGCTGTCAGCCCAAGTTGTTTCAAATTTTATTTGGCTGATGAACTCATTCAAATCCATTTAAACTAAAGAATCATTTAAAATACGTTCTCCTTTTGGGCGTTGAGGTATCGCAACATTTGATTTATTTTCCATCGTGTTGTGCTCGCTATGAGTTTTTAATTTTTCAACCAATTTTGAAGATGCTGCATCAGATGAAATGCCATATCCATTTACCAAAGTACCCTTTGTACCATACTTTTCTGAAGAAATTGCGTAAAGGATTGACTGATATTCCGGGTCTGAGTCTCCCTCAAAGCGATAGACTTTGTCAATCTGAAAATCGTCTGTTGATAATGTGAGATTAGTGCTATCACATACGATACATTCACCCTTTATGTTAAAGTCGTGTGTGTAACCTAGTTTCGCAAGTCCGTTTATGGTTTCTGATAATGTTCCAAAACTTTCGCTTATATTTTTCTTTTGCATATTCCAAAGGTAATCTAAATGTTGTATGATTGCGAGAGTTGTGGCCGTGTTGGGTTTGCAGATAATATTCTGGAAGGATCAAATCGGATTGCGGCACATCGGCTAGGCGCCTGGCGCGGTCAGATTCCTTAGCACAAAACTATTCGTTATAATAGTTAGGTTCCATTGAGCCAACTTCTAAGTTGACATTTCTACCAATAATACTATTTCGTATGTAATTAAAATGGGCTATCGCAGTATTTGTTAGGTAAATAAACTCGTTGAGTTTTTTAAAGAGTTCATTGTCATTAACTAGCTGAGATTTTTTATGTTATAATAAATCTTTTCTCTCGTTTTGTCATCAAGATTCTCTAAAAATTCAATAGCATCAGGCAATAGCTCAACGTCAATGTTTGGCTTCATTACCAATTTTTTTTCAAAAGTTCATATTTCCTTATTGGGAAACAAATATTAAGAATGAAAAGCTGTAAGAGTAGTACATTGTGGTTACCGCTAACGTTTTGGCGCTTTGCGTTCGGGCGGAAATCGAAGCACTAAAGCTGAATTTATTACTAAGGCTCAATTGAAAAACTACCGTTGAGTTTTGCACTTCAGCCCGCCTGACGCAAAACCCAGGTTGAACTAAACCTTCGGTAGCTCACCGATAATTTAATTATCTTGGAAAGATAAAATAAATAAAATCATGGTTACAAAAAAAAGAGTTTAGA
>Ga0247738_10000737_pt1 | contig 11907 bp, 11 predicted proteins | sample UWRJL013104B2_FD_180936 | JGI IMG/M metagenome (GOLD analysis project Ga0247738, IMG submission 180936) | Plant litter microbial communities from Arlington Agricultural Research Station in Wisconsin, United States - UWRJ-L013-104B-2 | ecosystem: Environmental > Terrestrial > Plant litter >...
CCGATGAGCGACCCGAGAAAGACCCGCACGGTCGCAGCACCGAAGGCAACTGGCTGCGGCTCGTAGTGCTCGAAGAAGGGCGCGGTGCCGCGCGTGGCATCGGGCAGCGCGACCCACAGCTGCGCACCGTGCAGCACGGTCGTGGCCGCCGTCGACACCTCAGAATGCTGGATGCCCCGCCCCGCGGTCATGAGGTTGAGCTCGCCTGGGCGCACCATCGCGTGCGCACCCGTGCTGTCGCGATGCTCGATCTCGCCCCGGAACAGCCAGCTCACGGTCTGCAGCCCGGTGTGCGGATGCGGCGGCACGGTCATCGCGCCCGGCCCGCTGACCGGATCCGGCCCGTAGTGGTCGACGAAGCACCACGGTCCGATGAGGCTGCGCTGTCGCTGGGGCAGAGTGCGACGCACGTCCATGGCGCGGGGTCCACCGAGGGGCACGGCGCGCGGCTCGAGGATGCGGCTGCTCGAGAGGCTGTCAGCGACGATCTCGCTGGGGTCCCGTTCGAGATTGCTCACATGCGAAATGCTACGCCGAGTCGCGCCACGCGATCTCCGTCGGCAGCATGGTGCCGAGGCTGGCCGGAGCGGTGCCGTTGACGATGCCGAGAACGACGGATGCCGCCTCGCGCCCCAGCAGATCGGCCGGCTGTCGCACCGTGGAGAGGGGCGGCTGGCAGCGCATGGCCCAGTCGCTGTCGTCGAAGCCGACGATGCCGACGTCGCCGGGGATGGAGCGGCCGTGCTCGCGCAGCACGTCCATGGCGCCCGCGGCAATCGCATCCGAGCTGGCAAAGACACCGTCGATGTCGGGGGCGCGGCGCAGCAGCTCGCGCATGCCCTCCACGCCGCTCGTGCGGGAGTAGAGAGGGATGTCGATGACCAGGTTCTCGTCGAAGCGGTCACCGAGCGCATCGCGAAAGCCTGCCAGCCGCTCAGCGCCGGAGTCTCGGTCGAGCGCCGCCGCGATCATGCCGACCCTGGTGCGGCCGGTCTGCAGCAGTCGTGCGGTGATGTCGCGCGCCGCCCCGCGGTTGTCGATGCCGACGTAGGGGGTGTCAGGCTCGGTCGAGGGGTGGCCGACGAAGACGGCGGGCAGGCCGATCTGGGCGATCGCGGCCGAGATGGGGTCGTGCTCGCGGGCGGAGACGATGATGGCGCCATCCACGAAGCCGCCGCGCAGGTAGTCGGCGATGCGGCTGCTGTCGCGGTCGCTGCCGATGATGAGGCAGACGAGCTGGTAGTCGGATTCCGACAGCCGGTCATTGGTGCCGAGCAGGATCGCGCCGATGTTGGGGTCTTCGAGAAAGACGGAGTGCGGCTCGTGCACGATGAGGGCGATCGCGCGAGTGCTCTGCGTGACGAGGTTGCGCGCCGCCATGTTGCGCACGTAGCCGACCTTCTCGATCGCCTTCTCGATGGCCTCGCGGGAGGAATCGGAGACATAGGGCTCACCGTTGAGCACACGCGAGACCGTGCCGCGCGAGACCTTCGCCTCGGCCGCCACGTCGAAGATTGTTGCCCTGCGCGGGCGGTCGACGTTGTTGGCCATGGCCCCATGCTATCGCCCGAGTTTGCTGGTCTGTGAACGTGCACGCTTGACATTTGCGCGGGGATGTATTTAGTCTGTGCACGTTCACAGAAAATCTGGCGCCGAATCGTTCTCGCCAATCTGTGCACGTTCACAGACATCAGGCCAAAGGAGGCTCGCGTGAGTAGCACCGCTGCCGCACACGTCTCCCGCTGGTCGACCGACGCCCTCGTGCTCGGGTGCGACTACAACCCCGAGCAGTGGCCCGAGAGCGTCTGGCCCGCCGACGTCGCCCTCATGCGCGAAGCCGGGGTCACCCTGGTCGCCATCAACATCTTCGGCTGGGCGAGCCTCGAGCCCCGCCCGGGCGAGTACGACTTCGGCGCCCTCGACCGCATCATCGCGCTGCTGCATGAGGGCGGCATCCGGGTGAACCTCGGCACAGGCACCTCGTCGCCGCCCGCGTGGCTGACGCTGCAGCACCCCGAGATCCTGCCGGTCACCGCCGACGGCACGACCCGCTGGCCGGGTGGCCGCCAGGCCTGGTGCCCGAGCTCGCCCCTCTTTCGCGAGGCTGCGCTCGGCCTCGTGCAGAAGGTGGCAGAACGCTACGGATCGCACCCCGCTATCCAGCTCTGGCACGTCTCCAACGAGCTCGGCTGCCACAACGCGCTCTGCTACTGCGACGTGTCGGCTGTCGCGTTCCGCCGCTGGCTCGAAACGCGCTACGGCACCCTCGACGCACTCAACGACGCCTGGGGCACCACCTTCTGGAGCCAGCGCTACGGCAGCTGGGACGAGATTCTGCCGCCGCGCCTCACCCTCTCGGTGAACAACCCAACGCAGAAGCTCGACTTCTCGCGCTTCAGCTCCGACGAGCTGCTCGACTACTACCGCAGCGAGGCCGACATCCTGCGGTCCGTCAGCGACCGCCCGGTCACCACGAACTTCATGGTGACGGCGCACATTCGCACGCAGGACTACTGGCGCTGGGCGGCCGACGTCGACGTCGTCGCCAACGACCACTACCTCGACAACCGCCTTGCGCGTCCGACGAGCGAACTCGCCTTCGCCGCCGACCTCACTCGCGGCCTGGCCGGTGGCGCCCCGTGGATGCTCATGGAGCAGTCGACGAGCGCCGTCAGCTGGCAGCCCTACAACCTCGCGAAGCAGCCCGGCGAGATGATGCGCAACACCATGACGCACATCGCCAGAGGTGCGGACGCCGCGTGCTTCTTCCAGTGGCGCGCCTCCCGCCAGGGTGCAGAGAAGTTCCACTCCGCCCTGCTGCCGCACGCGGGCACCGACTCCGACATCTGGCGCGAGACCCTCGAGCTCGGCGCGACCCTCGGCAGGCTCTCCGAGCTCGCCGGCACCCGGGTTGAGGCCTCGGTCGCGATGGTCTTCAGCTGGGAGAACTGGTGGGCGGCCGAGGGCGACTCGCAGCCGTCGTCCGCGGTGCGGTACCTCGAGCAGGTGCACGCCGCATATGAGGCCCTGCGGGCGAGCGGCGTGACCGTCGACCTCGTCGCCCCCGGCGCATCCGTCGACGGCTACGGCCTCGTCGTCATCCCCTCCCTCTACCTCGTTGAGGATGCGGCGGTCGGCGTCATCGAGGAGTACGTCGCCGGCGGCGGAACCGCCCTCGTCACCTTCTTCTCCGGAGTCGTCGATGGCGACGACCGCATCCGCCTCGACCCGACCGGCGCGACCCCTCCAGGAGCGTTCTCGGAGGTGCTCGGGGTGTGGACGGAGCAGTTCTTCCCGCTGCTGCCCGACGAGACCGTGCGTCTCAGCGACGGCTCGACCGCGACCATCTGGACCGAGCGGGTTCGTCTCGCCGGTGCCTCCGTTGAGACGACCTTCGCCGACGGCCCCGTTGCCGGTTCGCCCGCGATCACCCGCAACCGCTTCGGGGCTGGCACCGCGTGGTACGCGGCGACCGCCCTCGAGCCCACAGCCTTTGCCTCCTTCGTTGCTGGCATCCTCGACGAGGCGGCAATCCGCCGCGTCGATCTGCCAGCCGGCGTCGAACTGGTGGTGCGCTCCAACGCGACCGCGCGCTACACGTTTGTCATCAACCCCACTGCCGGTGAGGTGTCCGTCGCACTCGCCGGTCGTGAGCTCATCACCGCAGAGACCACCGATCGGCTGCGCGTGCCGGCGGGCGCCGTGCGTGTGCTGCGAGAGGAGAGGCAGAGCAATGACCGCTGAGACCACTGCACGACGCAGGAAGGGCATCCGCCATCCGGCGGCCCTCGCCATCTTCCTCGGCCCCTTCGGGCTGCTCTTCGCACTCTTCTACCTCGTGCCGATCGGCTACGCGGTCTACCAGTCGCTGCTCACCGTGGAGCGCGAGGGAACCTTCGGCAAGGCGACCCAGGTCTTCGGCGGACTCACCCAGTACGCGCAGGTATTTCAGAACGAGGCCTTCTGGGCGGCGGTGCTGCGGGTGCTCACCTTCGGTGTCGTGCAGGTTCCGGTCATGCTCGGCGTGGCGCTGCTGCTCGCGCTGCTGCTGGACTCGCCACTGGTCAAGGGCAAGAAGTTCTTTCGTCTCGCCTTCTTCGCTCCCTACGCCGTGCCCGGTGTCATCGCGGCGATCATGTGGGGCTTCCTCTACTCGCCCAAGCTGTCGCCCTTCACGGCGATCACCGGCCAGGTCGACTTTCTCGGCGCCGACCTCGTGCTCTGGGCTATCGCCAACGTCGTCACCTGGGTCTACGTCGGCTACAACATGCTCATCATCTACTCGGCGCTGCTGTCGATCCCGACCGAGATCTATGAGGCCGCGCGTCTCGACGGGGCATCGCAGGCCCGCATCGCCTGGTCGATCAAGATCCCCCTCGTGCGACCGGCGATCACCCTCACCGCGATCTTCTCGATCATCGGCACCCTGCAGCTGCTCGCCGAGCCGCAGGTCTTCAAGAGCTTCACCTCAGCCGTGACGAGCACCTTCACGCCGAACCTGGCGATCTACTCGACGGCGGCAGTGCCCAACGTCAACCTCGCGGCCGCCTTCTCTGTGGTGCTCGCGCTCTTCACCTTCGCGCTCTCATTTGGGGTGCTCAAGTTCACGCAGCGAAAGGACGACGCATGAGCTCCACGGTGAGTACCCGCGGCGCGGCGCGCGAGAGCCTGCTCTCCCGCAGCGCGGCCATGCTGGTGATGCTGATCTGCGCCTTCTACTTTCTGGTGCCGATCTGGTGGCTGTTTGTCGCATCCACGAAGGATCGATCGCAGTTCACCACCACGAATCCGCTGTGGTTCGGCGACTTCAACCTGTTTGAGAACATCGCCAACCTCGCCACGTACCGTGATGGCATCTTCTTCCGCTGGATGCTGAACAGCATTCTCTACGCCGGTGCCGGTGCTCTGCTCGCGACCCTGTTCTCGACGATGGCGGGCTACGCGATCGCCAAGTACGCCTTCCGTGGCCGCGAGGCCGCCTTCAACATCATCCTCGGTGGCGTTCTGGTTCCCGCGACCGCGCTGGCACTGCCCCTCTTTCTGCTGTTCAGTCAGATCGGCGCCACCAACACCTTCTGGTCGGTGTTCCTGCCGAGCCTCGTCAGCCCTTTCGGCGTCTACCTCGCGCGCATCTACGCCTCGTCGAGCGTGCCCGACGAGATCATCGAGGCCGCCCGCATCGACGGTGCCGGCGAGGTGCGCACCTTCTTCACCGTGGCCACCCGCCTGATGGCGCCCGCGATGGTGACGATCTTCCTCTTCCAGTTCGTCTCGATCTGGAACAACTTCTTTCTGCCGCTGATCATGCTGCGTGACGAGGAGCTCTTTCCCGTCACCATGGGCCTCTACGTGTGGAACACGCAGGTCAGCCAGATTCCTGAGATCCGGGCCTACGTCATCGTCGGCGCGCTGCTCTCGATCATTCCGCTCATCATCGCCTTCCTCGGCCTGCAGCGCTTCTGGCGCAACGGGCTCGGGGCTGGCGGCCTGAAGTGAGCGGTCACAAGCCCAATCGGTCCGGACCGAGCGGTACACCAAGAATCACTGTTGATCCAAGGAAGGAACACCACATGTCCCACCGCACCGCATTGGCCGGAGGAGCACTGCTGCTCGCATCGGCCCTCGCGCTCACGGCCTGCTCGACCGGAGGAGGCACCGACGGCGGCGACGCTGCCGCCTGCACCCCCTCCGAGGGCAAGGTCAACCTCACGTTCACCTCGTGGCTGCCCGGCATCGAGGATGCCGTCGCCATCTGGAACGACGAGAACCCCGACATCCAGGTTGAAGTTCAGACCGGCCCCAACGGCAACGGCGGAACCTACAAGAACTTCTTCAACCAGATCGAGGCGGGCAACGCGCCCGACCTCGGCCAGATCGAGTACGACGCGCTGCCGAACTTCCGCGTGCAGGACGGCGTTGTGAACCTCGCCGACTGCGCCGGAATAACCGACGCGAAGAGCAAGTTCATCGACTGGACCTGGAACCAGGTCACCTTCGGCGAGGACAACGCGGTCTACGCGATCCCGCAGGACATCGGACCGGAGGCGCTGTACTACCGCGCCGACCTGTTCGAGGCCGCTGGACTCGACGTGCCGACCACCTGGGATGAGTACGCGGCCGACGCCGCCATCATCCGCGAGAAGGGTGGCTACATCACCAACTTCTCGCAGTCCGACATCAACGCCTTCGCCGGACTCGTCTGGCAGGCCGGCGGCCAGTGGTTCGCCAACGATGGTGAGAGCTGGGATGTGACGCTCGACTCCGCCGAGTCGACGAAGGTCGCCGACTACTGGCAGGGCCTGCTCGACGACGACCTCGTCGGCACGGTCGCACCGTGGACCGACGAGTGGAACGCCGCCTACAACTCCGGTGAGATGTGGACCTGGGTCTCCGCCGTCTGGGGAGCCAACACCATCTCGAGCGGTGCCCCCGACACGACCGGCAAGTGGGCCGTTGCGCCCATGCCGCAGTGGACCGAGGGCGAGTCGGCCGCGGGCAACTGGGGTGGCTCGACCACCGCGGTGCTCACCGGCAGCAAGCACCCCTACGAGGCCGCGCAGTTCGCCCTCTGGCTGAACAGCGACCCCGACGCCCTCACGGCGATGAACAAGTCCGCGAACATCTACCCCGCCACCGTTGACGGTGCCGACCTGCCGGTCTTCGCCGATGGTCTGGACTTCTACGGCGGACAGAAGATCTACGACGTGTTCGCTGACGCTGCCAAGAACGTCAACCCCGACTTCACCTGGGGTCCGACGATGACGCAGACGTACACCGATGTCGCCGACGGCTTCTCGGGAGCGGTGTCCGGATCCGGCACCCTTCTCGACGCGCTGAAGAGCGGGCAGGATAAGACGATCGCGGCGCTGAAGGCCGCGGCCATTCCAGTCAAGGGATAGTCATCGACTCTCGCATCATCCACCTCCGCGCCGCGGGTACCAGCTTCGTGCTGGATGCCCGCGGCGCGGTCGTGCCCGCTGTCATTCACTGGGGCGCCGACCTCGGCCCCCTCACCGACACCCAGCTCGACACGCTCGCCGACTCGCGCGTGCGCGTCGTTGGGCCGAGCGCGGCCGACGCCCCCATTCGACTCGGCCTCGTGCCACTGCTGTCGGACGGCTGGACCGGGCTGCCGGCCCTCGAGGGAGCAACGCTCTCGCTGTCAGAGGTCGAGTCCGTCGACACCGGGGTGAGGGTCACCCTCACCGGTGTCGGGATGACGCTCGTGGTCGAGCTGCTGCTCGACGCGCACGGCGTGCTGCACGCTCGCAACCGCCTCACCAACACCGACGCGGAGCCCTGGGCGCTGGCATCGCTGGCGACCGTGCTGCCGCTGCCGCCGGTCGCACAGGAGCGCCTCGATTTCACCGGTGTGTGGGCGGCGGAACGGCAGCCGCAGCGGGCCAGCATCCAGCACGGCACGGCGCTGCGCGAGTCCCGTCACGGCCGCAACGGCCATGACGACGCCTACCTCACCGTCGCTGGCACCCCCGGCTTCGGCTTTCGCCACGGCGAGGTCTGGGCAATGCACCTCGGCTGGAGCGGCGACAAGCGCACCTGGATCGACCGGTCGGCCGTGGGTCTCACCACCATCGCGGCGGGGGAGCTGCTGGCTCCCGGAGAGATCAGGCTTGCGCAGGGTGACGAGTACGTCAGCCCGTGGGTGTACGCCGCCTGGTCGGACGCCGGGCTCGACGGGCTCTCGTCGCGGTTCCACGGCATGTTTCGGTCGCTGCCCGCGCATCCGTCGTCGTCCCGTCCTCTCACCCTCAACACGTGGGAGGCCGTGTACTTCGAGCAGGATCTCGCCCGTCTCGGTGCGCTCGCCGATCTCGCGGCCGGCGTGGGTGTCGAGCGATTAGTTCTCGACGACGGCTGGATGACCGGACGCACCGACGACCGCCGCGCCCTCGGCGACTGGACCGTCGACCCGGCCCGCTGGCCCGACGGCCTGGGCCCCCTCATCGAGCGGGTTCGTGGTGCCGGCATGCAGTTCGGCCTCTGGGTGGAGCCAGAGATGGTGTCCCTCGACTCCGCCCTCGCGCGCGAGCACCCCGACTGGGTGCTCGGCGATACGCGCTCGTGGCGGCACCAGTTCGTGCTCGACCTCGCCAACGACGCGGCACGCGAGCACGTGCGCGACGCGCTGCTCGCCCTGCTCGACGAGTACCCGATCGACTACCTCAAGTGGGATATGAACCGCGATCAGCTCGGCGGCTGGGTGCACGACCAGGTGCTCGCCACCTATCGGCTGATGGATGAGCTGCGCGCGGCGCACCCCGACCTCGAGATCGAGTCGTGCTCCTCGGGCGGCGGGCGCATCGACGCCGGCGTGCTCGCGCGCGCCCAGCGGGTCTGGCCGTCCGACACGAACGACGCCCACGACCGCCAGGCGATCATGCGCTTCACCAGCCTGCTCGTTCCGCTCGAGTACCTCGGCGCCCACGTCGGATCGGCACCCGCGCACACGACGGGACGCTCGCAGTCCCTCTCGTTCCGCTTCGCCACCGCCCTCTTCGGCCACGCCGGCATCGAGTGGGACCTCGCCGCCGCGACCCCGGACGAGCTGGCTGCGCTGACGGTCTGGGCAACCGCGTACAAGCAGCTGCGCGGCCTGCTGCACAGCGGCGACATCGTGCGCGGCGACGACGTGGGCGACCCGATCGTGACAGGCGTCGTTGCCGCTGACCGCTCCGAGGCCGTCTTCGTCATCGCCTGTCTGGAGACCCCGCGCGAGTCGGTGCGGTTGACCCGCCGCCTGCCGGGCCTCGACCCTGCGGTCGAGTACCGCGTATCGGTCGTCGATGTCGGGGCGACACCGGCAACCTATGCGGGCATCCCGCCCGCGTGGGTGGCCGAGGGGATCACGCTGACCGGCGCGGTGCTCGGGGCCGTGGGGCTGGAGCCGCCGCTGCTGCAGCCCGACGAGGCGCTCGTCGTGCGACTGGTCGCCCTCGAACGCTCGTAGGCTGGGGGCATGGCGATTGGGCTTCGAGTGCTGCTCTGGCTGGGTGTCGCCGCCGCATCCGTCTCGCTTGTCGTGGTCGGGATTCTCGGCATGATCGCGAAAGGCTGACCCGTGGACCGCAAGACCTCGCGTCTCATCATGGGCGTGGCCCTTGCCGGATCGATCCTGCTCATCGCTGTTCTGTACTTTCTGCAGCGCTAGTTTTTCGGCGACGCTGACAAATAGCAGCTTTCCCCCTGTTCACTGCGTGCCTGGTGGTCATACGCTGACCGCATGAATCGCCGCGCCGTCGTCCTGATTGCCCCGTTGCTGCTGGTGCTCGCCGCGTGCACCCCGCAACCTCCGGCGCCCTCCAACGGCCCGCCGACCGACAAGCCGACGGTTTCTGTGACGCCGACCGAGACGGCCCCGCCGGTCGAGAAGGGCCCCGCGAACCCGGTCGACTACCTCATCGCCGGCGGGCTCAACGAGGACCCCGACGGTGACGGCTTCTGGTCGGCCCACTACGCCTTCTTCACCGATGACAGCCACGCGGTGCGCTGCGATATCTGGATCTTCTCCGGCGATGCCCCGGGTGCGCTCTGCGGTATCACTCCCGGCAACGAGGGGCTGGTGACCTACGAGCTTCCGGCTGGCGCCCAGTGCGACCTGTCCACCTCCAATCCCTACGACGGCTACTCGCTGTCGGTCGGCGGCAAGAGCCTTGACGACTACGCCGGCTGGAGCGGCTGCGCAGAGCAGCGCGACTACAACCCCGAGGACAACGCCATAACGAAGGTGCTGCCCGAGGGGCAGGTGCTCACGCTCCCCCCGTTCACATGCGTGGTGGGCGGCAAGGCCGCCAGCTGCGACTTCAGCAACGGCGACGGTGGCATCACTCTTGGCCTCTACACAGCGGCGTCATACGGATAGCACCGTAGAGTTGTCTCGTGCCCGAAGATCTCATGTGGGGAGTCATCTACTCCCTCGCCCCCACCGTGCTGATGGGTCTGCTGTTCTGGTTCGTCATGCGCTCGATCATTCGCGCTGACAGCACGGAGCGAAAGGTCTACGCCGAGATCGAGGCCGAAGAGCGCGCGAAGATCGCGGCTAAGCAGCAGTAACGAGCAGGTCGCCGATCTCACAGTCGAGCGCGGCACAGATCGCGGTCAGCGTCGAGAAGCGGATCGCCTTGGCGCGGTCATTCTTGAGGATCGACAGGTTGACGATGCTCACGCCCACGATTTCGCTCAGCCGGGTCAGCGTCATGCCCCGCTCGACCAGCAGCTCGTCGAGACGGCAGTGCACGCCGGTCTGCTCATCGTCCTCGGTGGGCGGCATCAGACGAGTCCATCCGTGTCTGCCTTGAGCTTCTGGCCGGCCTCGAAGATGCCGAGCACGACGGCGAGGCCGACTCCGGCCAGAAAGGGCGCGAGGTTGAACTCCGCCGCGAAGATGAGGTCGGGTCGCCCCTCTTTCGGGCCCGCGATTTCGAGCAGTGCACGCGTGGTCGCCGTGGTGGAGAGCAGCAGCGCCACGAAAGGCCCGAGCATGAGGGCGATCGCCGCGGCGATGCCGCTGTAGATGACCGACGTGCGAAAAGGGTCCCCCCGCAGCCAGCGCCACCCCATGAATGCAAGGGCGAGGGTCACGACTAGCGCCACAAGAGTATTGATCGCGTTGGCGGCGATGAAGGCGACGAAGGGGAAAGTCGACAGCCCCGATGCGGTGACCTGCGCCTCGGTGTAGGTGGCCGAGATGAGTCCCTTGTCCTGTCCGAACTCGCCAGCGGGCACCGCGGTGTCGGTGATCACCGGGAAGGTGACTTCTCCTGACGAGACCTGGCCGATGGTGCTCACCGCAAAGCCGATGAGGATGAACGCCCCAACGATCAGCGAGCCGATGGTCACTATCCATATGGAGACGCGGTCTGCTTTGGTCACCCAGGCGGGTTCCTTCGTGCTGGCCATGGCTGCTTCCTAACGATTATCGATAACAACGAATATCGTTAAGTTATGCCATTCCGCCCTGCAGCGCAAGCGCCGCCGCGAGCTCGGTGACGAGACGGTCGGCGTCGCGCGCGTCGAACGGCAGCGGCGGACGAATCTTGAGGATGTTGTTGTCGACCCCCGACGCCGCCAGCAGCACCCGCCGCCGGCGCAGCTCATTCACGACCGCAAGCGTCTCGGCCGTCGCGGGCCGGCCATCGCGCTCCAGCGTTACGCCGATAAACAGCCCTGCGCCGCGAACGTCGGTGACCAGCGAACTGTCGATCGCCCGCAGGTCGCGCAGCAGACGCTCGCCGATGACGCGGGAGTTCTCGATGAGCCCCTCCTCACGCAGCACGTCGAGAGTCGCCTGGGCTGCCGCGACCGACACGGTGTTGCCGCCAAAGGTGTTGAAGTAGCGCACGCTGCGGCCGAACTGCTCTGTGTAGTCCCGGCGGCTCATCACCGCGGCCACGGGGTGGCCGTTGGCCATCGGCTTTCCAACGGTCACGAGATCGGGCGACAGTCCATAGCGATCGAAGCCCCACATGCCGTGGCCGAGGCGACCGTAGCCGGGCTGCACCTCGTCGGCGATGAACAGGGCGCCGCGTTCTCTGGTGGCGGCCACCGCATCCGCCAGTCCGTCAATGGCGGGGATGACGCCGTCACTGGCGAGGATCGTGTCGACGATGAAGGCCGCCGGCTTCACCCCCGACGCCCGCAGCTCATCGAAGGCCGCACCGACGCTGGCGAGGTCTGACGGGTCGACGACGCGCACCCAGTCGGCGAGACTCTCGAGCCCGCCGAGTGATGGACTGATCGCCGCGATCTCGGTCGTGACGCCGTGGTACGCGTTGCTGGTGACGATGACGCCGGTGCCGCCGGTCACGTGCTTCGCGATGCGTAGCGCGAGGTCGTTCGCCTCGCTGCCGGTGCAGGTGAACATCATGGTTTCGAGCTCAGCGGGCAGGG
>Ga0247738_10000738_pt1 | contig 11898 bp, 12 predicted proteins | sample UWRJL013104B2_FD_180936 | JGI IMG/M metagenome (GOLD analysis project Ga0247738, IMG submission 180936) | Plant litter microbial communities from Arlington Agricultural Research Station in Wisconsin, United States - UWRJ-L013-104B-2 | ecosystem: Environmental > Terrestrial > Plant litter >...
TACTGGCACGAGCGCACCCACCACCACCGCGACCACATCTGGTTCAAGGAACAGGTCATGCTCGACCTCCAGGGCGTCGGCTAAAGGTCGAGCACCAGGCGCTCGCCGAGCGAACCGGCGCAGCAGAGCGCCAGCTGGCTCTGCCGCTCGTGCGCGCTGAGGAAGGCGTCGCCATGCACCGGCTGGCCTTCGAGGTAAGGCGTCACGCAGCTGCCGCACACCCCGGCCTCGCAAGAGGTCAGCGGGTCCAGCCCCGCAGCCCGCAGCGCCTGCAGCAGGCTCTGCCCGGCATTCACCCGCACACTGCGGCCGCTGCGCGCGAGCGCCACGGTGTAGCTGTCGAGCCCCTTCGGATGCGCCAACGGCTCGGCCGAGAAGCGCTCTTCATGCACCTGCCCGCCGGGGCGGTCGGCGGTCGCGTGCCGGGCCGCCGCCATGAAGCCCGCCGGGCCGCACACGTAAAAGTGGGTGCTCCCGGGCTGGCGGGCGCAGAACGCCGCCAGGTCCACCTGCTGCGCGGGTGCGTCGTCGAAATGAAAGCGTACCGCGTTGGCCCAGGGCGCAGCCCGCAGGTCGTCGAGAAAGGGCGCGTGCGCGCGGCTGCGCGCGAAACAGACCAGGTTGAAGGCGTCGCCCCGGCGACCGAGTTCGCGCGCCATCGCCACCATGGGCGTGATGCCGATGCCCCCCGCTAGCAGGCAGTGGTGAGCCGCCTCGGGCACCAGCCGGAAGTTGTTGCGGGGCGCACCGATCACCAGGCGGGTGCCGACCCGCAGCGTGTCGTGCATCCAGCGCGAGCCGCCCCGACCACCTGCCTCGCGCTTCACGCCCACCACATAGGGGCCATTCGCCTCGTGCAGGTTGCACAGCGAGTACTGGCGCGGGCCCACGGCGGTGTGCACGTCGATGTGCGCGCCTGCCTCGAACGCAGGCAAAGGCCCATCCGGGCGGCTCAGTTCAAAGCAGGACACTTCGTCGGTCAACCGAGACACGGCACTGACCACCACATTCAATAGGTTCTGGTTCATGCGCCGAGTATCTGGAGCGCGCCACGCCCCCGGCAAGCGCGCGCGGCGCATGGGACGCATCCACCCAGCGCATGCCCCCAGCGCACGGCTCAGTCCGTGCCGGGAGTCAACCCAAGCAGGAAGAGCGCGTGCGATCGCCCCGCGTGCGCGGCCTGTTCCAGCCAGGCCGTGGCGCGTGGCACATCGCGCGGCACGCGTGGACCATAGGCGATCGGCCCCTGCATCAGCATGTAGCCCGCGCGCTCGGCGGCTTCGGCATCACCCAGCGTGGCGAGCTGCTCGTAAAGCACGAGTGATCGCTCGTACTCGGCGAGATGGTAGGCGTGGTGGGCCTGCTCGATGCCGATGGGCTGCGCGCTGGCGTGGCCGGCGGCGGCCAGCAGGATCGCGCCAAAGCAGAGGATGTGGCAATGGTTCGTGCGTGACATGGGAATCTTCCTGGTGAGTGAAAGGGATCAAGACAGCAGCGGCGCCAGCGCCGCCTGAATGCGTTGCAGCTGCGCCGGGGTGGTCATCGCCACCAGCAATTGCCGAAAGCGCGGCGACTGCAGGCCCGAGCCGATGTACTGCCAGCGGTAGGCGTCCAGCAGGCCGGCGGCGAGGCGGGCGTCCTGCCCCGCCGCGAAGCGGCGCGGGTTGGTGCCGATGAAGTAGCTCGCATCGGCGGCGGCCTGTTGCCGCAGGATGCCGTCGATCGCGCCCACCAGGCCAATCAGGTCGTCCACCGCCACGTCGCGTTCGCGCGGCGTGAGGCGCCCGTGCTCGCGCTCCCATTCCAGCTCGTCGAGGATGGCGTGCTGCGACTCCTCCTTCCAGTGGAAGAGGAACACGTCCTTGTAGAGCTCGGCGATGTCCTCCATGGGCTGGATGCTCTGGCGGTAGTGCACCTGGGTGAACAGTTCGATGTGGCAGGTGAGCGCGAGCACCGCCCAGGTGGACGCCTCCAGCACCTGCGAGGCCACGGCGTTCGCGGTCGGCAGGAACTCGTACCCCTCGGCCATGCCGGCCGAAGCCAGGCGTTCGACGCGGCGGAACAGTTCCTGGTGCTTGAGTTCTTCGTCGGTGAAGCGCACCAGCGCCTCCAGCGCGACCTGGTCGCCGAACCAGTGGTGGCGGCTGCACGAAAGCATCTGGATGCCGATGAAGCGCTCGACCAAGCCGAACATGTTGGCGTAGGTTCGACCCTGCACCTGGCTCAAGCGCAGCTGCTCGGCGGGCTTGAGGAAATCGAGCCGGCTGATGCGCGAAAGCCCGTCGGGCAGGAAAGGTTTGCTGAAATCGAGTCGGCGCGCGCGGATCACGTCGCGCTCGATGTCCCAGCGCAAGCGCCGCGAAGCCGCGATGCAATGGGCGTAGCGTTCGGTGTTGACGGTGGTGAAGGTCATGCGTCTCAGCTCCATGGGGAAGGGTTCATTCAGTGAAGGTCAGCTCGCGCTGGGTCGCCTGGGCGGCTTCCAGCGCCGCCACGATGTCGAGCAACCGCGTCTCGGCCGCACGCCAGCCGGCTTCAAACAGGTAAGGCATGGCAGCGGTTTCCCACAAGCCGACGGGGCGCTCCAGATCCAGCTCCAGGCCAATCACCTTCTGCCCCCGGGCCTGCGCGGCGTCGGTGCGTGCCTGCATCAGGTTGTTGATGAGGGTGGTGCTGGTCTGCGCCACCAGGCGCGAGACGCGGTCCACCCGGCGCGGCAGGCCGCCGAAAAACCCGAGCGAGAGCACGACCCGCGCATCGGCCGCCGCCGCGAGCGGCAAAGGGTCGGAGAGCACGCCATCGACCAGGCGCCTCCCGCCAACAGCCACGCTGGGAAACAGGATGGGCACGGCCATGCTGGCGCGCAGCGCGTCCACCAGGCGGCCCTGCCTCAGCACCACGGAGTGGCCGGTGGCGGCGTCGGTGGCGGCCACGCGCAGCGGCGTGGGCAGTTGCTCCAAGCGCGTGTCGCCAAAGGCGTTGCCGATGCGTTCGGCAATGAGTCGGTCGTCGCGCAGCGCGAAGCCCTCGCCAAAGCCCGCGAGCTTCGGGGCCACGAGCTGCAGGTAGGCGCGCCAGCGGCGCTGCTGCGTGAGTTCGGCCGACCACAGCGTGGTGGCCAGGCGCACAGCCTCTTCGCCGTGCATGCCCTGTGCCACCTGCGCGCCGAACAGCGCGCCCGAGCTGCAGCCCACCACCAGATCGGGCCGGATGCCTTCGCGCGCGAGGCGCCCGGCGATGCCCAGGGCCGCGATGCTGCGCACGCCGCCACTGCCCAGCACCAGGGCCAGCCGGTGCGGGAACGGGGAGGAAACCGGGTTCAGCATGGCACCTCCTGGTGGGCAAGGAACTCCACCACGCGGCGGATCACCTCGGGGTTGCGCGCCACACGGTGATGCCCCAGGCCGTGCGTGGCCTTGAACTGCGTGGCCGGCATCACCGCCGCGAGAGAAAGGCCGTGCTCGAACGGAATCTCTTCGTCGGTCTCGTCGTGCACCAGCAGCGCGGGCAGGCCGGCCTGGCGCGCCATCTCCAGCACCGACATGCGAGCCCAGTCGAACCGACCGCTGTAGCGTTGCTCGAAAAGATCGCGCACGCGCTGCAGCACCTCTGGCGTGAGGCCCATGTGTCGCGCAAACATCTCCACGAACCAGTTGCAGTGGTTGAAGGAGCTGATGAGCACGAGCCGCGAGGCAGCGATGCCCCAGTCGCGAGCGGCGAACATCGCCATCGCGGCACCGAAGGAGTGGCCGATGACCGCGTGCAGCGGACCCGCATGGCGCGCCACGGCAGCCACGGCGTTGGCGAACTCCACCATGTCGGTGGCGCGGCCCGACGAGCGTCCGTGCGCCGGCGCATCGAAGGCCACCACCCGGAAGCCCGCGTTCAACAGCGGGAACACCATGCGACCCAGGTGCATGGCGTTCGATCCCCAGCCGTGCACCAACAGCACCGTCGGGCCTTGCCCTCCCTCGTACACCGCGAGTTCGCCCACGCCGCAAGGCAGGCGGCGCGTGCGCATCCGTTCGCGGATGGCCGGCGGCCATCTGCCGCTCACGGCGCGTGGGGGGGTGGCGAGCTGGCGGTACGCCAGGCGCGCGGCCAAGGCGGGCGCCCAGCGGCACAGCCAGCCGTAGGCTCGGCGCACCGAGGGCGTGCCGCGCGTTTCGGCAAAACGGCCCACACGCGGCGGGCACTGGCGCGGCACCACGGCGGGGGTGGCGTGGGGCGATTCGAGATCGGGCGAGAACTGGTGTCTCATGGATGTTCCTTCGGTGGGGCCAGCCACACGGGCGGCGTGGCATGGTTTTGAATCTACCGAGGCACCCCGTGCGCAACCATGTGAAATTGGTCATGCCCCGTGGGGCAGGCCCACGCGTCTACAGGCCTTGCAAGGCCGTGAGCAGCTGCTGGCTCGACACCGGTTTGATCAGCAGCGGCAAGCGGTGCCGCGAGGCCGATTCACGCAAGACCGCGTGCGTCTCGCCGCTGATGAGCAGCACGCGTTGACCCCGCTCGCGCAAGGTCAGCGCGAGGTCCAGGCCCGAGGTCGCGTGCGGCAGCCGCACGTCGCAGATGGCCACATCGCCGAACCCCGCCTGCGCCAAAGCCTCGGCGGCGGTCTCCACGTGCAGCACCTGCAAGCCCCAGCTCACCAGTTGGTCGCGCGTGGCAGCGGCCACCAGGGAATCGTCTTCCACCAGCAGCACGCGCTCCACCGCGAACGCGGGCGATGGCACGGTGTGTCCGGTCGGTGGCAGCAGCGCGCCTGGCATCGAATGCAGTTCCTGCGCCACCGCGGGGGCTTCCTCGGCTGGCCGCTCGGCGCGCGGCAAGGTCACCGTCATGCAGCAGCCCTGCCCCAGGGCCGAGCGCACCGCGATGTCGCCATTCATCAGCAGCGCGAGCCGCCGCGCAATCGCCAGCCCCAGGCCCAGACCCTGGCGGCGGTCTCGCGCCTCGTTGTGCATCTGCACGAACTCCTCAAAGATGCGGGCCTGCGCCTCAGGCGCGATGCCCAGGCCGGCATCGCGCACCTGCAGGCGCCAGCACGCATCGTCACCCCATCGCAACGCCACCAGCACGGTGGCCCCGGCAGGAGAGAACTTGATGGCGTTGTCCATCAGGTTGGAGAGCACGCGCACCAGCATCAGCCCATCGGCCATGGCGAAGGCATCGGGTCGCCCCAGCGTCACGATGCGCACGCCCGCCGCTTCGGCCACGGCGCTGTGCTGGCGCACCAGGCTGGCCACCAGCGGCGCGAGCTCGGTGGGACGCAGATCGGCCTGCACCACGCCCGAGTCCATGCGCGTCAAGTCCAGCACTTGCGACAGCAGATCGTCCAGCGCGCGCCACGACTGGCCGATGCCGTCAATGGCCCGCAAGGCCGCACGGTCCTGCGTGCGCTCAGCCAGGCTCACCAGGGGCGCGAGGTACAGGCCAATGGCGTGCACCGGCTGGCGCAGGTCGTGGCTCACCGCCGCGAAGAAGCGCGACTTCGCCAGCCCCAGCGCCGTCACGGTGTCGGCCGCCGCCTCGGCGCGGCGCCGCTGTTCCACCTGGCGCATGACACCAATCTCTTGTGCTCGCGATAGGAACACCATGGTGATGGTCATGAGGATGCCGCCAATGCCCATCATCACCAGCAGGGCATGGCCGCCGAGGCCATCGACGATCAGGCGCACCGAGGTCGGCAGCACCGCCAGGCACAGCGCGATGGTGGTGCGCACCACGTCGCCCGTGAGGCGCACCGCGATCAGCGTGGCATTGCCCAGCAGGTAGCTCATGAGCACCGCGAGCATGGGCACGTTGTCCGGCACGTAGAGGAACCAGCAGGCGCTGCCCACGAAGGCCATCAGCACCCACATGTAGATGCGGTACGCACGCCGGCGCCGCGCCTTGGGCAGCGCGCGGAACGCCGGGCGGTTGACGTGCCACCAGCGCAGCATGCCCATGCCTGCGATGACCGAGAACCACGCGGCCGGCTGCTGCCAGGGCAAGGCGGTGGCGAACATGAGCGCGCACAGCAGCTCGCAGGCGCGCAAGGCCCAGAGCGAGGCCACGGTGTGTGCGCTGTCCTCGGGGTCGGGCTGCTCGTCCCGACCCGGTCTGGCTTTCACAGGCTGTCGGCGTCGAGCTGCGCCGCCTGCGTGCGGTTGGACACCTGAAGCGCCTTGAAGATCTCGCTCATGTGGTTCTTCACCGTGCCTTCGCTGATGCCCAGCGTGCGCGCGATGAGCTTGTTGCTCATGCCCTGGCGCAGCAGCTGGCGCACCTCTTCCATTCGGGGCGTCAGAACCACCTCGGGCCGGCGCGCTTCGGGCGCGCGGTGTGCGAAGGGCAGCTTGCGGCCCTGCAGCGCGGCATGGATCGCGGCGCCGATCTGCTCGGAAGGCGCGCTCTTGGGCACGAAGGCGTGCACGCTCGGTATCTCCAGCGTGCGCCGCACCACGTCGGGCGAAGTGAGCGCCGAGATCACCACCAGCGGCAGGTCGGGGTGCCGGCGCGCGAGTTCGATCAGGCGAAAGCCGCGCTCCATGCCCGGCATGTTGAGGTCCACCAGGGCCAGCCCGGCCGCCGGGTGCGCGTTGGCCGCGCGCATCAGTGCATCACCATCGCCCACCTCCAGGCACAGCACCTCGCCAAGCAGACCGGCCACGAGGCCGCGCATGCCATCGCGCACCAGCGCGTGGTCATCGGCGATCAGGACGGTGATGCCGCCCGCCGCGCAGGCTTCGGGACAGTCACAGGACGAATGGGATTCAAGGCACACGCCGCGATCTTGCAGGCGCGCGGTTGGCTTGTCTTCGCAATCCGCGCGCCTGGGCTTGGCAATGCGCGCTAACCAACGTGGTATTTTTCGGACCTTGCCCGCGTACAGCACAACCAGGAGACGAGCCGATGCAGCCTGATGAGAATTGCGACGTTCTTGTGGTCGGTGGCGGTCCCGCCGGTTCGACCATTGCGGCCCTGCTCGCACGCGAAGGCCGCAAGGTGGTCCTGCTGGAGAAGGAGCACCACCCCCGCTTCCACATCGGCGAGTCGCTGCTGCCCGGCAACGTGGCCTTGTTCGACAAGCTGGGTGTGCGTGAACAGATCGAGAAGATCGGCATGCCGAAGTACGGCATCGAGTTCGTTCCGCCGGACCTTGACTACTGCAGCTATGTCGATTTCGCCGAGGGCTGGGATCCGTCGATGGCATCGGCGTGGCAGGTCCGTCGCTCCGAAATGGACGAGGTGCTGTTTCGCCATGCCGGCAGCGTGGGTGCCCAGGCGCTCGAGGGTGCAAAGGTGGGCGAAATCGCGTTCGACGACGGTGGCGCCCGGGTCGAGGCGGTCCTCGACAGCGGGGAAACACGCCGCTGGCGCGCGCGTTTCGTGGTCGACGCCACGGGCCGCGACACCCTGCTGGCGAACAAGTTCAAGTGCAAACAGAAAAACAAGGACCACAACAGCACAGCCCTTTTCGGCCATTTTCGCGGCGCCCGGCGCCTGGAGGGCAAGCGCGAGGGCAACATCAGCATCTGCTGGTTCGAGCACGGCTGGTTCTGGTTCATCCCGCTGGCCGACGGCACCACGAGTGTGGGTGCGGTGTGCTGGGCCTACTACCTGAAAGCGCGCGACAAGCCTTTGAAGGACTACTTCTTCGACACGATCGCCCTATGCCCGGAACTGCACGATCGCCTGAAGGACGCCACCCTGGTGGACGACAAGGTGCATGCCACGGGCAACTTCGCCTATTTCAGCACGCATGCCACCGGCAACCGCTACCTGATGGTGGGCGATGCCTTCACGTTCATCGATCCCATGTTCTCCTCAGGCGTCTTTCTGGCGATGCAGAGTGCCTTCGACGGCGCAGAGTTTGTCGCCACGGCGCTGGATCAACCCGAGCGCTTGCCCGCCGCCCGCGCCGCATTGGAAAAGCGCGTTCGGGTGGGGCCGCGTGACTATTCCTGGTTCATCTACCGCGTCACCAACCCGACCATTCGGGACATGTTCATGCACCCGAACAACCGCTTCAAGGTCAAGCAGGGCCTCATGTCGCTGCTGGCCGCCGACATTCACCACGGCCCGGCCTATCGGATGTCGCTGCTGATGTTCAAGTTGATCTACTACGTGGTCTCCGTGGCGAACTGGCGCCGCACCTATGCCGGCTGGAAACGGCACCGCCTCAACATCCGCGACATGGGGCCTTTGAGCGGTGAGACGATCATGAAGGCCAAATGAGAGCCGGCCCGCCCGCCGCCCCACCCTGCCCGTTCACGGCCTCACGGCCGTGTATTCCGAGAAGATGCCCAGTTCCGTGTGGCGCTTGACCTTGAGGAAGCCTGCGCGCTCCATCGCCTGAAGAATCTGAGCGGGCGGAATGCAACTCTCGATGGTGTCCCAGTAGTAACGCCACAACTCGGCACTGCCGCGCTCGCGGGCGACAAGGCGCGCGAGGGTCGGCACGACACGGCGCATGTAGAACTTCAAGACGGCGCGCGAGAAGCGGCTCGATGGCTGGCTGATCTCCAGGATCAGCAACCGTCCGCCGGGCCGCAGAACCCGGTGGAACTCCCGCAGCGCGGCGTCCACGTCCGACACGTGCCGAAACGCATAGCCAAAACTCAGGAAGTCGGCTTCGCCGGTTGAGCACGGCAGCTCCTCCGCCCGGCCAGCCCGCAGTTCGACGCCCGGGAGATCCACCTGCGCCAGCATGCCCGGGCTGGGGTCGACGCCGATGAGGCGGCCCTGCTCGCCGATCAAGTCGCAGGCTTCGCGCGCCAGCAGCCCCGTGCCGATGCCCACGTCGACGACTTGGTCGCCGGATGCCAAGCCTGCCCGGACCAACGCTTCCCGCCGATACCCGCTCCCCGATCCGAACGCCATGGCGCGCTCGATCCGGTCGTAGTCAACGGCGGTCTCGTCGAAGATGCGGCGCACGTACCGCGCATGGTCTGTCTCGTCCCGGTAGTAGGCAGGCAGGGGCGCATGTGGGAGGTGGGTGGTCGGCTCAATCAACTATCTGCTCCTGGGGCCATGGGCCGAGATGGGTGGGTCGGATGTTTGTCGAGTAGCGCCAGCCGGGTTGGGCCAGCATTGGAGAATAGCTTCATCCGCGCCATGCGCCGGAGAATGGTGAAGCGCTCCGGCCCGAACAGGCCGTGCAGCGGCCGGAGGAAGACAGTTTCAATATCCTCAATCGCTTCGCTTCTGTACATATTCACGCGATATTGTTCGTTTTGAACAAACCAGCGGATACTCGCGGACGTCCCAACCCAGGAGACAGCTTCCATGGTCACCGAGTGGTCCACCGACAGCGTGCCTGCCGCAGCGCGCTTCGATCAATGGCGCGAGGCATGCTGCCAGCACGTCTATGCGCTGACGCCCGAGCGCCAGGGGCGGGGCGGCCCTTTTCATGGCGCGATTGCCCGGCGCCAGATGGGCGCGCTGGACGTGGCGGACATTGCGTGTGATGGCCACCTGGTGCAGCGCCGTGCGCAGGACATCAGCGAATGCCCGAGCGACACGTACTACGTCTACCTGCAGCGGCAGGGCCGCGCGTGGTTCGAGCAGCAGGGCCAGCACTGTGTGGCCGAGGCCGGCGACATCGTGATCGCCGATCCCAACCTGGCGTTTCGCACCGGCACCGACGGCACTTTTGACTTCCGCCTCTGGCGCATCGAGCGCGCTCGGCTGCAGCCTTTGCTGGCGCTGCACCCGAGCGCGCAACTGCCGATGCATCACATCGACCGGGCGCACACCGAGCGCGAGCTGATCGCGACCTGGCTGGATGGCCTGCTGCGGCATCACGCCGGCTTGTCGGCGACCAGCCGGGACATGGCCTTGGGCACGCTGTGCGCGCTGGTGGCCGGCGCGGTGGGCGCGTCGCCCGAACAAGGCGAGCCCACGCGCCTGGCGCGGCGCCGCGCGCTGTTGCTGCGCGTGCAGCAGCGGGTGGAGCAGCGCTCGGCCGAGATGGACCTGACGCCCGAGCGCGTGGCGCGGTCCTTCGGCTTGTCGCTGCGCACGCTGCACCAGCTGTTTGCGCTGTCGGACTGCAGTTTTCACGAGTACCTCACGCGCACCCGGCTGGCGCGCGCAAAAGCCATGTTGCGCGACCCGGCTTCGCGCCACCTGGGCACGGCCGAGATCGGTTTTGCGGTGGGTTTTGGCGAAGTGTCCACCTTCTACCGGCGCTTCAAGCAGCGCCATGGCGTGGCGCCGGGGGAGTTCCGCGCGGGCTGAAGGACAAAGCCGGCCAGGCCGGGTCAAGTTCGCCCGGGGAAGGTCGATACAAGGGGCATCTTGTCTCTCTCCCCCTGGAAGCACCATGGACGTTTCTCCCGCCGCCCTTGTTCACGCCGTCGCCGACATGAAGCGCGACCAGGTCACCAGCGAAGTCCAGATCCAGGTGCTGAAGAAGGCACAGGACATCCAGTCGTCCAGTGCCATGGCCATGCTCAATGCCTTGCCGGCGGCCCTGCCGCTGGCAAGCGGTGGCTCGCTGGGCACGCAGGTCAACGCGCTGGTCTGACCACCTCGGCGCTGTTCAGCCGGGCTTGCCGGCCGCTGCCTGGCGCATCAGCTCGATGAACCGTTTGGCACCCAGGCCCATGGGCCGGTCGGTGTGCCACACCACGTCCACCCACACCCTCAACTGGTTGCTGATGTTATTGAAGCGGATCTCCGCCAGTGCACCGGCCGCCACCATGGGCTCGATCAAGCTGCGCGGCAGGTAGGCCCAACCCAGCCCGGCCTGCACCAGGCTGAGCGTGGCGAGGTGGCTGTCGGTGCGCCAGATGTGGCGCGAGAGCAGCAGGCGCGGGTCTCGCCCATGCGGGTCGCGGCTGACCACGGCAATCTGGCGGATATCGATCAAATCGTTGAGCTGCATCTGGCCCTGGCGCGCTTGCGCTTCAGGGTGCGTGGGCGAGATGACGGCCACCAGGATTTCCTGCCCCAGCTCTTGAAAGCCCTCGCGTTCGTCGGTGCCGGGGCGTTCGAACACCAGCGCCAGCTGGGCCTCGCCCGCGTGCAGCATGCGCAGCGCGTCGGCCTGCGGCGCGGACAACACTTCGACGATGAGCGCCGGGTATTCCGACGCCAGCACCGCGAGCGGCTGGCTCCAGGGCGCGGACAACAACTCGGGCGCGATGGCGATGGTGAGCTGGCGCTCCAGCCCCTGGTGAAGCCCTTCGGCGTGGGCCTGCAACTGGCGCAGCTGGCTGGCGAGCTGGCGCGCCTGGGGCTCCAGGGCGCGCGCCACGTCGGTCGGCCGGGGTTCGCGCGAACTGCGGTCGAACAGCACGAGGTCGAGTTCGGCTTCGAGGTTGGCGATGGTCATGCTGACCGCCGAAGGGACCCGGCCGAGCTGGCGCGCGGCGGCCGAAAACGAGCCGGCATCGAGCACCGCGAGGAACACACGCACGTTGTCGCTGGAGAAGGCCATGGGACACTAACTTATCAGAATTTCTGAAAGTATCTGACTTTTGTCTTCAGCCAGACCGCCATACCATGCGTTCATTGCCTCAGCCAAGCCGGCCCGGAGGCCAGTGAAATCGGAGTTATCGGAGTTCCGCCATGCAAGGCATCAAACGCAAAGTCGTCTACATCACGCTGTACGAAATCATCGCCATCACCATGTCCACCACGGGCCTGGCCCTGCTGTCGGGCGCCAACATGGGCCACGCGAGCGTGGCGGCCATTGCGGCCTCGGCCATTGCGGTGGTCTGGAACCTGGTCTACAACACCTTGTTCGAGCGCTGGGAGGCTCGCCAGGTCAAGCGCGGGCGCAGTTTGCTGCGCCGCGCGGTGCACGCCATCGGCTTTGAAGGCGGCCTGGTGATCACGCTGGTGCCGCTGTTCGCGTGGTGGCTGGACATCTCGCTCTGGCAAGCCTTCGTGCTCGACCTG
>Ga0247738_10000739_pt1 | contig 11895 bp, 11 predicted proteins | sample UWRJL013104B2_FD_180936 | JGI IMG/M metagenome (GOLD analysis project Ga0247738, IMG submission 180936) | Plant litter microbial communities from Arlington Agricultural Research Station in Wisconsin, United States - UWRJ-L013-104B-2 | ecosystem: Environmental > Terrestrial > Plant litter >...
CGCCCCCGGCCTGAGGCCGTGGGGGACAATGCGGGCCATGATCACCGTTCATGGCATCCCCAACTGCGACACCGTGAAGAAGGCCCGCACCTGGCTGACTGAGCACGGCGTCGAATACCACTTTCACGATTTCAAGAAACAAGGCGTGCCCGAGTCCGCGCTCGACCAGTGGCTGGCTGCCGCCGGCTGGGAAACCGTGATCAACCGCAAGGGCACCACCTGGCGCCAACTCGACGAGGCCACGCGCGCCAGCGTGAGCGACGCCGCGAGCGCCCGCGCCGTGGCGCTGGCGAACCCGAGCGTGATCAAGCGCCCGGTCGTGCAATGGGCCGACGGTGGCATCACCGTGGGCTTTGACGCAACCGCCTGGCAACAGCGCCTCTGAGCCCGCGCGGGCGTGCCCCGCCCTGCGCCCTAAAATCGCGGTTTCGCCTTTCGTCTTCGCATTACCTCCCCTTCAACACCATGAGCACCACCCAATTCGACGGCGTGACCGTCAACACCCAGGCCAACGTGTACTTCGACGGCAAATGCGTCAGCCACGGCATCACCCTGGCCGATGGCACGAAAAAGTCGGTCGGCGTGGTGCTGCCCGCCACCCTCACCTTCAACACCGGTGCGCCAGAAATCATGGAATGCGTGGCCGGCGGCTGCGAATACCTGCTATCGGGCAGCAGCACCTGGGTGAAGTCGGGCCCCGGCGACAAGTTCAGTGTGCCGGGCAACAGCAGCTTCCAGATCCGCGTGACCGAGCCCTACCACTACATCTGCCATTTCGGCTGATCCGCGCGCCCGCACAGACACGGAAGACAACGCCATGGCCACCATTCTTCAGAACCTTCCCACCCAACAGAAAGTCGGCATCGCCTTCTCCGGCGGCCTGGACACCTCCGCCGCGCTGTTGTGGATGAAGCAAAAGGGCGCAATCCCTTACGCCTACACCGCCAACCTGGGTCAGCCCGACGAGCCGGACTACGACGAGATTCCGCGCAAGGCCCTGGCCTATGGCGCCGAGAAAGCGCGCCTGATCGACTGCCGCACGCAACTGGCGCACGAAGGCATTGCCGCGCTGCAGTGCGGTGCGTTCCACATCAGCACCGCCGGTGTGACCTACTTCAACACCACGCCGCTGGGCCGCGCGGTCACGGGCACCATGCTGGTGGCCGCCATGAAGGAAGACGACGTCAACATTTGGGGTGACGGCTCGACCTTCAAGGGCAACGACATCGAGCGCTTCTACCGCTACGGCCTGTTGACCAACCCAAGCCTGAAGATCTACAAGCCCTGGCTGGACCAATTGTTCATCGACGAGCTGGGCGGCCGCGCAGAGATGAGCGCGTTCATGACGGCCAATGGTTTTGGCTACAAGATGAGCGCCGAGAAGGCCTACAGCACCGACAGCAACATGCTGGGCGCCACGCACGAGGCGAAGGACCTGGAGCACCTCAACAGCGGCATCCGCATCGTCAACCCCATCATGGGTGTGCCGTTCTGGCGCGAGGACTGCGCGGTGAAGGCCGAGGAAGTGACGGTGCGCTTTGAAGAGGGCCAGCCGGTCGCGCTCAATGGCGAGACGTTTGCCAACCCGGTGGACCTGATCCTGAAGGCCAACGAGATCGGTGGGCGGCATGGCCTGGGCATGAGCGACCAGATCGAGAACCGCATCATCGAGGCCAAGAGCCGCGGCATCTATGAAGCCCCTGGCCTGGCACTGCTGTTCATCGCCTACGAGCGCCTGGTAACAGGCATTCACAACGAGGACACGATCGAGCAGTACCGCATCAACGGTCTGCGCCTGGGCCGCCTGCTGTACCAGGGCCGCTGGTTCGATCCGCAAGCCATCATGCTGCGAGAAACGGCCCAGCGCTGGGTGGCGCGCGCGATCACCGGCGAGGTGACGGTCGAGCTGCGTCGTGGCAACGACTACTCCATTCTCAACACCGAGAGCGCGAACCTGACGTACGCGCCGGAACGCCTGAGCATGGAGAAGGTGGAAGATGCGCCGTTCTCGCCACTGGACCGCATCGGCCAGCTGACCATGCGCAACCTCGATATCACCGATACGCGTGCCAAGCTGGGCATTTACGCCAAGACGGGCCTGCTGTCGCTGGGTGAAGGCTCGCAAATGTTGAAGCTCGAAGGCGAATAAGGCCTCTCGCTTTCTGACCTCTCGGGGTCGGAGCGCCCTGGCGCTCTGCTCCGCGCAGCGTCCCCTCGGCGGCTGGTGCCGCCGCTCCTTTATTTCACTGCACAAAAGCGCAACGCGCCGCGATCCAATGACCTGTTGGCTCGCGGCTTCGGCGCGTCTGGACGCAGGCGCTCCGATGCCGCCGGTCTGAAATCGGGTTTCCCCTAGGCCAGGTCAAATTCGACAGTACACATAATCTGTATACAGTTTTGCATGCATTGAAGTCGAAACACGCCCCTCAAGGAGTTCCCCATGTCCACCTCCGTCCACCCGGTTGATGAAGTCCTGCCCCCCGGCAAGCTCACCGCGCTCGGCCTGCAGCACGTGCTGGTGATGTACGCCGGCGCCGTCGCCGTCCCCCTCATCGTGGGTCGCGCGCTCAAGCTCAGCCCCGAACAGGTGGCCATGCTCATCTCGGCCGACCTGTTCTGCTGCGGCCTCGTCACACTGATCCAGGCGCTCGGCGCCACACAGTGGTTCGGCATCAAGCTGCCTGTGATGATGGGCGTCACCTTCGCCTCCGTCGCCCCCATGGTCGCCATGGCCAACAGCAACCCCGGCGTGCAGGGCGCAGGCCTCATCTTCGGCTCCATCATCGGCGCGGGCATTGTCTCCATCCTCATCGCGCCCATCGTCAGCCGCATGCTGCGCTTCTTCCCACCCGTGGTCACAGGCACCATCATTGCCGTCATCGGCATCAGCCTCATGCGCGTGGGCATCAACTGGATCTTCGGCAACCCCATCGGCGCCACCAGCCCGTTCATCCCCAACACCGAACACATCACCTGGCTGCACACCGTGAACGAAGCCACCGCCAAAGGACTGGTGCCCGACATGCCCAAGGGCCTGTCCATCGCCGGCGGCGTGCCCAACCCCGCCTACGCGCAGCCCGCGCACATCGCCATCGCCGCCATCGTGCTGGCCGCCATCCTGCTCATCGCCAAGTACGCACGCGGCTTCATCGCCAACATCTCGGTGCTGCTGGGCATCGTCGTCGGCGCCGTGGTCGCCGCCGCCACCGGCCTCATGACCTTTGAAAAGGTGAAGCACGCCAACTGGTTCGACGTGGTGCTGCCGTTCGAGATCGCCACGCCCATCTTCGACCCCATCCTCATCCTCACCATGAGCCTGGTCATGATCGTGGTGATGATCGAATCCACTGGCATGTTCCTCGCGCTGGGCGACATGACCGATCGCAAGATCGACCAGAAGGCCCTGACCGCAGGCCTGCGCACCGATGGCCTGGGCACGCTCATCGGCGGCATCTTCAACACCTTCCCCTACACCAGCTTCTCGCAGAACGTGGGCCTGGTCGGCGTCACCGGCGTGAAGAGCCGCTTTGTCTGCGTGGCCGGCGGCGTCATCCTCATCGTGCTGGGCCTGCTGCCCAAAATGGCGGCGCTGGTCGAGTCCCTGCCCACCTTCGTGCTGGGCGGCGCGGGCCTGGTGATGTTCGGCATGGTGGCCGCCACCGGCATCCGCATCCTGGCCGGCGTCGACTACAAGGGCAACCGCAACAACCTCTTCATCGTCGCCGTGTCGATCGGCTTCGGCATGATCCCGCTGGTGGCACCCAACTTCAAGATGTGGATGCCGCACACCATCCATCCCCTGATCGAGTCCGGCATTCTCCTGGCGTCCATCAGCGCCGTCGCGCTCAACCTGTACTTCAATGGCAGCCGGGGCGACACCAGCGCGGCCATCGAAGCGGCCAAGCACGCCGAAGCGCACTGAGCGATTCACCCTGCTCTGTTTGCACAAGGCCCCTTCGGGGGCCTTTTTCATGGGCGGTGCGTGCCCGGACATGGTGCAAGCCCCGATGTGGTGCGCACCATTCAGGGTTAGTCTCGATGACGCACCGAACGTCCCGAACAAGAATCTGTATACAAATTCTGTGCTCAAAAGGCGCCCTGGCGCCTTTTTGCCGCCCACGCTCCGCTGGCACCTTTATTGCTGATGACAAGGCATGCCAGGGTGACAGCTGAGCACCCCCCTGCAAACCCGCCCATCACAGGAGAACCCATGAACAAGCGCCACTTCATCAAGACCACCGCTGCCCTGGCTGCAGCCGCCGCCTTCGGCAGCAGCGCCTACGCGCAGACGCCGATCAAGTTCCAACTCGACTGGCGCTTCGAGGGTCCTGCCGCGCTGTTCCTGCAACCCGCCGCCAAAGGCTACTTCAAGGCTGCGGGCCTGGACGTGACGATCGACTCCGGCAACGGTTCGGGCGGCACCGTCACCCGCGTGGCCTCGGGCAGCTACGACCTGGGCTTCGCCGACCTGGCCGCGCTGATGGAATTCCACGCCAACAACCCGGACGCGCCGAACAAGCCGGTGGCCGTGATGATGGTTTACAACAACACGCCGGCCGCAGTGCTCACACTCAAGAAGAGTGGCATCACCAAACCTGCCGACCTCAACGGCAAGAAGTTGGGCGCCCCGGTGTTCGATGCTGGTCGCAAGGCCTACCCGATCTTCCAGAAGGCCAACAACATCAGCAGCGTGAACTGGACCTCGATGGACCCGCCGCTGCGTGAAACCATGCTGGTGCGTGGCGACATCGACGCCATCACCGGCTTCTCGTTCACCTCGCTGCTCAACCTCGAAGCGCGTGGCGTGAAAGCCGAGGACGTGATCATCATGCCGTTCGCCGATTACGGCGTGAAGCTGTACGGCAACGTGATCATCGCCTCGCCCAAGATCATCAAGGAGAACCCGGCCGCCGTGAAGGCCTTCCTGACCGCCTTCGCCAAGGGTGCCAAGGAAGTCATGGCCAACCCGGCCGCCAGCATCGAGACCGTGAAGGCGCGCGACGGCATCATCAACGTGCCGCTGGAAACCCGCCGCCTGGTGCTGGCCATCGACTCCGTGGTCGCCAGCCCTGACGCGCGCAAGGAAGGCTTCGGCCAGATCAACCCTGGCCGCATGAGCCTGATGGCCTCGCAGGTGTCCGACGCCTACGGCACCAAGACCCGCATCGACCCGGCCGCGATCTGGAACGGCTCCATGCTGCCCTCGGCCGCCGAACTCAACGTGCTGCCTCCCGCCAAAAAGTAAGAACGGCCACCGGCCTGCGGCCCGGCCAGCCACCCCACGGCGGCTGGCCTTTTTTTCAGGAAGACGATCCCATGCAAGACCCCTCCAGCGACCAGCCCTTCGTCGATTTCGACCAGGTCTGGCTGGCCTACAACGAAGAGCTGCTGGCCCAGAACGTTTTCGCGGTGGAAGACATCAACCTCAAGGTCAAACGCGGCGAATTCATCGCCATCGTCGGTCCCTCGGGTTGTGGCAAGTCCACGTTCATGAAGCTCACCACCGGGTTGCGGATGCCCAGCATGGGCCGCATCCGCATCGACGGCCAGCCCGTCACCGGGCCGCTGAAGATCTCGGGCATGGCCTTCCAGGCGCCCTCGTTGCTGCCCTGGCGCACCACGCTCGACAACGTCTTGCTGCCCCTGGAAATCGTCGAACCCTACCGAAGCCAGTTCAAGGACCGGCGCAAGGAATTCGAGGAACGCGCCAAGAAGCTGCTGGCCAGCGTGGGCCTGGGCGGCATGGAAAAGAAATTTCCATGGGAGCTCTCGGGCGGCATGCAACAACGCGCCAGCATCTGCCGTGCGCTGATCCACGAGCCCAAGATGCTGCTGCTCGACGAGCCCTTCGGCGCGCTCGACGCCTTCACCCGCGAAGAACTCTGGTGCACGCTGCGCGACCTGTGGGAGGCGCAGCGCTTCAACGTCATCCTTGTCACGCACGACCTGCGCGAGTCGGTCTTCCTGGCGGACACGGTGTACTGCATGAGCCGCAGCCCGGGCCGCTTCGTCGTGCAGCGCGAGATTCCGATCCCCCGCACGCGCGACCTCGAGGTGACCTACACCAAGGAGTTTTCCGACATCGTGCTCGAGCTGCGCGGCCACATCGGCGCCATGCGCAAGGCCGGCACCGTCATCAACCAATAAACAAGCGGGAGCAAAAGAACATGCACCAAAAACACATGGAACGGTGGTCGCCGTTCCTGCTGCTGCTGGCCATCGTCATCCTCTGGGAAATCATCACCCGGGGTTTCGGTGTCTCAGAGTTCATCTTCCCGAGCCCTTCGCGCATCTGGGAACAGACGCTGGAGCACAAGGTCACCATCCTCGGCCACGCCTGGCGCACCTATTGGGTGACCATGGCGGGCTTCGGCATCGCCATCGTCGTGGGCGTGCTGCTGGGCTTCCTCATCGGCAGCTCGCGCCTGGCCTATGCGGCGGTCTACCCGCTCATGACGGCATTCAACGCCTTGCCCAAAGCGGCCTTCGTGCCGATCCTGGTGGTGTGGTTCGGCATCGGTGTGGGCCCGGCCATCCTCACGGCCTTCCTTATCTCCTTCTTTCCCATCATGGTGAACATCGCCACCGGCCTGGCCACGCTGGAGCCTGAGCTGGAGGACGTGTTGCGCGTGCTGGGCGCCAAGCGCTGGGACGTGCTGACCAAGGTCGGCCTGCCGCGCTCCATGCCGTACTTTTTCGGCTCGCTCAAGGTCGCGATCACCCTGGCCTTCGTGGGAACGACGGTGTCGGAGATGACGGCGTCGAACGAAGGCATTGGCTACCTGTTGATCTCGGCGGGCTCGTCGATGCAGATGGGCCTGGCGTTCAGTGGCCTGCTGGTGGTGGGCATCATGGCGATGGTGATGTACGAGTTGTTCAGCTTCATCGAGAAGCACACCACGGGCTGGGCGCACCGGGGTTCGCAGAACACATGACACCGGAACAGGTAGCAAAGCACCTGCGGCACGCCAATGAGGTGGCGCGACGCGCGGCGGGCATGGGCCGGCATCCGTTCGGCGCCTTGCTGGTGGCGCCAGACGGTGAAACGGTGTTGGCCGAGCAGGGCAACATCAACACGGTGAACCACGCGGAGTCCACGCTGGCTCGCACGGCGGCGGACAACTACCCGAGCGAATACCTCGCGCGCTGCACGCTGGTGACGACGTTCGAGCCTTGTGCCATGTGCACGGGCACCCTGTACTGGGCCAACATCGGCCGGGTGGTCTATGGGGCGAGTGAGGAAGCCCTGCTGGCGTTGACGGGTAGCCACGAGGAGAACCCCACGTTGTCGCTGCCTTGTCGTGAGGTTCTGTCACGAGGACAGAAGCGCATCGAGGTCATCGGGCCTGTTCCTGAATTGGAAGCGGAAATGCTGGAGCCTCACCAAGGATTCTGGGCTTCTCGCTGAGCGTCAATCTCCGGCCACGGCGGCCATCGGCGAGGGGGGAACGGCTCCGCGAATGTCCCCCGGTCGGCTTCGCCGCCCTCCTCCTTTATTTCGCTGCGCCATTCCCCCCTCGCCGATGACCTCAAAGTATTCGGCCTGTTTTCTCGCGAGCGTCGCTTCAGACTCGTGAGTGGCTGGCGTTCTGCGCAGCGAAATAAAGGAGGAGGCGGCCTCCCGCCGCCGGGGGACATTCGCGGAGCAGAGCGCCAGCCGCTCACGAGCTCCGCGAGGTAGAGGAATGAAACACTACCGATGCACCTCCACCTCCCCAGCGGAAGCCAAAAGGGCCATCAACCGCCGGCGAATCAGAATCCCCGGGCGATCGGAGTCCATCGAAAACTCCACCCCTCGCCGCCGCAGATCCACCACCGCATCGGGGTCGGTGGACTCGAGAATGTCCTTGTCCTCCCGCGTGATCTCATCGTCGAAATCGATCAGCATCTGCGCCGGACAATCCGCCTCCGTGTCGTTGCGGAACAGCCATTGGCACAACTGCATGCGCCCATCATCGATCGGCGTGAACGCGTTGATGATGATGTGGCGAACACCGCTCGGGTACTCGATGTCCAGCCGGCGAGAAAACGGTTGGTAGTACGCATTGCGCATGTGCCGCTGCGTGATCGCATCCTTCACACCGCTGATGCGCTGAAATTTCTCCGGATTCACCGCATCGATCACCGTCTCGGCATAAAACCCGGTCTCGTTCTCCACCAGCTCGTACTTGCTTGGTGCGGGCGACGCTGCCACACCGAAGGTCGCCCGGTGCACAAAGCTGAAGTGCGAGTTGTCGAACGAGTTCTCCAGCGCACGCACCGGGCTCGTGTGCCAGGTCTCATAAAACTGGAAGATGGTGCGCCACCCCTCGGCATTGAACTCCGGAATCCCGGGAATGTCGGCCACCGGGGCTTCCAACGCCACCCAGGCATAGCCGTAACGCGACGTGCAGTGGTAAGCCGTCGTGCCGTAGTCCTTCGGAATCTCGCGCTCCGGCGGGTACTGCGGAATGTTGATCACGCGGCCCTGGCGGTTGTAGACCCAGCCGTGGTATCCGCACTGGAGGTTGCCGTTCTTGCACCAGCCCTTGCTGAGCCTGGCCGTGCGGTGGCAGCAGCGGTCCTTGAGCGCGGCGGGCTCACCGTGTTCATCCAGAAAGAGAACGATGTTCTCGCCCAGCAGGGTGAAAGCTTGGGGGCCATCGGCCAGCATCGTCAGCGGCATGACGGCGTGCCAGTAACGGCGGAAGACGGGCTGTTGGGTGACCAGCATGATGAAGGCGCTCCTGAAAGAAATGGCTTGAGGGCTTGGGTCTCAAGAGCAATTTCCCGCCCACATCGCAACGCATTGCACGGGGTTGAACGCTTCTACTCTGGCCCTGCATGCTAGCAAAAGCCAGGCCACATCGGGTTGGCATGCCTCGTGCATACCAGTGGCTTGCAGAGTAGAAGCGTTCAGCGGGTGACACCTCATCACCCGCCCGGAAATTGCTCTTGTACGTCCCCCGTGGCCTCGCGGCCTGCGGGAGTTGAACAAGCCCATGTCACCGGAGCATTGCCATGCAACGCCGTCACTTCATCGCCTCTTCAGCCGCCGCCGTCTCGGCCCTCGCCGCACCCACCGTCTGGGGCCAGGCCTCGCCCAAACTCACCCCCATCAAGTTCACGCTGGACTTCCGCATCACCGGCCAGACTTCGCCCTTCTTCCTCGCGCAAAGCAAGGGCTACTACAAGGATGAAGGCCTGGACGTGAGCATCGACGTGGGCTCCGGCTCGGTCGCCTCCATCACCCGCATCGCCAGCGGCGTGTACCAGATGGGGCTGGGCGACATCAGCTCGCTGATCGAATTCCAGGCCACCCAGACCGGCACGCCTTTGGTGCAGGCCGTGTACCAGTACTACAACCGCGCACCATTCGCGATCATCGGCCGCAAGGACCGGGGCATCACCACCGACTTCCGCAGCCTCGAAGGCAAGAAGATCGCGGCCGCCGCCGTCGAGTCCACCCGCCGCGCCTGGCCCATGGTGGCGCGCAAGCTGCGCGTGAAGAACGATCTCTTCCAGTGGTCCACCACCGACTTCGCCTCGCGCGACAACGTGGTCGTGCGCGGCGACGTGGACGGCGCCACCTACTTCCACGACTCGGCTGTGTCGTTGTTCGCGCGCATGAAGCTCGACGAACTCTCGATCCTTGAATACACCAGCGCTGGCGTGAATCTGTACGGCAACGCCATCCTCGCGAGCAACGGCATGATCACGCAGAACCCCGCCGCCGTGGCCGGCTTCCTGCGCGCGACCAACCGCGCCATCCAGGAAAGCATGAGCGACCCGGCCGCCGCCATCGCCGCCACCAAGCAACGCGAACCCATCCTCAACGAAGCCGTCGAACTCGAACGCTGGCGCATCACGCAGCGCTACATCGCCGCAGCCGACACGCGCAGCCACGGCCTGGGCGACGTGTTCAAGCGCACGCTGGAACAACAGGTGGATGAAGTCGTCGACGTGTTCGGCCTCAAGACCCGCCCCGGCGTGGAAGGCGTGTTCAACCGCGCCATGCTGCCCACCGCCAACGAGCGTGCGCTCAAGGCATGAGCACGCGCCCCCACGCTCCACCGCTGCGCGGGTCGCTGCCCCCCGAGGGGGCTGATCCGGCTTGGGGCGGCCCGGCGCCGGATCGCGCAACCACCCCCCTCAGCGAGCGCGACGGCACCTACCTGCGCCAGGCCATTGGCTGGGCGCGCGTGGCGCGCGACCGGGGCAACCGGCCCTTTGGCGCAGTGGTCATCGCCGACGACGGCCGCGTGCTCGCCGAGGCCTGGTGCAACACCGGCGAGACCGGCGACTGCACCGGCCACGCCGAGACCAACGCGGTGCGCCAGCTCAGCCCGGTGGTGGACCGCGACACGCTCTCGCGGTCCACGCTCTACTCCTCGGCCGAGCCCTGCGTGATGTGCGCGGGGGCGATCTTCTGGAGCAACATCGGGCGCGTGGTGTTCGGCATCGACGCGGTGAGCCTGCGCGTGTTCCGGGGCGAACGCGCCGAGCAGCGCGACGCAGAGCTGTCGTGCCGTGACGTGTTCGCGGCCTCGCCCCACCCCATCGAGTGCATCGGCCCCGCGCTGATGGACGAAGCGAGCGAACCGCACCGGGGTTTCTGGAAGACCTGAATGGAGCGGACCGCCCCGTAAACTCGCTGCATGCCCTGGCACGCCCAACTCGACCTCCGCTACCGCCGCGACGACGCCCAGCGCACCGTGTTGCAGCACACCCACACCGGACCGCTGCGCATCCTCAAGAGCCTGTACCCCGAGGGCGAGGGCATCTGCCACAACGTGGTGGTGCATCCGCCTGGCGGGCTGGTGGGCGGCGACGTGCTCGACCTGCGCGTGCGCGCGGGTGCCCAGGCGCATGGCCTGCTCTCCACGCCGGGCGCCACGCGCTTCTACCGCTCGGACGGTCCGGCCGCCACGCAGCAGGTCGAGCTCACGCTGGAGAGCGGTGCTCGGCTCGAATGGCTGCCGCTCGAAGCGATCGCCTATCCGGGCTGCCTGGCGAACAACACCCTGCGCGCCACGCTCGCAGAAGGTGCCGAGCTGATCGGCTGGGACGTGTGCGCGCTCGGCCTGCCCAACGCCGGCCAGCCGTTCGACCGGGGCAGCCTCACGCAGCACCTGGAGATTCCGGGCCTGTGGCTGGAGCGTTCGCACATCGACGCAGCCGACACCCGACTGCTCGAATCGCCGCTGGGCCTGGCCGGCCAGCGCTGCCTGGGCACGCTGTGGCTGGCCTGCGGCACCCCGCTCACACGAGAACGGCGCGAGCACCTGCTGGAAACCGTGCGCGCGCACCTGGACGGTGACCTGCAGGGCGCGCAAGCCGGCGCGACCTGCCCCAACCCGCAGATGCTGGTGCTGCGCGCCGTGGCGCCGCTGGTCGAGCCCTTGATGGCGCTGTTCCAGCGCGTCTGGGGCGGGCTGCGCACAGAGGCCTGGGGCCTGTCGGCCGTGCCGCCGCGCATCTGGCGGGTCTGACCGCCCACGGGAGGCTGCAGCGACCGTTCGTCTGCTGCCCGAAAAGCACCGGAATCGCCACCCTCTTCTCCCCATCATGGTGCGTGGCGCTGGGCAGAATCCAGACATTGCCCCCTTTGCGTCTGCTCATGCCTTCCGCACCCAACCAGCTCCACGACGCCCACGCGCTCGTGATCGAGGGCAACCTGCAATCGCGCTCGATCCTTGTCTCGCAACTGCGCGACCTGGGCGTGGGCACGGTCGTGCAATGCTCGCGCCTGACGGATGCGCGCCGCAAGCTGGAGATGGCGAGCTTCGACGTGGTCATCTGCGAACAGCACTTCGAGCGCGAGTCCGGCTCTGGTCAGGACCTGCTGGACGACCTGCGGCGCAACCAGCTGCTGCCTTTCCACACCGTGTTCGTGATGCTCACGGCCGAGGCCTC
>Ga0247738_10000742_pt1 | contig 11881 bp, 13 predicted proteins | sample UWRJL013104B2_FD_180936 | JGI IMG/M metagenome (GOLD analysis project Ga0247738, IMG submission 180936) | Plant litter microbial communities from Arlington Agricultural Research Station in Wisconsin, United States - UWRJ-L013-104B-2 | ecosystem: Environmental > Terrestrial > Plant litter >...
GTAAAGCTGTCCGCCGATATCGAGTGGCACTTCACGTACGTCGCGTGTGGTCCCCGCTTCGTCGGTGACGATGGCGATGTCGGATTTCGCCAAGGCGTTGAGTAGGCTCGATTTGCCAACATTGGGCGCGCCGGCCAGCGCGACGCGGATGCCTTCGCGGATAATGCGGCCGTGCTCGACCGAGGCGAGCGCCGTACCAATATCGGTTCGCAGAAGAGCAATCGAGGAGGCAAAGCTCTCCGGCAGGTCGCCAACATCACCTTCGTCGGAGAAGTCGAGCCGGGCCTCGATTTCGGCGCGCAGATCGAGCAATTGATCGCGCCAGCCATCCACCCGCTGTGACAAACCACCCTCGAACCGCGCCAGAGCCTGGCGCCGCTGATTTTCGGTTTCGGCGTCGAGCAGGTCGCCGAGCCCTTCGATCTCCACCAGGTCGAGCTTGCCGTTCTCGAAGGCGCGCCGGGTAAACTCGCCGGCCTCCGCCAGGCGGGCGCCTTTGCTGACCAGGAGCTTGAGGATAGCGCGAACGCCCGCCGGCGAACCATGCACCTGCAGTTCGGCGCAATCTTCGCCGGTAAAGCTGTGCGGCGCCGGAAACCAGGCGACGAGGCCGCGATCGAGCAGGCTATCCTGTCCGATGGGACGAAGCAGCAATTTGCGGGGTTCGGGCAATGTGCCGGCGATGCTTTGCAGCAAAGCGCCGGCCTGCGGTCCGGATAGGCGGATCACCGCCACACCGGACGGCGGTGCCCCGGAGGACAGCGCCACGATCGTATCGCCCGACCGCATCTCGGTCAGGCGTGGCTAGGGGCGTGAAGACAGACCAACACGCCCATGGCTTCAGGTATTCATCGAGTCGAAGAAGTCGGAATTGGTCTTGGTCTGGCGCACCTTGTCGACCAGGAATTCCATCGCGTCGATCGTCCCCATCGGATTGAGGATACGGCGCAGCACATACATCTTCTTGAGAATGTCGGGATCGACCAGCAGTTCTTCCTTGCGGGTGCCGGACTTGGTAATGTCCAGAGCCGGGAAGATACGCTTGTCGGCGACCTTGCGGTCAAGGATGATTTCCGAGTTACCGGTACCCTTGAACTCTTCGAAGATCACTTCGTCCATGCGCGAGCCGGTATCGATCAACGCGGTGGAGATGATGGTCAGCGAACCGCCATCTTCGATATTGCGTGCGGCGCCAAAGAAACGCTTCGGGCGCTGCAGCGCATTTGCGTCCACACCACCGGTGAGAACCTTGCCGGAGCTCGGAACGACGGTGTTGTAGGCGCGGCCGAGGCGAGTGATCGAATCGAGGAGGATGACGACATCGCGCTTGTGCTCGACGAGGCGCTTGGCCTTCTCGATCACCATTTCGGCAACCTGGACGTGACGCGAGGCCGGTTCGTCGAAGGTCGAAGAGATGACTTCGCCACGCACCGAGCGCTGCATGTCGGTCACTTCTTCCGGACGCTCGTCGATCAGCAGCACGATCAGGTAGCATTCTGGGTGATTGGTGGCGATCGACTGTGCAATATTCTGCAACAGTACGGTCTTACCGGTACGCGGTGGAGCAACAATCAGGGCACGTTGCCCCTTGCCGAGCGGCGCCACGAGATCGAGCAGCCGGGCCGAACGATCCTTGACGGTCGGATCGGGCAGCTCCATGCGGAGGCGCTCTTCGGGGTAAAGCGGGGTCAGGTTGTCGAAGTTGACCTTGTGGCGCACGGCCTCGGGGTCTTCGAAATTGATGGTGTTGACCTTGAGCAGCGCGAAATAGCGCTCGCCATCCTTGGGAGACCGGATCTGGCCTTCGACCGTGTCGCCGGTGCGCAGACCGAAGCGACGGATTTGGGATGGGCTGACATAGATGTCGTCGGGACCGGGAAGATAGTTTGCGTCCGGGGAGCGCAGGAAACCGAAACCGTCGGGGAGGACTTCAACGACGCCTTCGCCGGTAATGTCGACTTCCTGGGCGGCGAGTTCCTTGAGGATGGCAAACATCAATTCCTGTTTGCGCATGGTCGAGGCATTCTCGACCTCGTGTTCTTCGGCGAACACCAGGAGTTCGGCCGGAGATTTGGCCTTGAGCTCGCTGAGCTTCATATTCTGCATGTAGCGGGAAACCCTATTGGGAAACGGTAATCGTCGTGTCGGCGATAATTTGGGAGGGGTAGGCACCGCGCAGCGACCGGGGAGGTCGGCTATAGTTGGGATGCGTTGACAGCGATGTAGCGCGATCCGGCAGCAATTTCAAGAACGAAACCTGCGGCACAGCCACAGATTCACGTGAAACAGGGCCGGTTCACTCCACGACGGGCCCGCTAGAACGGCTTCACGATCACGGCGATCACGATGACGATGGCGATCACGAAGGGAATCTCATTGATGGCCCGATAGAATGTATGGGGCCGCGTATTCTGGTCGGTCTGGAACTTGCGCAGCAAGCCGCCATACCATCCGTGCACGCCGCTCAGCGCGATCACCATGGCGGCCTTGAGCCACATCCAGCCCATCGAAAAATCGACAATGCCGAAGCCAAAGGCGAGCCATAGGCCAAAGATCCAGGTCGCCACCATCGCCGGCGTGATGATGCCCCGATAGAGCTTTCGCTCCATGATCTTGAAGGTCTCGGACTTCTCCGAGCCGACGGCAGATTCGGCGTGGTAGACGAAGAGACGCGGCAGATACATCATGCCGGCCATCCAGGCGATGACAGAGATGACGTGCAACGCCTTGACCCATTCGTACATGCTTGAACTCCTCAACAGTTCACTTGCTGGCTAGCCGTTTTTCACCCGCTGCACCAGCCGCGCCACATGCTCGATCGGCGTTTCCGGCACGATGCCATGGCCCAGATTGAAGATATGCGGCCGGTCGGCAAAGGCACCGATGATGGCATCGACCCGCGCGTCGAGCTGCTCGCCACCGGCCACGAGGCGCAGCGGATCGAGATTGCCCTGCACCGGCAGGGACGTCGGGAGATGGTTGCCGGCAAAATCCAGCGGCGTAGCATAATCGAGACCCAGCGCATTGACCCCCGTTTCAGCCGCGTAGCGCGCGAGGTTCCCGGCCGCACCACGCGGAAAGCCGATGATCGCCGCATTGGGTACACGCGCGCGGACCCCGGCGACGATGCGCCGGTTGGGTTCGATCACCCGGCTGGCAAAAGCGTCGTCATCGAGGTTGAGCGCCCAACTCTCGAACAGCTGCACCACATCGGCGCCGGCTTCGAGCTGCGCCACCAGATAATCGATGCTGGTCTGCACCAACACATCGATCAGCGCCGCAAAGGCGTCAGGATGGCGCAACGCGAATAGACGTGCCGCAGCCTGATCGGTCGAGCCACGACCACCGATCATATAGGTCGCCACGGTCCAGGGAGAGCCGCAGAAGCCGATAAGGGTCTTGTCCGGGGCCAGGGCCGCTCGCAAACGCCGCACGGTCTCCAGGACAGGCGCGAGATGGTCCAGCGCATCCTTGTCCTTCCCCAGCCCGGCGATGCTTTCAGCACTCACCGGATCGAGGACCGGGCCTTCGCCTTGTTCGAAGCGGACCGATTGCCCCAGCGCATCGGGGATCACCAGAATGTCCGAGAAGACGATGGCCGCATCGAGATCGAAGCGCCGGAGTGGCTGCAGGGTCACCTCGGTGGCCAGCTCGGGCGTGTAGCAGAGCTCGAGAAAGTTCGTAGTCTTGCTGCGGACCTCACGATACTCGGGCAGATAGCGTCCGGCCTGGCGCATGATCCAGATCGGTGGACGTTCCTGGCGTTCACCAAGCACGGTCGCGAGCAGGGGTTTGTGGGTCACGTCTCACTTCCCTTCCAAACCCCTAAAGAGTCTTTCTTGTTTAACATTAGTATTATCATGGCGGTGTTTTGAGCCAATTCATTGCCGTCCACAATCGCCCTCGTGGCGGCACAACGGCGCAGGGGCATGGTAAACAGGGTGTTAACGGCCTCTGTGGATGACAGCGGTCCTGCTCGCGCCGCAATGGTTAATCAAGCCTTAACGCGCCGAGTCCGGAGTCAATGATTCGTCTGGCGCTGTGCAAAACCGCTTGGCGAATGCCGGCGCCGCGCAACGGGTTATCCCCAGAGCTTTCCATAGCCCCAGACAGCGGGGTGCCGAGTCCAAATGTTAACCTTTTGCTAACCAAGTCGAACAAATCGGGCGCCATGCCAAAACCATGAGTCATTCCCACAGGCGCGGACTTGAGCTGGGGATGACAGTGTGGAAAACATCATCCCATGCTGATCCTTGCCTCCTCGAGCACCACCCGCAAAGCCCTGCTGGCACAGGCCGGATTGGCCTTTTCGTGTCAGCCGGCCAGTATTGACGAGCGGGCTCTGGAAAACGCCGCCCTGGAGGCCGGTGGCGATGGCCGCGATGTGGCGTTGCTGCTGGCCGAAAAGAAGGCCGCCGCCGTCGCCGCGCTGCATCCCGGCACGATTGTGATTGGAGCCGACCAGACCCTCGCCCTTGGCACCGAGCTTTTGCACAAGCCGGCTGACCGCGCCGAGGCCGCGGCCCAGCTCGATTACCTGCGCGGCAAGACGCATCGCCTGCATGCGGCCGTGGCCCTGGTGCGCGACGATGTGCTGCTCTGGTCGGGCATCGAAACCGCCGAACTGACGCTGCGCGATTTTACGCCTGACGAACGTGACGATGTGCTGGATCGGGAGGGCGATGCCATCCTGTCCTCGGTGGGTTCCTATCGGCTCGAAGGCCCTTCAATTCGCCTGTTCGAGACCGTGACGGGCGACTATTTCACCATTCTGGGCCTGCCTTTGCTGCCATTGCTGGCCGCCCTGCGCAGCGTCGCTCCCGAGACCCTATCGTGACCACAAAAGCCTTCGTCATCGGCCATCCGATCAATCACTCGCGCTCGCCCCTGATCCACGGGACCTGGCTGGCCGAATACGGTATCGATGGGAGCTATGAGGCAATCGATGTCGCCCCCGTCGATCTTCCGGCCTTCTTCGAGCGGCTGCGCAGCGGCGAATTTGCCGGTGGCAATGTCACCATTCCGCACAAGGAAGCCGTCTTTGCCCTGTGCGACGCGGTCGATCCGCTGGCTCGCAAGATCGGCGCGGTCAATACGCTGGTGGTCCGTGACGGCAAGGTGTTTGGCAGCAATACCGATTATCTCGGATTTCTCGGCAATCTCGATGCCGCCGCCCCCGGCTGGTCGGATGGTCCGGCCGACGCGATGATCATCGGCGCCGGCGGCGCAGCGCGGGCCGTGCTGGTTGCCCTGCAACGGCGTGATGGCGGCAAGGTGCATATCCTCAACCGCACGCTGGCCAATGCGCAGGCCCTGGTCGACGATATCGAGGGACCGTTCGAGGCGCATGGTTTCGGGGCCTTCGCCGATCTGGCGCCCCAGACCGGCATTGTCATCAACACGACCTCGATCGGCATGCATGGCAGCCGCTTCGACTGGCTCGACCTGAGCCTGCTGCCGCGCACCACGCTGGTCACCGATATCGTCTATGTCCCGCTGATGACGCCGCTCTTGTCCGAGGCGGTGACCCATGGGCTGACCACGGTCGACGGGCTGGGCATGCTGCTGCACCAGGCCGTGCCCGGTTTTGAAGCCTGGTTTGGCACCCGCCCGACGGTGACGCCGGCTTTGCGGGCGCGCATCGAAGCGACGCTGGGGCATTGAGCATGTGGCAGATCGGCGTCACGGGTTCGATTGCCACTGGAAAATCTACGGTCCTCAAGGCCTTTTCAGACCTTGGCGTACCGGTCTTTTCAGCTGATCAGGCCGTGGCCGAACTCTATTCCGGGGATGCCGTGGCTCCGGTGGAGGCGCTGTTTCCCGGCGTCGCCACCAATGGCATCATTGACAAGGCGCTGCTGTCGCAGCGTCTGGCCGCCGACCCCACCGGTTTCCAGCGTCTCGAAGAAGTGGTGCATCCATTGGTCCGTGCCCGCATTGCCAGCTTCATGGCTGAGGCGGCGGCGCGGGGCGAGGCCCTGGCGGTGGTGGAAGTGCCGCTGCTGTTCGAAAGCGGTCACGACTATGGCTTCGATGCCATCGCCGTCACCTGGGTCGATGAGGCCATCCAGCGCGAGCGGGCGCTGGCCCGACCCGGAATGAGCGGGGAAAAACTCGATACGATCCTTGCCCGACAGTTGCCGCAGGCCGACAAGAAGGCACGCGCCACCTATCTGTTCGATACCGGCATGCCGGTGGCAAAGACGGTCGACATGGTTGCGGCGCTGGTCGCCAGCATCCGAGCCAAAAGGCCCAAAAATTGAATCGTGAGATCGTTCTCGATACCGAAACCACCGGCCTGTCGCCCGCCATGGGTGACCGGCTGGTTGAAATCGGCTGTGTCGAGCTGATCAATCACATTCCATCGGGCCGCAACTACCACGTCTATATCAACCCGCAGCGCTCGATGCCCGAGGAAGCGTTTCGGGTGCATGGGCTGAGTGACGAGTTTCTCGCCGACAAGCCGCTGTTCAAGGCGGTGGCGACCGAATTCCGCGAGTTCCTGGGCGACGCCCAGCTGATCATCCACAATGCGCCCTTCGACATGGGCTTCCTCAATGCCGAGCTGGAGCGCGCCGGCCAGCGCCCGCTGGGCAACCCGGTCATCGATACGGTGATGCTGGCGCGCGAAAAGCACCCTGGCGCCCGCGTCAGCCTCGATGCCCTCTGCAAGCATTATGGAATCGACAATTCCCGCCGCGCCCTGCACGGCGCCCTGCTCGACAGCGAGATCCTGGCCGAAGTCTATCTTGAGCTGATCGGCGGCAAGCAGGTCAGCCTGGCGCTGATCGCCGAAACCCGTGTCTCGGGCGCCGACGCCATTGCGACGCGCACCATTGCGGCCCGTCGTCCGGTCGCCCTGCCCGGCCGGCTCAGCGCGGCCGAGACCGCCGCCCATGAGCGTCTCGTGGCCTCGCTCGGCGCCGACTCGATCTGGTCGCAATATGCGGCCGAAACCGGCGTCGCGGCCGAATAAAAAAGCCCCGCACGATGGCGGGGCTCAATATCGATATCCAAAACCACGGCGTCATTCCCGCGAAAGCGGGAATCTCACTTGCGATGTCAGGGGGATTCCCGCTTTCGCGGGAATGACGCGGTGGGTGGGTTAGTTGGGCTTGTCGGTTTCCGCGGCTGCAGCGGTGAGCGGGGCTGCGCCCTGCTTGGCGGCCAGCGCAGCGAGATTCTGGCGGTAGATGGCCGAGAAATCGACGGGCTCCATCATCAGCGGCGGGAAACCGCCCTGCTGGGTGACGCTGGCCAGTACCTGGCGGGCAAACGGGAAAATCAGGCGCGGGCACTCGATCATCAGCAACTGGCTGAGCTGGGCTTCCGGCACGTTCTTGAGGCGGAACACGCCGCCATAGACCAGCTCGACATTGAACAGCACGGCCGACTCGCGGTTGGCCTTGGCATTCAGCGTCAGCTCGACGGCGTAGAGGTCGTCCGACTGCTTCTTGACGGCCACCGAGATCGAGACGTTGAACGCCGGATTGGCGCCACCGGCCATGATCGAAGCCGGCGCACCCGGATTCTCGAACGAGAGGTCGCGGATATACTGGCCCACCATGTTCATCGAGGGCAGGTTGGCAGCCTGGGGGGCTGCGCCGCCCTGGGTTTCGTCAGCCATGGTCTTGTCGTCCTTCAAGGGAAGTTTTCTGGTGGCGTGGCTAGCATCTTTGGGCCCAAGCGACAAGGCGGAGGCCCCGGTCAGCGCGGGCGATAATCATCCTCGTCGAGGTCGATCGTGCCGTCGCCGCGCAGTTGCGGACCCTCGCGATCCATCCCCGGGCGGAAGCCGGCGGCATCGACCACGGTGACCCGGCTGGCCAGCGCGCCATAAATCCAGCCCCGCACCGGCGGCAGCAGCAGCGCCAGTGCGACCACGTCGCTGAGAAAGCCCGGCAGCACCAGGAACAGCGACGCGACGCCGATCATCATGGCGTCGGCAATGGCGCGTCCCGGCATGCGGCCGCTGTTAACGTTGTTGCGCAATTGCCCGAGAACGGCGAGACCCTGCTGGCGCAACAGCACCCCGCCCAGGATGGCCGCGCCGATCACCAGCCCCAGCGTGGGGACAAGCCCGATGGTCTGGCCCACCTTGATGAAGATGGCGATCTCGATAATCGGCAGGGCGATAAGGCCAAGAGCGAAAAATCGTGCCAAGGTCTGGGTTTCCTTCTCTGCATTCCTGCGGCAAAAACCGCCTCTCGCCCCCTTGTGAACTGGTTTTGGGGTGAGGCTTTGCCTATATATAGGCGAAATGAAGCGCTCAACGAGCGCATCGCGTCGTTTTTCTGCGTCGCGCTCACTCTAAGGTGCATTGCCCCATGGATGATTTCTTCGACCTGCCGACCCTCATCGTGATTGCCGTGGCAGTCTTCGTGCTGTTCCGCCTGCGCTCGGTGCTGGGCACCAGGACCGGCAACGAGCGTCCGCCAATGGAGCGGCGTAGCGGCAAGCCGGCCAATGACGCGGCAGCCGATGAGACAGTCGTGCCCCTGCGCCCCAAGGGTACCGGAGCCCCCGAACTCGACGACGAGCGTCGGGCCCGCAAGACCGACGCCGAGATCGAGCAGTTCGGCAAGGGCAATGAAGAACTGACCGCCGGCTTCAAGGCCGTGGTCGAAGCCGATCCCACCTTTACGCCCAAATCCTTCCTCGAAGGCGCCAAGCAGGCCTATGAGATGGTCGTGACGGCCTATGCCTCGGGCGATCGCGTCACGCTCAAGAACCTGCTTGAAAAGGACGTGTTCGAGGGCTTCCAGCGCGCCATAGCCGACCGCGAGGCCGCCGGCCAGAAGGTGGATTTCACCTTTGTCGGCCTGCCCAAGGTGGAATTCTCGGACGCTGAATACGATCGCAAGAACGTGCTGATCACCGTGCGCTTCCATGCCGAGGTGGTGTCGGCGACGCGCGACAAGGATGGCACCCTCGTGGAAGGCAATGCCGACCAGGTGCAGACCATTGCCGACGAATGGACATTTGCCCGCAATCCCAAGTCGCGCGACCCCAACTGGAAGGTCGTGACGACCAGCCAGCTCGACTGATCCACACGAGCGGCGGGCAGCGTCCCCTTCCATGTCCAAGCGTGATCCAAAGCGCCTGCCGCACGACTTCCATCTCTGGACGGCCGTGGCATCCACGGTCGACCCCTTGCGGCGCAAGGGTCTGCTCAAGCTCGCCGCCGGCCCTTTGCCGCTGCCGGTCGAGGACCCTCCACAGGTCGCGCTGAACAAGGCGCCGCCCAAGCGCCTGCCGCCGCGAAAGCCGTTCCTGCCGCCCTACCAGGCACCCATGCCCGCCGCCACCCCGCCGGAAAAGGCCGTCGACCCCGCCATTCGCAAGAAGGTGGGCCGTGGTCGTATCGAGATCGATGGCCGCATCGACCTGCATGGCATGACGCAAAACGAAGCGCGCGGAGCGCTGCACGGCTTTATCCATGCCCGCTTCGCCAGAGGTGATCGCACCGTGCTTGTCATCACCGGCAAAGGCCTCAAGACCGACAATGACTATATCGCGGCCATGACCGAACGCGGCGTGCTGCGCACCATGCTGCCGCTCTGGCTCAACGAGCCGAGCCTGTCCCCGATGGTATCGGGCTGGAGCGTGGCGGCACGCGGCCATGGTGGCGAGGGGGCGTGGTATGTGCGCCTGCGCCGCGCATGACCCCGCTTGGCGCCAAGATTCGTGAACTGCGCGAGGCGCGCGGCATTTCGCTCAAGGAAATGGCGGCGGCGCTCAACGTCTCGAGCGCCTATCTGTCGGCGCTCGAACATGGTCGGCGCGGCAAGCCCACCGGCTTCCTGCTGCACCGCATGATCGCCTTCTTCAACGTCATCTGGGATGAAGCCGAGGAACTGCAGCGGCTCGCCGAGATGAGCGACCCCAAGGTGACCATCGATACCGGTGGCCTGGCGCCCGAAGCGACCGAACTGACCAACCGGCTGGCCGTGGACATAGCCAGGTTGGAGGTGGAGGATTTGCGGTTCCTGCGGGATGAGCTGGTAAGGCGGAGCGGCAGGAAGCGGTGAAGTTTCAGTGGCGGAATATCGGGCCTGAACCACCGGCCGTCACCCTCGGGCTTGACCCGAGGGCGTTACACTTGGCGGCTTTCACTAGTATAGACCCTCGGGGCAGGCCCGAGGGTGACGATCTGTGGTTGTGGCCAGTCCGCGCCTAAAGCACGAACTTGCTCAGATCCTGGTCGGCTGCCAGCACGCCAACCTTCTCGGCGACAAAGGCCGCGTTGATGGTGATGACCTGCCCCTGCTTGTCGGGCGCTTCGAAGCTGATGTCTTCCACCAGCCGTTCCATCACCGTCTGCAGGCGCCGCGCGCCGATATTCTCGACCGAGTTGTTGACCTTGACCGCGGCGTCGGCAATCGCCTCGATGGCGTCCGTCGTGAAATCCAGCGTCACCCCTTCGGTGCCCATCAGCGCGACATACTGCTTGATCAGGCTCGCCTCGGTGTCGTTGAGGATCTGGATGAAATCCTCGCGGGTCAGCGCCTTGAGCTCCACCCGGATCGGTAGGCGGCCCTGCAATTCGGGCAGCAGGTCGCTGGGCTTGGAAACGTGGAACGCACCCGAGGCGATGAACAGGATATGGTCGGTCTTGACCGGTCCATACTTGGTCGAGACCGTCGTGCCTTCGATCAGCGGGAGCAGGTCGCGCTGCACGCCTTCGCGCGATGGTCCGCCCGAGGCGCCGCCCTCACGATGGGCCACCTTGTCGATCTCGTCGATGAAGACGATGCCGTGGTTTTCCACGAGCTCGATGGCTTCGGCCTTGAGCTGTTCCTGGTCGAGCAGCTTGTCGGCCTCTTCGGCAATCAGCGGCTCATAGGCGTCCTTCACCTTGATCTTGCGCTTGACGCCGCGGCCGCCCATTGCCTGCTTGAGCATGTCGGAAATGTTGATCATGCCGATGCCGCCATTGGGCATGCCGGGCATTTCGAACCCGCCGGTATTCACGGCCGGCGTCATTTCGATTTCGATCTCGTTGTCGTCGATCTCGTTGTTGCGCAGTTTTTTCCGGAAGGAGTCGCGGGTCGACGGCGTCGCCGATGTGCCGACCAGGGCATCGAGCACGCGGTTCTCGGCATTCTGATGCGCCTGCGCCTGCACATCCGCCCGGCGCTTGTCGCGCAACACGGCGATACCGGCTTCCACCAGGTCTCGGATGATCTGCTCGACGTCGCGGCCGACATAGCCCACTTCAGTGAACTTGGTGGCTTCGACCTTGATGAAGGGCGCCTGCGCCAGGCGCGCCAGACGGCGTGCGATCTCGGTCTTGCCGACACCGGTCGGCCCGATCATCAGGATATTCTTGGGCGTGATCTCGCGGCGCATCTCGGCGCCAAGCTGCTGCCGGCGCCAGCGATTGCGCAGGGCCACGGCCACGGCCCGCTTGGCATCATGCTGGCCGACGATATTGCGATCGAGCTCGGAAACGATCTCGCGCGGAGAAAAATTGGTTTCACTCATTTTCTGTTGTCTTTCCTGGTGCCTCGTCGAGGAAGCGCACCATCATGTGTTCGTCGATATATCGACCGTTCACGAGGAGGCAGCGGGGATCGGTGCCGTAGGTCTTGAACCCCGCCTTTTCGTAGAGCCGGATGGCCGGCGCATTGTGTGCGCCAACCATCAGGTGGACCTGGATCACATCGGTCCTTGCATGGTCCACCGCCGCTTCGATCAGCGCCAGCGCGGCGCCGGTGCCGCGCAGGCTTGGCTTGACGTAGACCTGCAGCAACCAGCCGCGATGGGTCTCGCGTTCGCCATCGTCGCGGTCGTAGACGACAATGCCAGCCAGCGAACCGGCTGCGTCGATGACCCCGAAAAATGCCGAGCGATCCATCTGCTTGAGCAGCGATTCCGT
>Ga0247738_10000743_pt1 | contig 11862 bp, 9 predicted proteins | sample UWRJL013104B2_FD_180936 | JGI IMG/M metagenome (GOLD analysis project Ga0247738, IMG submission 180936) | Plant litter microbial communities from Arlington Agricultural Research Station in Wisconsin, United States - UWRJ-L013-104B-2 | ecosystem: Environmental > Terrestrial > Plant litter >...
TGTTCTTGCGGTTGGTTTTTCGTTAAACATAAATAAATTTCAATTTGATTTGCGTCCAAGTGTAAGACACGTTTCGAATGCTGGTTTAGGCTCAGCAAACGCCGGATACAATACTAAGAATATAGAAGTTGGGATTTCATATTCATTATAAAAAAAATGCCCGATAAATTACTTATCGGGCATTTTATATTTTGAAGATGAGTTTTAAGAAGCTGCTAAAGGATTTCTTTGTGCTCTAATAATGAAGAAAAGACCAATAATGATAAAAGGTATACTTAGCCATTGTCCGGTTGAGAAATAACCTAATTCGGCTTCAATTCCTCCCTGACTTTCTTTTACAAATTCAACAATGAATCGTACCACGAATAATAAAACTAGAAATAATCCGAATAATAAACCTGATTTAAGTCTTGCATTTGTTTTCCAATAAAGGAAAAACAAGATTGCGAATACAAAAATATAGCAAAATCCTTCATACAATTGTGTTGGGTGTTTTGCAGGAACCTGTGCTAATAAATCAGCAAATTTAGGATCTGTTGCAATTGCTGTATAAGCATCTTTAGGGTTTGCAATTTGAGTTGCGTTTACAGCTTCTGATTTGCTAAATTGATCGTGTAAAAAACGAATTCCAAATGAAGAAGTAGTTTCATGTCCGATAATTTCAGAATTGAAAAAATTTCCTAAACGAACAAATATTGCTCCACTTGCTACCGGAATTACGACGCGGTCTAAAATCCATAATAACGGGCGTTTTAAGATCATTTTGCTGTAATAATACATGGCAATAATAATAGCAATTGCAGCACCATGACTTGCTAGTCCCTGAAATCCTGTAAATTCAAATTTTGGTTCGAATTTAAAGGGTAAAAATATCTCAAGTAAATGATTTCTAAAATATTCCCAATCATAAAATAAAACATGACCTAAACGTGCGCCAATTAAAGTCGCTAAAACCGTCCATACAAAAAGAGAATCTAATTTGTCTAAAGGTTCATTTTCGCGTTCGAAAATTTTCTTCATTAAAAACCATCCTAATCCAAAGGCGATTACGAACATTAAACTGTAATAACGAATCATAAAAAATCCTAAATCGATTCCTTCTGAAGGATTCCAAATGATATTTAAAGCTTGTGTCATATAATTATATTGTTTTTTGTATTGTAAAAATAAAACTTTAAAACAGAGTAAATCTTTATTTAAAGTTAATGTTTATGCGAGCATTTCTTTTCCGGAACCGGATCGTAACCTGTTTTTCCCCATGGATGACAGTTCAAAATGCGTTTCATTCCCAGATATCCTCCATAAAATAATCCGTGTGTTTGTAAAGCCTGAATCATATAGCTGGAACAGGTTGGTTCAAATCTGCAGCTTGCCGGTGTAAAAGGCGAAATTGCAGTTTGGTAAAAACGTACTAATAAAACAAAAGGAGTAATTACTTTCATGATTTATTAGAAATTGAGTTTGTTATATTGAAAAACTGGTTCCTTCTTTTCCGTCTTTCAACTGAATGCCCAAAGCAATCAACTGATCACGAATTTGATCTGAAAGCGCGAAGTTTTTATCGGCTCTGGCCTGATTTCTCATTCCGATAAGCATATTTACAACGCCTTCTAATTTGTCATTATTACTGTCAGCAGCTTTATCGTCACTTAAACCTAAAACATCAAAAACAAAAGCATTCATTGCTGTTGTAAATGTTTTTAAATCTTCGGCAGAAATGGTTTCTTTTCCTTCTTTAAGTAAATTGACATAACGAACTGCCTCAAATAATTGTGCAATTAAAATTGGCGTGTTAAAATCATCGTTCATTGCATCGTAGCACAATTGTTTCCATGATGCAATATCAATAGAACTTGTTGTGCTTACATTAATATCTGTCAATGCATCAACCGCTTCCATCAATCTTTTATATCCTTTTTCTGCAGCAACAATAGCATCATCAGAAAAATCCAGAATACTTCTGTAATGTGCCTGTAACATGAAAAAACGTGTTACAGAGGCTGAAAAAGCTTTGCTTAGAATGTTGTTGTCTCCGCTTAAAATTTCACCTGGTAAAATATTATTTCCGGTTGATTTTGCCATTTTTTTACCATTTAAGGTAAGCATATTGGCATGCATCCAGTAATTTACCGGAGATTGACCTGTACAAGCTTCGTTTTGTGCGATTTCACATTCGTGGTGTGGGAATTTCAAATCCATTCCGCCACCGTGAATGTCAAAGTGATTACCTAAGTATTTTGTACTCATTGCAGTACATTCAAGATGCCAACCAGGAAAACCATCGCTCCACGGCGAAGGCCATCTCATGATATGTTCTGGTTCTGCCTTTTTCCAAAGTGCAAAATCCTGCGGGTTTCTTTTGTCTGACTGACCATCAAGATCACGGGTATTGGCCAGCATGTCTTCGATATTTCGACCGCTTAAAACGCCGTAATTGTTGGTTTCGTTATATTTTACAACATCAAAATAAACAGATCCGTTGGCTTCATAGCCAATTCCGGTATCAATAATTTTTTTGATGATTTCGATTTGTTCAATAATGTGTCCCGTTGCAGTTGGCTCTATACTTGGTGGTAAAAAATTAAATGATTTCAAAATATCATGAAAATCTACCGTGTATCGCTGCACAACTTCCATTGGTTCAAGTTGCTCTAATCGTGCTTTTTTGGCAATTTTATCTTCGCCTTCATCAACATCATCTACAATATGACCAACATCAGTAATGTTTCGAACATAACGAACCTTATAATCCAGATGTAAAAAATATCGGAAAATAACGTCAAACGACATAAATGTTCTCACATTTCCTAAGTGTACATTGCTATAAACTGTAGGTCCGCAAACATACATTCCAACATTTCCTTCATGAATTGGATTGAAATTTTCTTTTTCACCCGAAAGTGAATTGTATATTTTTAGAGGCTGTGTTGTATATAATGGCATTGTTTAAATGTTTGTTGATGTTTTAGGAGCTAATCCTGCTATCCGCTGTATCTTTTATGGTGAACCCCACCATAAAAGGATGCCGCTGCTATCAGGGCTAGACCATAAATATAATAGAAATATCGTATAAAACTAGAACTGAGTCTCTAATTTAATATAATCTAAAAATTCTCTTTTAGTTTGAGGATCTTTAAATTTTCCACCAAATTCAGAAGTTACCGTGCTGCTTTCGATGTCTTTAATTCCTCTTGAATTCACGCAAAGGTGTTTTGCATCAATTACGCAGGCAACATCTTCAGTTCCTAAAGCTTTTTGTAATTCCTGAACAATTTGCATCGTTAAACGCTCCTGAACCTGAGGTCTTTTTGCGTAATACTCTACAATTCGGTTCATTTTAGATAAACCAATAACTCTTCCGCTGGAAATATAAGCAACATGAGCTCTACCAATAATTGGCAGTAAATGGTGTTCGCAAGTAGAATAAACAGTAATGTTTTTTTCTACCAGCATTTCTCCATATTTGTAATTATTATCAAAAGTAGAAGCTTTTGGCTGTTTTGCAGGATTTAAACCACCAAAAATCTCCTTTACAAACATTTTTGCTACTCGGTTTGGAGTGCCTTTTATGCTGTCATCTGTCAAATCCATTCCAAGAGTCTGTAGAATGTTTTCAACATCTTTTTTTATTTTTTCTATTTTTTCATCATCAGTTAAATCAAAAGCATCCTGTCTCACAGGGTTTTTCGCATTACTACTAAAATGATTGTCTCCTATTTCGTCTAAAAAATCTTCGTTATTTGTCATTAAAAACTACTATTATAATGGGTATATCTTTTTAAGGCGGTAAAGATAATTAATAAAAAGGAAACATTTTCTATCGTTTTTACTATTTAATCATTCATTTTTGGATATAATTTAATTAAAGCAGAAACCTTTCTAATTACCAATTGTAGTTATAAGCATAATTTCTAGCTTTATTTTAAATGTAGGATTATTCTCTATTATTAAATACTTTTGCGCCTCAATTATTTATGTTATGCTAAAAAAAACATTTCAATTACTTTTTTTAACTTTTGCTGCATTAGTTCAGGCACAAAATTATACTCCTCTAGATACTTTAGATAAATCTAATAGAGATGCTTTCATAATTCAATATAAATTGAGAAGTGAAAAGTTTGACAAGGATATACGAACAAAAAATCCTGGGAAGACAGGAAGAGAATTAGAACAAATTTACAGGGAATATCAAAAAGATTTTACAAAAGAGGTGGGCAAAAATGGTTTTTCTTTCAATCCTGAATTTATTAATGATCTTAATGGTGTTATCAATGAAATTAGAAAAAACAACACGAGTATTCCAGATGATTTACAAATTTTAATTGCTAAAGATAACTCTCCAAATGCTTATTGTATGGGGGATGGAACTTTTGTAGTAAATATGGGCTTGTATTATTTGCTTGAAAATGAAGATCAAATTGCTAGTGTTGTATGTCACGAATTGGGACATTATTTATTAGAGCATAGTACAAAAAGTCAATTAAGACGTATTAATCAAAATGAGCAGGATAAGAATAAAATAAAAGAAATTAAAAGACAACGATATAATCGTTCTGCTAATGCATTTAGTTTATTTAAGGAAAAAGCATATGAAACCGGAGAATATAGAAGAAGAGGTGAATTACAGGCAGATTCATTGGGTTATAAACTTTTGAAAGAAACAAAATATAACAAATTAAGCTTTATTAATGCCTTGGAGGTACTGGCGAAATATGATACCTTAAAGTCAAAAGATTTAAAAGTAGAAGCTTATAAAAAATATTTTAGCATTCCTGATCAGATATTTAAAGAAAACTGGCTAAAAAAAGAAGATTTTTCGTCTTATGATTATTCTTTATATAAGGAAAAATTAGATAAGGACTCTTTAAAATCTCATCCTGAAATAGTAGACAGAGTAAGAAGATTAAAAGAACTTTTCCCGGAGCTTAATGAAAAGGCAGTGGAAATAAAACCTACTAATTCTTTTAATGAATTGAGTAAAATTGCTGCATATGAGAGATTACCCAATCTTTATGCCAGCGAAGATTATGGGGTAGGGGTTTATCTTGCCTTGCTTAATTTAGAGCGCGAAAATGATCCTGATTATTATAAGGAATGGATGGGAAAATGTTTTCAAAAAATTTATGAAGCTCGAAAAAACTACACGCTTAATCGTTATTTAGATCGAATAGATCCTAAAAATCAAAGCGAGAGTTATCAGCAGTTTTTAAATTTTATGTGGAATCTTTCATTGGATGAAATAAAAAACTTTGCTGAATTTTATAATGAAAAAAGCTCCTAATTTCGGAGCTTTTTCTTTTTAGTTTTTATTGGTCTTAGATTTGGGTTTAAAACCCTTCAATTTATTGCAGCATTTTAGTAATGCTAAAAAAATAGAATCTTTGATCTGTTTTAGTATTGTTAAAAAGTTTTCAAAATTGAGAGGCTTTTAGTCTCTCGTCAAACAAACCATTCTGCACTTTCAGTTCAGAATGGTTTAGTTTTACCAAATATATTTGGTTGTGTTTTTCTTTGTTTAAAAAAAAATATCTAATCGTATCACTATTTAAAGCTAATACCTGTACCAAAATAAAAGCCTTTATATGGAATAAAAGAGCTTTCTAAAAATTGCCAAGAACTAACCGTTTGACCTATTTGCCCTTTTAAACCAAATCTTTTGGTAAGCATATAGCTGGCACCACCTTCTATTGCTAGTCCGCCAAATGACGGTCTGGCTGCTACATATGGTTGAATTTCTAGAGGTAAATTAAAAATGTTATTTAAACCTATTCCAATCAATAAATTTAAATCAAATTTTGGTGCTTTATCATCATAGTCTTCTGGATATGTAAAACCTGGATATGGTATTGTACCTTCAACTGATTTCTTCTTCTCTTTAACACTAACAAAATAGTTTATACCAAAGCCATAAAAAAATAACTCATTTGGTTTTTCAAAACTTAACCTTACCGAACTGCCATATTCATTATGTATTTCTGCTGTCAAACTAACCGTTGATAATTTTTGTGCTTTAGTATTTAAAGCAAACATTAAAAAGGATGATATTATAACTAATTTTATTTTCATGATAATTATATTTATATAGGATTTAATAATTAATTTTTTCTAGACGTATCTCAACTTCTTTATCACCTGGTTTTTGGTTTTTAAAGTATTCTATTAGAGTTAAGTAACCTTTTTTTGCTGATGAAAAAACTACATTACTTCCTTTTTTTTCTAATGATAAGTCTGATTTTGTTATTTTTTGGGTAGCATAATTGTATGCCAAGGTGTTTAGGACCCAGTTTTTATTATCGTCTTTGTTTATAAAAGTCATTACAACACCTTCCTTGTTAGGAAGCTGTTGCGCATATGAGAATTTGCTGATTTTTGTTTTTCCTAGGGCGTAAAATTCTGAGCTGATGGATTTAAAATCAGCAGAAATTTTAAAATAAGCTAAATCAGTATAAATGTTTGATTTTGAATATTCTTTGTAGGTTTCGGCCACAGCTATTATTTCTCCAATATCTGTAATGCTGAAGTATTCAAATTGTAATTGCCCTAGATTGTCAACTTTTCCAAATTCAGATATTTCTTTATCACTTTTTAATTCAGTATTTTTTATATGATCCAAGCTAATCTCCTTCCCATCTTCCAGATTTAGAATACGCCTATATATTCCTAAATTTTTGTAGTCTTCTCCTTTTTTTAATCGGTAAGAACCTAAAATGTAGATTTTTTTATCTATTACTTTTATTGTAGTCGGAAAATAGTCGTACAAGGTAGATTTATACTCCATTTTGTATATATCTTTTCCACCTTTATCTATTGCGCTATAGTATCTACTATAAATGCTGAAATCGTTTACAGCTAAACTGCTACTTGATGTTAGGTAAAAATTTTTATCATCATAATCAATTATATTAGTATATCCATCAGGCATTGTTTTGATGAATAAGAATTCTTGATCGAGATTTAATAAAGATATTTGTGAGGTAACTGATGTGCGATACATACTAGAAGTTATTTCTTGTAAGATAAAACCTTTATCAGAGTAGCTTTTTAAATTTATCCAGTTATAGTTGATACTTTTGTATTCTTCTTTATCTCTTTTTTGAAATGCCTTTAGCTCTTCTTTTCCGGATATTTCTAATTCAGGTCTTAATTTATTTCCATCCAAAGTGTATGGGCCTCTTGAATTATTTTTCTCTAAATCTATAACTCTAAATTTATTAGAAAATGTTCCTTTGCTGTAATCTTCAATATAGTATCCATAATAGATTAATATTTGATTCTTTGAATATGCTATATCTTTTACAGAAGTTTTGATTTTTTCTTTTAAATACTTGTGATAAAAATTGTCTGTAAATGTCCCATTTTGTAATTTGTTAAAATTTGAATCCAATATAGTATATTCATATTTTCTACTTGTTTCGGTCACATAACCTAAATCATTCAATACTAAATAACCAAATAGGTCTTCAGTTTTAGAATTGTAAAGTTTGTTAATACTTACCAGTTCTCCATCAATACTTTTTGTCAATGAAAAATCTTGTGATTGAGATAAACCATAGGTTAGAAGCAGTAATAACAATAGTATTTTTTTCATAATAATTCCCTTTTGTAATTTAATATGATGCAAATATAGGAATTAACTTATATTTAAGTTTATTTTAAAAATAAATTTGTAGTATTAAATTTATTAATTTTAAAAATTTGTAATTGTATAAGTTGTTGGATAACTATTTTTGAAGCATTTTTTTAATTTAAAATCAATCAATATATAAGGTCCAAAAACGGCGTTAGCCGCAAATCACAAATTAAATTTTAATTTGTGATTTGCGGCTAACGTTTTGATAAGGATGTTTTAGCAGTTTTGCCTGCCGAAAAAATTATCTTTTATTATAAACCAATAACGCTTCTTTCAAAATATTTACAGCGGTAATTAAATCTTTTTTATTTAAAACATAGGCAATACGCACCTGATTCAATCCCATTCCCGGAGTAGAGTAAAATCCGGCTGCGGGAGCGACCATAACGGTTTCGCCGTTTAGATTGTAACTTTCTAAAAGCCATTGTGCAAAATCTTCTGAATTGTCAATTGGTAATTGGGCAATGCAGTAAAAAGCACCTTTTGGTTTGGTTACAATAACGCCTTCAATTTTGTTTAATTCGGTAATCAAAGTATCGCGACGGCTTTTGTATTCTGAAATAACTTCGTCAAAATAACTTTGAGGTGTATCTATAGCGGCTTCACAAGCAATTTGCTCGATAGTTGGCGGACTTAAACGTGCCTGGGCAAATTTCATTACGGTTGCAAGAACCATTTTGTTTTTAGTAACCAAGCAGCCAATTCTCGCGCCACACATACTGTAGCGTTTTGAAACTGAATCGACCATAATTACGTTTTGGTCTACATCTTCTAAATTCATTACAGAAAAATGCTCATCATCGCCATCGTACAAAAATTCACGATAAACCTCATCTGCAATTAAATACAAATCGTGTTTTTTAATTAAACTCGCTAATTGCTTAATTTCAGCTTCGGAATATAAATACCCGGTTGGATTTCCCGGATTACAAATTAAAATAGCTTTTGTTTTAGAAGTAATTAGTTTTTCAACATCTTCAATGCTTGGCAAGGCAAATCCGGTTTCGATTGTCGAAATTACGGGCACTACTGTTGCACTGGTTGATGATGCAAATGCATGATAATTAGCATAAAACGGTTCCGGAATAATGATTTCATCTCCAGGATCTGTAATTGTGGCCAGTGCAAAAAGTAAAGCTTCAGAACCACCAGTTGTTACGATGATGTCTTCTGGGTTAACATTTACATTTTGACGTTGGTAAAATTTAGCTAATTTTTTTCTATAACTTTCATATCCGGCAGACGGACTGTATTCTATAATACTTAAATCAATATTTTTTACCGCCTCGATGGCCACTTCGGGTGTCTTGATATCCGGTTGACCAATGTTTAAATGATACACTTTATGTCCTTTTTGTTTTGCAATATCTGCATAAGGAGCAAGTTTACGTATCGGTGATTCGGGCATGTTTCTGCCTTTGTTTGAAATTGTTGGCATGTGTTTAATTATTGAAGTGCAAATTTGCATTTTTTTTTCGAATTTAACGTAAACATTAACGGCTCTTGTAAAAATGTAACAATAATCAATATATTTACTAATTTTATAATAAAATATTATCAATGAAAAAATATATTGTGTTGTTTTTTGGGCTTTTGTCAGTTTTATCGTTAAAAGCACAAAGTGATTTTTTAATTGAAAATAATCATAAAAAGGTCACTATTCCTTTTAAATTGATTAATAATCTTGTTTTTATTCCGATAAAAGTAAACGGCGTTGAATTAAATTTTTTGCTTGATTCAGGAGTCGAAGAAACCATTTTGTTTAGTATGGAAGAAATGCAGGAAGTAAGTTTTAATAACATAGAAAAAATAAAGCTGAGAGGTTTAGGAAGTGAAGAAGAGATAGAAGGATTAAAATCGACAAACAATATTCTGGAAACTCATGGTATAAAATCCAGCAATCATTTGGTTTATATTATTTTAGATCAGAGTTTTAACTTGTCTTCTCATATCGGAATTCCGGTAAACGGAATTATCGGGCATAAATTTTTTAAAAATAATTTAGTCGAAATCAATTATCATAAAAAGAAGGTTGTCGTTCATTTAAATAACGAAGAAACGAGACAAAAATTAGATAAAAAATTTAAATCAGTTCCTATTACGATTGAAAGATCGAAACCTTATATTTATACAACAGCAGTTTCAAATGGGCAGGAAATACCAGCTAAATTGCTCATTGATATAGGAAATAGTGATGCATTCTGGATTTTTGAAAACAATAAAATAAAATTGCCTCAAAAGAATTTTCCTGATTTTTTAGGAAAAGGTTTTAGTGGCGATATTGAAGGACATCGTGCAAAATTGGAAAAATTTTCTATTGACGATTTCGAATTTAAAAATCCAATTGTTTCTTTTCCGGATTCGACTTCTATTCGAAATGTAAAAATGGTGCCTGACCGTATTGGTTCTGTTGGCGGTGAAATTTTAAAACGATTTACTTTGGTTTTAGATTATGCAGACCGAAAATTATATCTTAAAAAAAATACCAAATTTTATGAACCCTTTACCTATAATAAAAGCGGAATTACAATTCAGCATAATGGTTTACAGTGGGTTCAGGAAACAGTGCATTTGCAAACAGTACAAGTTGCAGCATCAGTAGGTGAGTTGGAGGATAGAGAAAAAAATAATGATAATTTCAGATATAAATTTCTTTTGAAGCCAGTCTATGAAATTATAAATATTCGTAAAAATTCTGCGGCTGATAAATGCGGACTTCAAAAGGGAGACATAATTATCAGTATCAATAAAATATTGCCTTATAAATATTCTCTTCAACAAATCAATAATCTTTTAAAATCTGAAGACGATGCATGGATTAATATGGAGATTGAAAGAAATAGTTTGATTTTAAAATTTCGATTCAAGCTGGAAGACGAATTATAGTATTCGTATAAAAAGGATTTTTTTGACCTTGTTCTTATTCTTTGACAAAATTTAATAAGAAAATTAAGTTTTTAGATAAATTGACGTAATATTTTTATTATGTTTATGAAAAATATAATTTATGGTCAAAAAATACGCTAATTTCTTACAAGTTGTCTTGTTTTTTATTTTTTTATCATTTTTACCTACAACTTCATACGCTCAATGTGCAGGAAATGATGCAGCATTGCCAATTTGTGATTATGATAGTGCTGCAAATGCATCGGTTAATTTATATTCTTTATTAGGGCCATCGGCGACTCCGGGTGGTACATGGTCTGATGATTATGATATGGGAGGATTGGATCCTGCAACTGGATTCTTAAATGTACATGCTATTTCCTATAGTGGTGTATTTAGTTATACCTATACAGTAGATGGCATTGCGGGTTGTACAGATAATTCATCAACCGTTTATGTTACAATTGGCGGTTATACAGGAAAACCTTCTCAAACAATAATATGCTCTGCATTAGGTACTTATAATCTTTTTCAGGCTTTTGATGGTAGATTTCTCAGTCCGTTACTTAATGGAAAATGGCACGATAACAGTACTAATAAGGATATTGAGGAATCTGTTAATGTTAGGGAGTTAAGCGGACTTTACTCTTTTACTTACAGGATGGGTGCTGAGGGCACCTGCGTGGCTCCACCTCCGGCAACCGTATTTGTAAAAGTTGTAAGAGCACCCGAAGCCGGAGATGCGAAACCTCCTTTATTGATTTGTAGCGATGCTTTAACTAATTATACCAATTATGACTTGTATAATTTGCTTACAGGTGCAGATCCCAATGGTATATGGACCGATATGGGGCCTCGCCCAACCGGAGAATTAACTTTTACCGGAGATCATGTTATAGACATTGAAAAAATTTACAACCGATTTGGAGCAGGTACCTATAATTTTAATTACAGCGTTCTATCCCCGGAGGCAGTTTGTAATGCTGATGATGAACAAATAACAATTATAATCGAAAGAAAACTGGATCTTACTGGTGCAACGCTTGTTGTTAGCCCTGATATATGCGAAACAGAAATTCCAACGGCAACATATGCTGCCAGACTTACAAAAGGACCGGCTGCGATTCCAAATGGAACTTATAACGTGATATTTAGTGTTTCAGGACCAAATGGTGGTATAGAAACGGTTACAGCAAATTTTACCAACGGAATTCTTCTTTTTCCAATTAAATCAGATTATTTTAAACAGGTTGGAGATTTTACAGTAACAATAATTGATGTATTTGCCCAGAATAGCCAAAGAGCCTGTACCAATGTTACTAATAATTTATCAGATGTACTTCACA
>Ga0247738_10000744_pt1 | contig 11861 bp, 7 predicted proteins | sample UWRJL013104B2_FD_180936 | JGI IMG/M metagenome (GOLD analysis project Ga0247738, IMG submission 180936) | Plant litter microbial communities from Arlington Agricultural Research Station in Wisconsin, United States - UWRJ-L013-104B-2 | ecosystem: Environmental > Terrestrial > Plant litter >...
GAAACCCTATCAGGTGAACACCAATTTGATGGCCTTGGCGAATAAAGACGCCCTGTTCATGCACTGCCTGCCCGCCCATCGGGGCGATGAGGTGACCGACGAAGTGATCGATGGTCCCCAGTCGGTGGTGTTCGACGAGGCCGAAAATCGCCTGCACGCCCAGAAAGCCGTATTGTGCTGGGCCTTCGGGGTCGCGACGAACTAGGCGCTTCGCGAAAGCGCCGTCGCTCCTGGCTGAACCTCTATCATCCCCGCGAAAGCGGGGATCTCTTCTTTGATGAAGAGATTCTCCCCGCCGCAAGCGGGAAGGGCAGGGGAAGGTTGGGTAGCGCGTTGCGACGGGGAGGCGTAGCCTCAAGGAAAGACTTGCCGCTTATGACGACGGAAGCCACGACCATGACCGAAAACCTGCTCAGCGCCATGGGCCTGGATCGCCCGGAAACCGGCGATGACGCCGTGGTGCCCTTTACGCTTGAAAAGCTCGATACCCGCGGCCGCTCGGTGCGCCTCGGGCCGGCACTCGACACAATCCTGTCGCGTCACGACTACCCCGTTCCCGTGGCGCGCCTCCTCGGCGAAGCCGTGGTTCTGGCCTCGCTGATCGGCTCCTCGCTGAAATTTGACGGCCGCTTCATCCTCCAGACCCAGACCGATGGGCCGGTCAATCTGATCGTGGTGGATTTTGCCGCCCCCGATGGCATTCGCGGCTATGCACGCTTCGACCAGGAACTGCTGCTCAAGGCTGCCGAAGAGGGCCGGACCAGTGCGCCCGAGCTGATGGGCAAGGGGCATCTGGCCATGACCATCGACCAGGGCCCGCACACCGAGCGCTACCAGGGCATCGTGGCGCTGGACGGCAAATCCTTCGAGGAAGTGGCGCATACCTATTTCCTCCAGTCCGAGCAGATCCCCACCCAGGTGCGGATCGCCGTGGCGCAGATGACCACCAAGGGCGACCATCGCCCCCGCTGGCGTGCCGGCGGGCTATTGATCCAGCATCTGCCCCAGGGCGGTGCTGCGGTGATGGCCGATCTCCCCGGCGATGGCAATTTCGACAATCCGGACATGGCCGACCCCGATTTCGAGGAAGCCGATGGCTGGAACGAAGCCCGCGCCATGCTGGCGACGGTCGAGGATCTGGAATTGGCCGACCCGGAAATCTCCCCGGAGCGGTTGCTGTTCCGGCTCTATCACGAGACCGGCGTGCGGGTGTTTCCGCCGGCCGGGCTTGAGGAGCGCTGCAATTGTTCGGTGGACCGCATCGAAGACATGCTCGCCAACAGCTTCTCGGACGAAGAACGCGACGACATGGCCGTGAACGGAGAAATCGAAGTGGTCTGCGAGTTCTGCTCGACCGCCTATCGGTTCAATCCGCACCACTTCAACGTCAAGAATTGATCCCGGCGGCTCCCGGTATCGGGGGCTGAGGCTGATAAAGCCATGTTAATGCACTGACGCCAGCGGCGCGGTAGGGATCATCTTCCTGCCGCGCCGCTTTCATTTGGGCAGTCGCCCGCGGCGAACGCCGCGACCAGGGTGCGCAAATATACGATTCTAAAGCCCTATCAGGCGGTTGGGTCGCCTCGGTTGGGAAGTATTTTGTAAAAATCATGCCTCGTCAGACATAAAAACGCCGACTGTGCACAGATTGTGAATACCGTTCCGCTTTACCTGCTTGTTATTTTCTTCGAGGGTCGTCAAAATTGACTTTTGTTGATCTTGGGGCTGTAGCGACTTGAATCCTGACCTAATGGCAAGCATCGAGGCCTTGCAGCGCCAGGATTCGACTGATGGTGTGCGCTCGGTGCTCGAGGGCGCTCTCGATCGCTATGGTTTTGACCGCTTCATCATCTCGGGACTGCCGGACAAATCCAAGGACATTCGTAAATTCGTGGTGTTGTCGCGTTGGGACGAAGAATGGTTCGCGCGCTATTCCGAGCGTGACTATCTCAAGGTCGATCCAATGGTGCGGCATTGCTTCACCACCAGCCTGCCCTTTGACTGGGCTGCTGCACCATACGACCGGGAGAACAACGCGGCCGCGCGCCAGATGCTGGACGAAGCGCGGGATTTCGGCATGACGAACGGCATATGCGTGCCGCTCCACCTCGAAAACGGCATGCAGGGCATCTTCTCGCTGGTTGGGGACCCGACCAGGCTCCAGATCACCGAACGTCTCGAATTGCAGATGCTCTCGCTCTATACGCTGGGGCAATTGCGCTTTGTCAGTACGTTTTCCGCCGAGGACACGACCCGGCGCACCATAACGCCGCGCGAGGCGGAGGTGTTGAAATGGGCCGCCATGGGCAAGACCGCGGGGGAAATCGCTGAAATTACCGGGACCACCGTTCGCACCGTCAACCAGCACTGCGAAAATGCGCAGCGACGGCTGGGCACGCGCAACCGCCTGCACACAGTTGTCGAGGCGATGCGGCGAAACCTCATCACATTGTGAGCCCTTCCAATCTCAAAGCGCTTTCGATATTGGGATTTCTGCCGATTTCCTATCCGTGCTAGCCTGTGGCTAATAGGCGAGCGGTGCAGGGGGCAGTGCTATGCAGGTCGAGATTATCCGCATGCCAGCGGATCCTGAACGACAAGACCTGCTCGAAGAGAATTTTCGCCTGCGTCATCGGGTCCGTCTGGACCGTGACGACAACCAGGCAGTCAACACGCTGGACAGGCGGGGCATCGATCAATTCGATACTCCCGACGCTGTTCATATCCTCATTATCGAGGGGGGCGCATTGGTGGGGGGATCCCGCCTGACCCCTCTTGATCGACCAAACTTGCTGCAGACAGCCTATTCCGGGCTCGTGCATGGAGACCTCCCCGACCATCCTTCGCTTGGGGCCGATTGGACACATTTTTACGTGCTTTCCGATCGACGCGAAGATGAGCGGCGCACGCCGGAGTCTGCAGCCCTTTTCTGCGCGGTGATGGAGCATGCCCTCAAAGAAGGGTATCGCTTCCTCACCTTTGTCCTGCCCCTGACCCTGATCCAGAACTGCACTTCGGTGGGCTGGCGGATCACTCCGCTCGGAGCGCCACTGGTGCTCGACGGATGCCCCAGCGTGGCGGCCTGGATTGCCGTTGACCAGGCGGCGCTGAACAATGTGCAGCGGGCCTGCGGGCTGAGTGAACCGCTCCGCCGCGCCGCGTCCGGTGTCCCGGATATGTCTCGCCGGCCCGGCAATTTCTCCTAGGCGCCCTGCGATGGTGTCGGCGTCCCAGCTCATGCAGGCCATATTGGGACCCGGCTCGGATGAGAGGGAAGCGGGCCAGCTGCTGGCCGAAGCCCAGACAGTCGGCGCCGATCCGCTGATCCACGCCGCGGTGGTGCGCGCCCTGGGCATCGACGTGGTCATGCGCCGCGCCGCCAGTTTCCTGGGCTTTGCCTTTTTCGATGTGATCTCGGACACGGGCGATCCCATGTCCCCGGCCCGGCCGGAGCTGCTGGCCGATATAAGGGTCGTCCGGGTGCGCACGATCGACAGGCTGGTGACTTATGCTGCACCCGGCTTTTTCGGCCTGCTGACGCTGCATCTGGCCGCCCTGGGCGATCCCACCCTGTTCCGGCGTGTGTGCATCGTGCCCCATGCGGCCATGAAGCAATATCTCGCCCGCGCCGCCAGCGACATGCTGATCACCCAGGCGCGGCAGAACCTGACCCGCCACTGGCCGCGTGCCGTGGCTCAGCTGGAACTGGGCAAGGCCGTGCGTCTGGGCTTTGCGATTGCGCTGCTCTTGGTCGTCGCCGGCCTTCTGGCCTTGCCGTTCATCGATGCGGCCTGGCCGATCCTGGTCTGGATGCCGGTAATGCTGGTGCCTACTCTGGTGCGATTGGCGGCATTGCTGGTGCCCGAGCGCGCCGCGCCCCCGGACGTCGTGCCGGACGAGCAGCCCTTCGATATGCCCATCTATTCCGTGCTGGTGCCGCTGCGCGACGAGGCCGAGATGATCGACCAGCTTTGCGCCGCCCTCAATCAGCTGGACTATCCCGCCCATCGCCTCGACATCATCTTCGTGGTCGAGGAACGCTCCCCCGAAACGATCGCCGCCGTCACCCGCAAGCTCAACAATCCGCGCTTTTGCCTGCTTGAAGTGCCCTTTGCCCTGCCGCTGACCAAGCCCAAGGCACTCGACTTCGCCCTGCCTTTCTGCCGGGGGGAGTTCGTCGTGGTGTTCGACGCCGAGGACCGGCCGGAACCGGACCAGTTGCGACGCGTGCTACGCCATTTTCGCCGGGCGCCGAATTTGCATTGCATCCAGGCGCGGCTGGTCATCGCCAATGGCAGGAAAGGGGTGTTTCCGGCGCTCTTTGCGGGGGAATATGCCGGGCTCTTCTCGGTTTTCCTGCCCGCACTGGCTCATTGGGGCGTGGTCATGCCCCTGGGCGGCACCTCCAATCATTTCCGGCTGTCGAGCCTGCGCGCCATTGGGGGCTGGGACGCCTATAATGTTACCGAAGACGCCGATCTGGGGGTGCGATTGGCGCGGCGGCGCCTCGCCTGCGGCACCAGCACAGCCGTGACCTGGGAGGATGCGCCCGAGACCTTGCCCGGTTGGGTGGGCCAGCGCGCCCGCTGGATGAAGGGGTGGATGCAGACCTTTCTCGTCCACAATCGCCATCCCCGCGCCCTGCTGGCCGATCTGGGCTGGCGCCGCCTGCTTGCCTTCGAGATCATCGTCGCCAGCATGGTGCTGGGCCCGCTTCTGCATACTGGCTTTCTGGCGATCTGCCTTTTCCAGATGGCTTTCGGCGGCATGGGCCTGCCGCGCATCGGACTTTGGGCGCTGAGCTGCGTCGTCGTCATGGCACTGGGCTATGGCGTTGCCATCGCCACCGCCATTGTCGGTCTGCGCCGCACGGGCCAGGGCGCGTTGATCCCGGCGCAATTATTGCTGCCGTTCTATTGGCTCCTGATCGCCTGGGCGACCCTTCGCGCCCTCCGGGACCTCGCCTTTCGGCCCTTCCACTGGATCAAGACCCGCCACAGCCCGGTGGCTGCGCCAGCGCCGCAGCCGGCCCTTCCCGCCCCAGAAAGGACTGTCCGCCCTTGAAAAGACATGACAATCTGTGTTTCTGCGGGCCTGGAGGCAGAGCATGCGACGATTTTTAGCCGGCATTGGCGGCCTTGGGCTGGCGCTGACCATGAGCCAGTTTCCCGAATATGCCCAACAATACACCCAGCGCCTGGGCGGGGCGGTGGACGAGTTGCGCATCGTCACCGAGGAATTCGACCAGGCGGCGATTGCGGGTGGCCTCGACCGGCAGACGGCTCTGGCGCGCTACAATGCCTCGAACGACGAATTCCTGGCCGGCCGCGGCAGCTCCATGACCGCCACCTTCCAGCGCTATGACATGCTGCGCGCCACGCTCGAGCGCATCGAAAACGCCGGTCCGGTGGAGCGGCTGCAGGCGCTGCCGGCCTATCTCGACACGGATATTGGCCGGCGCACGCTGGACAATTTCCGACCCGCTGTACCAGTGACGATGGAGGGCATTCTTTATGCCGGCGGCGGCTTCATCCTCGGCTATCTCGTGCTCTCGGGTTTGGTGCGCTTCTTCACGCTGCCATTTCGACGGAGGCGCTACGCCTATCCGCGCCGTTCATAGGATATAAACATTTCTTTATATGGATTGTTGATCGGTGGCACCTGCTTGCGTATAGGAGAGGAAACGAGAAAACCCTCCGGAGCAGACCCATGACCAGCCGCCCGACCGATTATGCGGTCAAGGACATTTCCCTCGCCGATTTCGGCCGCAAGGAAATCCAGATCGCCGAAATCGAAATGCCCGGCCTGATGGCGATCCGTGAAGAATACGCCGCTGCCCAGCCGCTCAAGGGCGCGCGCATCGCCGGCTCGCTGCACATGACCATCCAGACCGCGGTCCTGATCGAGACGCTGGTGGCGCTGGGCGCCGAAGTGCGCTGGGTCAGCTGCAACATCTTCTCGACCCAGGACCATGCCGCCGCCGCCATCGCCGCCGCCGGCATCCCGGTGTTTGCGCACAAGGGCGAGACGCTGGAAGAATATTGGGAATTTACCGATCGCATGATGGACTGGGGCAATGGCCTCACCCCCAACATGATCCTCGATGATGGCGGCGACGCCACCATGTACATCCTCAACGGCGCCAAGGCCGAAAAGGACATCTCCGTTCTGGCCAAGCCGGGCAATGAGGAAGAGGAAATCTTCTTTGCCACGATCAAGCGCCGCCTTGAAAAGAGCCCCGGCTTCTTCACCGCCATCCGCGATGCCATCCGCGGCGTTTCGGAAGAAACCACCACGGGCGTGATGCGCCTCTATCAGCTGCACGCCAAGGGCGAACTGCCGTTCCCGGCGATCAACGTCAATGACTCGGTCACCAAGTCCAAGTTCGACAACAAGTACGGCACCCGTGAATCCCTTGTCGACGCCATCCGTCGCGGCACCGACGTCATGCTGGCCGGCAAGGTCGCCATCGTCTGCGGCTTCGGTGACGTGGGCAAGGGCTCGGCTGAATCCCTGCGTGGCGCCGGCGCCCGCGTGCTGGTCACCGAAGTCGATCCGATCTGCGCGCTTCAGGCCGCCATGGAAGGCTTTGAGGTGGTGACCCTCGAGGAGGCTGCCCATCGCGCCGATATCGTCGTCACCGCCACCGGCAATCGTGACGTGCTGATGGTCGACGACATGCGCAATCTCAAGGACATGGCCATCGTCTGCAATATCGGCCATTTCGACAATGAGATCGACGTGCTCGGTCTGCGCAACTTCAAGTGGACCAATATCAAGCCGCAGGTCGACATGATCGAGCAGCCCAATGGCAAGCGCCTGATCCTGCTCTCCGAAGGGCGCCTCGTGAACCTGGGCAATGCCACCGGCCACCCGAGCTTTGTCATGTCGGCATCCTTTGCCAACCAGACGCTGGCCCAGATCGAGCTCTGGACCAAGGGCGAGAGCCTCGAAAAGAAGGTTCACGTCCTGCCCAAGCACCTCGACGAAAAGGTCGCGGAACTGCATCTGGCCAAGCTCGGCGCCAAGCTGACCAAGCTGACCAAGACCCAGGCCGACTATATCGGCGTGCCGCAGAACGGCCCGTTCAAATCCGGCGAATACCGCTACTGATCGCTTTTTCAGCACGAATTGAAAGGCCCGCTTCGGCGGGCTTTTCTGTTTGGCAAGTCGATTTCGGCAAGCGGAAAAGGAAGTGGTCGACTGGTTAGGCGAATCTTAAGGCGGACTTGGCATGGGTTGGTTCTGTGTTCTCCTACCCCCTTTGAGTAGCCTCATGTTTGTGTCCCTCCTCGGCAGCATATCTCGCCGAATGTATCTATTGCTCGCCCTGTTCGTTGTCGGCTTCATCGGCGTCGTCTCCTTCCAGCTCTCCCACACCCGGCAAAGCCTGGTCGATCTCAAGCAGATGGAAATCAAGAGCGTGGTCGAGGCAGGCATCTCGCTTCTCTCGGTCTATGACGCGCGGGTCCAAGCTGGAGAGATGACGCTGCAGCAGGCCCAGGCCGAGGCCGTCCGTGCCATCGGCGCCATGCGGTACTCCGTCGATGATTATCTCTTCGTGGTGAGCCATGACTACGTGATGCTGGCCAACACTAATCCGGCCGTCGTCGGCACAAATATGCGGGACCGCGTCGACTCGCGCGGCAAGCGGTTCATCGAGGAATATACCGATGGCGCGCGGCTCAATGGGTCGATCTTCACCACCTTCGGCTTTACCGGGGCCGATGCCGACGCCAAGGAAGTCGACAAGCTGACCTATGTGCAGAATTTTGCGCCCTGGAGCTGGGCCGTCGGCACGGGCGTCCTGCAGACGGACATCGAGGCGCTGTACTGGGGCAATGTGAGGGACATCGCCCTGGCGGCCTCCGGCATCATTCTGACCGTCCTGGTCGCCGGCTGGTTCCTGGCGCAGAGCCTGACCCGTCCTCTCAATCGCCTGCGGGCGCAGATGGACGAATTGACCGAGGGCCGTTTCGACATCTCCGTCGACGGGCTTCAGCGCAGTGATGAAATCGGCGCCATGGCGCGTGCCGTGGAAGTGTTCCGCGAAAACGGGCTCAAGGTCGCTCAGATGACAGAGGCCGAAGCGGCGCGCATCATCACCGACCAGGAAGCCCGCCAGGACATGATGGCCGAACTCCAGCAGGCCTTCGGCCAGGTGGTGGATGCGGCCGTCGATGGCGATTTCTCCCGTCGCGTCTCGGCTGAATTCCCCGATGCCGAACTCAACGCGCTGGCCAAATCGGTCAACAATCTCGTCGAGAGCGTCGATCGCGGCGTCTCGGAAACCCAGGACGTATTGGGCGCGCTGGCCAATACCGATTTGACCCGCCGCATGACCGGCGATTATCGCGGCGCCTTCGCGCGCCTCCAGTCCGACACCAATGCGGTGGCCGACAAGCTGACCGAGATCGTCACCCAGCTGCGGGGCACTTCGGGTGCGCTGAAATCGGCGACACGCGAAATCCTCTCGGGCACCAACGACTTGTCCGAGCGGACCACGCGCCAGGCGGCGACCATCGAGGAAACCTCCGCCTCCATGGAACAGCTGGCCCAGACCGTGGGCGAAAACGCCCGCAAGGCCGCCGATGCCAGCGAAAAGGCGCAGGCCGTGTCGCATTCGGCCGAAGAGGGCGGCGAAGTGATGGCCCAGGCCAACACCGCCATGGAGCGCATCACCGAGAGCTCGGCAAAGATCTCCAACATCATCGGCATGATCGACGACATCGCCTTCCAGACCAATCTCCTGGCGCTCAACGCCTCGGTGGAAGCGGCGCGCGCCGGTGAAGCCGGCAAGGGTTTTGCCGTGGTGGCCGTCGAAGTGCGGCGCCTTGCCCAGTCCTCGGCGGAAGCCTCTTCCGAAATCAAGGGCCTGATCGAACAGAGCGTGCGCGAAGTCGACAGCGGCTCGCGGCTCGTTGCCTCGGCGTCCGGCAAGCTTGCCAGCATGCTGGAATCCCTGCGCGCCAATACCAGCCTGCTTGACGAAATCGCCCGCGCCAGCCGCGAACAGGCCTCCTCGATCGACGAGGTCAACACCGCCGTGCGTCAGATGGACGAGATGACCCAGCACAATGCGGCCCTGGTCGAGGAGGTCAACGCCTCCATCGAGCAAACCGAGGCGCAGGCGAGCGAACTCGACATGGTGGTCGACGTGTTCACCCTCGATGCCAATCGCGCTGCCCGCCACGAGGCGCCTGTGCGCTCGGCGCTGGCAGAAAGGCAGAGCCCCGTCCGTGCTCTGCAGCAGAAGGCCAAGGCCGCTGCGGCCTATCTCACCCACGGCAATGCGGCGATCAAGGAAGACTGGTCCGAGTTCTGATCCCCTGCGGATCGGCATTTCCGGAATGATCCCGACCCTCCCCTTTTGGGGGAGGGTTTTTGTTTGAACAGGCGGCTGCAGCGCTCCGATCGTTCAGCAAAAGAGCGCTAATTGACCGTCGCCGTTCGAATTTGGGGTTGCTGCTTCGTTCCGGGTCAAGGCCTTCCTTAACACTTTGCCCGCAAAGCACAGCCATAAGCACCCTTTTGCACGATTCATCGCGAAGCTATGTTGAGACGATTCGGAAGCGTAGGGGACACGTTACCGGTTCGGGGGCAATTCGAGTTCCGGTGTGTGGAATTCTGCGTGATGCCGCCTTCTTGAGTGCACGCGTACCGGCCCGTTTGGTCGGACTTGCAGCGCAATTATTAAGAGCGAGGGCTGTCTATGGCGCCGGATCGATTCCGGAAGCATCGGGGATTCGCCGTTTTGGCGTCCGTTCCCCTTACCTTGAGCACCGCCGCCCCAGCTTGGGCCCAAGGAATTTCCACGGCAAACCTGGGCGGCATTGCGCCGATAGCTGTTGCGGTCGGCGCGGGTTGCTTTGCCGTTCTGGCCATGACCGTGGTGCGCACCATGCTCAAGGAAGGCCGCACCGATCGTCGGCGCGCCAATGAGCAGATCGCCGGCCTTCGGGCCTTGGTGGACGACTATGAAAATCTCATAGCCGGTAACCGCGAGATTACCATTGTCTGGAGCCAGGAAGCTGGCGTGCCGCCGCGCCTGCTCGGCCAGACCAGCGCCATCCTGCCTGCGGGACGCCCGCCGGAAGCGGTGCTCGATTTCTACGCCTGGTTGAGCGGCGCCGACGCATCGCGCCTCGCCCGGCTGGTCGAGGATTTGCGCGTCCGCGGCGAGGCCTTCCATGCCAGCTTTCCCTATGGGGAAGGGCGGCTGGTCAAGGTCAATGGCTGGATCACCGGCGGTGGCGCTGCCCTCCGCCTTCGGCCAGGCCCCGTCGCAGGCGAACCGAAGACAGCCATCGGCGGCGATAGCGGGCTCGAGGGCCTGCGCGCCATTCTCCAGGTTCAGGCCAATCCCGGCTTCGTTCGAGACGCCAAGGGCCGCCTGATCTACGCCAATGGCGCCTATCACGCGCTCGCCGCGAGCCTGGGCAAATCCGGCAACGATGCCCAGCCGGCCGAATTGCTCGACGCCGGCACGCTCCAGGCCCATCTCGAGCGGTGTCGGGATGGCAATGAACCTGTGTTGCTTGAGCTTGATTTCGGCAAGATGGGTCGCTTCGAGCTGACCGAATTTACCTTCGGAGGTCTTGGCGCGGGCTATCTGCGGCCGCTGGTCCAGCCGGTTGCGGCAGCTCCGGTGGCGCCAGGGCTCAGCCATATCGCCGGTATTATCGACGCGCTGGCCACCCCGATTGCCATCTTCAGCGCCGGGCGCGAACTGGTCCAGTTCAACCAGGCCTATGCCAATCTGTGGAATTTTGCGCCCGGCTTCCTGACCCCCGGCCTCGACGAGCGGGCCGTGCTCGACAAGCTGCGCACCGAGGGCATGCTGCCCAATCAGGTGGATTACCACACCTGGCGCGCCAAGCATCTCGAGAGCTATTCGCGAAAAGCCCCGTTCGAGGCCGAACCCTGGCACCTGCCCGATGGCCGCACCATCAAGGTGATTTCGGCCCCGGCCGGCCCCGACGGTGGGGTGATCTATGTCTTCGAGGACCTGACCGAGCGTCTGGAGCTGGAATCGGCCAACAAGGCCATGACCAATGTGCAGCGCGAAACCATCAATGCGCTCTCCGAAGCCGTCGCCGTGTTCGGCACCAATGGGCGGCTGACGCTCTGTAATCCGCGTCTGTCCGCGCTGTGGAAGCTGCCGATGAACGAACTCGGCAACAATCCCCATATCGACCAGATCGCCGATGTGTCGGGCCGCGCCATTCCGCAGGACGGCTCCAAGATCTGGCGCGATCTCAAGCGCGGCATCATCGACCTCAACCCTACCCGCACCGACCAAGCCGGGCGCATCGACCGCTCGGATGGTCGCCTGCTCGATTATGCCATCACCCGCCTGCCCGACGGGCAGACGATGATGACCTTCCTCGATGTCACGGAAAGCGCCTCTTATTCGAAGGTGCTCAAGGAGCGTAACGACGCCCTCGTGGCAGCGGACCGGCTCAAGGACGCCTTTGTGGAGAACGTCTCCTATGAATTGCGCTCGCCGCTGACCAATATCATCGGTTTTGCCGATCTTCTGGCTGCGGCCGAGGGCGATGGGCTGACCGAACGCCAGCGCGCCTATATCGACTATATCCGCGCCTCCTCGGTGACGCTGGGCGTGCTGATCGACAATATTCTCGACCTCGCCTCCGTCGATGCCGGCATCGCCGAGCTCAACCCCGAGCCCCTCGATGTGGTCAGCCTGATCGAAAAGGCGCGCGCCGGCATTGCCGCGACCTTCCCGGCCGGATCGGGCGAGCCGCCCAATCTCGTCGTCGACCTCCCCACAGATATGCCGGTGCTGATCGCCGACGGCACGCGCCTCGTGCAGGTGCTTTATAACCTCCTGTCCAATG
>Ga0247738_10000745_pt1 | contig 11860 bp, 8 predicted proteins | sample UWRJL013104B2_FD_180936 | JGI IMG/M metagenome (GOLD analysis project Ga0247738, IMG submission 180936) | Plant litter microbial communities from Arlington Agricultural Research Station in Wisconsin, United States - UWRJ-L013-104B-2 | ecosystem: Environmental > Terrestrial > Plant litter >...
CAGGGGGGTCATGATGATCGGCTGTGCGCGCTTGCGGCAGGCATCGATCAGCGCATCGTGCTGGGTCATGCCGTGTTCGTCTTCGGCCATCACCGCGTAGTCCACCAGCAGGATGGAGTTCTTGGTGGCGATGCCGATCAGCATCAGCAGGCCGATCAGCGCCGGCAGCGAGAGCATGTTCTGGGTGATCAGCAATGCGCCGAACGCACCGCCGGCGCACAGCGGCACCGCGGCGAGGATGGTGATCGGCATCAGGGCGTGGTTGAACAGCAGCAACAGGACCATGTAGATGCAGATCAACCCCGCCGCCATCGCCAGCATGAAGCCGATGAACAGTTCGACGAACACCTCTGCATCGCCGGTGTTGAGGAAGGTCACGCCCGGCGGTAGCTGCTTGACGCTCGGCAGGGCCTGCACCTCGGTCATCACATCGCCCAGCGGGCGGCCGTTGAGTTCGGCGGTGAGGGTCACGTTGCGCTGGCGCTGGTAGCGCGAAATCTGCGACGGGCCGCTGCCCTGCTGGATGTCGGCGACGGCCGCCAGCGGTACCGGGCCATTGCGGCCGGGCACGCGCAGCTGGCTGATCAGACCCGGGTTGGCCAGCGTGGCTTCGGCAAAGCCGACCCGGATCGGCACCTGCCGGTCGGGCAGGTTGAGCTTGGCCAGGCGCTGTTCGTAATCGCCCGCCGTGGCGATGCGGGCGGCCTCGGCGATATCGGCGGTGGCCACGCCCAGGTCCGCGGCGCGGGCGGGGTTCGGCACGATCTGGAGTTCCGGGCGCAGCAGCGAGGCGGTGGAGGTGACGCTGCCCAGGCCTTGGATGCCACGCAGGTCGCGCTCCAGCGCGGTGGAGGCATCCTGCAGGCGCTGCGGGTCGTCACCGGAGAGCACCAGCTGCAGCAGGTTGCCGGGCTCGGAGCTGACATAGCTGACGCGCACGCCGGGCAGGTCGGCCAGGCGCTGGCGGGCCTCGCGCTCCAGCACGCGCTGGTCGCGCTCACGCGTATCGGTGGTGCCCCAGTCGAGCACGAGGGTGGCCTTGCGCGGCTCACCGACTCCGGTTGCGCTGGGGTCGCCGAGGTCGAGCACGGCGCCGACCGCGGTGTACACCTGCTTGAGTTCGGGCATGTCCTTGAGCAGCGCACGGGCGTGCTCGGCGACGGCCACGGTTTCCTGCAGGCGCGTGCCCGGCGGCAGTTCGAGGTTGAGGTTGCTGCGGCCGAGATCGGATTGCGGGATGAAGGTGGCCGGGATGAACGGCACCAGCGCCAGCGACGCGACGAACAACCCGGTGGCGATCCACAGCGTGCGGCCGCGGTGGCGCAGCGCCGCGTCCACCCAGCCCAGGTACCAGGTCATCAGCTTCGATTCCGGCTTCTCCTCGCCATGCGGCTTGAGCAGGTAGGCGGCCATCATCGGCGTGAGCAGGCGCGCCACCAGCAGCGAGAACAGCACGGCGGTGGCGGCGGTCCAGCCGAACTCACGGAAGAACTTGCCGGCGATGCCGGGCATGAAGGCCACCGGCACGAATACGGCGGCCAGGGTGAGCGAGGTGGCGATCACCGCGTTGCCGATCTCGCCGGCCGCCTCTCGCGCGGCTTCCAGCGGTGGCTTGCCCATGCGCAGGTGGCGCACGATGTTCTCGATCTCCACGATCGCATCGTCCACCAGGATGCCGACCACCACGGACAGCGCCAGCAGCGTGATGATGTTGAGGGTGAAGCCGAAGAGATACATCACCGCGAAGGTCGGGATGATCGACAGCGGCAGCGCCAGCGCGGACACCCACGTCGCGCGCCAGTCGCGCAGGAACAGCCACACCACCAGCAGGGCCAGCAGCGCGCCTTCCCAGAGCATGGTCATCGAGGAATCGTAGGAGCGGTGGGTCTCATCGATCGCCGTGGTGACCAGGCGGAAGTCGATGCCCGGATGCTCGGCCTTGATCTTGTCCAGCGCGTCATGCACGCCGGCTTCGACCTTGACCTCGCTGGAACCCCGGGTGCGCGACATCGAGAAGGCGACCACGCCCTTGCCGTCCAGCAGGGCCGCTTCGGTCGGGTCGGCGGCGCCGTCGGTGACCGTGGCCAGCGTGGACAGCCGCACCGCGCGCCCGTCCGGCAGGGCGATGGAGTAGTCGCGCAGCGCCTGTGCGTCACCGACGGTGCCCAGCGTGCGGATGGTCTGCTGCGCGCCCTCGACCTCGGTCTTGCCGCCGGCGCGCTCCACCTGGATGCGGGCCAGCTGCTGCGATACATCGCCGGCGGTGATGCCCATCGCGATCAGCGCGTTGGGATCCAGATCCACCCGCACCTGGCGCTGCACGCCGCCCACCCGGGTGACGCGCGCGACACCGGGCACGCCGTACATCGCACGCGAGATGTCGCGGTCGACGAACCAGCTGGCCTCATCGGTGGTCATGTGCGGGGCGACCAGCGCATAGGTCATCAGCGAGCCGCCGATATCGACCTTGGAGATCACCGGCTCCTGAATGTCCTGCGGCAGGTCGGTGCGGATGCGGGTGACGGCATCGCGGGTGTCATCCAGCGCGGTGGCCAGGTCGGCCTCCAGCTGGAATTCGATGGTGGTGGTGCTGACGCCTTCGCTGACCGAGGACATCACGCGCTTGACGTTGTTGACCGTCGCCACCGAGTCCTCGACCTTGCGGGTCACTTCGGCTTCGAGCTGGCTCGGCGAGGCGCCGGGCTGGGTGACGGTGACGGTGGTCATCGGGAAGGCGATGTCCGGGAAGCGCGCCACCGGCAACTGATGGAACCCCCACAGGCCGGCCACGCACAGCACGAAGAAGATCAGCAGCGCAGGCAACGGGCGTTTGATCGCCCAGGCAGAGATGTTCATCGTGCGGCGGCCCTGGTCGCGGCCACGACGCGCACGCGGTCGCCCTCACCGAGGAAGCCGGACCCATCCACCACGACCTGGTCACCGGCCTTCAGACCTTCCAGGATCGCGGTGCGGCCCTGCACGGCCTGGCCGGTGCTGACCCGGTGGCGGGTGGCCTGCTGCTTGTCGTTCACGGTGAACACGTAGTTGTGGCCATCGCGCTGCACGATCGCGGCGGTCGGGATGGTCAGCACCGGGCCGTCGCCGGTGACGATGCGGCCATCCACGTAAATGCCCTGCTTGAGCGGGCCGGGCGTGGGCAGGTCGGCGTAGATCGTGCCGGTGCGGGTCTGCCCATCGACACCCGGGGTGACCGCGCGGATGCGGCCGCTGACCACCTGGCCGGCATATGGCAGCTCCACGGTGTTGCCCACCGCCACATCGGCCAGCTGGTTTTCTGGCAGTTCCGCGCGCCACTCCAGGCGGCCATCGCGGATCAGGCGCAGCAGCTCGGTACCGGCGGAGACCACCTGGCCCGGCTGCACCAGGCGCTTGGAGATCAGGCCGTCGGCGGGCGCGCGCAGGTCGGCGAAATCGCGGCGCAGCTTGGCCGCGTCGCGCGCGGCGCGTGCGGTGGAGGTCTGCGCTTCGGCATTGATGCGCGAGGCGCGCAGCTCATCCAGGCTGCTTTCGCTGATCAGCTGCTGGGCGGCCAGCTTGGCGCTGCGCTCGTAGTTCATCCGCGCCAGTTCCTGCGAGGCCTGCGCCTGCCGCAGCGAGGCGTCGGCCTGCGCCAGCTCGCTGTCCAGGGTGCGATGGTCCACCTGCAGCAGCACCTGGCCCTGCTTGACCCACTGGCCCACGTCCACCAGCAGCGCGGTCACCCTCTGGCCGCTGATCTCCACGCCCAACTGCATTTCCTCGTAGGCGGTCACCGGCCCGGAGACCAGCACCGTGCGCGCCATGGTCTGCTGCTGCGCGGGCGCCAGCGAGACCGGCAGCGCCGAACTGGCGGCCGTGGCGTCGGCCGAAGCCGTGTCGTCCTTGCCGCCACACGCAGACAGCAACGCGGCGACCAGGATCAGGGAACTGCTGCGGAAGGAGGGTGCACGCATTGAGGGGCTTTCCGGGTCGGAACAGCGGGAGAAAAAGGAAGGGGGGAATCAGGATTCGCGGGACAGGCGCAGGGCGATGCCATCCAGCATCAGGCCCAGCCCCTGCTCGAAGCGGGCGTCGAAATCGACTTCGCTCCACACCTCACGGGCCTGCCAGCAATGCGGGAAACGCGCTTCGGCGAGGGCCATGAACGCCTCGCCCAGCGCCTCCATGCTGCCGTCGCCGGGCCAGGACTGCTCCTCGATGACGAAGCCCATCGTGTAATACACCAGGTCCATCGAGGTGGTCGCGGCGAAGCGTGCCGAGGCGCCCGCGCCGATCAGCGCGGCGATGCTCGCCTCACCCACCCGCAGCACGTTCTCGGTGGCCAGGAAGGTGCCGGCATAGACCCGCGCACCATCGCGGCGGGCCTTGAAGGCCAGCCGGAACTCGCGCCCGATCTGCAGCAGGGTCTGCCGCCACGGCTGCCCGACCGGAATGTCACGGGCGACGTCGCAGATCATGGCATCGGCCATGGCATCGATCAGCGCCTGCTTGCTCTTGAAGTGCCAGTACAGCGACGGCGCGCGGATGCCCAGCGAGCAGGCCACTTTGCGCAGGGTGATGCCCTCCAGGCCGGCCTCGTCGAGGATCCGGAAGGCCGCCTCGACGATGTTTTCCCGCGCGATGGGTTGACGCACTGCTGGCCCTGCCTAACGATGTTAGGCGGCGAATCTAACAGTGTTAGGTTGACGCGGACAAGTGCCGGCCGCTCGCCTCAGGGGGCGATCAGATCCGGCTGCAGGGCCGCCATCCGGACCCGGTTCCGGCCGCTGGTCTTGGCCTCATACAGCGCCTCGTCCGCGCGGGAGATCAGCGCCTCCAGCAGTTTCTGGTCGCCGCCCGGCAACGCCTCGCCGATCGCGCCGCCGACGCTGACGGAGACGGCAATGCGCTCACCGTCCACCAGGATGGGTTCGGCGGCGACCGCGCTGCGCAGTCGCTCGGCGGCGGCGGGAATCTCATCCACGGCGGAGGCGGCCAGCAGCGCGATGAATTCCTCGCCACCGAAGCGGGCGAACAGGTCGCGTTCCCGCAGTGCATCCCGGCAACGCCTGGCGACCACTTTGAGGACTTCATCGCCAACCGGATGGCCGTAGGTGTCGTTGATCTTCTTGAAGTGATCCACGTCCACCATCAGCACCGCGACCGCACGGCCATTCGCTTCACGGGCGGCGATGATCTGCGCAGAGGATTCCTCGAAATGACGGCGATTGGGCACGCCGGTCAAGGGATCGGAGGAGGCGAGGCGGCGCAGTTCGGCGGCCATCAGCAGATCGGCGGTGACGTCGGTGAACAGCCAGATGCGCCCATGGGCGCCGTTGCCGCGTACCGGATGGGTATCCACCTCGAAGGTCCGTTCGCCCAGCGTCCAGTTCTGCTTCGCGGCGAACTGATCGTTGTTCATCTGGGCGCTGTAGGCCAGCGCCAGGTCGGCATGGTTGTCGCAGCGTTGGCGCAGGGCGCGCATCGGACCGGCCACGTCCGCCGCGCGGTGATTGCCCGCCGCGCAGCCCAGCAGCTCCGCAGCGTGCTCGTTGACGGCGGCGCCGACGCCATCGCCATCGATCAGGACGATGCCCGCCGGCACGCTCTCAAACAGATCGAGGAATTGATTGCGGACGATCGCGCCGCGTGCGGCCTCCCGCCGTGCGGACAGCAGGCGGGCCACGCTCGTCGCCAGCAGCGGCACCTGTGCCGTCAACGTTGCAGGGGCAGGCGCGCTTCGCCACAGCAGCAGCAGGCCGCTCAGCGGCGCCGCGTGCGACGGGGCCGGGACGTAGAGCAGGTGGGTGGGGAGGCCTTCCAGTGCATGGATGATCGCGGACGGCAGCCGGAACCCCGTTGCCTCGACGGCTTCACCGCTCCAGGTGTGTTCGAAGAGACCGCTGCGCGCCAGGTTGAAACTCGACGAGGGCAGCGCCGGCGCCGCGACCGCCCACGTCGCCCTGCCGCCGGCGTCCACTTCCACCGCCATCACCAGGTCGGCGTGGGAGGCGAGGCGGGCGAACTGACACAGCGCGGTCAGGGCGTCACTGTCGGACGTCGTCACAACGCGGTGCCTGCCAGTCGCTGGTCGAGAATGCGCATGACGTCATCGGGCGCGGTCATGTGCGGAAGATGACCCGAGGCATCGATCACATCCAGGGTGGCGCCCTTGATCGCATTGGCCAGCCAATGGCCGACCGCGACCGGTACCGCTACATCGTTTGCGGTCTGGATGAGGTGGACCGGCCTCGAGACGCGCGCGGCCAGGCTGCGCAGATCGGACGTGAAAATCGTGCGCGAGGTATTGAGGGCGATATCCGGGCGCATCTGGAACAGCGTATTGGAGAAATCGGCGACGACCGCGCTGTCCTCCACGCCGACGACCATCGGGGCGAAGCCGGCGATCCAGGCCTGGTAGTTGGCGCGCATGCTGTCGAACAACTGGTCCAGGTCCTGTGGCCTGAAGCCGCCGGTGTACCCGTCATCGTCGAGATAGCGCGGCGATGCACCGATGATGACCAGGCGTTCGAACAGGTCCGGCCGCGCCACTGCAGCGGCCGCACCGATCATGCCGCTCATCGAGTGACCGATGTAGGTGCAGTCACGCACGTGCAGTTCGTCGAGGATGTCGATCAGATCGTCGGCATACCCGAACAGCGAGCCGTGTCGTTCGAAATCATATGTCTGCGCACCTTGCGGACCGCAGCCGGCAAGATCGAAGGAGATCACATCAAAGCGTGCTTCAAACCAAGGGCGCAGTGCGTTCCATGCGGTCTGATCGGTACCAAAACCGTGTGACAGGATCGCGACTGTCTTGCCCTCGCCACTCCGGCGCCCGTTGAACCGCTCAAAACTCTCCACGCATATCCACCCATGGCGTCCGGCAAGTGCCGAATACTAGGTCACGGGCGCGCGCGGGTCCAACGCCCGCCATGGCCGAAGACCAGTTGCCGCAGATAGCCGCCGATGAACCCTGCGATGGCCCCTGCGAGCGCATCGAGCAGTAGACGGGCGGCGACGCGGGCGGTACGGCTGGCATGCAGCCGCACCCACGGCAACAGCGCGATCGCCTGCGCACCGATCAGCAGGAGCAGGACATCCAGCCCCAGCGCATCCACCACGGGCAGCAGTGGCACCAGCAGTGGGTTGCAGGCCATCAGGGTCACGATCGCGGCAGTAAGCGCGAACAGGGCGCGCCGGCCCATCGGCGTGGCGGTCCAGCGGAGCAGGCGGGCAGTCAGGGACACGGCGGTCTCCAGGCAGTTGGCCGGAGTGTACTGCGGTATCGTCATGCTCGAACTCCCGGGAATCCGCCTCATGAAGATCGCAGTATTCAGCGCCCGCCCGTATGACCAGCGGTTTCTTGAGGAAGCCAATCAACGCCGCGGGGCAGGGCAGTCCTTCGAGTTTCTGTATTTCGATGCCGCGCTGGAGGTACATACCGCGGCACTCGCGCAGGACTGCGAGGCGGTCTGCGTATTCGTCAATGACCGGCTGGATGCGCCGGTCCTGCAAGCCCTGCATGCACTGGGCGTGCGCGCGGTGCTGCTGCGTTGTGCAGGCTTCAATAATGTCGACCTGGCCGCCGCCGGCCAGCTGGGCCTGTTCGTAGCGCGCGTGCCCGCCTATTCGCCCGAGGCCGTGGCCGAACATGCGCTGGCGCTGGTGATGACGCTCAACCGGCACACCCACCGCGCCTACAACCGGGTGCGCGAGGGCAACTTCATGCTCGATGGCCTGCTGGGCCGCACCCTGCACGGCAAAACCGTGGGCATCGTGGGGACCGGCAAGATCGGGCTGGCGACCGCCCGCATCTTCAAGGGCATGGGCTGTACCGTACTGGGCCACGATCCGTATCCGTCGCCCGCGTTCGCCGCGATCGGAACGTCGGTCGCGCTGGAGGAGCTGCTCGACCGCGCGGACGTGGTCTCGCTGCACTGTCCTTTGACGCCGGAAACCCAGCACCTGATCGACGATGCCTCGCTTGCCCGGATGAAGCCCGGGGCGATGCTGGTCAATACCTCGCGGGGTGGGCTGGTGGATACCCATGCGGTGATCCGCGCGCTGAAGTCCCGCCGCCTGGGGCACCTGGCCATCGATGTCTACGAGCAGGAGAGCGGGCTGTTCTTCCAGGACTGGTCCGGCGAGATCATCGACGATGACGCGTTCCAGCGCCTGATGACCTTCCCCAACGTGCTGGTGACCGGGCACCAGGGCTTCTTCACGGTGGAGGCCCTGCAGGAGATCTCGGCGATCACGCTGGGCAACCTTGGGCATTACGCGGCGGGTACTCCGTGCCCGAACCGGGTGCTGCCGCCGGTTGAGGGGTAATACCCCCCCGCAGGCTCAGCGACGCTTGCAGCCGACCAGATGGATGATGCCTACGCTGAGATCGCCGGGCCGCACTGTTTGGCAGTCGAAGATCACGGTTTGGCCCGGTATGAGCTTGGCGGCTGCATCCTCGGAAATGGCGGCATCGACCAGATAACCTTCCCAAGGGCCGCCGAAAACCGCGAACGCGCCCCCCGCCTTTCCTTCGGTGATGCCGGCGACCTCGCCCTGCAGCCGGATTGGCGCGCCGGCGAAGCGACGCTTGGCGGCGATGGGGTTGGAGCGGAATGCGCTGACCAGCTCGCCCGGAGTAACTGCGGTGGCAGGCGTTTTTGTCGCAGCTGCCTGCGCGCCGGCGCTGAACGCTATCAGGGCAACGAAGAGACCAATAGCCTTGTTCAACATGAAACATCACCTTCCGTGGGCAGAATCGCGTGGCGATGCTATCCCCCGATCTGATGCATCACAAGAGCCGCGCGCACGCGGTGGCACGTTGATAGCATGGGCGATCTACCGCCGTATTCGATGGACACGGATGTTCGCCCATGACCACGCCTGATCCCATGCGGCCGAAGCGACCGTCAACGCGCCGGCTAGTGGCCTGCATCGACACGATCAAGCCGCGTGGCTTCGGCTTCGCCCAGACACTGGGCAGCGGCGAGAGCATCTTCCTCAACGAAGGGCGCGTACGCGAGCTGGATGGGCCCGGTGCCGGGCTGCCGGGCATGCTGGTGACGATGACGGTTGTCGCCGATGCGCAGGGACGGCTGGCGGCGGCGAAGGTAGCACCGCTGCGGCTCGACGATCCCGAAGCGGCGTCGCTGCTGTGGTCAGCATGTGGCGGCGTGGTCGCCGATCTAGCATGCGACACTTTGCCGGCGGTGGCGCCTCTGCTGGTGGTGGCGATGGCGCCGGCCGGTACCGCGCGTGCCGCAGCACTGCGCGCGCTGGCGGTGCCCGGCACGGATCTGGCGGCCCGACTGGAGGTGTTCTGGGAGGCCAGGCCGAGCTGGCGCCGGTCATTGCTGGCGTTGTTAGGTCAGTTGCAGGGAAGTCGGGCCTGGCCGGTAACCTGGGCGGTGCGGGGTGTCGAGGAAGAACCGGAGAATGCCGAGGCCTGGTCCCGGCTGTGCACGGCGCTGGAGGCCCGGCCCCGCGATTGGCCTGCCGGATTCGACGCGTGGCCATACTGGGACCAGGCCGATGCGGCGAGCATCCAGCACGTGGGGCTGCTGCGCTTTGGAAACAGCCGTGTGGCAGGTCAGCAGTTTGCGGCAGCCGTTGTCGAACAGCGGCGTCGCACCGTCGTGGACGCGGAGGCGCTGTTCCATGCGTTGACGCCAGACGACCATGCGCTGGCCGCCTTGTGGTGCCACCGGCAAGACGGCAATGAGCCGTTCCCGGCCGAGGTGGCGCAGATGCTCACTGCACGGGCCGCCGAGAAGGCGGCGGCGGCCTACCTGAGCGGACTCGGACTGGCGGTGGCGGACGTGGCCATCGAGCAGCTCGCCGGCAGCGGCGGGGCCTGGGAGGTGATGGATTTGAACGTGGGAGGCTCGCACGGGGTGGATGTGAAGAACATCCGCCGCAGCAAATACGGTCGCCTGCAAAGCAGCCGCTGGAAGGTGAAACGCTTCAAGCGCGACGCGAGCGGGGCGCCCGTGCTGTTGTGCGGAGTGAGCAGCCCGCATACGAAGCTTGAGTACGGGACGCTGCAGGCACAGAACCTAGGCGGCACGGTCCGCATTCTCGGAGTGACCAGTGCCGGTGAGTTCGCCGGACTGCGCCGCGCGTTCAGTCATGCGGGCGGCATCACTGTGCGCACCGGTGAGCGCCTGTTGGAGCTGCCGGCCTGGGCCTGGGACTATCCGGCAACCCATTACCGCCAGCGTGACGCTGCGTTGGCGCAGTTGCGCGAGGTCGTGGCGGGGCTGCCGCCGACACGCTTGGCCGAGCGTTGGCGGCGCGGGCTGCCGGCCGTGCTGCTCGCGCTGTGGGGTGTGGCGCCGCCCCGACCGGACCACAGTCCGGCGCAGCAGCGCTTTCTACGCCGGTCGGCGGTGGCCTGGGCGGGACGCCAGCACGTGCCGCGGCTGGCTTGGTGGGCCCTGTTCGTGCTGCAGGCCTGGGCGCAGGAGCGGGCGGAAGGCCATCGATTCGACGGGGACGCGCTGCTGCCGTTGTTCGACAATCCGCTGCTGCGTTTCCACCTCGGCCCGAACCACGCCGCCGGCGCTTCACCCGGTCCGGCGCTCGGGGTCGACGACCCGGCAGAGATGCTGCCGATGCTGCTGCGCGCGCTTCACCGCCTGGACGCTGCCCTGCCGCCGCCGCAACGGCTGACGTTGTCCAACGTGACGGTGCTGTTCAACGGCGTGCTGGTGGGAACCTTCCCCGACGGCCGGCGCCGGACCTTGCTGGCCCATTGTGGCGGACGGCTTCCGGATCTGATGATCGACTGCGGCCATCGGCCCCTGGTGTACGGCGAGCAGGTATCGTGTGCCTGTGGCCGATTGATCTGCCCGAAGTGCGGGACCTGTACCGATACGCGTTATGCCGAGTGCGAGGCCCAGCAGCAGCGTAATGAAGCGTGCCGGCCCCCGGTGGTGGAGCAGGGCGAGGCTGCCCCGACGCCGTTCTGGCAGGGACGGTAGTCGACCCGTTCATGTCTATACAAGGGCCGGAATGTTGCCGAATCGGGTCGTTACCCGGCACTGCGACAACGTGTCGCAGCCTAAAACAGGCCTTTCCTGCGCTGGATCATTGTCAATGCCTTTCTTAAATGATGCGTGACGGCCTAAAATTAGAAGGCTGACATGATCGTCCTTCGTGCCTGTCCCCTTGGACCGGCACCACCGGCTTTGGCTGGGACGGAGGCGGGCTTGAACTGGCATTCCCTACGCAATTGGATCGACCGATGATTCCGTTGAAACCCCTTGGACGCTTCCTGCGTCCGGGCCTGCTGTTTGCGTTGTCCGTGTTCCTGACGGGCTGCAACTCGGCCATCCTCAACCCCAAGGGCCAGATCGGCCACGACGAGAAGACCCTGCTGATCACGGCCACCGTGCTCATGCTGCTGGTTGTCGTGCCGGTCATCATCATGACCCTCACCTTCGCGTGGAAGTACCGTGCGACCAACACCAAGGCCCGCTACGAGCCGAAGTGGTCGCACTCCACGGCCATCGAAGTGGTGGTCTGGTCGATCCCGTGCATGATCGTGCTGGTGCTGGCCGTGCTGACCTGGCGTTCCTCGCACGCGCTGGATCCGTACCGTCCGCTGGACTCGGACAAGAAGCCGGTGGTGATCGAAGCCATCTCGCTGGACTGGAAGTGGCTCTTCATCTATCCGGAAGAGAACATCGCCACCGTCAACGAGATCACCTTCCCGGTCGATACCCCGCTGAACTTCAAGATCACGTCCGATTCGGTGATGAATGCCTTCTTCATCCCGCACCTGGGCAGCATGATCTACTCGATGACGGCCATGGAGACCAAACTCCACCTGATCGCCAACGAGACCGGTGAGTTCCCGGGCATGTCCTCGCAC
>Ga0247738_10000746_pt1 | contig 11857 bp, 9 predicted proteins | sample UWRJL013104B2_FD_180936 | JGI IMG/M metagenome (GOLD analysis project Ga0247738, IMG submission 180936) | Plant litter microbial communities from Arlington Agricultural Research Station in Wisconsin, United States - UWRJ-L013-104B-2 | ecosystem: Environmental > Terrestrial > Plant litter >...
GCGGACGCGGGCATCGCGCTGGACAAGACCTTCATCAAGGTCGTGAGCTGGTACGACAACGAGTGGGGCTACTCCAACAAGTGCCTGGAGATGGTTCGCGTGGTCGCCAAGTAAGCGCAAGCTCACTCGACAAGAAAAAAAGCGCCTTCGGGCGCTTTTTTCTTGCCCGTTCACCTCGGCGACAGGCGTGCATTGACACTAGACCGATCGGTCTATAGATTGCGCCCCATGACCGACATCCCCGCTCCCGGCACCCGCGAACGCCTGATCGCCGCCATGACCGACGCCCTGCGCCGACGCGGCCTGCACGGCATCGGCCTGACCGAACTGCTGGCCCAGGCCGGCGCGCCCAAGGGGGTGCTGTACCACCATTTCCCCGGGGGCAAGACCGAACTGGCCGTGGCCGCGATCGACGACGTGGTCGCGCGCATGCTGGGTTGGCTGGACGGCCTGCTGGCCAGGGAGGGCGACCCGATCGAGGCCGCGCGGCAATGGATGCAGGGTGCGACGCAACGCCTGAGCAGCACGGGCTTTCACGCTGGCTGCCCGCTGGCCACCGTGGCGCTGGAAAGCACGCCCGACGACCATGCCTTGCGTGAAGCCCTGGCGCGCGCCTTCGCCACCTTGCGCGAACGCATCGCGCTGGCGCTGGAGAAGGCCGGCGAAACGCGCGAGTCCGCCCAGGGCGTGGCGGCGCTGATCGTCGCCACCTACGAAGGCGGGCTGCTGCAGGCGCGCGTGGCCCACAGCACCGAACCGATCCAGCAAGCCACCCAAACCCTGTTGAGCCTGCTTGCCGCGCGCCGACCGCGTGGAACGAGCGCCGTTTGAGGAAACCACCATGACCACCCCAGCCAACGCCACCTCGGACGTGCGCATCGAATCCCTCACGCTGACCGCTGCCGACGGCTATGGCCTCGCCGCCCGCCGCTACAGAAGCCCCACGCCGGCTCGGGCCCACCTCGTGATCGGTGGCGCCACCGCCGTGCCACAGGGTTTCTACAAGCGCTTTGCCGAACACGCTGCGCGCCGGGGCTTTGACGTGCTCACGCTGGATTACCGGGGCATTGGTGAATCGGCCCCACCCACGCTCAAGGGCTTTCGCATGGACTACCTGGACTGGGGCCGGCTCGACCTGGCCGCCGCCGTCGAGGCCATGCGCCAGGACGGCATGCCGCTGTACCTGGTGGGCCACTCTTACGGCGGCCATGCCCTGGGCCTGCTGCCGCACCACGACTGGGTGGACGGTGCGTACACCTTCGCCACCGGCGCCGGCTGGCACGGCTGGATGCCCCCGCTGGAGCGCTTGAGGGTGCTGTTCATGTGGCGCGTGCTGGGGCCGGTCTGGACGAAGTTCGCGGGTTACCTGCCCTGGAGCCGCCTGGGCATGGGCGAAGACTTGCCGCTGGACGTGTACCGCCAGTGGCGCGGCTGGTGTCGTTTTCCGCGCTACTTTTTCGACGACCCGCAGATGAACGCCACCACCGAACGCTTCGGCCAGGTGCGCTTCCCCATCGTGGCCGCCAACGCGCTGGACGATGCCTGGGCGCCGCCGGCCTCGCGCGACGCTTTCATGGCCGGTTACCGCAACACCTCGGTGCGCGCCGTCACCATCGACCCGCGCCACGCGGGCCTGGGGCCGATCGGCCACATGGGGTACTTCCGCCCCAAGGCCTTGCCCTTGTGGAACGAGGCGCTCGACTGGTTCGAAGCCCTGCGCCCGGCTACCGCCTCGCTGGCCGGCCGCTGAGCGAGGGTGTTGTAAAGCTGTGCGGAATTGCCGAATCGCCAGGGGATAAAGGCGATGGGAAAGAGCCGCGTGTCAAAATGGCCCGCCATACCCCCACCCGCTTGCTTCGCTTGCCCTCCAGGCCCCGGCCCGACCCCACTCCATGCGGCGACTGCTTCCAGCATTGATCCTGTGCCTGGCCCCCCTGGCCCCCCTGGCAGGCCTGACGGCCACCACCGCCACCGCCACGGCGCAGGAGCCATCCAAGCGGCGTGAGGCCGCTGGCCTGATCATCGGCTTCAAGGGCGACGAACTCGAATCGAAGACCGAGACGAACCAGGGGCCCTGGGCGTCGGGACGCGAACGGGCCCGTTCGCAATGGGACCACGACGCCCGCCAGGGCCGCGAGCGCCTGACCCGGTGGGCGCGCGAGGTGGGCCTGCCTTCGGGCAAGGCCAGTGAGGCGGGCAACGCCCGCTTGTTGCGCTTCGACCGGCCCTTGCGAGGCCAGGCATTGGACAACGCCCTGCGCCGCGCGCGCCTGCACCCCGATGTGGCCTGGGTCGAACCCGATGTGTTGGTGCCCCGTCTGGGCGTGCCCACCGTACCCAACGACACCTTGTTCCCCCAGCAATGGCATCTGCAGCCGCCCGATCCGACGAACCTGGCGGGCCTGAACCTGCCGGCCGCCTGGGGCGACACCACGGGCAGTACCGCCGGGCCCGCAGCGGTGGTGGCCGTGGTCGACAGCGGCGTTCGCCTCGGGCATCCTGATCTGGCCGGCAAACTGCTGCCCGGGTACGACCTGGTGAGCGAGCTGGCCGTGGCCAATGACGGCGACGGGCGCGATGCGGACCCCAGCGACCCAGGCGACTGGGTGCACGCCTCCGACCTGGCAGACCCGTTGTTTGCCACCTGCAAGGTCGAGGACAGCTCCTGGCACGGCACCTTCATCGCGGGGCAGATCGCCGCTGCAACCGACAACGCCCAAGGCGTCGCGGGCCTGAACTGGGGTGCGAAAGTGTTGCCGGTGCGCGTCTCGGGCAAATGCGGCGCTCTGTTGTCGGACCTGCTCGACGGCCTGCGCTGGGCGGCTGGCCTGTCGGTCTCGGGCCTGCCGGCCAACCCCAACCCGGCGCGCGTGATCAACCTCAGCTTCGGTGGCGATGCGCCTTGTTCGCCCGCCTACCAGAGCACCATCGACGCGGTCACCAATGCGGGTGCCCTTATCGTTGTGGCGGCCGGCAACTCGAACACCACGCTCACGCGCCCGGCCGACTGCCGTCGGGTGATGGCTGTGGCTTCTGTGCGACGGGACGGGGCGAAGGCCGATTACTCCAGCTTCGGTACCCGTGTGGCGCTGGCCGCGCCGGGTGGCTCGAGCGACGCCGGGCCAACAACTTTGCTGTACTCGACCGACAACGGTGGCACGACCTTGCCAGGGGTGGACATCTACGGCCACAAGCAGGGCACCAGCTTTGCGGCGCCCCAGGCCGCCGGTATTGCCAGCCTGATGCTGGCGGTCAACCCCTTTCTGAGCCCGCGCCAGCTCATCGAGCGCATGAAGGCGGGTGTCCGGCCCCACGCCACGGCGGCGGAAACCGGGTTGGCGGTGTCATGCGGGACCTCCGGCGGCCCCCCTTGTAACTGCACCACCACCACCTGCGGTGCAGGCCTGCTGGACGCCAACACCTCGGTGCAGCTGGCCACCGGCCCGGCGGTCGTGATCAAACCCGTGGGCGAGGTCGAGCCGGGCACGGTGATCACGCTCGATGGCAGCCAGAGCGTGCCCATCCCCGGCCGCAGCATCGTTTCCTATCAATGGGTGCAGGTGAGCGGGCCCCCGGTCGCGCTCTCTTCGGCGAACACCGCGGTGGCCAAGGCCACCCTGGTGGCAGAGGACAGTTACGTGTTTTCGCTGACCGTGGTCGACAACTTCAGCCGCTCGGGTGAAGACACGGTGCGCTCGGTGGCGGCGATGCCACCGCCCCCTGCCGGCGGTGGTGGTGGCTCCACGGGCCAGCTGTGGGGCTTGAGCCTGTGGGCCTGGGTGATTGCCGTGGCCCTCTGCCAGCGCCGTCGCCGTCGGGCTTGAGCCAGGCCCGCCAGACGGGTCAGCTGCAGCGGCGCAGCGCTTTGCCGGCCATGGCCTCGCGCAGGCCTTCCACCGCCACGCGCTGGACGTCGGTGATGGCGGGCAGGCGCAGCGAGAACGACACGCTTTCCGCCCGTTCCTGAGCCACCCTGGCGGTGCGAACACCGTCGCGCTCGGTCTGTTGCAGCGCCTGTCGGGCAGCGGCTTCGGTGGAGTAGGTGCCCAGCGCCAACCCCGGGGCCAGCCCACTGGCGGTGAGTTCACGGAACTGCACGCCCAGCCCGCGCAACTCGGCTTTCTTGCGCTCCACCTGTTCGGTGTTGTCGTAGCGCCCCATGTAGACGATCCAGCGACCGCTGCTGCGGGACTCGGTGAGTTGCCAATTGTTCGCCGTCAGGCCCAGCAGCGCGAGCTCGGCGCGCAGCAGCTCGGTCTGGGCTTCCGTGAAGCCGCCGGCCTGCCAGCAGGCACGGGGGCCATCGGCCTGCTGGGCAGAGGCTGCGGGTGGGGCCGGGGTGGGAGCTGCCGGTGCGGTGGGAGCTGCATCCAGCGCCGGGGCCGGCGATGCAGTCGGTGCAGCGGCGGGTGAGGCCTCGGGTTCCGGCGCACCGGGCGTGTCGGCCGGCGTGCCCTTGGGGCCGTTGAGCAGGCGCAAGGCCTCGGGCTTGAGCTGTTGCGCCAGGCGCTGGGGCTCGCGCTGGTCGACCGGGGCCATGCCCAGGCCACCCAGGTAACCCTGTGTCCAGGCGAAATAGCCCGCATTGGCCAGCACCAGCACGATGACTGCCCACCTCAGCACGGGCGCACGCTCACTTCCGCGCTGGTGACGGTCTGCATGCCGTGCTCGGTCAGCACCTGCAAGGCGCCGTCGTGGTTGACGCCGCAGGCGGTGCCCCGGGTGCCGTCGGAGAGCTGCACGGTCAGGCCCTGCAAGGCGTCCAGCCCCGCAAATCGCTGAGCAAACGCGCCAAAGCCTTGCGAGACAAAAGCGAGCACGTCCTGAACCAGGGGTGGCACCACGCGTTCGAGCACCTCGCCCGGCGTGATGCCCACGCTGACCTCGGCCAGCCCGGCGGGCGCCATGGCCGCCACCGTCGATCCTTCGGGCACCAGCGCCGCGACGGCCGAGCTCTCGGGTCGTGCGATGTTGATGCCCACGCCGATCACCACCATGCGTTGGCCCTGCGCCGCGTCGCCCGTGCTTGCGGTTTCCACCAGGATGCCGCCGAGCTTGCGCTGGTGCAGCCAGAGGTCGTTCGGCCATTTCAGCCGCACCTCGGGGTGCAGGCTGTGCGCCAGGCTCACGCCCACCGCCAGCGACAGGCCCGACCAGTTCGATGGCGCCAGCGGCAGTGCGATGGAAAACGTGAGCGACTGGCCCGGCTTGCTGTGCCAGCCCTTGCCGAGCCGGCCACGCCCGGCGGTCTGAAGCTCGGTGGTCAGCAACACCGGCTCCATGAGGCCGCCGCGCGCGCGCCGCATGAGTTCGCTGCTGGTGGAGTCGATGCTGGGCAGCACTTCCACCGTGAACCCTGGCAGCGTCGGCACCACGGCTTCCCAGACCGCTTCCGCGTGAGACAGCAGATCAGACACGGGTCGTGGCGCGCCTGGGCGCTTGTTCAGAACACCGCGCCACCGGCTTTGCCGGGGCACAGGTGTTGCCCCCCGGACGGAGGCGCCGAAGGCGCTTCGGGGGGTGATTCATGATCAGCCGAGTTTCGAGGCGCGCCCGGCGCGCTTGGGCGCGAGCAGCGTGCCGCGGCACTTCTTGGCGCCGCACCAGCACGGGTATTCGGCCTTGAGCTTGGGCGTGTAGGGCTCATCGATCACCAGGCCGTAGTCGTAGAACAGCTCTTCGCCTGCCTTGATGTTGCGCACCGAACGGATGAACACCCGCCCATCTTCCACGTCGGCTTCGCAGTTGGGCTTGCAGCTGTGGTTGATCCAGCGCGCCGAATTGCCGCCCACCTTGGCGTCAATCACGTGCTCTTCATCGATGTGGAAGTAGAACGTGTGGTTCGGGTCGCTCGGGTCGTGCGGGTGGCGGCGCAGCGCCTCGTCCCAGGTGATGATCTCGCCCACATACTCGATGAGCGTTTCGCCTTCGGCCAGATCGACCACGGCGTACACGCCCTTGCCATGCACGCCGGAGCGCCGGGTCTGGATGCGGCGGCCGGCTGCGGGTGCGGCGGCCTTGGCCTGGGTGGAAGAGGGGCGCGGCTGCTTCTGGCGGGGGCTTTTCGTCACGGCCGAAATATTTGGTAAGGTTGTTTCATGCAGGTGCGCGCGAGTGTGCGCGTGCCCATGTGCGCGTGTACACGCGCGTGGAAAGCCGATTGTAGAGATGAAAACCCTGGTCATTGCCGAGAAGCCATCCGTGGCCCAAGACATCGTGCGAGCGCTTACCCCGGTGGCGGGCAAGTTCGACAAGCACGATGACCACTTTGAGAATGACAAGTACGTGGTGACCTCCGCCGTGGGCCATCTGGTGGAGATCGCTGCGCCGGAAGAATTCGACGTGAAGCGCGGCAAGTGGAGCTTCGCGCACCTGCCGGTGCTGCCACCCTATTTCGAGCTCAAGCCGATCGACAAGACCAAGTCGCGGCTGTCTGCGGTGGTCAGGCTGGTCAAGCGCAAGGACGTGACGCGCCTCATCAACGCCTGTGACGCGGGCCGCGAGGGTGAGCTGATCTTCCGGCTGATCGAGCAGTACGCCGGCGGCTTGAAGAACGGCAGCTACCAGGCACTGGGCAAGCCGGTGCAGCGCCTGTGGCTGCAGTCGATGACGCCGGCGGCGATCCGCGACGGCTTCGAGCAACTGCGCAGCAACGAACAGATGCTGGGCCTGGCCGATGCCGCGCGCAGCCGCTCGGAGGCCGACTGGATGGTCGGCATCAACGGCACGCGCGCCATGACGGCTTTCAACTCGCGCGACGGGGGCTTCTTCCTCACCACGGTCGGCCGGGTGCAGACGCCCACCCTGTCCATCGTGGTCGAGCGCGAGGAAAAGATCCGCGCGCACAAGAGCCGCGACTATTGGGAAATCCACGCCAGCTTCCTGGCCGAGGCCGGGGAGTACCCGGGCAAGTGGTTCGATCCCAATTTCAAGAAGCCCACCGGTGACGATGCCGACGCCGAGTTGCGTGCCGACCGCGTCTGGAGCCAGCGCGAGGCGCTGGCGATCGCCGAGGCCGTGCGCGGCAAGGCCGCCAGCGTCAAGGAAGAGAGCAAGCCCACCACCCAGGCCTGCGGCCTGCTGTACGACCTCACCAGCCTGCAGCGCGAGGCCAACGGCCGCTTCGGCTTCTCGGCCAAGACCACGCTGCAATTGGCGCAAAGCCTGTACGAACGCCACAAGGCCCTGACCTACCCACGTACCGATTCGCGCGCCCTGCCCGAGGACTACCTGCCCACCGTCAAGCAGACCTTCGAGATGCTGGCCGGCAGCGGCATGAAGCACCTTGCGCCACACGCGAAGACCGCGATCGACAACGGCTACATCCGCCCAAGCAAGCGCATCTTCGACAACAGCAAGGTCAGCGACCACTTTGCGATCATCCCGACGCTGCAGGCGCCCAGCGGCCTGAGCGAGGCCGAGCAGAAGCTGTACGACCTGGTGGTGCGCCGCTTCCTGGCGGTGTTCTTCCCGAGCGCCGAGTTCATGGTGACCACGCGCATCACATCCTCGGTGGGCCACCATTTCAAGACCGAAGGCAAGGTGCTGGTGAAGCCGGGCTGGATGGCCGTGTATGGCAAGGAAGCCGCCGAAGATGTGGCCGATGCCAAGGAAGGCGACAAGGGCCAGAACCTGGTGCCGGTGCGCGAAGGTGAGACCGTGCGCACCGAGACCGTGGAGCCCAAGGGCCTGAAGACCAAACCGCCCGCGCGCTATTCGGAAGCCACGCTGCTGGGCGCCATGGAAGGCGCCGGCAAGCTGGTGGACGACGACGAGCTGCGCGAGGCCATGCAGGAAAAAGGTCTGGGCACGCCAGCCACGCGCGCGGCCATCATTGAAGGTCTGTTGACCGAGAAGTACATGTTCCGCGAAGGCCGCGAGATCATCCCCACGGCCAAGGCCTTCCAGCTCATGACACTGCTGCGCGGCCTGGGCGTGGAAGAACTCTCCAAGCCCGAGCTCACCGGCGAATGGGAGCACAAGCTCGCGCAGATGGAGCACGGCCAGCTCAGCCGCGCCGCCTTCATGGGCGAGATTGCCGCCATGACCGAGCGCATGGTGAAGAAGGCCAAGGAATACGACCGCGACACCATTCCTGGCAACTACGCCACGCTTTCCACGCCGTGCCCGAACTGCGGTGGCGTGGTGAAGGAAAACTACCGCCGCTACACCTGCACCGGCGCCGATGGCAACAGCGAGGGCTGCGGTTTCTCGTTTGGCAAGTCGCCCGCCGGCCGCACTTTCGAGCCCGAGGAGGCCGAGCAGCTGTTGCGCGACAAGAAGATCGGCCCGCTCGAAGGTTTCCGCTCCAAGGCGGGCTGGCCCTTCGTGGCCGAGATCGTGATCAAGTTCAACGAAGAAGAGAAAAACTGGAAGCTGGAGTTCGACTTCGGCGACGACAAGAAGGGCGAAGAAAGCGGCGAGCTGGTGGACTTCACCGGCAGCGAGTCGCTTGGCGCCTGCCCCAAGTGCGGCGGCGCGGTGCACGAGCATGGCAGCAACTACGTGTGCGAAAAATCGGTGCCGACCATGGCCCAGCCGACGCCCACTTGCGACTTCAAGAGCGGCAAGATCATCCTGCAGCAGCCAGTGGCGCGCGAGCAGATGAGCAAGCTGCTGGAGACGGGCAAGACCGACCTGCTCGACAAGTTCGTGTCGATGCGAACGCGCCGCGCGTTCAAGGCCTTCCTGGCTTGGGACAAGGAGGCGGGCAAGGTGAACTTCGAGTTCGAGCCGCGCGCCAGCAAGTTCCCGCCGCGCAAGACGGCGGCCGGCGCGCCGGCCAAGGCCGCGCCCGCGAAGAAGGCCGCCGCAAAAGCCGCCCCGGCCAAAAAGGCGCCGGCGGCCAAGAAGGCCGCTGCTGCCAAGACACCCAAGGCGCCGCGCAAGACCACCGCCGCCAGTGGCAAGCAACCCAGCGCCGCCTTGGCCGCCGTGATTGGCGAAGGCCTGGTGTCGCGCCCCGAAGTGGTCAAGAAACTGTGGGACTACATCAAGGCCAATGGCCTGCAGGACGCCACCGACAAGCGCCGCGTCAACGCCGATGCCAAGCTCGCCGCCGTTTTCGGCAAGCCGCAGGTCACGATGTTCGAGATCGCTGGCATCGTGGGCCAGCACCTGAGCTGATTGTTTTCGAGAGGATTTTTCGCATGAGCCTGACACTCTATTTCGCCCCCGGCGCGTGTTCCTTCGTGCCACACAGCATGCTGGAGCTCTCGGGCGCCGCGTTCGAACCCCACAGCGTCAAGCTGCACAAGAACGAGCAGCGCAGCCCGGAGTACCTGGCGATCAACCCGCGGGGCCAGGTGCCGGTGCTGGTGGACGACGGTCAGGTGATCACACAGATCGTGGCCATCCTGCTGCACCTCGACGCCAAGCTGCCCGAAGCCGGCATTCTGCCGCCGGCTGGCCAGGCGCGCACGCGCGCGCTGCAAACGCTGACCTGGATGAACAACACCGTGCACCCGACCTTCACGCACGTTTTCATGCCGGACAAGTTCACCGACGATGAAGCCGCGAAGCAGGCGATCCGCGCCTTCGCAGCCAAGACTTATCGTGGCCTGCTGGACGAGGTCGAGGTGATGGCGAAGCAGGCGGCGCCCTGGATGATGGGCGAGCGCCCCGGCGCTCTGGATGCCTACGCGCTCACCCTGTTGCGCTGGGGTGGTTTTGCCGGCATCGATCCCACCACCCAACCGGCCACCTGGGACCTCGCCCAGCGCTTCGCCGCGCTGCCCGCAGTGGCGCGCGCCGTCGAGCGCGAGAAGCTGATGCTCAACATCTACAAGCCCAAGGCCTGATCGCTCAGGCCTGCTGTCGGGGCGTCTTCGGCGTGAAGCGCACCGAGGCCAGCAGGCCGGGCGGGTTGCGGTCGGGGTGCGCACTCTCGATCAGCACCGTCGCGCCGTGTTGCTGCGCGATCTCCTGCACGATGGTGAGGCCCAGGCCCGAGCCGTCCACGTTGGTGCCCAGCGCGCGGTAGAACGGTTGCAGCACGAACTCGCGCTCGTTCTCGGGAATGCCCGGGCCGTTGTCCTCCACCTGCAGGATCTGCACGCCACTGAACGGGTCGATCAGCACGCGCGCGGTCACCACGCCGCCACGCCCGCTGTAGTTGATCGCGTTGTCCACCAGGTTGCGCACCATCTCCTGCAGCAGGATGGGGTTGCCGTCCATCAGGCAGTCCTCTGGCACCTCTTCGGGGCCTTCGCAACCCAGGTCGATGCCGTGCTCCAGCGCGCGGGGCACCGAGTCCTGCACCACGCCGCGCACCAGTCGGGCGAGGTCCACGCGCGCGCTGGGCAGCGTGCGGCCGGTGGTCTCGGCACGGGCCAGCGCGAGCAGTTGATTCACCGTGTGTGTGGCGCGTGAGCTGGAGCGCGCGATCTGCTTGAGCGAGCCGCGGATTTCTTCCGGGTTGTTCTCTCGCTGGGCCAGCTCGGCCTGCATTCGCAGGCCCGCCAGCGGCGTCTTGAGCTGGTGCGCCGCGTCGGCAAGAAAGCGCCGCTGCGTCGTGAGCGAGGCCTTCAGGCGCGTCAGCAGGTCGTTGATCGACGACACCAACGGCGCGACTTCCTGCGGAATGGCGGACTCCTCGATCGGGCTCAAGTCGTCGGGCTTGCGCGCGCGGATGCGCTGCTCCAGTTCGTTGAGCGGGCGGATGCCGCGCACCAGTGCCAGCCAAACCAGCAGCACGGCCAGCGGCAGGATGACGAACTGCGGCACCATCACGCCCTTGATGATTTCCGCCGCCAGCGTGGAGCGTTTGCCGCGCGTTTCGGCCACCTGCATCAGCACCAGGTGCTGGGCATCGTTGCGTTCGAGCCAGGTATAGGCCACCCGCACTTCGTCGCCACGCACCACGTCGTCGCGCAGCAGCACGCGGCCCGCCTCGGGCGTCTCGTCCTCGCGCGGTCGCGGAAAGTCCAGCTCGCCGCTGACGAGCTTGCCGCGCGGGTCGATCACCTGGTAATAGACGAGGTCGCTGTCGTCGGCGCGCAGCAGGTCGCGCGCCTGCGCATTGAGGTTGAAGCTGATCTGCCCGTTCTGGTTGGCGACGAACTGCGTGAGCGCCTGCAGGTTGAACTCGAGTGCACGATCGAACGGTTTGCTCGCGATGCCCTGGGCCACGAACCATGTCAACGCCAGTGAGAGCGGCCACAGCAGCAGCAGCGGCGTGAGCATCCAGTCCAGGATTTCGCCGAACAGGCTGCGTTGTTCGCGCTGGAACAGGCCGAACGACTTGGGGACGGGTCGGCCCGTCGCCCCTGGCGGCGGCGTTGCCTCAATGCCGGTCTCGATGTCAGCCGGCGATTTTTTCAAGGCAGTAGCCCAGGCCGCGCACGGTGGCGATGCGGATCGGGCCCTTCTCGATCTTCTTGCGCAGGCGGTGGATGTAGACCTCGATGGCGTTGTTGCTCACCTCTTCCCCCCACTCGCACAGGCGTTCGACCAACTGGTCTTTGCTCACCAGCCGCCCGGCGCGCTGCAGCAGCACCTCCAAAAGGCCGAGTTCGCGCGCCGAGAGCTCGACCATCTTGCCGTCGATGGTGGCCACGCGCCCGGCCTGGTCGTACTCCAGCGGGCCATGGCGGATGGTGTTGGTGGAGCCGCCCATGCCTCGCCGCGTGAGCGCACGCACGCGGGCTTCGAGCTCCTGCAGCGAGAACGGCTTGGCCATGTAGTCGTCTGCGCCGTAGTCCAGGCCCTTGACGCGTTCTTCAACGCTGTCGGCGGCGGTGAGGATGAGCACCGGCAGGGTGGAGCCGCGCGAGCGCAGGCGCTTGAGCACCTCCAGGCCGTGCAACCGGGGCAGGCCCAGGTCCAGGATCAGCAGGTCGAACTCGTTGTTGGTCAG
>Ga0247738_10000748_pt1 | contig 11851 bp, 8 predicted proteins | sample UWRJL013104B2_FD_180936 | JGI IMG/M metagenome (GOLD analysis project Ga0247738, IMG submission 180936) | Plant litter microbial communities from Arlington Agricultural Research Station in Wisconsin, United States - UWRJ-L013-104B-2 | ecosystem: Environmental > Terrestrial > Plant litter >...
GACGGTCTGCCACGTACAGGTCTTCATGAATTTCCCCACCCACAGGCCACCTGTATAGCGTGCTGCCTTCATCGTGGGGAGGGTGTGATTGGTGCCAATCACCTTGTCCCCATAAGCCACGTTGGTGCGCGGCCCGAGGAGCAGGGCGCCGTAGTTGGTCAGCTTGTCGCGGAACCACATGTCGCGGTCCGTCATCACCTGCACATGCTCGGAGGCGATGCGATCGGCCTCAACAAGCATCTCGTCGTAGCTCTCGCAGACGATCACCTCGCCGTAGTCGGCCCAGGACTTGCGGGCGATCTCGCCTGTGGGCAGGATCTCGAGCAACCGCGCGATCTCCGCCATCGTCTCGCGGGCCAGCTTTTCCGAGTTGGTCAACAGGATCGCCGGAGTGGTCGGGCCATGCTCGGCCTGCCCGAGCAGATCGGTGGCGCATATCTCCCCGTCGACGGTTTCGTCGGCGATCACCAATGTTTCGGTCGGGCCGGCGAACAGATCGATGCCAACCCGGCCGTAAAGCTGCCGCTTGGCCTCGGCGACAAAAGCATTGCCGGGCCCGACCAGCATGTCCACCGGGTCGATGCTTTCGGTGCCGATGGCCATGGCGCCAATCGCCTGGATGCCTCCCAGAACATAGATTTCGTCGGCTCCCGCCATCGCCTGTGCCGCAACGACAGCCGGCGCCGGCTTGGCGCCGAAGGGCGGAGCGCAGGTTATGACCCGTTCGCAGCCGGCAACCTTGGCCGTGATGACGGACATATGGGCTGAGGCGAGCAGGGGGTATTTGCCGCCGGGCACGTAGCAACCCACCGCATTGATCGGGACATGCTTGTGACCCAGGGTGACGCCCGGCAATGTCTCGACTGTGAGATCGGTCATTGTCGCGCGCTGCGCCTGGGCGAAGTTGCGCACCTGGGTCTGCGCGAATTCGATATCGGTCAGGTCCTGATCGGTGAGCTGCGCCATGCAGTCGTCGATCTCGCGCTGCGTAAGCCGGAAATCGGTGCGCTCCCACTTGTCGAATTTCTGCGACAGCTCGCGCACGGCCGCATCGCCGCGCTTCTCGATATCGCCGAGAATGCCTTCCACCGTGGCCCGCACCTGGCGATCCGCCTCGGCTCGTTCCTCGATATCCTTACCGCGCTTCAGCCATACTGGCATGTGCCGCTCCCGTATTCTTGGTTGTTGAAATCAACATTGCATACGTATGCAAATATGTAAACGACGCCGTTTGACGGTGTCGCATTTTCTTTCAGGTAAGAGCCGGCGGGCGCTGTACGGCATGATCGGTGGCCCGCTCGAACGCGTCGCCGATCTGGATGATGCCGGCTTCGTCGTGGTGGCGCCCGATCAGTTGCATGCCCATGGGCAGGCCTTCATGGAAGCCGATCGGTAGCGCCAGCACGGGGTGCCCGCTGACATTGAAACCTATCGTGCGCATCGGCGTCCACACGGCTTCCTTCTCGAAGGGCGCAGTCAGCAGCGCAGTGGTCAGGGCGCCGACGGTGGCAAGCGCATCGAAAGTGCTCAGCAGCCTGTCGATCTCGGCGCGAAACATCAGTCCGGCGCGCTTTGCGGCAGCGAGTTCGTCATCGGTCACCGCCACGCCGGCTGCAAGGCTGAGAAAGGCGCGCCGGCCATAGTGGTCCGGGTGATCACGCAACGCTGCAGCGTGATAGTCAAAGCTCTCCCGGTGCAGGATCGCCGCCGCAGCTACCTCTATGGCGTAGTAATCGGGCAGGTCCACCTCTTCGATGGTGGCGCCCAATACCGACAGCGCCGACATCGCCGCGTCCATGGCCGACAGGACGGCCGGCATCGTCTGGGGATCCCTGGCGAACCAGTCGCGAGCATAGCCGATGCGCTTGCCCGCGATGGACTGGCCGAGCAGGCGGGCGGAGGTTGTCCCGGCAATGACGTCGAGCGTCACGGCGGCTTCCGCCACCGTCGCGCTCATCGGGCCAACATGGTCCATGCTGGGAGACATGGCGAGCGAACCGCGCGTGGGCACTGAGCCGAATGTCGGCTTGAGGCCGACGACGCCGCAATAGAACGCCGGACCGCGCAATGATCCACCGGTATCGCCACCAATGGTGGTGCGCAGCAGGCCCCCCGCTATCGCGACACCACCGCCGGAGGAGGATCCGCCGGTAATATGATCGAGGCTCCACGGATTGCGCGCCGGCGGAAACAGCCCGCTTTTGTCCGGCCCGACGGTACCCCATTCGTAGGTTGCCAGCTTGCCGATAATGACGGCACCAGCCTCGATGAGGCGATAAATCACCTCGGCATCCGCTTCGGCCGTCGCATTGGCGCGGCCCGGTGCATTGGCGGTGGTGGGCAGACCGGCAACGTCAATCATGTCCTTGATGCCGACCGGAATGCCGTGCAGCGGACCGCGATCCTGCCCTTCTGCCAGTTGGGCGTCGGCGCGGGCTGCATCCTCCAACGCCCGCTCGGTGCTGACGCGATAGAAGGCGCGGTAAGCGCCATCGCGGGCAGCAATGCGGTCGAGATGGGCCTGCACCAGGGCGACCGACGTCAGCCGCCCGTCGCGCAACATGGCACCCTGCTCGATGAAGCTGAGATCGAGAGCGCTTGACGCATCCGTCGCACCGCCGCCCGTGCCAAGGCGGGCAACACCATCGCTCAACCAGTCGGCCAGCTTGAACACACTGCCGCTCTCGGCAGCCGACAGCGTCAGCCCGTGGCGGGCGACTGCGGCGTCGAAGGCTGTGCGCCTCTCGTCGGATGGATCGATCGCCAGGGCCGGCTCTCCGCTCATGTCAGTTGCCGGCCACAATACGCGTTCCGGTCGCGCGGTCGAAGAGGTGGCAGGACGCTGGCGGAATATTGACCCGTGCGACATCGCCGATTTCGGCACGATAGTCCTTGCCGACCTTGATCGAGACGAGCTCGCCGGCCACGCGCATCGACAGCATGGTGGCCTCACCGAGCAGCTCGACCGTATAGATCGGCGCTTCGATCTGGCCCTTCTCATTGGCCAGCGTGGCATCCTCGGCGCGGAAGCCCAGGGTCACCGGGCCCTTTACGGCCGTGGACAACCCTTCGACACGAATGCTGTCGCCGATGAACACGCCATCGGCAATCTCGCCATGGACCAGGTTCATCGCCGGAGAGCCGATGAAGCTGGCGACGAACGTATTGGCCGGGCGATCATAGATTTCCATCGGCGTACCGACCTGCTGGATCAGGCCCTTGCTCATCACCACCACGCGGTCGGCCAGGGTCATGGCTTCGATCTGGTCATGGGTGACGTAAATGGTGGTGCGCTTGAGCGTGTGGTGTAGGTTCTTGATCTGCGCGCGGGTCGAGACGCGCAGCTTGGCGTCGAGATTGCTGAGCGGCTCATCCATCAGGAAGGCATTGGGCTCGCGCACGATGGCGCGGGCCAGGGCGACGCGCTGGCGCTGGCCACCGGACAGGGCAGCCGGGCGACGCTGCAGGAAGTCGTCGAGCTCGACCATCTTCGACGCCGCCATGACGCGTTCATGATGCTGCTCGGCGGGAATTTTCCGTACCTTGAGCGGAAAGCGGATGTTCTCGTAGACGGTCATGTTCGGGTAGAGCCCGTAGCTCTGGAACACCATCGAAATGTCCCGGTCCTTGGGCTCGAGCTTGTTGACCAGCCGGTCGCCAATCCAGATTTCGCCCTCAGTGATGTCCTCGAGCCCGGCAATCATGCGCATGGTCGTGGTCTTGCCGCAGCCGGAGGGCCCCAGCAGCACGAGGAACTCCTGGTCGGCAATATCGAGGTTGAAATTGTCGACGCCGACGAAATTGTGCCAACGCTTGGAGACATTCTTGAGACGGATCTGGGCCATTTTCTGGATCAGCCTTTCACTGCGCCTGCGGTGAGCCCGCTGACGATCTGGCGTTGGAAGAAGAGCACGAGGATGAAGAGCGGTACGGTCGCCGAAACCACGGCGGCCACGGCATACATGACATTGCCCGTCTCCTGCACCGAACCGAGGAAGCTCGAAATCTTGGGCACCATGGTCTGGTTGTCGGCGCTGAGCAGCATCGAGGTGGTGGCAAAGTCGTTATAGGCGAGCAGGAAGCTGAACAGTCCCGTCGTCACCACGCCCGGCCACATCACCGGGATGATGACCATGCGGAAGGCCTGGAAGCGGGTGCAGCCATCGACCATGGCGCTCTCGTCGAGGTCCTTGGGGATGCTGAGGAAGAAGGAATGCAGCATCCACAGCGTGAAAGGCTGGTTGATCGCCACCAGCACGATGATGGATGTGGGCAGCACGCCCCAGATATTGAGCTGGAAGAACGGCAGCAGATAGCCCGACACCAGCGTGATATGCGGCATGGCCCGAAACACGAGCGCGATAATGAGGATCCAGAACGCATAGCGCTGGCCTGAGCGCGCCAGGGCATAGCCGCCCAGCGTCCCCAGTGTCAGCGAGATGACGGTGACCGATACCGTGACGATGGCGGTGTTGCCGACGGCCCGCCAGAACTCGCGTGTCACCCAGGCGCCGTAATAGCCGTCGCCGGTGAATGGGCTGCCGGTCTGGCGTTCGGTATTGGTGCCGAAAATCGCGTTCCACCAGCTTTGGCGGGAGAAGAAGTCGGGTTCGACCTTGAACGAACCCCAGACCGTCCAGAAGAAGGGGAACGCGGCCAGGAGCACCCAGATCACCAGGAATGCGGTGATGACGAGGTTCAGGGGCAGCGGGCGCTTTTGCGAGAGCGTGGCTTCAGACATGGTCACACCACCTTATGGTTGAATTCGCGCCAGGTGCGGATCAGCACCGGGGTGAGCAGGATGATGACGCCGATGATGGTGATCACCGAGGTGGCGCCGGCCGAGCCGAACAGTTGCGCATCGCCCGAGAGATCGTTGAAGATCATCCAGCTCAGCGAGGTCGCATTGGCTTCGGCCGAGAAACCGACAATGGGTTCGAAGACACGGAAATTGTCCATCAGCTGGACAAGGGCAACAAAGGTCGCCAGCGGTGCCAGATGCGGGATGATGACGTAACGGATGCGCTCCCAGCGGCTGGCGCCGTCGATCATCGCCGATTCCAGCGTATCGGCGGGCACGGTCTGCAGGCCCGCATAGAACACCACGAAACTGAAGGGCGCGTTGGTCCATACGCCGTAGAAGAGCAACGACGCCCAGGTCAGCACGGGTGATGCGCGCAGCGACAGCGTCGGATCATCGAACATCACGCGCAGCGTGGCGCCCACAATGCCGTTGGGCTGGATCATCCAGTAGAGGATCAGCGACCCCACCAGCGGGGTGATGATCATCGGCAGGAGCGAGAAGAAGATCACCGGCCCCTTGGCAACCTTGGGAATGGTGTTGACTGCCAGCGCGATAACAAAGCCCAGGCCCATGGCCAGCGGGGTCACGACGAAGCAGAAGACCAGCGTGAAGGCGAGCGCCTTGTAGAAGGGCAGGTTGTAGATGCGGGTAACGACGTCGCCGAAGCCGCTATTGCTCGTCAGGATTGCGCCGATCTCGTTGACCGCCAGGTGGCCGCGATTGAGGTAGGTGCCGAAGCCGTTGAACTGGCCCATCGGCTGCTCGGCCTGCAACTGCGCCATTGCGGCGCTGTTGACCTGCATTTCCTTGGTGCAGCCGCCAAACGGCTGGCAATTTTCCACCTCGACCATCACCCTTGGGTGCTCGACATGGAAACTCTGCACCACCACAGAAAGGATCGGCAGCGCGATAAACAACACCATCGCGACCAGCGAGGGCAGGATGAAGGCAAAGAATGTCTTGTGCGGCATCGAAGCCCCCTCGGAAGCAAAGCTGGCGAGTACATTCCGTCGGTTCAGGGCACAACGATGCCGCGCGAACCGGACGGCACCCCCCCTCGACGGGGGAGGTTGGGAGGGGGTGTGGGTTGGCCCGAATATTAGGGCCAAACATCCCCCTCCCTTGATCCCTGCCCGCAAGGGGGAGGGTGTCGACTGCGACATCGGCTCCTGCAGTCCGGGGCCGACTATCCGTGAGCCTACAGGTAGCCGCCTTCCTTGGCAGCGGTATCGTAGGCAGCCTTGACGTCTGCCAGCGCGGTAGCGGCGTCTTCGGTGCCGGCCATGAATTCGGCCAGTTCAGCCGAAAGGGCAGTGTGCAGCAGGCCCATATAAGGCTGCATCGGATATGCACGGGCGCCGGCATTGGCAGTGGCGATCACGCCGACGGCAGCCGGGCCGGGCTCGTAGCCAGCGACCAGCCAGGTAGCGACGGCCGGGTTGGCAGCGACCATTTCAGGGCTGATGCCATGCACCATGGCCTGGAACGAAGCGGCGGCATCTTCATCGGAGATGTTCTTGGCGATGGTAAAACCATCCCACCACAGCGCAACGGCCGGGATCGAACCGCCACCGATGGTCGGTGCAGCAGCCAGCACCGTGTTGGCGACGACGCCTTCTGCAGCGCCTTCGTCATCGATCGTCGCGCCGGCAAGCGAGCCCCACTCGACCATCATCGCGGTGTTGCCGGCTTCATACTCGGCTTTGATACCGTTGGCGTCGAAGGTCAGGTAGTCCGGGTCCATATAGGCGGTGAGGGCGCGCATGGTCTCGAGGACCTTGAGGCCGTTTTCGTTGTCGATGGCCAGTTCAGCAGAACCCGGAGCGAAGAAGTCGGCGCCGGTACCAAGATAGGTATTGACGAATTCAGCGGCGAGATCCCAGCCCGGCTTCACCGACGCGGCGACCGGATAGTCCATGGCGCCCGACGCCTTGATGGCTTCCGCGGCAGCCAGGATGTCCTCATAGGACTTGGGTTCGGCAACGCCAGCAGCGTCGAGCACGTCCTTACGGTAGAACAGGTGCTGCGCATTGCCCATGAAGGCGATGGCCATGACCTTGCCGTCGATCTTGATCAGCTGGTTGGGCTGGAGCGAGGCACCATACTTGGCAACGAGGTCGTCCAGCGGGCGGATCAGGTCGTCGTTGAGCAGCGGCACGATGGAATTATTGGCGACCACGGCCACGGTATATTCGGCCGGATTGATCGAGAGCGCGGGAACCTGAAGGTTCTTGTGCTCGGCATTGGCATTGGCCGTGACGGTAACGCCGTCCGAGGCGCATTCCTCAGCAGTGGTATTGACGAGGCGAAGGGCTTCGAAGTCGTTGGAAAGAATGCGGACCGAGCCGGCACCCTCGATGCCACAATCGGCAAATGCAGCGCCGGCGGTGAGGCACAGGACCCCAAGCGACACGGTAGTCTTCAACATAAGCTTCATTTCGTTCTCCTGACGGCTAACGGCGCTCATGGACCAGATGCGCCGGCCATCCCCTGTTGTCGTTACGCTCCCGAAGCCGGCCCGCTACCAAGCTCACCTTGATTGGCGCCACCATTGTCTTCCGTACGTCACAATTCGTAGCAGGCTTGCATACGAATGCAATACACTTTTGCATTCGTATGCAAAAACGATGTTGGCCGGCTGTCAATATGTCTGGCGCACCGCTGCGACTGTCCGAATTGGAGAGTGATGCTGCTTGTCGATACTTCGTCCCACGAGATGTCAGCCATCCGCCTCGCGGATGGCAGTCTGCGACCTCGGGCGCTGCCATGCTGTTCTCTGCGCCGGCAGCGCAAGCGGGACCTCGGGCATCCCGTCGAACAGTCAGTCTCAGTTCAGCGCGCCGCCGTTCTGATACTCGATGATGCGGTCTCGAAGAGCTGCCTTTAGCCGGAGCTATGGACCATGAGGGCGCGAGGGCGAGCCGTCATGCCTCGCCAATGGCCGCTAGACCGCCACGCGCCGGCCGTCACGGCCGAATAGGTGGACGCTCTCATCGCCAAAGCCGAGCGCGATCGTTGAGCCCACATCAAAAGAACCCTGGCCCGCGAGCACGGCAGTTATGTCGCTGCCGTCGGACAGCAGCACGCGGATAACGGTCTCATTGCCAAGCTGTTCGACGAGGTGAACGGTTCCAGCCAACGGCCCGTTGGCATCGAGGGTCAAGGCGTGTGGTCGGATGCCCAGGGTTACCTGATCCCTCAGGGACAAGTCGCTGGTGGGAGCATCGAGCCAGACCGAGAACGCACCGGAGACGATGCGCAAACGCCCATCGGTGACCTGTTCCACCTGGCCGGCCAGCAGGTTCATCTTGGGTGAGCCAATGAAGCCCGCCACGAACAGGTTTGCCGGTGCGTTGTACAGGTCGAGCGGCGAACCGACCTGCTGAACGACGCCGCCGTTGAGAACGACGATCTTGTCGGCCAGCGTCATGGCTTCGACCTGATCATGCGTCACATAGATCATGGTGGCTTCGAGGTCATGGTGCAGCCGCGCCAGTTCCATGCGCATGTCGACGCGTAGCGCTGCGTCGAGATTTGACAGCGGCTCATCGAACAGGAACACGTCCGGCTGTCGAACAATGGCGCGGCCGATCGCAACGCGTTGGCGCTGGCCGCCCGAAAGCTGGACCGGGCGGCGATCGAGGAGATGTTCCATCTGCAGCACCTTGGCGGCATCACGGATCTTGCGGTCCCGCACATCCTTCGGCGTTCCGGCCAGTTTCAGACCGAAACCAACATTGTCGTAGACCGTCATGTGCGGATAGAGCGCATAGGACTGGAACACCATGGCGACGCCACGGTCGCGTGGCTCGACCTCGTTGACGATACGGTCGCCGATGCGCACTTCACCGCCGCTGATATCCTCGAGTCCCGCGATCATCCGCAACAGGGTCGACTTGCCACATCCGGAAGGCCCGACAAACACGACGAACTCGCCGTGCTGTATGTCGAGATCGACACCCTTGATGACGGGAACGTCGCCATAATTCTTGTAGACGGAACGGAGGGTAAGGCCCGCCATGGTGTATCTCCGGGTTAGCCTTTGACCGCGCCCTGCATGAGGGCAGCGACGAACTGGCGCTGGAAGGTGAGAAAGAGCAGGACAGTCGGCAACAGGATGAGGAGCGAGCCGGCGCAGAGCAGGGGAATGTCAGTGCCCCATTGGCCCTGGAAGGCGCCGAGGGCGCCCGCCATGGTGCGTTGCATGGGGTCTTGCACCAGTACGACCGGCAGCAGGAACTGGTTCCAGGTCCAAAGGAACAGCAGGATGGTCAGCGACATGATTGCCGGCCGCGCCAGGGGTACCTGCACCAGCAGGAATTCTTTCCACCGCGTCGCGCCGTCCAGCTGCGCCGCCTCGGTCAGGTCATGCGGCACATTGAGGAAGTGGGCGCGCATCCAGTAGACGCCGAAGGGCATGTAGAGCCCGATCAGCGGCAGGATGATTGCAAAGCGCGTATTGAGCAGCCCCAGGGCCCGCACCTCGTAGTAAAGCGGGGTGATGACGGCCTCGAAGGGCAGGGTGAGGCCGAACACGAAGATCAGGTAGAGCCACTTGTATTTCTTGGTCGTGAGCTTGGCCAAACCATAGCCGGCCATCGTGGCGACCAGGACCGACACTGGCACGACGCCAAGGAAGATCAGCGCGCTGGACAGCAGCAGTTGATCCATCTTGGCGACTTCGAACGCTCGGACGAAATTGCCCCATTGCGGATCGGCCGGCCACTGCAGGCCATTGGGGTAGGTCCCCTGCGGCGCCAGCGCGGCTGAGAGCATGCTGAGGAACGGCAGCAGTGTCACCAGCATCAGCAGGATGATCAGGCCGCGCGCGACCAGGGTATTGGGAGCGGCGGTCTTCATTTCTTGTCTCGCGTGAACCACTGCACCGGCGCAATCGTGAGCAGCACCAGCACCATGAGGACGATGGCCAGGGCCGAGGCCAGGCCGACCTGGCGATGCGCGAAGGCGAGGCGATAGATTTCCAGCCCCGGGACGGTGGTGTTGATGCCCGGTCCGCCCTGGGTCGAGATATAAACGATGTCGAAACTTGCCAGCGCCGCGATGACGGTGACCGTGATGCAGACGCCGATCTCCTGGCGCAGGCCGGGCAGGGTGATGTAGCGGAATTCGTGCCACGGCCGGGCGCCGTCGAGCCGCGCGGCTTCGTAAAGGCTTGGGTCAATCTTGGTGATGCCGGTCACCAGCAGCATCGTGCAAAGCCCCAGCAGCACCCAGGCGCCGATGATACCGACGGCCGGCAGCGCCCAGACGAAGTCGCCCAGCCAGCCACGGGTCCAGCTCGAAAGACCAATCGCCTTGAGGGTCTGGTTCACCAACCCGGTCGAGGCGAACATCCAGCTCCAGGCAATGCCTGCGGCCACAAGCGGAATCACCTGAGGCAGGAAGAGGATCGTGCGCGTTGCAGTGCCGAACCGGCCCGCCATCTGGCCGCGGATTGCTGAGGCAACTGCGAGCCCGAGCGCCACCGGAATGACCGTGAAATACAGCACAAGCTGGAAGGCGTTGCCGATGATCTGCAGCAGATCGGCATCTGTCAGCACCGTGATGTAATTGGTGAGGCCGTGGAACGTGGCTTTGCCGATGCCGTCCCAGCGCAGCAGGGAATAACAGATGCTCATGCCGAGCGGCACGAGTACGAAGGCGGCATAGGCCAGTGCCGCCGGAGCGATGAACAGCCATGCCGTGACGGTGGCCTTGCGGCTCCCTCGCGATGGAGAGAGCCGCCTGGTTGGTTTCGAAGTGCCCGGAACGGACGATGGTGTTTCAGTCATGGTCAATTCCGGCCCTGGGGCTTGTAGAGACTAGCGCGACAGCTGTGTCTCGTATTCTTCCTGCACCGCTTCGAGAAGGCCAGCCGCCGTCTGCTGGCCACCGATCATCTTCTGCAGTTCAGGGGTCCAGCCGGCGGCAAAGATGGCGCCGGTGGCATTGGCGATGAAGTCCATCGCTCCATTGTCCTGAGCCAGGGTCGCGCCGGCGGCCAGGGAAGCCTCGGTTACAGAACCGGGCGTGACGGCCGGGATCGCCAGGTCGGCCGGGCCGCCTGGATTGGAGCCACCAACGGCAACGTTGATCTTGCGGGCTTCTTCGTTGGTCGCCACCCAGTCCAGGAAGAAGGCAGCGCAATCGGCATTGGCGGCATTGGCAGCGATGCCGAAGGTCAGCGGAGCCGACATCGTGGCATGGCGGCCGCCAGCCTCTTCGCTTGGCATGATGAAGAAGCCGAACTTGCCGGCGGCGTTGGTATCGAGGTTGCCCGACTCCCAGTCGCCGTTGAACATGAAGAGCCCTTCGCCACCGACGAAGCGGCTCATCATCTGGGCGTAGTCGATTGCGTTGGCGTCGGATGGGAAGTAGCCCGCCTTGATCCAGCTATCGAGATGCTCTGCTGCCTCAAGGTTCTCGGGCGTGTTGATGCTGGCGCCGTCCTTCTGGAAGATCCAGTCGTTGATCGGCTCCGGCGCGCCATAGGCACCCATCAGGTTCTGCAGCGGGAAGGCCAGTCCGGCCGTGCCCTTGTTCCACTGCATGATCGGCTGCAAACCGGCTTCCTTGGCCTTGGCCAGGAGCGCATCAAGCTCCGCGAGCGTCTGCGGCGGCGCCGTCATGCCGAGCTGTTCGGCCAGGGCCTTGTTGTAGAAGACGCCTGTCATCGAATAGTTCAGCCCCAAAGCATAGAGCGAGCCGGTGCCGCGCGGACGCCCACCCGGCTCGACGCGAAGCTGCACGAGCTGGCCTGCCGGAAACTTGTCCCAGCCAAATTCCGCGAAATAGCTGTCGAGGTTGAGCAGCAGGTCGTTGGCGACCAGATCGGTCAGCGACGGCAGGCGGATGAGGTCAGGCCCGTTGCCTTCCGACAGGATTCGCGGCGAGTTCTCCATCATGTTGGCGAACTGGTCTTCCTTGATGTCGAACGTGACATTGGGGAACTGCTTGGTGAACTCTTCGGCCAGCCGCGATGGCAGCGGGAAGCCGGTTTCGAAATAGGAGTTCAACGCCACCGGATCGGTGCCGCAGCTCGGCGCG
>Ga0247738_10000749_pt1 | contig 11850 bp, 10 predicted proteins | sample UWRJL013104B2_FD_180936 | JGI IMG/M metagenome (GOLD analysis project Ga0247738, IMG submission 180936) | Plant litter microbial communities from Arlington Agricultural Research Station in Wisconsin, United States - UWRJ-L013-104B-2 | ecosystem: Environmental > Terrestrial > Plant litter >...
TCACGACGACCCGCAGAATCGTCCCACTGTGTTCCGCCGGCTGCCCAAGCTGATGCAGGGCAAGTGGCAGTCGGTGGGGCGACTCGACCTCAACACCGAAGGCCTGCTGTTGTTGACCAACTCGGGCGAGCTGGCCAACCGGCTGATGCACCCCCGCTTCGGGCTGCAGCGTGAATACGCCGTGCGTGTGCTGGGTGCCTTGTCCAACGAAGAGAAGCAGCGCTTGCTGGACGGCGTGCGGCTGGATGACGGCGTGGCCCAGTTCGCCTCCATTGAGGATGGCGGCGGCGAGGGCGCCAACTGCTGGTACCGCGTGACGATTGGCGAGGGGCGCAACCGCGAGGTGCGCCGAATGTTCGAGGCCGTCGGCCATGCGGTCAGCCGGCTGATCCGCATCCGTTACGGTGCCGTCATGCTGCCGCGCGGACTCAAGCGCGGCGTGTGGCTGGAGCTTGACGACCGAGACATCGCTCGATTGACCGCAGCGGCGGGGCTGGTGGATGCCGACGAACCACGTGGACCTCGCCCTGGCGGCCGACATCCGGCCCAACGTGGCAAACAAGGCGGCAAGGGTGGCCGCACCCAGGGGAAGCCGCCTGGCAGCCGCGCCGAAGGCCCGGGGTTTGGCGATCGCCGGACCAACAGCGGCTACGGCATGGGTGGGGCGCCAGGCGGCGCCAAGCCGCGTGGCGCCAAGGGCCCGGGCAAGGGGCAGGGCGGCGCGGGCTCACAGCCGGATCCCATGAAAACCTCCTTTGGCTACATCGGCCAGGACGCCTTGCAGCGCCGGCGCGAGCAGGAGGCTGGACGGGGTGGTCCCGCAGGCGGCGGCCGGCGCCGAGGCGGGGGGCGTCCTGGCGGGCGATGAAGGAGCTTCCTGCACCCCTGTTCCAGGGGACGGATACCCGAGCAATGTAGAATCGTGGGCTTTGTAAGGCCCTGGTGGGCTTCGGCAAATTCAACCAAAAAACTTCAGGATTTCTATGGCCATCGAACGCACCCTCTCGATCATCAAGCCCGACGCCGTCGCCAAGAACGTCATCGGTCAGATTTACGCCCGCTTTGAAGCCGCTGGCCTGAAGGTCGTGGCCGCCCGCATGGCCCACCTCTCGCGTGGCGAAGCCGAAGCTTTCTACGCCGTGCACAAGGCGCGTCCCTTCTTCAAGGACCTCGTCGACTTCATGATCTCCGGCCCCGTGATGATCCAGGCGCTTGAAGGCGAAGGCGCCATCGCCAAGAACCGCGACCTGATGGGCGCTACTGATCCCAAGAAGGCCGCCGCTGGTACCATCCGCGCCGACTTCGCCGACAGCATCGATGCCAACGCCGTGCACGGCTCCGACGCGCCCGAGACGGCCGCTGCCGAAGTGGCTTTCTTCTTTGCCGGTCTCAACGTCTACTCGCGTTGATCATGGTATGACGGCCAATCTGCTCGACTTCGATCTCGAGGGTTTGGCCGCCTTTTGCGAGCAGCTGGGCGAGAAGCGCTTTCGCGCCGTCCAGCTGTTTCGCTGGATCCATCAAAAAGGGGCGTCGGACTTCGCCCAGATGACCGACCTGGCGCGCAGCCTGCGCGACAAGCTGCCTGGCGTCTGTACCATCACCGACCTGCCGGTGCTGTCTCGCCAGGATTCGGCCGACGGCACCATCAAGTGGCTCTTCGACGTGGGAGATGGCAACGCGGTGGAAACCGTGTTCATCCCCGAAGAAGACCGAGGCACCCTCTGCATCTCTTCCCAAGCCGGTTGCGCCGTGGGCTGCCGCTTCTGCTCCACGGGGCACCAGGGCTTTTCGCGCAACCTCACCACCGGTGAAATTCTGGCCCAGCTCTGGCATGCCGAGCATTTTTTGCGCCGCCACCTGAAACGCGGGGAACGCGTGATCACCAACGTGGTCATGATGGGCATGGGTGAGCCCTTGCAGAACTACCACGCGCTGGTGCCGGCGCTGCGCGCCATGCTCGATGACCACGGCTATGGCCTCTCGCGCCGCCGCGTGACAGTGTCCACATCCGGCGTGGTGCCGATGATCGATCGCCTCGCGCAGGATTGCCCGGTGGCGCTTGCGGTGTCGCTGCATGCACCCAACGATGCCTTGCGCGACGACCTCGTGCCCTTGAACCGCAAATACCCCATCGCCGAGCTACTGGATGCGTGCTTGCGCTACCTGCCGGCAGCACCGCGCGATTTCATCACCTTCGAGTACTGCATGCTCGACGGCGTAAATGACCAGCCCGAGCACGCTCGCGAGCTGCTGGCCTTGCTCAAGCAGCATGGCGAGCGGGGTGTGCCTTGCAAGATCAACCTGATTCCCTTCAATCCTTTTCCCGACTCCGGGTTGACCTGTTCGCCGCGCGCGGTGGTGCAGCGCTTTGGGCAAATGCTCAACGAAGGCGGTGTGGTGACCACGGTGCGCAAAACCCGTGGGGACGATATCGACGCCGCCTGCGGTCAGCTTGCGGGCGATGTGCTCGATCGCACCAATGCGGCCAAGCGCCTGGCGCAGCGTCGAAGCGCCAGCGAGCGCCCCATTCGTTTCGTTCAAAAGGAAAAGCAGGCATGACACACGCGATCCGCATCGGTTCTTTGGGGGCCAGCGCGAGCCATGCCTCGCGAGGCATGGCGACCAGTTTCTGGTTGGGCTTGCTGCTGCTCTTGTTGGCCGGCTGTGCGCAGACGCGCGGCCTGCCTGCCTCCACGGCAGCGGCGGTGGCAGCCGGCGCCGAGCCCGTCACCGAGTCGGACGAACCCGAGGCGCGCAAGCGCGCGCGCATCCGGGTGGAGTTGGCTTCGGGCTATTTCGAGCAGGGCCAGACCACCGTGGCGCTCGACGAGATCAAGCTGGCGCTGGGTGCCGATCCGAACTATGCGCCTGCGTACACGCTGCGCGGCTTGGTGTATGCCCGGCTGAACGAACTGCGGCTGGCGGAAGACAGCTTCAAGCGCGCGCAGTCGCTCAGCCCGCGCGATCCGGACGTGTTGCACCACTACGGCCTGTTTGCGTGTCAGCAAGGCCGTTACCCGCAGGCGATCGAGCTGTTTCAACAGGCGCTGGCCAGCCCCGTTTACGGTGGCCAGGCCAAAACCTTGATGGTCAAAGGCATCTGTCAGGTGCGAGCGGCACAGTTTGAAGAAGCCGAAGGCAGCCTGGCGCGCTCCTACGAGCTCGATCCCGGCAACCCCATCACGGCCTACAACCTGGCGGCGCTGCAGTTCCGCCGTGGTGAGAACGCCAAGGCGCAGTTCACCATCCGCCGGTTGAACAACACCGAACTGGCCAACGCCGAAACCCTGTGGCTGGGCATCAAGGTAGAGCATCGCATGGGCAACGCCGAGGCCATGGCGCAACTGGCTCAGCAACTGAGCCGGCGTTACCCGGACTCGCGCGAGTGGGCGTCGTATCAGCGGAGAGCATTTGATGAATGAGGTGTATGCCAACGAGGGCGCCCAGGCGGCCGGGGAGGGGGCTTCGCGCCCGGTGCTGCTGCGCGCGGCACGCGAGGCAGCGGGGTTGCACATTGCCGCACTCGCTGCGGCGCTCAAGGTGCCGGTGCGAAAACTCGAGGCCTTGGAGGCTGGGCGTTACAGCGAGTTGCCTGATCTGACGTTCGCGCGCGCGCTGGCTTCCAGCGCATGCCGCCACCTGAAGGTTGACCCCGCGCCCATCCTCCAGCAGATTCCGCAGGGTGTGATTCCAGAGTTGGGAGGCTCGCGCCATGCCATCAACGCGCCGTTTCAGCCAGCGCACGACCCGGCGCCGATCAATCCTCTGAGCTGGCTCTCGCGGCCCGCGATGCTCGCGGCCATCGTGCTGTTGTTGGGGGCCTTGGTGATCGTGTTCATGCCGCGCGTTGAGGAGCCTGTGCAGGTCGAAGCGGGCAACGTCGTCACGTCGCTCGAACCCGCAGAGCCTATGGCGGCTGCGGAGCCCGTGCCCGCTCAGGAGCCGGCCCCACCCGGCGTGCCGGCTCTGCCCGCGATCGAAGGAGCAACGCCTGTGGCTCCCGCCGCTTCGCCGGCTCAGTCGCCTGTGGCGCCTACGTCTTCAGCGGCCGCTCCGACGGTGGCCGCGATCCCGTCCGAAGCCTCGTCTGCCGTGGCGTCTGCCTCACCAACGGCCGGTAACCTGCTTACCATCGCCGCCACCGGCGAGTCCTGGGTGGAGGTGGTCAATGGCTCGGGCAGTGTGGTGATCCAGCGCGTGCTGCAGGCCGGAGAGGCCGTGGACTTTTCCAGCTCGCCGCCCTACACGGTGGTGCTTGGGCGTGCCGAGGCCGCGCAGGTCACGGTGCGTGGCAAGCCACTCGATGTGACGCGCCTTGCCCGCAACAACGTAGCCCGATTCGAGGTGAAATGAAGATGGACACCCTGGTGCGCTCCGCCGCTTCGTGTGAACCGATTCCCTTGTCGGCGGCGCGAATTCGCCGCACCCGGCAAGGTGTGGTGGCCTGGGGCGACCACCGAGTCACCGTGGGCGGCGATGCGCCGGTCCGTGTTCAGTCCATGACCAACACCGACACAGCGGATGCTGTGGGCACGGCGATCCAGGTCAAGGAGCTGGCGCTGGCTGGCTCGGAGCTGGTGCGCATCACGGTCAACAACGACGAGGCCGCCAAGGCCGTGCCCTACATCCGCGAGCAGCTCGACCGCATGGGCGTTAACGTGCCGCTGATCGGCGACTTCCATTACAACGGCCACCGTCTGCTGACCGATCATCCGGCGTGTGCCGAGGCACTGTCCAAGTACCGCATCAACCCGGGCAACGTGGGCCGTGGCGACAAGGGCGACCGCCAGTTCGCACAGATGGTGGAGATTGCTGCGCGCCACGACAAGGCCATTCGCATCGGCGTGAACTGGGGCAGCCTGGACCAGGACCTGCTGGCCCGCTTGATGGACGAAAACGCGAACCGCAGTGTTCCTTGGGAGGCTCGCCAGGTGATGTACGAGGCGCTGATCACCTCGGCGCTTGAGTCCGCCCGCAAGGCCGAAGAGATTGGCCTGAATGGCAACAATATCGTGCTGTCCTGCAAGGTCAGCGGTGTGCAGGACCTCATCGCCGTGTACCAGGCCCTGGCGCAGCGCTGCGACTACGCGCTGCACCTGGGCTTGACCGAGGCCGGCATGGGCACCAAGGGTGCGGTGGCCTCGGCCGCTGCGCTGTCGGTGCTGCTGCAACAGGGCATCGGCGATACCATCCGCGTCTCGCTCACGCCGCAGCCGGGCGAAGCGCGCACTCAAGAGGTGGTGATCGCCCTCGAGATCCTGCAGGCCCTGGGCATGCGCGCCTTCGTGCCGTCGGTCACCGCCTGCCCGGGCTGCGGCCGCACCACCAGCACCACCTTCCAGGAACTGGCCAAGCAGATTGACGACTACCTGCGCAGTTCCATGCCGGTCTGGCGCGAGCGCTATCCCGGCGTGGAGAACCTCAAGGTGGCTGTGATGGGATGTATCGTCAACGGCCCGGGTGAAAGCAAGCACGCCGACATCGGCATCAGCCTGCCTGGAACCGGCGAGGCGCCTGCAGCCCCGATCTTCATTGATGGGCAGAAGGCCATGACGCTGCGGGGCGAGGGCATCGCGCGCGAGTTCCAGCAGGTCGTTGAAAACTACATCGAGAAGAAATTCGGCGTTGCGCAGTGAGCGGCGGGACGACCCCCCGCCCCGGGCGCATGGCTGAAGGAAAGATTGCATGGCAGACAAACTGAGCGCCGTCAAAGGCATGAACGACATCGCCCCTCCAGCGTCCGCGCACTGGGAGTGGCTTGAGGACGTCCTGCGCACGCTGATGCGCCGCTATGGCTACCGCAACCTGCGCACGCCTATCGTCGAACCCACGGCGCTGTTCGTGCGGGGTCTGGGCGAAGTGACCGACATCGTCGAGAAGGAGATGTATTCCTTCGAGGACCGGCTTAACGGCGAGCAGCTCACACTTCGACCTGAGAACACAGCCGGTGTGGTGCGCGCTGCGTTGGAGCATTCGCTGCTGTACGACGGTGGCAAGCGCCTGTACTACATGGGGCCGATGTTCCGGCACGAGCGGCCGCAACGAGGCCGCTACCGGCAGTTTCACCAGTTCGGCGCCGAGGCCCTCGGCTTCGCGGGGCCGGACGTTGATGCCGAGCTCATCGTGCTGGCCTGCGACCTCTGGGCCGAGTTGGGTCTGACCGGCATCGAACTCGAGATCAACAGCCTCGGCCAGCCTCCCGAGCGCCTGGCCCATCGCCAGGCCCTGATCGCCTACCTTGAGGCGCATGCCGACCAGCTTGACGAAGAAGCGAAGCGCCGCCTCCACAGCAACCCCTTGCGCATCCTGGACACCAAGAACCCGGCGATGCAGGATTTGGTCAATGCCGCGCCACGGCTCATGGACCACCTGGGCGCCGAGTCGCTGGACCACTTCAACCGCCTGCGCGGCCTGCTCGATGCGCACGGCATTGCCTACCGCATCAACCCGCGCCTGGTGCGGGGCATGGACTACTACAACCTCTCGGTGTTCGAGTTCGTCACCACGCAGTTGGGCTCGCAGGGCACTGTCTGCGCAGGCGGTCGATACGACGGCCTGTTTGAGCAGATTGGTGGCAAGGCCGCTCCAGCGGTCGGTTGGGCGATGGGCATGGAGCGCATCCTGGAGCTGCTGAAAGAACAGGGCCGGCTGCCGGAGCAACCCGCACCTGCTGCCTACGCGGTGGTGCCTGATGCGGCCCGTGTGCCCCAGGTGATGCCTGTGCTGCGGGCCTTGCGAAAGCAGGGGGTGAATGTGCAGATGCATGCTGGCGGTGCCGATGGCATGGGCAGCATGAAATCGCAATTCAAGAAGGCCGATGCCAGTGGCGCACGCTTTGCACTCATTTTTGGCGAACAGGAAATGCAGCAGGGAGCGGTCGCGCTCAAGTCTTTGCGCGGCCCCCGCACCGACGCTCCCGCAGACGCTTCGCAGAGCCTGTTGCCCCTCGACGCCATCGCCGATTGGGCAGGCCGTCTGCGCGGCGCCTGAGGCCCGCGCATCTGAAAGGGTGGCCTGAGGCCACCCGCCTACAATCCCCCGTTGCGCAAACAGCGCACGAATTCCAGACAAGCATCCACCATGGCCAAACACCTCGACCTCGAAGAACAGGAACAGATCGATCAGATCAAGCACTTCTGGGCACAGTACGGCAACCTCATCAGCTGGGTGCTGATCGTCGTCTTCGGGTCGTTCGCGGCCTGGAACGGTTGGAATTACTGGCAGCGCACGCAAGGCGTGAAGGCTGCCGCGCTGTACGACGAGGTGGATCGTGCGGTGCTGGCGCGTGATACCGAGCGCGTCGAGCGTGCTCTGGCCGACATGCAGGCCCAGTTCGGTGGCACCACCTTCGCGAGCCAGGCAGCGTTGCTTGCCGGCAAGACCCTGTTTGAAGCCGGCCAGGTCGACAAGGCCCGCGCTGCGCTGGGCTGGGTGGTCGAGAAATCCGGCGACGCGTCCTACCAAGCCGTGGCGCGCTTGCGCCTGGCCGCACTGGACGTGGAGGCCAAAGCTTTCGACCAGGCCCTCAAGACGCTGGAGGCCTCGGTGCCCAAGTCGTTCGAACCCCTGGTGGCCGACCGGCGTGGTGATGTCTTCATGGCCCAGGGCAAGACCGATGAAGCCAAGGCGCAGTACCAGAGCGCGTGGCAGGCCCTTGGCGCACGCACCGAGTACCGCCGTTTGGTTGAGGTGAAGCTCGCCGCACTGGGCGTTGACGCCGCCAGCCTGTCTTCCACCGCACGTTGAAATCCATGGTCACTTGCACACCACGTTCATCCACGGCCTCCTGGCGCCGGGCCCTGCCAGTCATCGGGCTGGTTGCCGTTGCCTTGTTGTCGGCTTGCGGTTCAAGCGCTAAGAAGCCACAGCCTGCGGAGCTGCCAGCCGTAGCTGCCCTCATGGGAACGCAGCTCGTGTGGTCGGCTCAAGTCGGTGAGGGCCACGCCTCGCTGGCGCCACTCGTGGCCGGCGGACGCGTTTTCGTGGCCGGGGGTGCAGGCAACGTGGCCGCTCTGGACGCCCTGACGGGCAAGGACGTTTGGCGCCTGAATCTGGGCACGCCGATCGCCGCAGGTGTTGGCTCCGACGGACAGACTGCCGCTGTGGTGACCCGCAACAACCAGTTGGTGGCGATCGCCGACGGTAGCGAGCGCTGGCGCGTGCGCCTGCCCGCGCGCTCCTTCACAGCTCCCCTCGTGGCAGGGGAACGGGTGTTCGTGCTTACGGCGGATCGTGTGGTCACGGCCTTTGATGGCAAGACCGGCGCCAGGCTGTGGAGCCAGAGCCGCCCGGCGGAGCCGCTGGTATTGAGCCAGACCGGTGCGCTGCTGGCGGTGGGCGACACGCTGGTGGTTGGCTTGGCGGGGCGCCTCACGGGCCTGAACCCTGACAACGGATCCGTTCGCTGGGAAGCCCCTGTGGCCACGTCTCGGGGCACCAACGAAGTCGAGCGCCTGGTGGACATCGTCGGACCGGTGAGCCGCATTCGCAACAGTGTTTGCGCGCGTGCCTACTCGGCCGCCGTGGGTTGTATTGATGCGAGTCGCGGCACCGTGATCTGGACCCGTGCGGCCCAAGGCACCACAGGTGTACACGGCGATGACCGCCTGGTCTTTGGCAGCGAAACCAACGGCCGCTTCCAGGCTTGGCAGCGCACCACCGGTGAGCCGGCCTGGAGCATCGATCGCCTGAAGTACCGTGGCCTGACCGCGCCGCTGGCCTTGGGCCGCGTCGTGGCGGTGGCCGACAGCCGTGGTCTGGTTCACCTGATCTCGCGCGAGGACGGCAGTGAAATGACCCGCCTGACCACCGACGGCTCGCCCATCGAGGCCGCACCGGTGCTCGCGGGCGACTCGCTGGTGGTGCAGACACGCAACGGCGGCGTGTTCGCCTGGCGTCCCCAGTAATGCTCGCCGCGAACCCCGTGTTCGTGATCGCCTGAACGAAAGCCTCTTCCGTGAAACCCGTCATCGCCCTGGTGGGCCGGCCCAATGTGGGCAAGTCCACCCTGTTCAACCGCCTGACGAGTTCACGCGACGCCATCGTGGCCGATTTTGCCGGCCTCACCCGTGACCGCCACTACGGCAATGGCCGCCAGGGCCGGCGCGAGTACATCGTCATTGACACCGGAGGCTTCGAGCCCGAGGCCAGCGACGGCATCTACAAGGAGATGGCCAAGCAGACGCGGCAGGCCGTGGCCGAGTCCGATGTGGTGATCTTCGTGGTTGATGCCCGTGCCGGCATCAGCGCTCAAGACCATGAGATTGCGGGCTACCTGCGCCGTTTGGGCAAGCCCACGCTGCTGGTGGCCAACAAGGCCGAAGGCATGACGCAGGGCCTCCAGCTGGTGGAGTTCTACGAGCTGGGGTTGGGCGAGGTGATGGCCGTCTCCGGTGCCCACGGGCAGGGCGTGCGCTCCATGCTTGACAGCGCTCTGGAGCTCATCCCCGGCCTTCCTCCGGAAGACGAGGAGGAGCCTGAGGTCGAGACCGGCGTGATCAGGCTCGCGGTAGCCGGCCGGCCCAACGTGGGCAAATCCACTCTCATCAACGCCTGGTTGGGTGAGGAGCGCCTGGTGGCTTTTGACCTGCCAGGCACCACGCGCGACGCCATTTCTGTGCCGTTCGAGCGTTCGGGCCAGAAGTTCGAGCTGATCGACACGGCTGGCATTCGCCGCAAGGGCAGGGTGTTCGAGGCGATCGAGAAATTCTCGGTGGTCAAAACCTTGCAGGCGATCGAGAACGCCCATGTGGTTCTGCTGTTGCTGGACGCCACGCAGGGCGTGACTGACCAGGACGCACACATCGCGGGTTACATCCTGGAGAGTGGTCGCGCCGTGGTGCTTGCCATCAACAAATGGGACGCGGTCGACGCCTACCAGCGCGAGCAGATCGAGCGCCAGATCGAAACCCGGCTCGCTTTCCTGAAGTTCGCATCGCTGCACCTGATTTCCGCCCAGAAGCGCCAGGGTCTGGGTCCGGTCTGGAAGTCGATCACCCAGGCACATGCTTCCGCCATGCGAAAAATGTCCACCCCGGTGCTCACCCGTTTGCTGATGGAGGCCGTCGCCTTCCAGGCGCCCACCCGCAGCGGCATGTTCCGGCCAAAAATGCGTTACGCCCACCAGGGTGGCATGAATCCCCCGGTGATCGTTATCCATGGCAATTCCCTGGAAAATGTGCCGGATGCCTACAAGCGCTTCCTCGAGGGGCGCTTCCGAAAGGCCTTCGATCTGGTCGGAACCCCTTTGCGAATCGAGTTCAAGACCTCGGCCAATCCCTTCAAGGAGTAGGAATTTCGACTCAACCGGAGCCCCGGTGCATGGCTGTGGTATGGTCCATTCCTCATTAACTTTCATTGAACACGGAGCATATCGTGAGCAATAACAAAGGCCAGCTCTTGCAAGACCCTTTCCTGAACCAGCTTCGCCGGGAGCATGTGCCCGTGTCGATCTATCTGGTCAACGGCATCAAGTTGCAGGGTCAGATCGAGTCGTTCGACCAATACGTCGTGTTGCTGCGCAATACGGTCACGCAGATGGTCTACAAGCACGCGATTTCCACCATCGTGCCGGGTCGCCCGGTGCAGTTCTCGGCCGTCGGCACGGACGAGCCGGCAGCGTCCTGATTCAGCGCCTGAATCGCATCCGGCCCGTGCAGCCGACCTGCCGGGCCCGCAACGCCGTGTGCGTTGTTGCTCTACCGATTTGAATTCACCCGCTTCCGCCCCGTCCTCCACGCCCTCCGTCATTCTGGTTGGCGTGGATTTTGGTGCGCCTCATTTTGACGCCGGCCTCGAGGAGCTGGGCCTGCTGGCCCAGACCGCGGGGTACACGGTGGCTGAGCGCGTCAGTTGCAAACGCCGCGCACCCGATCCCGCCTTGTTTGTGGGTTCTGGCAAGGCCGATGAGATCAAGATGCTGGCGCAATCCACAGGCGCCTCCGAGGTGCTGTTTGATCAGTCGCTCAGCCCGGCGCAGCAGCGCAATTTGGAGCGCCACCTGGGTCTGCCGGTCAATGACCGCACCCTGTTGATTCTGGAAATCTTCGCCCAGCGCGCGCGCAGCCATGAAGGCAAGTTGCAGGTCGAACTGGCTCGCCTGCAGTACCTGTCGACGCGCCTGGTGCGGCGCTGGTCGCACCTGGAGCGTCAAAGTGGGGGCATCGGCATGCGCGGTGGTCCGGGCGAAACCCAGATCGAGCTGGATCGGCGCATGATCGGCGAGGCCATCAAGCGCACCAAGGAGCGACTTGAGAAAGTGAAGAAGCAGCGCTCCACCCAGCGCCGCCAGCGCGAGCGCCGCGACACCTTCTCCATCTCACTCGTGGGCTACACCAACGCCGGCAAATCCTCCCTGTTCAACGGTCTCGTGAAGGCACGTGCCTACGCGGCCGATCAGCTCTTCGCCACGCTGGACACGACCACCCGCCAGCTTTACCTCGGTGAAGCAGGGCGCTCGGTCTCGCTCTCGGACACCGTGGGATTCATTCGCGACCTGCCGCACGGGCTGGTGGATGCCTTCGCCGCCACGTTGCAGGAGGCGGCCGATGCCGATTTGCTGCTGCATGTCGTCGACGCTTCCAACCCGTCTCACCCAGAGCAGATTGCCTCGGTGCTCGATGTGCTCAAGGACATCGGTGCCGACCAGGTGCCTCAAATCCTGCTGTTCAACAAGCTCGATGCCATGGACCCCGCGACTGTGCCGCATGTTCTGAGCGATGCGATGGAACTGGAAGGCCAGTCGGTCCCTCGAATCTTCGTCAGTGCACGAACGGGTGTGGGCCTGCCCGAGTTGCGGGCCCTCCTGGCCGCGCACGTGATCGCGCAAAAGCCGGGCTCGGACCCCTT
>Ga0247738_10000751_pt1 | contig 11834 bp, 11 predicted proteins | sample UWRJL013104B2_FD_180936 | JGI IMG/M metagenome (GOLD analysis project Ga0247738, IMG submission 180936) | Plant litter microbial communities from Arlington Agricultural Research Station in Wisconsin, United States - UWRJ-L013-104B-2 | ecosystem: Environmental > Terrestrial > Plant litter >...
GATCCGCTCACCGCTGGGTGCGACGTTCGCGTAGTCGCCGAACGCGAGGCCGTCGAATGTCTGGCCCGACGGCAGGTTCTCTGGTGTGTAGAGCCACCCGAGCAGGTTGTCGAACGACCGGTTCTCGCCCATCAGGACGACGACGTGGTCGAAACCCGGCACCGAGCGGGCGCTCAAAGCGCCGTAGTCCTGCGCGCCTTCTCGGTAGCCCATCGCATGGCCGACGCTCGCACCGGCCGCAGCGCCGACTGCGCCGCCGACGACCAGACCGGCCGCGGCGATGCCGCCGACCTTCAGGAAGTCGCGCCGTGAGCTGACCGACTCGTCGTCGCGCACGGCGTCATCGGGAGTGCGTGCAGGGTCGTCGCGCTCCGCCTTGTGAGCGCCGCCCCCCGGGGCATCCTTCGGCATGGTGCGACCAGCATAGGGGACCGCGAAGGGGGTCAGGCGGTGAGGGCGGAGGAAGCCATCGACTCCAGGATGCCGCGCACGGTGCTGTCGGAGGGCGACGCACGCGCTCGCCTGACGCTGTGCGGCGTCGAGTTGATGAGACCGAAGCACGCGTGCGCTCGCACCCGGAGTTCCGCCTCCGCGCGCGTCGGGTGGATCTCGGCGAGAACCGCCATCCACAGCTCGACGTACTCGCGCTGGAGCCGCCGCACCCGGTGGCGGTCCTCCTCGCTCAGGCTCGCCAGGTCGCGGTCCTGCACCCGGATGACGTCTGCATCGGTCAGGGCGAAGTCGACGTGGAACCGGATGAGACCTTCGAGCCGATCGGAGGGGGAGTGGTTCTCGGCGATCACCTGCTGGCCCCCGTTCAGGAGCCGTTCGCTGACGCGCACGAGGATCGCGCCGAGCAGGGCCTGCTTGTTGGCGAAATGGCGGTACACCGCGGGGCCGCTGACTCCCACGGCGGCGCCGAGCTCTTCCAGGCTCACGCCGCTGAAGCCGCGCTCGGCGAACAGGCGCGCCGCCTCGTGGAGAATCGCGGCCTGGCGATCCGCTTTGGCGCGATCCCGCTCGGTGACACCGCTTGTCATTTCAGTTAATCCTCGCTAACCTAGACATTCAGTTAGTGAACCCTAACCACATGGATCGCGGCCGAACAACAGACGTGATCCGATCGTGACGTCGACGGAGATGACATGACCGCATCCGGCCCCGCGCTGCACAGCGCGGTGGTGCACGACGACTCGTTCACGCGCACGCGCGATGCGCAGTCGGCACTCGCCGAACGCCTGCGCGAGCGCCTTGCCGAGGCATCCGTCGGAGGCCCCGCCGCCTCGCGGGAGCGCCACGTCTCGCGGGGCAAGCTCCTGCCGCGCGACCGCATCGCCCGGCTGCTCGACGAAGGCAGCCCGTTCCTCGAGATCGCACCGCTGGCCGCCGAGGGCATGTACGGCGGGGAGGCGCCCGGCGCGGGCGTCATCGCGGGCATCGGCCTCGTCCACGGGCGTCAGGTCATGGTCGTGTGCAACGACGCGACGGTCAAGGGCGGCACGTATTACCCGCTGACGGTCAAGAAGCATCTGCGCGCGCAGGAGGTCGCCCTCGAGAACAGACTGCCGTGCATCTACCTCGTCGATTCGGGCGGAGCCTTCCTGCCTCTGCAGGACGAGGTCTTCCCTGATCGCGACCACTTCGGGCGCATCTTCTTCAATCAGGCGCGGATGTCGGCCGAGGGCATCCCTCAGATCGCGGCGGTGCTGGGCTCGTGCACGGCCGGTGGCGCGTATGTCCCCGCGATGAGCGATGAGACCGTGATCGTGCGCAACCAGGGCACGATCTTCCTCGGCGGACCGCCACTGGTGAAAGCCGCGATCGGAGAGATCGTCACTGCGGAGGAACTCGGCGGGGGAGAGCTGCACGCGACCCGCTCGGGCGTCGTCGACCACCTGGCGGAGAACGACGAGCACGCACTCGAGATCGTCCGCGACATCGTCGCAACGCTTCCGGCTCCGCTCGCACCGGCATGGGAAGTCGTCGAGACGGTGGCGCCGGCCGTCGACCCAGGGGATCTGTACGGGGTCGTGCCGGTCGACGTCAACCAGCCGTACGACGTGCGCGAGGTCATCGCCCGCCTCGTCGACGGCAGCACGTTCCACGAGTTCAAGCGCGCCTATGGTGAGACGCTCGTCACGGGCTTCGCGAGGGTCCACGGGCATCCGGTCGGCATCGTCGCGAACAACGGTGTGCTCTTCTCGGAGTCGGCTCAGAAGGGCGCCCACTTCATCGAGCTGTGCGACCAGCGCGGCATCCCGCTGCTGTTCCTGCAGAACATCTCCGGCTTCATGGTCGGGCGGGATGCCGAGGCCGGCGGCATCGCGAAGGACGGCGCCAAGATGGTCACCGCGGTCGCGACGACCCGCGTGCCGAAGCTGACCGTGGTGATCGGCGGATCGTTCGGCGCCGGCAACTATTCGATGTGCGGGCGCGCCTACTCGCCCCGGTTCCTGTGGACGTGGCCGGCGAGCCGCATCTCGGTCATGGGCGGCCCGCAGGCGGCGTCGGTGCTCTCCACGGTCAAGCGCGACCAGATCGAGGGCCGCGGCGAGGAGTGGTCGGCCGCGGAGCAGTCGGATTTCGAGGCTCCCATCCGCACCCGCTACGAAGAGCAGGGCAACCCGTACTACGCCACCGCGCGCCTGTGGGACGACGGGATCGTCGACCCGGCCGACACGCGCGACCTGCTCGGCCTCGCGCTGGACGTCGTCTCGCGCGCTCCGCTGCCCGAGCCGCGCTTCGGCGTCTTCCGGATGTGATGGCGATGGAACCGGTCATCGGGCGAGCGAAGCGAGACGAGATGTTCGCAACCGTGCTCGTCGCCAACCGCGGCGAGATCGCACGACGCGTGATCCGCACGCTGCATGCTCTCGGCATCCGTGCGATCGCCGTCTACAGCGACGCGGATGTCGACGCTCCGCACGTGCGGGAGGCCGATGCGGCCTACCGCATCGGCCCCGCCGCGGCCGCGCAGTCCTACCTCGACGGGACGGCGATCCTCGCCGCGGCGAAGGATGCCGGCGCCCAGGCGATCCACCCGGGATACGGGTTCCTCTCCGAGAACGCGGAGTTCGCCGCCGCTTGCGCCGACGCCGGGGTCGTGTTCATCGGCCCCGGTCGGCGCGCCCTCGAGGTGATGGGCGACAAGATCCGATCGAAGGAGCACGTCGCCGCCCACGGGGTGCCGGTCGTTCCGGGGTTCAGCGCGGCGGGCCTCTCCGACACGCAGATCGCCGCGGCGGCCGCTGAGGCGGGCTACCCGCTGCTGGTCAAGCCGTCTGCGGGCGGCGGCGGAAAGGGAATGCAGATCGTGCGCGCCGCGGGCGAACTGCCCGAGGCGCTCGCCGCTGCGCGTCGCGTCGCGGCGTCGGCCTTCGGCGACGACACTCTTCTCCTCGAGCGGCTCATCGAGCGACCGCGGCACATCGAGGTGCAGGTGATGGCGGACGCTCACGGCGCCGTCATCCATCTCGGCGAGCGCGAATGCACGCTCCAGCGCCGGCACCAGAAGGTCATCGAAGAAGCGCCGTCACCGGTGGTCGACGACACGACGCGCGCTCGGCTGGGTGCCGCGGCCTGCGCGGCAGCTGCCAGCGTGGACTACCGCGGTGCGGGAACCGTCGAGTTCCTCGTCGCGAACGACCGCCCGGACGAGTTCTTCTTCATCGAGATGAACACGCGCCTCCAGGTCGAGCATCCGGTCACCGAGCTGGTCACCGGACTCGACCTGGTCGAGCTTCAGCTCCGCGTCGCGGCCGGCGGATCGCTCGGCCTCTCTCAGGATGACGTTCACCTGACCGGTCACGCGATCGAGGCCCGTGTGTACGCCGAGACGCCGTCGCGTGGTTTCCTCCCGGCCATCGGCTCCGTGCTGTCGTGGGCGCCGGCGCCCGGGGTGCGTACGGACTCCGCCGTGGAGACCGGCAGCCGGGTGGGCTCGGACTACGACCCCATGATCGCCAAGGTCATCGCGTGCGGCGCCGACCGAACGGCGGCGCTCGCGGCTCTGGACGACGCCCTCGCAGGTACGGTGCTGCTCGGAGTCGACACGAACATCGCCTTCCTGCGTGCACTGCTCGCCGACGATGCGGTGCGCGCGGGAGACCTCGACACCGGGTTGATCGATCGCATGCCGCCCTTCGTCGATCCCGCCCCGACGACCCGCGTGCTGGAGACGGCGGCATCCGCGATGGGTCCAGAGCGATCCCCGTCGGCCTACTCGTCGTCCCTGTGGCAGGCGCGCTCGGGCTGGCGCGTCGGGGGAGCGCCGCTGCCGGCGACCGTTCTGCTGCAGGACGACGCGGGCGGCATCCACTCCACGACGATTCCCGGTGACGATGCCGGCCGTTCCACCGGCGCCGAAGCGACGGATACTGCCACCCCCACAGTTCGCATCGACGGGGACGCCGCGATCTGGGTGCACGGCGACGGCGCGACCCTTCGCCTGCGGCCGCTCACTCGTCGGGCGGCCCTCGAGCTCGCGCTCGAAGACGCCGCCGGCCCGGCCGCGGCCGCGCACCCCGAGCTGCGCGCTCCGATGCCGGGCGCGGTCGTCGCGGTGCACGTCGCCGACGGTGCACGCGTGCGGGCCGGAGAGCGAATCGTGACGATCGAGGCCATGAAGATGGAGCACCCCGTCATCGCCCCGCACGACGGCCTCGCCACGATCGGCGTCGCGATCGGCGACCAGGTTCGCCGCGACCAGATTCTCGCTCGAGTCACCTCGGACGCAGACCCCCAGTGAAGGAACCACGATGAACTACGACCTCTCCGACGACGAGCAGCAGCTCGCCGACCTCGTCCGCGAATTCGCCGACGAAGTCGTCGCGCCGCGTTCCTACGAAGCCGACCGCACCAAGACCCTTCCGCTCGATGTCGTCGCGCAGATGGGGGAGCTCGGTCTGTTCGGTCTGCCGTTCCCCGAGGAATTCGGCGGCCAGGGCGGCGACTATTTCGCGCTGTGCCTCGCGATCGAGGCGCTCGGCAGGGTCGACCAGTCGCTCGCGATCACCCTCGAGGCGGGCGTGAGCCTCGGCGCGATGCCGGTCTTCCGCTTCGGCACCGACGCGCAGAAGAACGCGCTGCTGCCGGACCTGCTCGCCGGCACGGCCCTCGCGGGCTTCGGGCTGACCGAACCGGAGGCGGGATCGGATGCCGGTGCGAGCCGGACCACCGCGCGCCTGGACGGCGGCGAGTGGGTCATCAACGGCTCGAAGCAGTTCATCACCAACTCCGGCACCGACATCACGCGGTTCGTCACGGTGACCGCGGTCACCGGCGAGCGCGACGGTCGCAAGGAGATCTCGACGATCATCGTTCCGAGCGGCACGCCGGGCTTCACCGTCGAGCCCGCCTACGACAAGGTCGGCTGGCACGCATCCGACACGCATCCGCTCACGTTCCAGGACGCGCGGGTCCCCGAGGCCAACCTCCTCGGGGAGCGGGGGCGCGGCTTCGCCAACTTCCTGCACATCCTCGACGAGGGCCGCATCGCGATCGCCGCGCTCTCGACCGGCGCGGCGGAGGGCTGCCTCGAGGCGGCGGTGGACTACGCGAAGAAGCGCACGGTGTTCGGCGAGCAGCTCTCCACCCGCCAGAGCATCCAGTTCATGCTCGCTCGGATGCAGCTGCGCGTGCACAACGCGCGTCTTGCGTGGCACCACGCCGCGCGCCTGCGCGACGCAGGCAAGCCTTTCAAGGTCGAGGCCGCCATCGCCAAGCTGACGGCGAGCGACGCGGCGATGGACAACGCCCGAGACGCGACGCAGATCTTCGGCGGCAACGGATTCATGAACGAATACCCGGTCGCCCGCCACTACCGCGACTCGAAGATCCTCGAGATCGGCGAGGGCACCAGCGAAGTGCAGTTGCTCGTCATCTCACGGGCACTGGGACTGTCATGACCGGCTCGGGTAGCGTGAGCGCGTGACCGACCCCCGCCAGATCGTGCAGCGCGGCCTGTTCTTCGAGGAGTTCGAGGTCGGCGCGCGCTACCTGCACCGGCCGGGGCGCACGGCGACAGAGGCCGACAACGTGCTGTTCTCGTCGCTGACCATGAACACGCAGGCCCTGCACCTCGATGCCGCCTACTCGGCGACCCAGCCTTTCGGGCAGCGCCTGATGAATTCGATGTGGACGCTCGCGACGATGGTCGGCGCTTCGGTCACCCAACTCACACAGGGAACGCTCGTCGCCCAGCTGGGCCTGTCCGACATCGCGTTCCCCGCGCCGCTGTTCCACGGCGACACGCTCTATACCGAGACCGAGATCCTCGACGCACGCCCATCGGGCTCCCGCCCCGGTCAGGGTATCGTCACCATGCGCCACACGGGCCGCAATCAGGACGGCGCGGTGGTCGCGACAGCGACGCGCGTGGCCCTCATGTGGCGCCGGGATGCCGCACCAACCGCGTCCGCCGCCACCTCGGAAGAGGAGTCCTCGTGAGCGCTCTGGACCACGGTCCGGCGATCCTGTTCTGCCCTGCCGACCGCCCCGAGCGCTTCGACAAGGCGCTGGAGCGAGCGGATGCCGTCATCCTCGATCTCGAGGACGCCGTCGCGCCATCGGCGAAGGTGACCGCGCGCGGTGCGCTCATCGAATCCGAGCTCGACCCCGACCGAGTGATCGTCCGCGTCAACGCGCCCGGAACCGACGGCTTCATCGCCGACCTCGCGACGCTGTCGCAGACCGATTACCGCACCATCATGGTCGCCAAGGCCGAGAGTGTGAAGCAGTTCAAGAAAATCGACCGGCGGTTCTCGATCATCGCGCTGTGCGAGACGGCCCGGGGGGTGGCGCACGCGGAGAAGTTCGCCGCCCACGATCAGGTGATGGGGCTGATGTGGGGCGCGGAGGACCTCGTCGCGAGCATCGGCGGCACCGGAAGCCGCAAGCCCAACGGACGCTACCGCGACGTCGCGCGCTACGCCCGCGCGCGCGTCCTCCTCGCCGCAGGCGCCCGGCGCAAGGCGGCGATCGACGCGGTGCACCTGGACATCGCCGAGACCAAGCGCCTCGCGATCGAAGCCGCCGATGCGGCGGCATCCGGTTTCACCGCGACGGCGTGCATCCACCCGAGTCAGGTCGAGATCATCCGGCGCGCGTACCGCCCGGACGAGTCCACGCTGGACTGGGCGCACGGCGTGCTGGATGCCGCGCGGTCGCAGGGCGGCGTGTTCACCTATGAGGGGCGCATGGTCGACGAGCCCGTGCTGCGTCACGCGCGGGCGGTGCTGGTGCGCGCTCAGTCGCCTTCGGACTGAGCGGCGGCCCGCCGGGCCACGATCGCACGGGTGACCTCGCCGATGAGCTCGTACGGGATGGGCTGGGCGTGCGGGAAGACGACCGAGTCCTTCTCGGCGCGGAACGGAGCGATCCGGCTCTCGAGCGGCTCGTCGAGGGTCGGCACCGGGTACAGGCCGATGTGCCTCTTCCAGCCGGCGTAGTGCAGTGCATAGCGACCGCCGAGCATGACCGCGGCGATGCCGTAGCGGACCTTCTCCTCCGCCTCGGGGACTTCCGCCACGATGATCTCGCGGATCCGCTGAAGCCGCTCGGCGACCTCGGGCGGGAAGCCCGCGATGTACTCGTCGACGGTTGCGGGGGCTGCCATGCGGCCGAGTTTAGGGGGTCGCTTGCGCGTACGACAGAAGCTGAAGTCGCTCACGCTCGTACAGCACGGTGTACGCGGAGCCGTTCGCGAGCCTCTGACCCGTCGGCGGCAGCTCGCCGCCGGTGGCATGGCGCAGCAGTTCGCGGATGAGCGCGCCGTGGGTGACGACGATGACGGATGCCGCTGCCGGCGCTGTCGTGCGGCGTGCGTCGCGCACCACCTGGGCCAGAGCGCGCAGGGCGCGCGCGCGCAGGTGCGGCCATGGCTCGGCCCCGGGGATCTCGGCACTGTGCCAGTCACCCCAACGACGGATGAACTCGGACGCCTCGACGCCCTCGGCATCCCCATAGGAGCGTTCGCGCAGCGCGGGGTAGGTGCGCGGCGCGGGGAGGTCGAGTTCGGCGGCGATGATCTCGGCCGTCTCCCGTGCGCGCGACAGGTCGCTCGAGACGACGATCGGGGCGACCGAGGACGGATCCCATCCGTCGCGGAGAAGAGCCGCAGCATCCCGGGCTTGGGCGCGGCCGGTGTCGTTCAGGGGGATGTCGGTCGAGCCCTGGATGCGCCGATCGCGGTTCCAGTCGGTCTCGCCGTGCCGGACGAGGGTCAGCAGAGTCACTCGACGAGCCTAAGCGCGTAGCGCGACCGCGGGGTCACAGGGTCCGTGGTGCGATGCTCACGCGGTCGCGGGAAGCGTATCGGCAAGCACTCGCAGCACGTCGCTCGTGCCCGCATCGACCTTGACGGTCGCGCGATGGTCCGCGCGCGTCGCGCCGCGGTTGATGATCACGATCGGAAGCCGCCGGCGTCGGGCACGCTCGAGGAGGCGGATGCCGGAGTTCACGACGAGAGACGACCCCGCGATCACGAGTGCATCGCTGCCGCGGACCAATTGCTCCGCCTCGCGGAACTTCTCGGCGGGGATGAACTCACCGAAGAACACGACGTCGGGCTTCAGCATCCCGTCGCACACCGTGCACGACGGAATCCGGAAGCCGGTCGTGCTCTCGGGGAGGACGTCGCCGTCAGGCCCGAGTGGGACGTTCTCGGGCACGCGGATCCAGGGGTTGTCGACCTCCACCCGCTGGGCGAGGTCGCGCCGGTCGAAGACCTGCCCGCAGTGGGTGCAGAAGACGCGGCGCATGGTCCCGTGCAGTTCGACGACACGCCGGCTGCCTGCCCGCACGTGAAGCCCGTCGACGTTCTGCGTGATGACACCGGATGCGATGCCTCGCGACTCGAGCGTCGCCAGAGCCAGGTGGCCGGGGTTGGGCGCGGCGGCCGCGAACGCCTGCCAGCCCAGGTGGCTGCCGACCCAGTATCGCCGTCGCGCGTCTTCGCTGCCGAGGAACTGCTCGACGGTCATCGGCGTCCGCACCGGAGCACCCTTGCCGCGGTAGTCCGGGATGCCTGAGTCCGTGGATACTCCCGCCCCCGTGAGGATCGCGAGTCTGCGCCCCGCGAGCGCATCGAGGGCTCCGGCGATCGCGTCGGCCGTGCGGGCGTCCTGCTCGGCGACCGTGAGCGTGTCATCACCCACCATGCGATCACCCCTCGAGCTCAGCCTGTGGTCAGAGTGTAGGCGGCGCGGTTTACCGGGATGTTACGGGAGCCTCCGGACCTGGGAGAGTGGAGCCCAGCGGGAAGCACCGCGTGAGGCGAGCGGGACGAGGAATGCCCATGCGGGTTGTCGAGATCACCGACCCGACGGATCCGCGGCTGGCCGACTACCGGGATCTGACGGATGTCGCTCTTCGTCGGGTGCTCGAACCCGATGGCGGCCTGTACATCGCGGAGTCGGCGAAGGTGATCGGACGGGCCCTGGCCGCCGGTCACAGACCCCGGTCGATCTTGGTCCAGCAGAAATGGGCGGCCGATGTCGCGGGGCTGCTCGCCGACGACACCGAAACGCCCGTGTACGTCGTGCCTGCCGACGTGGCGGAGTCGCTCACCGGCTACGCCGTGCATCGGGGTGCGCTCGCCGCGATGCACCGACCGCAGCTGGCTTCGGTCTCAGCAACCGTGGCGAGCGCACGAACCGTCCTGATCCTCGAGGACATCGTCGATCACACGAACGTGGGTGCCGCCTTCCGCAGTGCTGCTGCCCTGGGGGCGGATGCCGTGCTCATCTCGCCGCGCTGCGCGGACCCGCTGTATCGGCGCAGCGTGCGGGTGAGCATGGGGACGGTGTTCCAGGTTCCCTGGACCCGCCTGCCGGAGTGGCCGCAGGCGCGGGTCGCGCTCAGCGACCTCGGCTTCCACGTCGCCGCGCTCGCGCTCTCCGACGGCGCCGTCGGGCTCGAGGAGTTCGCCGCTGAGCGTCCCGATCGCGTGGCACTCCTGCTCGGAGCCGAGGGGGACGGGCTGAGTCGGCGTGCCATGCAGGTCGCGGACACGGTCGTGACGATTCCGATGGCGGGCGGCGTCGACTCGCTCAATGTCGCCGCGGCCGCCGCCGTCGCGCTCTGGGCGCTGCGAGAGCAGCACCCGTAGTGTCTGGGCGCTGCGAGAGCAGCACCCGTAGTGTCTGGGCGCTGCGAGAGCAGCACCGGTCGCGCTGGGCAATGAAGCGCCCGGGCTAGACCTGTTCGCCCGGCGAGGCCGCCGTGTCTCGTGCGGGCGCGAGCGTGGTGACCGGCATCGCGGCGGGTCGCTTCGCGGTGATGTCGTCGCCCGATGATTCGTGGCGCACTCGCCGCAGCACCCAGGGGACGAAGTGCGTCCGCGCCCACACGAAGTCCTCGGCGCGCGCAGCGCGCCACGTGCGAACCGGGAGCGGGTCGGGCTGCATCGGCTGAAGGTCGTTGGGCACGTTCAGGGCACGCAGCACCATTCGTGCGACTTCGTGGTGTCCGAGCGAGTTGTAGTGCAGCCGGTCGGGGTCGAAGAAGCGCGGATCCTGCACCTCCTTGAGGCCCCACTGATCGGCGACGATGCAGTCGTGGCGTTCTGCGATCGCCCGGATGTTCTCGTTGTAGATCGCGACCTTGCCGCGGAACCCGCGGAAGACGGGGGTGAAGAAGGTGTCGATACCCGTGAACACGACGAGGGTCGCCCCGTCCCGCCTCAGGCGGACGACGGCATCCTCGAACTGGGCGGCGATCTCGTCCGGATCGGTGCCGGGGCGGATGACGTCGTTTCCGCCCGCCGAGAAGGTGATCAGGTCGGGCTTGAGCTCGAGCGCGGCATCCACCTGCCCGGCGACGATCTGCGCGATGAGCTTGCCGCGCACCGCGAGATTCGCGTACGCGAAGTCGTCGACCTGCCGCGACAGGACTTCCGCGACGCGGTCGGCCCAGCCGCGGTTGCCGTCGGGGGAGGCCGGCTCGGGGTCGCCGATGCCCTCGGTGAACGAGTCGCCGAGCGCGACGAAGCGCCGCCAGGGATGCGGGCCGAGATTCGTGACCTCAGGGGTGTGATCGTCGCTCGTGGGCATTCTTCTTCCTCGGTTCGTGATCTCTCCGAGGCTATCGCGACTGCCGACATCCACCGCGTCCGTCGATGTCGCGACGCTCGTCTATCGTGGTCACTCGTCGTGTCTGCCGCGGCGTGGTCGTGAAGGAGGGGTGCTGTGGACGAAGAAGCGCTCCTCGAAGCACCCGGTCCGCACATCGGCAGCTTCGCCGCGGAGCACCTCTCGCCGGCCTTTCCGCAGCGCGCACCGTGGGGAACGGCCGATCGCCTCCGCGCATGGCAGGCCGAGGCACTCGATCGGTACTTCAGTCTGGAGGGGCCTGACGGGGTGGGGTCCGGACCGCGTGACTTCCTCGCCGCAGCGACGCCCGGGGCCGGCAAGACGACGTTCGCCCTCCGCCTCGCGAGCGAACTGCTGCGCCGTCGCATCATCGACCGCATCGTCGTGGTCGCACCCACCGAGCATCTGAAGACGCAGTGGGCGGATGCCGCAGCCCGCGTCTCGATCCGCCTCGATCCTGCCTTCAGCAATCGTCACTTCGCGCCGGCACGCCACTTCCACGGCATCGCGGTGACCTACGCCCAGGTGGCCGTGAAGTCCTCCGTGCACCAGCGCGTGACCGGAGACGCCCGCACGCTCGTGATCCTGGACGAGGTCCACCACGGCGGCGATGCGCTCAGCTGGGGCGATGCCCTCCGCGAGGCGTACGGCCGCGCGACCCGACGGCTGCTGCTCTCGGGAACTCCGTTCCGCAGCGACACCTCGCCGATCCCGTTCGTGGAGTACCACCCCGACGAGCACGGC
>Ga0247738_10000752_pt1 | contig 11824 bp, 9 predicted proteins | sample UWRJL013104B2_FD_180936 | JGI IMG/M metagenome (GOLD analysis project Ga0247738, IMG submission 180936) | Plant litter microbial communities from Arlington Agricultural Research Station in Wisconsin, United States - UWRJ-L013-104B-2 | ecosystem: Environmental > Terrestrial > Plant litter >...
CGCAGCGCCTTCCACATCGTTCATATCAACCCAGCCGCGCTCACGCTTGAAGGCGGCAAAGCTGGAGAGCAAAACGCGCGCCAGACGCGACAGGCGCTGGTGGTGCAGCCAGGCGCGGTGCTGGCGCAAGGCTTCGAGCGTTCGCAGCACCAGTTGCTGCGCGGCGCGCACGGCATCGATGCCGGCGAGCTTGTCGCTGAACTTGCGCGGCTCGTCCTTCTGGGTCAGCAAGGCAGTGAGCACCCCCGCTCCATCGGCCTTGCCCAGCGCCTGCTCCAACTCCCCCCCCTTGGCAGAGAAGGTCACGGCGCTCGCGCGCCCCAGGGCTTGTGCTGCTTCGCGCAGCAGCGTGAGGGCGCGGGCATCCTGCACCAGCCATTGAACGGGCTCGTCAAAACCAGCGAATTCGGGGTACCGCTGCGCCATGGGATCGACCGACGCGTCGACCACGCCAGCGGCATCGGCCAATGCGAACTCCACGCGCTTTTGCAGCGCCTTCTCCAATGCCTTCAGCGTCTGGTGGCGGCCATGCTCTGCCACGCTGGCCATGAAGTCCTCTCGCTCGACGGGACTGGCCGCAAGCGCTGCATAGAAACGCGGCCAGACCTGGGCCACCGCGCGCGCGTCGTCTTCAAGCAACTCGTACTGCACCGGCAACTGCAACTCCTGCAGCACCGACAGCGGCGCCCCGCGCAGCAGCGCGGCGAACCAGCTGTGGAAGGTGCGCACCTGCACGGGGCGACCGATGACGGTGACGCGTGCATACAGGCTGCGCGCTTCGGGCACGCGTCGCCGGGCATCGGCTTCGTTCAACCCGCGCGCGCGCAACTCGTTGGCCAAGGCGTCGTCGGCCAGCGTGGCCCAGCGGCGCAGTTCGGCGTTGAGGCGGTCGCGCATTTCGCCAGCGGCCTTCTTGGTGAAGGTGATCGCCAGGATGTCCTGCGGTGCACACCCATCGAGCAGCGCGCGCAGGATGCGCGAGACCAGCATCCAGGTCTTTCCTGCGCCTGCACAGGCTTCCACGGCAATGCTGCGCGCGGGATCGCAAGCCAACGCATAGAAGGCTTCGCGCACTGCGGGTGCGCCATTGATGCGGTAAGCGGGTGCCGTCATGTGGGCGTCCAGAAGTCTTTGCGACACAGACCACGCGCAGCGCAGAAATCGCACACGCGGCCTTCGCCGAGCGCCGGCATGGGCTGGCCGGCAGCCACCTGCGCCATGTCGTGCGCCAAGCCGGCTCGCAGATGCTCTCGAGCCATCAGCACGTCGGGCTGTTCCACGAGCCAGGTGGGTGCGTCCTTGCCGCCGTCACCGCGTTTGTCGGTGATGCTGAGGTAGGCAGCACGCAGATTGTCGTCGGGGAGCAGGGCCGCGTAGAAAGCCAGCTGGGTGTCCTCCAGCGGCTCCTTCACGCGGTCGTTGGTTTTGCTGCGGCTCTCGGTCTTGTAATCGATCACGAAAGGGATCGGCCCTTCGGGGCTGTGCTGTGCGTCAATGCGATCCAGCTTGCCGTAAAGCTTCCAGGGCCCTGCGCTTTCGGTGCGCTCAGCCTCGGCCTGGACAAAACGCGGGCCGGGTCGGTCGTCGGTGGCCTCGAAACCGGACAGCCAGTCCAGATAGCCTTCGCGCAACGCGGGCCACACCGCCTGGTAAGGCAGAAAGCCAGCACCCCCCTCGCCGGCATTGAGGCCCATGGCGGTGGCCGTTTCCTCGGCCAACCGGTCGAGCCACGCGCGGTCCGTTTCGCGTCCCGGGCGGGCGTCGCCCCGCTGTTCATGAAAGGCGCGCAACACGGCGTGCAACCAGTTGCCCATGTCTCGCTGGTCGGGCTCGGCTTCAAGTTCGGCGGCCTCGACCAGGCGCAACTGGCGCAGCGCGAAGAAGCGGTACGGGCAATCGCGCAAGTCCTGGTAGGCGCTGGCCGAAAGCGACTCGGGCAACACATCGCCCGCAGAGGGCATGGGTCTCGATTGGGTCTGTGCCTGGAGCGGGCGCTGATCGCGCGGGTCCACCCCGGGGCCCGCTGACAACGCCTGTATCCAGGCACTCGGCAGCATGGCTTCGCCGCGCTCCTGTGTTCGCCACAGCAGATCCAGATGCGGCAAGGCGAGCGTGGCGCGCCAGGCACTGGCAGCGGCCTGCGCCAAAGCTTCGCGCGACGGCAAGCCCAGCAACTCGCGCTGTGCCGTTGTCCATTCACCGGGCGGCTCGGGGCTGGGGCTCAGGTGCATCTCATCGCATCCCGGCACCACGGTCGCGGCGAAATGCCGTCCCAACAGTTGCGCCATCGGCAAGACCACCACCACCGCGTCGCCCGCACTTCGAGGCATGAAACTGGCGCCTTCGAGCACATCGCGCACCCAACCGGTGAACGCGTGCAGGGACAGGCGAGCACCACCGCGCGAGGACCCATCCACTGGCTGGGTCACGCCAGCCAACTCCATCGCGGCGCCTTCACCCAGACGCAAGGTCTGCAGCAATTGCTGTCCGGCGGGATCGCTCTCGAAAGAAGCCCATAGACCACACGTCTTGAGCGCCAAGGCCAGGTCGCTCAACCACATGGTCAGGGGCCGGCCCGCCTGCAAGCTCTCAAGCCAGGCGGACAGGCCTTCGGGAATCACCGTGGCCAGTCGCCCATGCTGCAAGGCGGCCTTCCAGCGCGACACCCCCGCTTCTCGCGCCAGCTGTTCCAGCTGCTGCACCTGGATCTCGGGCCAGGCCGTGGCCTGCTTGAGCAGGTCCAGCACATCGTCCATCGATGCACGCGCATCCACCGCGCGCAACACGCTCATGAGCTGTGCGGCCGCGCGAGTGGTGGAGAGTTTCCAGCCGGTTTCATCGCGCACCGGCACGCCCATGCTGTGCAGCATGGCGCTCACACGCCGGGTGAGCAGACGGTCATTGGCAACCAGCGCCACCGGCGTGTGCTCAAGGTTGACCTGTGCGATCACACAAGCGGCAGCGCGCTGAGCTTCGTCCTCCGCATCGCCGCAGGCATGCTGCCCGGGCGCGTCACTGCTGCCCCCATCCACCTCTTCGAGCGACAGCACGAGCGATTGCTCGCGCCAGCGCGCAGCCAGGGCCATGGCCAACGGATCTTCCTGAAATCCCTGGAGCACCACCAGCAGATCCGCGCATGCGCCGGGCTGCGCCATCGGTGCCCACAGCACATCGGTGGCGTACGCGGACGTGCTCACCCAGGTCAGCGCCAGGGTCGCCAGCAAGCCTTCCCAGTGCAACGAGGATGCCGTGGGGGCAAGAGAGTCGCGCAATGGCTCGGACCATGCCAGACGCTGCTCTGGAGGCACCGCAGCCGCCAAAGGGGCCAGTTGGCGTGCCGCCTCCACCAGCCTTCCTACCATGACCGCACGCAAGGCCGGGTCGGCACGCGCGGATGCAACACGATCGATCAGGGCGGCAGCCATCAGACTGTCGCGCGCCATGTCCATGCTGAGATCACCCGGACCGGGCAGGAAGGGTTGAAGACTGGTGGCCCAGTTGCGGCTGGATTCAAAGCGCGGCGCGAAACCGCTCGGATGCGATGCCGACCAAGCCCGGCGCCCGGCGTCCATCAACTGGGCATATGGCACCAAGACCACGACACGGCTGGCAGGCACCGCGCGGTCCCGCATCGCTTGATCGATGTGGGCGATCCACCGCGTCCAATGGCGCTTCGAAGGATGACCATCGCCTGCTGCAGGCGAACCGGCCTCTCGGATCGAGCTTACAGGCGTCATGGAAATGGGTGTTTCTGTCACAATGATGCGGACCGTGCGCTCAGGGGGTGTGAGAACACCTTGTACTGCTGGCATGTGACCCAAACTGTAACCCCTCCCCGTTCAACGACTTTTAGGATGAATCATGGCCAGCGACCTGATCAAACACGTTTCCGATGCCAGCTTCCAGGCTGATGTGCTGGAGGCCGGAGCGCCGGTGCTGGTGGACTTCTGGGCCGAATGGTGTGGCCCTTGCAAGATGATTGCGCCGATCCTCGATGAAGTGGCCGGCTCGTACAACGGCAAGCTCAAGATCGCCAAGCTCAACGTCGACGACAACCGCGATGTCCCCGCCAAGTTCGGCATTCGCGGCATCCCCACGCTGATGCTGTTCAAGGACGGCCAGTTGGCCGCCACCAAGGTCGGCGCCGTGAGCAAGGCGCAGCTCACCGCCTTCATCGACCAGCAACTGGCCTGATACCTTGCTGAAGGGTGTCCGGGTGCAATGCCCGGACACCGTTTCCCCGGCCCCTTATTTCCTGTCATAATTTGCGGCAGTGGGCCTGACAGACGCCTGCCCTTCTTTCCGCGCACCGTCCGCCATCCGGACGCCGGCGCCCCCTCCCCCGGTTTTGACTCAACTCCCTTTCGGAGTGAATTCCATGCACCTTAACGAACTCAAGGCACTGCACGTGTCTGAAGTCCTCAAGCAGGCTGAAGCGCTTGAGATCGAAAACCCCGGCCGCATGCGCAAGCAGGAGCTGATGTTCGCCATCATCAAGAAGCGCGCCAAGGGCGGCGAGCTGGTGTATGCGGATGGCGTGCTGGAAGTGCTGCCCGATGGTTTCGGATTCCTGCGGGCCCCGGACACCAGCTACACGGCGAGCACCGACGACATCTACATCTCGCCGAGCCAGATCCGCCGCTTCAACCTTCATACCGGCGACATGATCGAGGGCGAGGTGCGCATTCCCAAGGACGGTGAGCGCTATTTCGCCCTCAACAAGCTGGACAAGATCAACAGCCTGCCCCCCGAGGACAACAAGCACAAGATCATGTTCGAGAACCTGACGCCCCTGTTCCCCAAGGAACAGATGCGACTGGAGCGCGACATCAAGAGCGAAGAGAACATCACCGGTCGAGTGATCGACATCATTGCCCCCATCGGCCGCGGCCAACGCGCCCTGATCGTGGCACCGCCCAAAAGCGGCAAGACGGTGATGATGCAGCACCTGTGCCACGCCATCAGCGCCAACCACCCCGAGGTGGTGCTCATGGTGCTTCTGGTCGACGAACGCCCCGAGGAAGTGACCGAAATGCAGCGCACCGTGCGCGGCGAGGTCATTGCCTCCACCTTTGACGAACCCGCCGCCCGCCACGTGCACGTGGCCGAGATGGTGATCGAACGCGCCAAGCGCTTGGTGGAGCTGGGCAAGGACGTCGTGATCATGCTCGACTCCATCACCCGCCTGGCCCGTGCCTACAACAACGTGCTGCCCTCCAGCGGCAAGGTGCTGACCGGTGGTGTGGACGCCAACGCCTTGCAGCGGCCCAAGCGCTTCTTCGGCGCAGCCCGAAAAATCGAGGAAGGTGGCTCGCTCACCATCATTGCCACGGCCCTGGTCGACACCGGCAGCCGCATGGACGAAGTGATCTTTGAAGAATTCAAGGGCACCGGCAATTGCGAGATCCACCTGGACCGCCGCCTGTACGAAAAGCGGGTGTTTCCCTCGATCCAGCTCAACCGCAGCGGTACGCGCCGCGAGGAACTGCTGCTTCAGCCCGAAATTCTGCAAAAGACCCGCATCCTCCGTCAATTCATGTACAACATGGACGAAATCGAGGCAATGGAGATGGTTCTCAAGAGCATGAAGTCGACCAAGAACAACTCCGAGTTCTTCGACATGATGCGTCGAGGCGGTTAAGGCTATAATCCAAGGCTTTGCTAATTGCGGCAAGTACAACGAAATGGTTTCGTTGCGGCTGCGGCACCTGACCTGAAGGAAACGTCATGAAAGACGGCATTCACCCCAACTACCGCGAAATCTGCTTCCAGGACCTCTCCAACGGCTTCAAATTCGTGACGCGCTCCTGCGCCAACACGAAAGAGATGATCAAGATGGAAGACGGCCGCGAGCTGCCGCTGTACAAGCTGGATACCTCCAGCGAGTCGCACCCCTTCTACACCGGCACGCAGAAGAGCGTGGACAACATGGGTGGCCGCGTCGAGCGCTTCCGCAACCGCTACGCCAAGACCGCCAAGTAAGCGACGTGTGCCCGGGATATCCCGGGTGTCCGCCCCTTGCTCAGAAAAAGCAGCCCGATCCGGCTGCTTTTTTTTCGCCCCATCCCGCCAACGGCGGATCGAATCCACCGGCAACGCCCCTGTATATTCGCCGCAGTGAACCAGCCTACCCCCGCCATCGTCACACAGTCGGCCGTGCGCCGCCTGCCGAGGCTCGCACTCATCCTTTTCTGCGTGGCCTATGTGCTGCCCGGTTTCCTGGGCCGCGAGCCTTGGAAAAATGCCGATGTCTCTGCGTTTGGCGTGATGCTGGAGATGGCCGCCGGCCATAGCGGCTGGTGGAGTCCCCAAGTGCTGGGTCTGGCGGTGGAAGAAGCTGGCCCGCTGCCCTACTGGCTGGGCGCCGCCTTCATCAGGCTGCTGCCCTTCGTGTCGCCCGATTTCGCGGTGCGCATCCCATTCGCGCTGCTGCTGGCCCTGACACTGATCTGCACCTGGTACACGGTGTATCACCTTGCGCGCCAGCCCGCAGCACAGCCGGTGGCTTTCGCCTTCGGCGGCGAAGCGCAACCCACCGACTACGCGCGCGCCTTGGCCGATGCCGGCCTGCTCGCGCTCATGGCCTGCCTCGGGCTGGCCCAGCTATCCCACGAAACCACCCCCGATCTGGCCCGTCTGGCCTGGGTATCGCTGCTGCTGTTCGCAGCGGCACGTCTGGCACATGCGGGCAGCCGCCGACCTGGCCGCAGCGTGCTCGCCTGGGGCGTTGCTGTGCTCGGGCTGGTCTTCAGCGGTGCGCCCTGGATCGCCATCCTGTTGGCCTGCGGCCTGCTACTCATCTTGTGGCTCTCACGCCGCGAGCCCTCTTCGTCCACCCCCCAGACCGACTGGTTGCTGGAGTCACCTGCCTCGGTGCGTGACCCCCTGCTGTCGGCCGGCTTGTTGCTGGTGGTCGCATTCGCCGCTGCGGCTTACCTGGGGCAAGTTCCCACCCCGGCATTGCAAACCCCGTTGGCAGAGGTGCAGTGGCGCAGCTGGGGCAAGCTGCTGGTGTGGTTCACCTGGCCCGCTTGGCCATTGGTGCTCTGGACGCTGTGGCGCTGGCGCCACCAGCTGCTGCGCCCCCACGTGGCGCTGCCGCTGTGGGCCGCGCTGGTGAGCGTCGTTGACAGCGCGCTGTCGGACGAGCGCGATCGTGCGCTGCTGCTTGGCCTGCCCGCGCTGGCTTCGCTGGCCGCCTTTGCCCTGCCGACGCTGCGCCGCAGTGTGGCCGCACTGGTGGACTGGTTCACGCTGGTGTTTTTCTCGGGTTGCGCGCTGGTGATCTGGGTGATCTGGCTGGCGATGCAGACCGGCATTCCTGCCAAGCCCGCCGCCAACGTCGCCCGGCTGGCGCCCGGGTTCGTGCCCGAGTTCTCCTTCCTGCTTTTCGCCGTCGGCGCGATCGCGACGGCCGCGTGGCTCTGGCTCGTGGCCTGGCGCGTCGGCAGGCACCGCCAGGCACTGTGGAAGAGCCTGGTGCTGCCCGCCGCCGGTAGCACCCTGTGCTGGCTACTGCTGATGACGCTGTGGCTGCCCCTGCTGGACTTCGGCCGCAGCTACGGCCCGATCTCACGGGGCATCGCGACCCTGGTCTCGCCCCAGAGTTGCGTGCTGGTTGATGGCCTGAGCCAGGCACAGATTGCGGCCCTGCAGTACCACGGTCGCCTGGAGCTGGTTCGCACCGGTGCCCACGATGAAAGCCGGTGCCGCAACCTGGTTGTGGACCCCGAGAATCAGTCCACGCTGGACCAGCGCGTCAACCTCACGCAATGGGCATTCAAGGCCACAGTACGGCGGCTGACCGACAACAAGGAAAGCCTGCTGGTCTACCAGCGTGTCAACCGCTGACTCGCTCGCGCACCCGTGAGGGGGGCAAGGCAATCGCGAAGGTCGAACCTTCGCCCAGAACGCTCTGCACCTCGATGTGGCCGCCATGGCGCTGCGCCACGTGCTTGACAATGGCCAGTCCCAGGCCGGTACCGCCGGTTTCCCTCGAACGGCTGCGGTCTACGCGGTAGAAGCGCTCCGTGAGCCGTGGCAGGTGTTCGGCGGCCACGCCTGGCCCCGTGTCGTTGACGAAAAACTCCACCCAGCCATCGGCCCGCCGTCGCCAGCCCGAACGAATCCGCCCACCGCCGGGGGTATAACGCACCGCGTTGCTCATCAGGTTCGACATCGCGCTCAACAGCTCGGTTCGCGCACCCGACACCCAGAGATCAGGGCCGTCCAAAGGCTCAATGTCGTGCGGAGTGGCGGCAATCGCGTGCGTCAGCCCCCTCGCCTCCGCCACCACGTGGTTCAGGAGTTCATCGGCATCGATCCACTCGCCCGGCCCGGGTGCAGGACTGCCTTCGAGTCGGGAAAGGGTCAACAAATCGCTCACCAGCGTCTGCATGCGGTGAGCCTGCTGACTCATGAGATCCAGGTAGCGCGTGCGGTCGGCCTCCTCGAGGGGAATGCTCTGCATGGTCTCCACGAAGCCGCTGAGCACGGTCAACGGCGTTCGGATCTCGTGCGACACGTTCGCCACGAAGTCACGCCGCATCGTTTCGGCCAGCTGCACGGCAGTCACATCGCGCGTGATCATCAGCTTGCGCTTCTTGCCATAGGGGTGGACCTGCAGCGAAATCTTGGTGGGCTGCGAAGGCCGAGGGCCGGGTCCATCGATCTGGATCTCGTGACCGAAATCGCCCCCGGCGAGGTAAGCGGTGAAGGCCGGGTTGCGCACCAGGTTCCTTACGTACTGCCCCAGGTCGCGCTGGGGGTCGAAGCCGAGGTGGTTGGCGGCGGTGAGGTTGGACCACTCGATGCGCCCGGAAGAATCGAGCAGCACCACGCCATTGGGTGAGGCCTGGATGGCGGCCAGGAAATCCTCCAGGCGCGCATCGCTGCTTTGCGCCTTTTTTTCCAGTTTCTTGATGACCTTGCGGCAGCGCTCCACGAGCTCGCCCCAAGCGCCGCTGAGATTGGGCGCCCGGGTCGCCTCGCCCTTGTTGAGCCAGCGCATCACGCGCCGTGCCCTGAGGCCATCGATGAAAGACCACACCAATGCGCCCACGAGGCCACCTGCGAAGGTGACGCCGGGGGACTCGTGGGCCCAGCCCCAGACCGCTCCCAGGGCGACCAGGAGCAGCAATTCAATGGCACGACGGGTCATGCGGCCGGGATCGGGGCGCCTTGAGCCGGTTTTCCGGTGTGATTCATCGCCGTGAGGCGGTAGCCTGCGCCACGCACCGTTTCCACCATACCGGACGCTTCACCCAATGACTCTCTCAATCGCTTGACGTGCACGTCCACGGTACGCTCCTCGATGAACACATGGTCTCCCCAGACCTTGTCGAGCAGCGTACCACGGGTGTGTACCCGCTCGGCGTGTTTCATCAAGTAGTGCAACAGCTTGAATTCCGTGGGGCCGACCTTGAGCTCGGCACCTCGGAAGGTCACCCGGTAAGTGGCGGCGTCCAGCGCCAACTCACCCACTTGCACCGAGTCGTTGACGATTTCGGGGGCGCGGCGGCGCAGCACGGCGCGGATGCGCGCGAGCAGCTCCTGAGTGGAAAACGGCTTGGTGATGTAGTCATCGGCACCGGCATCAAGCCCTTGCACCTTGTCGCTCTCGTCGCTGCGCGCGGTGAGCATGAGGATGGGCACGGTCTTGGTGCGTTCGTTCTTGCGCCACTGGCGCGCCAGCACAGCGCCGCTTTCGCCAGGCAGCATCCAGTCGAGCAGGATCACGTCGGGCAGCACCGCGTCCACTTCACGCTGCGCGGCGGCGCCATCAAACACCACGGTGGGCGCGAACCCGTTGTGACGCAGGTTGACCGCGATCAGTTCGGCGATGGAAGGTTCGTCCTCGACCACGAGGACGCGTGGCAGCTTTCTCATCCGACCACCGACTCCACAGCCGACATGGGCACGTGCCGCACGTCTTCGCCCTTGACGATGAAGATGATCTGCTCGGCGATGTTCTTGGCATGGTCGCCCACGCGCTCGATCGACTTGGCCAGGAACAGCAGATCGAGACTTGGCGAGATGGTGCGGGGGTCTTCCATCATGTAGGTGATGAGTTTGCGCAGGAAGCCGTTGTACTCTTGGTCGATGGCATCGTCGCCCTTGATGATCGCGACCGCCATGGCGGTGTCGAGGCGCGCGAACGAGTCCAGCGACTTGCGCAGCAGCGCGGCAGCCAGGTCGGCAGCCATGCGCAGCTCCGAGCTCGGCAGGTTGCGCGGCGAGCCGTTCTGGATGATGGACTTGACCATGCGGGCAATGCGGGCCACCTCGTCACCTGCGCGCTCCAGATTCTGCGTGGTGCGGGAAATCGCCATCAGGAAACGAAGGTCTCGGGCAGTGGGCTGGCGCCGTCCGATGGTGGAGATGATCTCGTGATCGATCTGCACTTCCATCTGGTTGATACGGTTCTCGTTCTCCATCACCTGCTCGGCCGATTCCAGGCTCATGTGGATCAGCGCATAGACCGCCTGGTGCAGTTGGGACTCGACCAGGCCGCCCATTTCGAGCACGTGCGTGGAGATGGAGTTCAGCTCGGCGTCGAACTGACTGGAGATGTGTTTGTCGGTCATGAAAGGCCTCCTTGGGTCGCTGAATGAACGGGCTCAGCCGAAGCGGCCCGTGATGTAGTCTTCCGTCTCCGTCTTGTTCGGCTTGAAGAAAATCTGCTCGGTCGAACCGAATTCGATCAGCTCGCCAAGGTACATGTAGGCGGTGTAGTCGCTGCAGCGGGCGGCCTGCTGCATGTTGTGCGTGACGATGGCGATGGTGTAGTCCTGCTTGAGCTCGTGCACCAACTCCTCCACCTTGCCGGTGGAAATCGGGTCCAGTGCGGACGTGGGCTCATCAAGCAACAGCACGGAGGGTTTCACGGCCACGCTGCGCGCGATGCACAGGCGTTGCTGTTGCCCGCCGGAAAGCGAGAGGCCACTCTGGTTGAGCTTGTCCTTCACCTCGTTCCACAGGGCGGCCTTGGAGAGGGCCCACTCCACCCGGTCGTCCATCTCGCCCCGGCTGAGGTCTTCGTACAGCTTCACGCCGAAGGCGATGTTGTCGTAGATCGACATGGGGAACGGCGTTGGCTTCTGGAACACCATGCCGATGCGCGCGCGCAGCAGATTGATGTCCTGCTTGGCGTCCAGGATGTTCTGGCCGTAGAAATTGATCTCACCCTCAGCGCGCTGACCCGGGTACAGGCTGTACATGCGGTTGAGCGTGCGCAGCAGCGTGGATTTGCCGCAACCCGAGGGGCCGATGAAGGCGGTGACCTTGCGCTCCTCGATGTTCATGTTGACGTTCTTCAGGCCCTGGAACTTGCCGTAGAAGAAGTTCAGGTTGCGCAGCTCGAGCGCATTCTTGGCGGTGGCCGTGGCGGCCGAGGCAATGGCGGTGTTGGGCATGGTCGGTTCCGTGTCGGGTGTTCGGTTGTGCAGACGGGGCTCAGCCCGCCTTCTTCTCGCGCAGGAAGACCCGCGCCACGATGTTGAGGGCCAGCACCGAGAGGGTGATCAGCAGTGCGCCCCCCCAGGCCAGACGAATCCAGTTGTCGTAAGGGCTCAGGGCGAACTGGAAGATCACCACGGGCAAGTTGGCCATGGGCGCGCCCATGTCGGTGCTGAAGAACTGGTTGTTCAGGGCCGTGAACAGCAGCGGCGCGGTTTCGCCGCTGATGCGGGCCACCGCCAGCAGCAGGCCGGTCATCACGCCGCTCTTGGCCGCGCGCAGCGTCACCAGCGTGGCCACCTTCCAGCGCGGGGCGCCCAGGGCGAACGCGGCTTCACGCAGACTGCCCGGCACCAGCCGCAGCATG
>Ga0247738_10000753_pt1 | contig 11814 bp, 11 predicted proteins | sample UWRJL013104B2_FD_180936 | JGI IMG/M metagenome (GOLD analysis project Ga0247738, IMG submission 180936) | Plant litter microbial communities from Arlington Agricultural Research Station in Wisconsin, United States - UWRJ-L013-104B-2 | ecosystem: Environmental > Terrestrial > Plant litter >...
CTCGCCGAGGTGCTGGTGATCACGCCCGAATCGCTCGCGCTGCTGCTGTCTTACCCTGAAACGGGCGACCTGCTGGCGGGGCTGCGCGGGGTGATCGTGGACGAGTGGCACGAGCTGATGGGCAACAAGCGCGGCGTGTTGCTGCAGCTGTCGCTCGCTCGCATCCGCGCCCTGGCGCCCACCGCCGTGACCTGGGGCCTGTCGGCCACACTGGGCAACCTGGACGAGGCGCGCGACGTGCTGCTGCCGCACCAGCCCGGCGCACCCGTGGTTCGCGCCGCGCGGCGCCGGGACCTGGTGCTCAAGACGATGCTGCCGGAACAGGGCGAGCGGTTCGCCTGGGCAGGCCACCTCGGCCTGTCGCAACTGGAGCGCGTGATGCAGCTCATTGCGGGCGCGCGCAGCGCCATCCTGTTCACCAACACGCGCGCGCAGGCCGAGCTGTGGCACCGCGCGCTCTCGTCGATCTGGCTGGAAGCGCCGGACACGCTGGCCTTGCACCACGGCTCGCTGGACACGGCGCTGCGCCTGGCCACCGAGCAAGGCTTGCGCGACGGCCGCGTGCGATGCGTGGTGGCCACCTCCAGCCTGGACCTGGGTGTGGACTTTCCCACCGTGGAGCTGGTGATGCAGGTGGGCAGCCCCAAGGGCCTGGCACGGCTGCTGCAGCGAGCCGGCCGCGCGAACCACCGCCCCGGCGAGGCCGGCGTGATCCACGGCGTGCCCACCCACGCGCTGGAACTGGCCGAGTTCGCGGCCGCGCGCAAGGCCATCGCGGCGGGTGAAATCGAAGCCCGGCGGCCGCCGCGCCTGTCGCTGGACGTGCTGGCACAGCACTGCGTCACGCTGGCGCTGGGCGGTGGCTTCGAGCCAGATGCGCTGCTGGCCGAGGTGCGTGGCACGCACGCCTTCGCCGCCCTGAGCGTCACGCAATGGCAAGGCGTTCTGCAGTTCATCGAACGCGGCGGGCAGGCGCTGGAGAACTACGCCGACTTCCACCGCGCCGTGCGGGGTGTGGATGGCCTGTACCGCGTGACGGACCGGCGGGTGGCGCTGCGCCACCGGCTGTCCATCGGCACCATCACGGCCGATGGCGCAGTGGAGGTGCGCTTTCTGCGGGGTGCCTCGCTGGGTTCGGTGGAAGAGAGCTTCATCAGCCGGTTGCGCCCCCGCGACCGTTTCCAGTTCGCCGGCCGCACACTGGAACTGGTGGCGGTGGACCAGATGACGGCCTATGTGCGCAAGGCCAAGGGCCTCACCGCCGCCGTGCCGCGCTGGCAGGGCGGGCGCATGCCATTGTCCACCGAGCTGGGCGCGGCCATGGAGGCGGTACTCGGTGGCCCGCGCGACAGCCCCGAACTGCGCGCCCTCGCCCCGCTGCTGGACCTGCAGGCGCAGGTGTCGGCACTGCCCACGCCGAAAACCCTGCTGGTGGAATCGGTGCGCACACGCGGCGGCGCTTCGCTGTTCGTCTACCCCTTCGCAGGCCGCACGGTGCACGAGGGCATGGCCGCACTCTTCGCCTTGCGCTGGGGTCGCCTCTCGCGCAACACATTCCTGTACGCGGTCAATGACTATGGCTTCGTGTTGAATCTGGCGCAGCCCGCGCCCGTGGACGCGACGCTCATTGCCGGGCTGCTGGCGCCGGCCGGCCTGCTGGACGACCTGCAGGAAAGCCTGAACCTGACCGAGATGGCGCGCCGCCAGTTCCGCGAGATTGCCCGCGTGGCCGGGATGCTGATGCCCGCCTTGCCCGGCGGTGCACAGCGCAGTGCCCGGCAGCTGCAGGCGTCCAGCGGCCTGTTGTTCGACGTGCTGCGGCGCTACGACCCGGAGCACCTGTTGCTGGCCCAGGCGGTGCGCGAGGTGTTCGAGGCGCAGATGGACGTACAGGCGCTCACAGAGGCGTTCGAGCGCTGCGCGGCGCGCGGCATCGACCTGCGGCTGCCCCGCACGCTGACGCCGCTGTCTTTTCCGCTGTGGGCCGAGACGGTGCGCGGCGAACTCAGCACGGAAGACTGGTCGGCCCGCGTGCGGCGCGCGGCCGAGCAGTTGCAGGCGCGCCATGGCTGAGGCCATCGACCTTGTGCTGGCCGGCGAGCCCGTGCGCCTGTTGGCCGACCGCGCACTCTACTGGCCCGCTCGGCGCCGCCTGCTGGTCGCCGACGTGCACCTGGGCAAGGACGATGCGTTTCGCGCCGCCGGCATTGCGCTTCCCGCTGGCGGCACGCGCCACGACCTGGACCGCCTGACGGCGCTCATCGAAGGCTGCGGCGCTGCGTCGCTGTGGGTGTTGGGCGACTTGCTGCATGGCCCGCGCGTGGACACCCGCTGGCGCGAGGAGTGGGCGCGTTTTCGCGATCGGCATGCGGGCGTGCACATCCTGCTGGTGGAGGGCAACCACGATCGCGCGGCGTCGCGCGCGGGCCTGGACATCGAGCACCGCCGCGACCACGTGGACGACGGTCCGTTCCGCTTCGCTCACGCACCGCGCCCCGCATCAGACGCCGGGTTCGTCGTCTGCGGCCACGTGCACCCCGTGGTGAGCGTGCCCGGCTTTCGGGGCCGCTTCCCGGTGTTCGCCGTGATCGATCGGCAACTGGTGCTGCCCGCGTTTTCCCTCTTCACCGGCGGCTGGCGGGTGAAGGAGGCGCAGGCCCGGTACGCCTGCATGGGACCGCAGTTGCTGGACATGGGTCCGTCCTGGAATCGGTAAAAACGTCGGTCAGATAGACAAACGGGCGGAAACTGTGGCTTCGCTCCCTTGCATTTCCCCCACACCGGACCATATGGTCGGGATGCGACTCAAGCGCATCCTGTTCTACGGCCTTCTGCCGTTCATCACCGTCATGGCCATGCTGGGCTTTCCGCTGCATGTCGCCCCCCGGCCCGATCTGAAACGGCAGGAACAGTCGCAACAGGTGGACGACGAGCGATGAATCCACCGGCGAGCGCCCGTCGCACCGCCGCGCATATCCGTTTTCCGCATATCGCTGCTCGCTATTGATCGTTCCCTGCGCGCGAGGGGCTGCCTAGCATGGGCGGACCATGATTCTTGTAGAGCTTCCCCCTGTGCGGCAGGACTTCGACATCCAACCCCTGAGCGACGCGCTTGGCGCCGAAGTGCTGGGCCTGGACCTGTCTGTGCCGCTGCCCGACGACGACTTCGCCCGCCTGCACCGCGCCCACCTCAAGCACCACGTGCTGGTGTTCCGCGACCAGCGCATCACCCCCGCGCAGCAGGTCGCCTTCAGCGCGCGCTGGGGCCCGCTGCAGCGCCACGTGCTGCACCAGTTCGCCCACCCGGAACAGCCCGAGGTGCTGATCGTCAGCAACATCCTGGAGAACGGCCAACCCATCGGCCTGGGCGACGCAGGTGTGTTCTGGCACTCGGACCTGTCGTACAAGGAACGGCCCAGCCTGGGCTCCTTCCTGCATGCGCAGGAACTGCCCGCCGAAGGTGGCGACACGCTGTTCGCCAACCAGCACCTGGCCTGGGAAGAACTGCCCGACGACCTGCGCAGCGCGGTGCAAGGCGAGCGCGCCGAGCACAGCTATCTCAAGGTGTACGCCGAGCTGCAACGCCGCAGCCCGTGGCGGCCCAACCTGTCACCTGAGCAGATCGCCGCCGTGCCCACGGTGAGCCACCCGATCGTGCGCACGCACCCGGAAACCGGCCGCCAGGCGCTGTTCGTCAGCGAGCACTTCACCACCCGCGTGCTCGGCCTGCCCGACGACGAAAGCGAGGCGCTCTTGCAAGCCCTGTACGCCCACAGCACGCAGGACCGCTACATCTACCGCCACCGCTGGCTGCCCGGCGACATGGTGTTCTGGGACAACCGCTCGGTGCTGCACCTGGCTGCGGGTTGCCCGCCCGACCAGCGCCGCCGGCTGTTCCGCACCACGATTGAAGGCCACGTGCCGTTCTAGACCTTGCCTCCTTTTTCAACACGAACACCATGAAAAAACGCACTTTCGTCCATGGCCTGCTGGCCGCCGCGCTGACCGCTTCCGCGTCGTTCGCCGCGCACGCCGAAGGCCAGATCCGCATCGCCCAGCAGTTTGGTGTGGTCTACCTGCTGCTCAACGTGGCGGAGGAGCAGAAGCTCATCGAGAAGCACGGCAAGGCCGCCGGCCTGGACGTGAAGGTGGAGTTCGTGCGCCTCTCGGGCGGCAGCGCGGTCAACGACGCGCTGCTCTCGGGCCAGATCGACATCGCCGGTGCCGGCGTGGGCCCGCTGCTGACCATCTGGGACCGCACCAAGGACAAGCAGAACGTGCGCGGCGTGGCCTCGCTGGGCAACTTTCCGTATTACCTGGTCAGCAACAACCCGGCGGTGAAGACCATCGCCGACTTCACCGACAAGGACCGCATCGCCCTGCCCGCCGTGGGCGTGTCGGTGCAGTCGCGCGTGCTGCAGCTCGCCTCGGCCCAGCGCTGGGGCAACGACCAGTACAACAAGCTCGACAAGCTGCAGGTGGCCGTTCCTCACCCGGACGCCACGGCCGCGATCATCAAGGGCGGCACCGAGATCACGGCGCACTTCGGCAACCCGCCGTTCCAGAACCAGGCGCTGGCCGGCAACCCGAACGCGCGCATCGTGCTCAACAGCTACGACGTGCTGGGCGGCCCCTCCTCGGCCACGGTGCTGTATGCCACTGAGAAATTTCGCAGCGAAAACCCCAAGACCTACCGCGCCTTCACCGCCGCCTTGCAGGAAGCAGCGCAGTACATCACCGCCAACCCCGAAGGCGCGGCCGACATCTACCTGCGCACCGGCCAGGGCGCGATCGACCGACAGTTGCTGCTCTCCATCATCAAGAACCCCGAAGTGCAGTTCAAGCTCGCGCCGCAGAACACCTTCAAACTCGCGACCTTCATGCACGGCATCGGTGCCATCAAGAACAAGCCCGCCTCGGCGAAGGACTACTTCTTCGACGACGCCCACAGCGCCGCAGCGAACTGATGAGCCTGGCCCACGCCCACATCCTGCAGCGCCACGCCATCGGCACGCCGATGCAGGACCTGCTGCGCGCCACGCGCGAGCAGGAGGGCGGCGCGGTCTTCGGCACCGAGCCGGCGTCCACGGCCGCACTGCCTCGACCGCTGCTGGACTTCGACGGTGTCTCGCTGGAGTACGCGACCGACCAACAGGTGGTGCGCGCCACGCACCGCGTGAGCCTTTCGGTGTTCGAGGCCGAGCGCTATGTGCTGTTGGGGCCTTCTGGCTGCGGCAAGAGCACGTTGCTGAAGGCGGCGGCGGGTTTCATCGCACCGCGCGAAGGGCAGATCCGGCTCGACGGCCAGGCCATCACGGGCCCGGGGCCGGACCGCATCGTGGTGTTCCAGGAATTCGACCAGTTGCCGCCCTGGAAGACGGTGCTGGGCAATGTGATGTTCCCGCTGCGCGCCACCGGGCGCCTGGCCCGCGCCGAGGCGCTGGAGCGCGCGCATGCGGTGCTGCAACAGGTGGGCCTGGCCGACTTCGCCAACGCCTACCCGCACCAGCTCTCGGGCGGCATGAAGCAGCGCGTGGCGATCGCGCGCGCCCTGGCCATGCAGCCACGCGTGTTGCTGATGGACGAGCCCTTCGCCTCGCTCGATGCGCTCACCCGACGGCGCATGCAGGAAGAGTTGCTCGCGCTGTGGGAGGCGGTGCACTTCACGCTTCTGTTCGTCACGCACTCGATTGAAGAGGCGCTGGTGGTTGGCAGCCGCATCGGCGTGCTCTCGCCGCACCCGGGCCGCCTGCGCGCCGAGATCCAGGCGCACGAGTTCGGCCTGTCCAGCAATGGCGGGCCGGCCTTCCAGGCCGCCACCCAACGCATCCACGGCCTGCTGTTCGGCCCGTCCACCCCATGAGCCAGTCCCAAGCCCTGCCCCCGATCCGGCCCGAGGCCGAATACGCCCTGCCCGCGCTGATCGACACCCCCGCCGAGCGCCCCCTGCCCTGGCAGCGCCGCGTATGGCAGCAAGCCTGGCTGCGCAAGGCGGTGATCCTGGTCGCGCTGGCGCTGCTGTGGGAGCTGATCGCGCGCTGGCAGGACAACGACCTGCTATTGCCCACCTTTGCCCAGACCGCGCGCGCCTTCGTCGAAGGCATCGCGGGCGGCGAGCTGCTGCTGCGCGCCCGCGCGTCGTTGGCCGTGCTGCTGCAGGGTTACCTGCTGGGCATCGTGGCGGCCTTCGTGCTCACCACGCTGGCTGTGTCCACCCGGATCGGGCGCGACCTGCTGGCCACGCTCACGGCCATGTTCAACCCGCTGCCTGCCATTGCGCTGCTGCCGCTGGCGCTGCTGTGGTTCGGCCTGGGCACGGGCAGCCTGGTCTTCGTGCTGGTGCACTCGGTGTTGTGGCCGCTGGCGCTGGCCACGTTCGCAGGCTTCCAGGCCGTGCCTGAAACCCTGCGCATGGCCGGGCGCAACTACGGCCTGCGCGGCGTGCGCTATGTGCTGCTGATCCTGGTGCCCTCGGCCCTGCCGGCCATTCTCTCGGGCCTGAAGATCGGCTGGGCTTTTGCCTGGCGCACGCTGATCGCCGCCGAGCTGGTGTTCGGCGTGTCCTCCGGCAAGGGCGGGCTGGGCTGGTACATCTTCCAGAACCGCAACGAGCTCTATACCGACAAGGTGTTCGCCGGCCTGGTGATGGTGATCCTCATCGGCCTGCTGGTGGAGAACGTGGTGTTTCAAACGATTGAAAAACTGACCATCCGCCGCTGGGGCGTGGCGCGATGAGCGCGGCGCGCCGCATCACCATCGTCGGCGGTGGTTTCTCGGGCGTGAGCGCTGCGGTGCAGCTGGTGCGCCACAGCCCGGTGCCACTGGCGATCACACTCATCGAATCCCGCGACCGCGTCGGCCCCGGCCTGGCCTACGCCACGCACGACCCCGACCACCGACTCAACGGCCCGACCTGGGTGCACGCAGTGGACCCGATCGACGGCGAGCACTTCACACGCTGGTGCGAAACGCACGGTGTGTTCGAGGCCGACCCGCAGGCCCTGCAGCCCAATGGCACGGCCTTCGTGCGCCGCGCGGTGCTCGGCGCCTACCTGGAAGCCATGGTGCGCAGCCACGCCAGCTGGGCGGCCACGGGTTCGACCATCCGCACGCTGCAGGACCGCGCGGTGCACGCCTGGGAGGTGGACGGCGAGGTGACCACGGTCACCGAACACGGGCAGACACTGATGGCCGACCTGCTTATGCTGGCTACTGGCAACGCCGAGCCGCGCCTGCAGGCCCCGCTGGACCCGGCGCTGGCGCAACACCCGGGCGTGATCGAGAACCCGCTGGTGACCGCGCGGCTGCTGGGCATTCCGCGGGATGCGCGCGTGCTGATCATCGGCAGCGGCCTGACCTCGCTGGACGTGGTCTCCACGCTGCAACGGCAGGGCCACGCGGGCGGCGTCACGGTGGTGTCGCGCCGGGGCCTGCGCCCGCGCGCGCAACCGCTGGCCAGCGGCGCGGTCGCCCACCCCGTGGGCCGCCAGAACCTGGACCGCCTGCTCGGCCCCGCGCCTGCCTTCCTCACGCAGGTGAAACCCGAGCTGCGCACCTGGATCAAGACCCTGCGCGCGCGCATCCGCGAAAGCGTGGCGCGCGGCGAGAACTGGAACGTGCCCTTCGACGAACTGCGCGACGCCGTGTGGCAACTCTGGCCCACCCTGCCGCCCGCGCAGCAACGCCGCTTCCTGCGCAGCGTGCGCCCCTGGTACGACGTGCACCGCTTCCGCTCGCCACCGCAAACCGAAGCCATCAACCGCGAAGCCCTGGCCGCCGGCCGCGTGGTGCACCTGGCGGCGCGGCTGCGCTCACTGGCGGTGCAGGCCGGCACGCACCGCATCGACGCAGTGCTGCAGCCCTCGGGCGGTGGCGCGCCGCGCACCGAGGCCTTCGACGTGGTGGTGAACTGCACGGGGCTGGACGCCGCCGCGCGCACCGCCGGCAACCCCTTGTTGCAGGCCCTGGTGTCGCATGGCACGCTGCGCGCCGATGCGGCAGGCATCGGCTACGCGGTGGACGCGAACTGCCGCGTGATCAACAGCGAAGGCGAGGCGCTGTCGCGCATCCGCCTGATCGGCCCGCCCACGCTGGGCACCTTCGGCGACCCGGGTGGCGCCATGTTCATCGCGGCGCAGATCCACCGCATGCTGCCCGACGTGTTCCAGGCGCTGGGCCCGGCGTCGGGCGCACGCGCCACGCAAGGCCCGACCGAGAGCCTCAGCGAGGCCTGAACCCGGGCAAACCAAAGCCGCAGACCGGAAAGACCGGTGCTGCGGCTTTTTGCATGGACGCGCAGGAAGGTGGTCGGGCGTCAGCGCGCGGCCTTGGTGGCCACGGCTTGATCCAGGGCGGCTTTCAACAGCCCGTATTCGCGGCAGCCTGTGCCGCACAGCAACTCCAGATAACGCAGGTTCTTGCGCGCACCCGCCACGTCGCCCAAGGCCAGGAACAGCTCGCCCTGGTACTCCAGCGCGGGGCGGTGTTCGGGGTCGTACAGCAGGGCCTCGCTATACCAGCGCCCGGCTTCGTCGTAGCGCTTGAGCTGGCGCAGGCTGTAGCCGAGCAGGTTGTAGACCTCGGCGTGCTGCACCGTCTGGCTCAGCGCCGTGAGCCGCTGCACCGCCTTGTTGTGCTCGCCTGCATACACCAGTGCGCGCACGGCGGAAAGATCAGGCAGGTCGGACGAAGGCGGCGCGCCCGCCGCGCCCAACGCAAGAGGCACGACCGCCACGGCGGCGATGAACCAGCGACGCACTCAGGCCTCCGCCAGCTGGGGTGCGGCTTGCGGCGCCACTTCGCCCATGGCCACCAGGATCTCGCGCTTGAGCGCGGCAAACGCCGGGCTCACGCGGTCGCGCGGGCCCGGTGGCAGGTCCACCTTCACCTGTTTGACGATGCGGCCCGGGTTCGCGTTCATCACGATCACGGTGTCGCTCAGGAAGATGGCTTCGTCCACGTCGTGCGTGACCAGGATCATGGTCACACCCTCGGCGCGCCAGATGCGCAACAGTTCTTCCTGCAGGCGCACGCGGGTGAGCGCATCGAGCGCGCCCAGCGGCTCGTCGAGCAGCAGGATCTCGGGCTGGCCGACCAGGCCACGCGCGATCGCGCCGCGCTGCGCCATGCCGCCCGAGAGCTCGTGTGGGTAGGCCTTCTCGAAGCCCTGCAGGCCCACCAGCTCGATGTGCGACTGGATGGTGCGGCGTTGCTGTTCGGGCGAGAGCGTGGAGTTGGTCAGTGCCAGGCCGATGTTCTGTTCCAGCGTCATCCACGGCAACAGCCGGTGGTCCTGAAACACGATGCTGCGCGACAGGCTGGTGCCGGCGATGCGCTCGCCGTGCAGCAGGATGTCGCCCACGTAGTCCTTGTCCAGGCCGAGGATGAGCCGCAGCAGCGTGGACTTGCCACAGCCACTGGGGCCGACCAGCGTCACGAATGCGCCGGGATCGACGTCGAAACTGGCGTTGACCAGCGCGTCCAGGCGCGGGCGGCCTGGCACGGAATAGCTTTTGGAAACGGCCTTGACTTCAAGGCGACCGGGTTCTGCCATGGTGAATTCCTGATTTGAAAGAAGAGGTCAACCCTCAAAGCCCTGTTTCCAGCGAAGTACGCGGCGCTGGAGGAGGTACATGGTGCGGTCGATGCCGAAGCCCACGAGCCCGATGACCACCATGCAGACCAGCAGCTGGTCGGTGAGCAGCAGGCCCTGCGCGCGGAAGATCAGGAAGCCCAGGCCCTCCAGCCCGCTCAGGCCCTCGGCCACCACCACCAGCGCCCAGGCCAGGCCAGCCGCGTAGCGCAGCGAAACCATGATGGTCGGCGTGGCGGCGGGCAGGATGATCTTGCGCACCAGTTGCCAGCGCGTGAGCGTCATCACCTCGGCGAGTTCGATGTAGCTCTTGTCCACGCTGCGAATGCCTTGCAGCGTGTTGAGGAAGACAGGGAAGAACACGGTCTTGGCGATCACCAGGATCTTGGCCGGCGCGCCCAGGCCCAGCCACAGCACGATCAGCGGAAACCAGGCGATGCCCGGGATGTGGCGAATGGTGTCGAAGGTGGGCGAGAGAAACTGCTCAAAGCGTTTCGAGAGGCCCGCGCCGATGCCCAGCACCAGCGCGGCAATGGCACCGTACAGGAAACCCTGCGAGACGATGGAGAGGCTGATGGCAAAGTCCCACAGCAGCTTCTGCTCCGTCAGCATCTTGAAGAAGGCCTCCACCACCTTGATGGGGGCGGGCAGGAAAACCGGATCGATCCAGGCGTTGCTGGCGGCGGTCTGCCACAGCAGCAGCACGCCGGCGGGCAGCAGCAGGCCAATGGCGCGGCTGGGCACCAGCCATTGCTGCAGCTTCGCAAGGAAGGAAGGGGATTCATCCGGCGCGGTTGTCGTCGGTGAAGGAAGGCTTTGCGTCAAGGTGTTCATGGCGGGCGTGGCGGCGTAAGAAGGGAAAAGACCGGCCGCGCGGTCCGGGAACCGCGCCAGCCGGCCACGGGTTCGGTCAGTGGTAGATCGAGTGCGTGCCGCCCGCAAAGAAGCGGCCGTCCACGAACGCGTCGACTTGCGCGTCGGTCAGGCGGCGTTCACCGAGGATGTCGTCGCCCTGCTTCACGTACCAGTCGATGAAGGTCTTGATGGAGTTGCGCGCGCGCTGGGCGTTGGGCTCGCCGGCCATGAACTCCCATTGACCCAGGTGGGTGATCTGGAACTTGGCCACTTCCACCGGCACGCGCGTTTCGCGGGCGACGATCTTGGCGGCCTCGTCCACGTTGTCCAGCGTCCAGGCCATGGCGCGCTCGCGCGAGGCCAGGAAGGCTTTCACCGCGTCGGGGTACTTGTTGACGAAGTCGCGCTTGGCGAAGTACGTCACGCGGCCGGCATGGTTCACGTACACACCGTCGTCCGGCACGTGGCCAATCACCTTGAGCTTGCCCGAGAGCCAGGCTCCAGTGGCGTTGCCGGCGGCCAGGTGGGTGGTGGTGGCATCGGTCGCACCCGCCAGCACGGCGGAGATGGCCACCGAGGCGTTGTCGATCGACTCGTAGCGCACGCGGCCCTTGGTCTGGCGCGTGTCCAGCGGCAGGCCCACGGCGTTGAGCGCCTCGGTGGGAGCCGACCAGTAGCAGCTGATGCGGCTGCTGCCAAACTTCTTGCCGTCCAGATCGGCCAGCGTGTTCACCGACTTGTTCGACACGGCGGCGAGCACCGGCGCGCGGTAGCGGTTGGAGGTTTCGGAGGCCCAGATGATCACGCCGTCCAGGCCGTTGGCACGGTGCACCGTGGCGGGGTAGATCATGCGCTGGGCGATCGAGATGGCACCCTTGCTCACGGCGGCCGTTTCAGCGCCGATGAGTTCCGCGCCACCGGAGGCAATGAGGTTCACCTCCTTGGTGCCCACCTTGTTGAACTCTTCCTTGAAGATGCCCTTCTCGCGGGCGATCACGGTCCAGGGCGTGAGTTGCAGGTTGATGGAAGGCAACACCTCGGCGGCGGCGGTGCCGGCCTGGCCGATGAGGCCCAGGGCCAGCGCGGCGGCGCTGCTGAGGGCGCGCAGGCGGTTGCGGGAGTTGCTGTTCTTCGTCACGACGGTCATGAGGTTCTCCAAGGTTTCGTCTGTCGGGGTGTGAATGACGCGCCGATTCTTGGGGCACGGCGCGCCGTGGCAAACGAAGGAAAACGGACACCCATATGCGGCCGCAAATGGCGCAGATGCTTATGCGCATTTCGAGCCACACGAAAGCGCTCACGCGCCCAGAATTCCCCTCCCATGAACGCCGACCAAACCTCCAACGAACGCCCGCTGCGCCGGCTGG
>Ga0247738_10000754_pt1 | contig 11802 bp, 11 predicted proteins | sample UWRJL013104B2_FD_180936 | JGI IMG/M metagenome (GOLD analysis project Ga0247738, IMG submission 180936) | Plant litter microbial communities from Arlington Agricultural Research Station in Wisconsin, United States - UWRJ-L013-104B-2 | ecosystem: Environmental > Terrestrial > Plant litter >...
ACGCCTTTTTCGAGAACTCGACGCGCACGCTGCTGAGCTTCGAAATTGCGGGCAAGCGGCTCGGCGCGGATGTGGTCAACATGCACGCTGCGCAGTCCAGCGTGAAAAAGGGCGAGACGCTTCTCGACACGGCCGTGACGCTCAACGCGATGCGCCCCGATGTGCTGGTCATCCGCCACATGAGCTCGGGCGCGGTCCAACTCATTGCCGACAAGGTCGACTGCCCGGTGCTGAATGCCGGTGACGGTCGCCACGAACATCCGACGCAGGCGCTTCTCGACGCGCTGACCATTGGGCGCCGCAAGGGCAGTTTCGAGGGTCTCATCGTCACGATCTGCGGCGATATCCTGCACAGCCGCGTCGCTCGCTCGAACATGCTCTGCCTGACCGCTCTGGGTTGCCAGGTGCGCGTCTGCGCCCCGCCGACGCTGATGCCGTCCGCAGTCGAGCGCTATCGCGTGACGCCTTTCCATGATTTCAACGCTGCGCTGGACGGCGCCGACGTGGTGATGATGCTCCGGCTCCAGAACGAGCGGATGGACGGCGCGTTCATCCCCTCCTCCCGCGAATTCCACAAGCTCTACGGCCTCACGCCTGAGCGGCTCGCCAAGGCGAAGGACGATGCGCTTGTCATGCACCCCGGCCCGATGAACCGGGGCGTGGAAATTCTCAGCCAGATTGCCGACGATCCGGTGCGCTCGGCCATTACCGAGCAGGTCGAAATGGGCGTCGCGGTGCGCATGGCCTGCCTCGACATATTGACGCGCGGCGCGCGGGGAGTGCCTGGATGGGCCTGACAGCGATCATCAACGGATGGCTGTGCGATCCGGAACATACGAGCATGGTCCCCGGGACATTGCTCGTCCAGGACGACAAGATCGCAGCCTTGGGCCAGCTCACCTTCCCCGGTGATGCGCGCGTCATCGACGCTGGCGGCATGATCATTGCGCCGGGCATCATCGATCTGGGCGTGTTCAAGACCGACAAGCCGGCCTTTCATTTCTCGGGCATTACCCGCGCCGGCCTCATGCCCGATCAGTCGCCCGTGCTCGACGATCCGGGTCTCGTCCAACATGCCGCGCGCGCGGGCAAACCCGATTTCTGGGTGCATCCCATGGGTGCGGCGACCAAGGGCCTCCAGGGCACCGATCTGGCCGAAATGGCGATGATGAAGGCCGCAGGCGCCCGCGCTATTGCCACGGGCCGCAAGTGGATCGCCGATTCGGCCGTCATGCTGCGCGTCCTGCGCTATGCGAGCGCGCTCGATCTCACGGTCGTCACCCATGCCGAGGATGGCGGGCTGACCGGTCCGGCCATTGCGACCGACGGCGAGACGGCGTCGCGGCTCGGTCTGCCCAGTGCGCCTGCCTGCGCGGAAGCCATCGCCATTGCCCGCGACATCGCTCTTGCCCGTGTGGCTGGCGCCCGGCTGCATCTGCGGCTGGTCTCCACCAAGGCGGGCTTCGACCTCGTTCGCGCTGCCAAGGCCGAGGGGCTTCCCGTCACCTGCGGTACGAGCCCAGCCTATCTGTTTCTGAACGACTCGGCCGTCAGCGATTTCCGTACCTTTGCGCGCCTCTCGCCGCCGCTGCGGAGCGAAGATGATCGGCTCGCCACGATCGTTGCCGTGGCGGACGGCACTGTCGATGTACTCTGCTCGGGCCATGATCCGCGTGGTCCCGAGGACAAGCGGCTCCCCTTTGAGGATTCCGCGCCCGGCATGGCTGGCGCCGAGACGCTCCTTCCACTCGCGCTCAATCTGGTGCGGGAAAAACATCTCACCGAAAATCGCATGATGGCGCTGCTCGCGGCCAATCCCGCGCGGCTGCTCGGCCTGGAGGCTGGCCGTCTCGAGCCGGGCCTGCCGGCCGACATCATTCTCATCGATCCCGATGTGCCATGGGTCGTGGATTCAGGGAAAATGGCAGCTGCGGCCGGCAACACGCCGTTTGACAAGCTGCCCGTGCAGGGCCGCTCGCGCATGATCATGAAAGGTGGCGTCGTCCGCTAGAGGCCGACGGCAACCTGACGGCGCCGGACCTCAGTGCGAAGAGCTGGTCCGGGCCGCGCCCTTATCGTCGCGGCGCACGAAGCAATCCTGCCCCGAGGTCTTGAGCGCGCCGCAAGCGGTCGCCGCAGCGCCACGATCCTCAAAGCCGCGAATGGCGAGCCGGTAAAAGGTCTTGCCCTTGAGCGCGAGCACACTGTGCACTGCGCTATAATCCTTCAGCGTCGCGCGATCGCTGGTGAGGCGCTGCCACTGCGCCCGCGCCACGGTATCGCTATTGAACGCGCCGATCTGGACGACCCAATCACTCGCCTTGGCGGTCGCGGGCTTGCCGATACCGGCAGCCCAACTGGCCTGCGGCGCCGCTTTGGTCTGGAAAGCAGCTGGCTTGGGCGCGGCCTGCGCGAGCGGTGCTGGCGCGGCAAGCCGGGGTGCAGGCGCTTCCATCGTAGTGAAGGCGGCCTTGAGGCGCTCCATCGGCGCGGCTGGTGCCTGCTGAACCGCGGGAGCAGGTTCGGGCGCGGCGCGCATACCAGACGGAAGCTCGGCAACCTCAAGCGGAATATCACCCTTGGGCGCTGTTGCGGCAGGGGCGCGAGCCAGAATGGCGGCGAGCGCCTCAGGTCCGAAGACCGGCTTTGCCGCAGCAACCGATACCGGCGCGGCTTCAACCACCGGTGCAACAGCGACGGCAACAGGCGCTGCCTCCGGCTCAAGATCGGCCGCGCTGGCGAGTTGGACCGGCTGGTCCGGCGCAGTGTTCAACGCGAGCTGGACCGGCAAGCCGCTATCGTCGGAGCGCGGCGAAACGCCAAGTATGGCGACGACGCGATCGGACGGCGAGCCCTGTGCAAAGGTGCGCGTCCATTCGCCGACGCGGGCCTCGGCCTCGCGTGACGAGAGATCCTGACCGACGATCAGGCGCGCCTGCCCCCAGGCACCGGCCATGGCCAGCGCGTAAGCGAGATTCTGGCGAGTCTTGGCCGTCGCGTCGGGCGCATTGGCCGCCTCGATCAGCGCGCGGACGCCCTCGCGCGGATCACCCGCCATCGCCATGGCAAGACCATAGTCCCCAGCGGGCAGGTCGGCGATGTGGTTCGCCAGCAGTGCGCGCGCGCCCTCGACATTGCCAAGGGCGGATTCGGCCAGCGACAGGCTGATGATGGTGCGCGGATCGCGATTGCCGAGCGTTACTGCGTCACTGAATGCGGTGCGGGCGGAAATGTAACGGCCATTGGCCAGATAGGCCCGGCCCAGCATCGCGCGTGCATTGCCATTATGCGGATCCAGCGCGACGAGCTGCTCGGCAGCGCCAAGCGCATCGCCATAATTCTTCTCGGCCAGCATCCGCTCGATCTTGGGCGCAAGGCTGTGGCTGTCATTCGCCGTGAGCCTGGGGCGATCCTGCCCGCCTCCGCTGCAACCGGCCATCAGGGAGCCGAGAACGACGGCGGAGGTCATCATGGTGGAGAATGTGCGGGTCATGGGTTTGGTCCCCCGGGGATCTATCGAGCCTGCAGCGTCACAGGCCGGCCGCCACATCGTAGCTTTCGGCGGCTTCCTCGACGCGTCCGGCAAGATCTTCGACCTTGTCATGGCGGGCGAGAAGCGCGTCGAGCGCTTCGATGAGCAATTGCTGGGAAGAGCGATGCACGAGTGCGCTCAGCAGGCGCAGGCGCAGGTGGCGCTCCGCGTCGAGGCGCAGTGTGAAGGCTGCCTTGCGGCCCGACATGCCGGGGTCCGACCGCGGCGACTGAAGTCGTGCGAGCGCCTGCCCTGCCATCATCGGCTTGAACGAAGTAGAGGTGTCGCGCGCCACGTCCGTGATGCGCTGGGCGATCGCCTCGAGATGGCGCGTGATCGGCGACAGCGGCGACATGCCGCCATGGGGCTGATCGGCATCGTCGCCGTCATCGTCCTGATCGTCTTCATAGGCTGCGCGGTTGGATGGCTTCATGGCGCTCAGTGACGCCATGCCGCCAAGCGACGCCATGCCACCGAGCGAAGCCGTCGGCTTCAGCGGTTCTTGTTCGTCCTCACCGGTGTCGTTCCAGCCCAGATCGTCCTGCTGTTCGAGCGGCACATGAAGATGCGTGATCGGTTGGCGGCGCATGGCCGGGCGCGCATCGCCGCGACGGGCGAGAAGACCGGAGGTCAATGAAGCAGCGGGGCGAATTTCCGACATGGCGTTCTTATCCATCAGCTCGCAATACGACGGCCGAAGCCGCTGGAAACCTGGCGCGTCGCAACAGCCGGGCTCTGAACCGGCGAGAAGACGGTGCGACGGAAGTTCCGCTCGAGACGGTCGGCAATGTAGGTCCAGAGCTGAACGATCTCCTGGGCCGACTTGCCGTTAGGCTCGAAGTCCATGACCGTGCGCCCGTCGATCATCGACGAGGCATAGTCAGTGCGATGGTGAACAGTGACAGGTGCGACCGTGCCATGTTGCGAGAGGGCAATTGCCGCCTCGGAGGTAATGCGGGCCCGCGGCGTTGCTGCGTTGACCACGAAGAGCAGTGGCTTGCCGGCGCGTTCGCACAGATCGACCGTGGCGCCGACGGCGCGCAGATCGTGCGGGCTGGGCCGGGTCGGCACGACGATGAGTTCGGCGACGCTGATGACGCTCTGGATCGCCATGGTGATAGCGGGAGGCGTATCGATGACGGCGAGCTTGAAACCCTGCTGGCGCAGCTGCTCCAGATCGGTGGCGAGGCGCGCGACTGTAGTCTGCGCAAATGCGGGCAGTTCATCGTCCCGCTCGTTCCACCAGTCGGCAAGCGAGCCCTGCGGATCGATATCGATGAGCACGACCGGGCCACTGCCGGCCCTCTGAGCCTGAACAGCCAGATGTCCGGATAATGTGGTCTTACCCGAACCACCCTTTTGCGACGCAAGTGCCAATATGCGCACGAAAATTCCCTTGTCGACTGCCCCAGCGACTTAGGAGAATCACACGCGCCATCCTAAAATTCAGTTAAACACCCGATCTTTACAGCAATTGGCGGCGGAGGCCGTCAGGCCGGGCAGTTTAACCTTGCCAGATCATTCGAGGACCCAGTCGGAGCGCGCGATGCCAAGCGCATGAAGCACGGTCGAGAGATCGCCGCGATCCACGGCCGCGCCTGCCGCAGCGCGGGTCTTCGGCTTGGCATGATAGGCAATGCCCAGCCCCGCCGCCTGGATCATCGGAATGTCGTTGGCGCCGTCGCCAATGGCCAGCGATTGCGCAGGCGTGAGGCCCAGTTCCGCCGCCGCGCCCAGCAATTCCATGCGTTTGCGCTCGGCATCAACGATCGGTGCGCCAACGGTACCGGCGAGCTTGCCGTTTTCGATATGGAGCGTGTTGGCAATGGCCACGTCGAACCCGATTTCCTGCGCCACCGGCTCGGCAAAAGGAATGAAGCCGCCCGAGACCAATATCGTCCGCGCACCCCGCGCATGCAGCGTCCGCACCAGCGCCTTCGCACCGGGCATGATCCGCACGCGCTCAGCGCGGCACCGGTCGATCATCGCAGCATCAAGCCCAGCAAGCAGCGCCACCCGGCCCGACAATGCCTGCGCGAAATCCAGCTCGCCGCGCATCGCCCGTTCGGTCACCGCAGCGATTTCCGCCTTGATCCCGGCATAGTCAGCCAGTTCGTCGATGCACTCGACCGTGATCATGGTCGAATCCATGTCGGCCACGAACAGGCGGCAATCACGGGCAGCGATATCTAGCACGAACAGATCCGCCGGGAGCGCCAGCGCTTCGAGCGCGGCGCGCGCCACTGCCTTGTCCCCGGTGAACGGCAGATTGACGGCTTCTTCCGGGTCGATCCAGCGTGTCGCACCGACTATGAGCCCGGCAGCCACGAGCGCATCGCGCGCATCGTCAACCGCCCCCTGCCCAAGTCCGTCATGCGCGACTAAGGTCGCCACCATGTCCGCTTCAACCGCCAAGTCCGACTCCCATTCCGATCCACACGACCAGAGCCGGCCGCCGGTCGCGCTTATTGCCGGGCCGACCGCCAGCGGCAAGAGCGCAGTCGCGTTGCGGCTCGCCGAAGCAACCGGCGGCGTCATCGTCAATGCGGACGCAAGTCAGGTCTATGCCGATCTTTCCGTGCTGAGCGCCCGGCCCGACGCTGCCGATCTCGCCCGCGCACCACACCGGCTCTTCGGCCATGTCGATGGCGCAGAAGCGGTTTCGGCGGCGCGATGGGCGCAGGAAGCGCGCGCCGAGATCGTCGCCATTCACAAAGCGGGCGGCCTACCCATCCTGACAGGGGGCACTGGCCTTTATCTCGACACGCTGATTCACGGCATTGCGCCGATCCCTGATATCGCCCCGGCCATTCGCGCAGAAGTCCGCGCCATGCCGGTCTCGGAAAGCTATGCCGCGCTCAGTCGAGAGGACCCCGAAGTTGCCGCTCGCCTCAATGCTACAGACACCACGCGCGTTGCCCGGGCGCTGGAAGTGGTGCGCGGCACCGGCAGCTCCCTCACCCACTGGCAGCGTAAGCGCGTGGGCGGCATTGCAGGGAGCGTCACGATCCATGCCGGTGTGGCAATGCGCCCTAAGGCCGAACTTGCCGAGCGCGCCGAGGCCCGGCTCGACATGATGCTTGGGGGCGGCGCTGTGGAAGAAGTCGCCACATTGCTCGCCCGCGGGCTCCCCGATGACCGCCCTGTCCTGCGCGCGCTCGGCGTGCGCGAAATCGCGCTCATGCTGTCCGGCGAGATCGACAGGGCAGAAACGCGCGCCCGAATCCTCCAGCAGACCATCGCCTATCAGAAGCGCCAGCTCACCTGGGCACGCGGCCGACAGGCCGACTGGACCCGATTGGAAGCGCATATGAAGCCGAGCCTGGAGAGTCTCGGCAGGCTCACGATACCGCATGGAAATTAGGCTTTATCTCAGAAGAGCTTAGATAGGATATTCTGTCCATGATAGGCATATTGATATAAAGTTGCGCAAATAGCGATTGACAAGACATTTTATGTCTATTAGAGGCTGCATCCTTGCCAGCGCCTGTGCGATGTCGCATTGCGCGCCCAAATCTGTTCCCTGGGAGTTTGTTGTGGCCGAAAAGAGCGGCGCGAATATCTTGATTGAGTGCTTGATCGACTTGGGTGTCGATACTGTGTTCGGCTATCCGGGCGGCGCAGTCCTTCCCATTTACGATGCCATTTTCGAGCATAGCAGCCTCAAGCATATCCTCGTGCGTCATGAGCAGGCCGCGGCCCACGCCGCCGAAGGCTATGCGCGCTCGACCGGCAAGCCCGGCGTGGTGCTCGTCACCTCCGGCCCCGGCGCGACCAATGCGATCACCGGCATTACCGATGCGCTCATGGACTCGATCCCCATGGTGGTCATCACGGGTCAGGTCGCGACGCATCTCATCGGCACCGACGCGTTCCAGGAAGCGGACACGGTCGGCCTGACGCGCCATTGCACCAAGCATAATTATCTCGTGAAAGACCCGGCCGATCTCGCACAGATCGTCCATGAGGCCTTCCACATCGCGACGTCGGGCCGTCCCGGCCCGGTCGTGATCGATATTCCCAAGGACGTGCAGGTCGCTACAGCGCCCTATCGCAAGCCCGAGCAGATCGTTCACAAGAGCTACAAGCCGCAGGTCGATCCCGATCCCGAGGCAATCTCGAAAACCGTCGATCTCATCATGCAGTCGCGGCGCCCGATCCTTTACACCGGCGGCGGCATCATCAATGCCGGACCGGAGGCAAGCGCCGTCCTGCGCGTCCTCGCTGACATGATGGGCGTGCCGGTCACCTCGACTCTCATGGGTCTGGGCGCCTTCCCGGCCAGCTCGGCGCAGTGGCTGGGCATGCTCGGCATGCACGGCACTTACGAAGCCAATCTGGCGATGAACAAGGCGGACCTGATCCTGTGCCTTGGCGCCCGCTTTGACGATCGCGTCACGGGCCGGCTCGATGCGTTCGCGCCGAACAGCAAGAAGGTCCATGTCGATATCGACCGCTCGTCGATCAACAAGGTCGTTCAGGTCGATGTGCCTGTCGTGGCCGATTGCGGTCGCGCCATCGAGGCGATCATCGCCGAACTGAAAGCGCGCGGCTTCCATCGGCCTGACCTGTCCGACTGGTGGGTCCAGATCGAGGGATGGCGCAGCAAGCGCAGCCTCGATTATGCCGAGGCGGGCTCTGAGATCATGCCCCAGCGCGCTATCGCGGAGCTGTTCAAGGCGACGCGCGGCAAGGATGTCATCATCTCGACCGAAGTCGGCCAGCACCAGATGTGGGCCGCCCAGCATTTCCACTTCGATGAGCCCAATCGCTGGCTGACGTCGGGGGGCCTGGGCACGATGGGCTATGGCTTCCCGGCAGCGATCGGCGCGCAACTCGGCAATCCCGATGCGCTGGTCATCGACGTGGCAGGCGACGCCTCGATCCAGATGAACATCCAGGAAATGGGGACCGCGACCCAGTATATGCTGCCGGTCAAGATCTTCATCCTGAACAACGAATATATGGGCATGGTCCGCCAGTGGCAGGAGCTCACTTATGAGAGCCGCTACTCGCACAGCTATTCGGACAGCCTGCCCGACTTCGTGAAGCTCGCCGAAGCTTATGGCTGGAAGGGCATTCGCATCGAAGGGCTGCAGGAGCTTGAGGCCGGCATTCAGGAGATGATCGATACGCCCGGTCCGGTGCTGGTCGATTGCCGCGTCATGAAGCTCTCGAACTGCTTCCCGATGATCCCATCGGGCGCGGCACACACGGATATGCTGCTCGATCCGAGCATGGTCTCGGGCACCATGGATGACGAGGCCAAGGCTTTGGTATGACGCAGGGGGCCACACAGGATGAGGAGCCCAAGCTGCCTATCCCGCTGCGGCTCCATATCCATGTGAACGAACCCTGGGCCTTCGAACGACAAAATGGCGTCACGTCCATGGTCGGCTCAACCCTGGACTATCTGGACCCCGAGAATGACGAATGGGAAATCACTCTGGAACAGGCATTTACGCTGAACGACGAACCGTTTGACCGCGTCCTTGTCGGCCCTCGCTATGTTGGCGAGCGCCTCGGCCGAGTGATCAACGATTTCGTGACGGCGGCCATCCGCATTGCCCGGTTCGACGGCGAGGACTGGCATTATGAAATGACGGGCACGCTGGCCCACCAACGCGACGAGAAGAAGGTTTGATGCACATCCGTCAAGAAGAGAGCGAACGCCACGTCCTCTCCATCACTGTCGAAAACGAAGCAGGCATCCTGGCACGGATCGCCGGCCTCTTCTCTGCGCGCGGCTACAATATCGAAAGCCTGACGGTGGCCGATATTGCCGTGGATCATCGAATTAGCCGCATCACGGTCGTTACCAATGGCCCGCCGCGCGTCATCGATCAGATTATTGCGCAGCTTGAGCGACTGATCCCGGTGCATCATGTGCTCGATCTCACCGATACCGGCCCCTTCGTCGAGCGCGAGCTTGCGCTGGTCAAGGTTTCCGGCGGCGGCGACATTCGCAGCGAGGCCCTGCGCCTGGCCGATGTGTTCCGCGCCAAGGTGGTCGACACCACGATCGAGAGCTTCATTTTCGAGATTACCGGCCCGACCAGCAAGATTGACAGCTTTGTCGAGCTGATGCGCCTTCTCGGCCTTGTCGAAGTGGGCCGGACCGGAGTCGTCGGCATGTTGCGCGGCATGGCCGTCGCCTGAACCCAATCAACATCAATCGCTCGCTCGCCGAGCCAGATACAGACGGAAGAAAGAGCAAGACCCATGCGTGTTTATTATGATCGCGACGCCGACATCGGGCTCATCAAGGGCAAGAAGGTCGCCATTCTCGGCTATGGCAGCCAGGGCCACGCCCATGCGCAGAACCTGCGCGACAGCGGCGTCACCGAAGTTGCCATCGCGCTGCGTCCCGGCTCGCCGTCGGCCAAGAAGGCTGAAGGCGCTGGCTTCAAGGTGCTGGCCAATGCTGAAGCCGCGAAATGGGCCGACGTGCTCATGATCCTCGCGCCGGACGAGCATCAGGCCGCGATCTATAATGACGACATCAAGGGCAATCTGCGCCCCGGCAGCGCGCTCGCGTTCGCCCACGGCCTCAACGTGCATTTCGGCCTGATCGAGCCGCCGGCAGATGTCGACGTCATCATGATCGCGCCCAAGGGCCCGGGTCACACCGTGCGCGGCGAATATGTCAAAGGCGGCGGCGTGCCCTGCCTCATCGCGATCCATCAGGACGCGACCGGCAATGCGCATGACATCGCCCTCTCCTACGCCAGCGGCGTGGGCGGCGGTCGCTCGGGCGTCATCGAGACCAACTTCCGCGAGGAATGCGAGACCGACCTGTTCGGCGAGCAGGCTGTGCTTTGCGGCGGCCTTACCCACCTCATCCAGGCGGGCTTCGAGACGCTGACCGAAGCCGGTTACGCGCCGGAAATGGCCTATTTCGAGTGCCTGCACGAAGTGAAGCTGATCGTCGACCTCATGTATGAGGGCGGTATCGCCAACATGCGCTATTCGATCAGCAACACCGCTGAATATGGCGACATCACGACCGGCCCGCGGATCATCACGTCCGAGACCAAGGCCGAGATGAAGCGCGTCCTCGAAGACATCCAGGCCGGACGCTTCGTGAAGAACTTCATCCTCGACAACCGCGCAGGCCAGCCCGAGCTGAAGGCGAGCCGCAAGGCGGCCGAAGCGCACCCGATCGAAAAGACCGGTGCCCAGCTTCGCGCCATGATGCCCTGGATCGGCGCCAACAAGCTGGTCGATCAGGACAAGAACTAAGCTTTTCCGCCCTAAACGGCGCAAATGATATGGCGGGCATGGGCAATCCCATGCCCGCCTTTTTGTTACCTTTGAAATTGCTGCATGAATCCATGCGTCAAACGCGAGTGACAGGATCAATTGGCAGGCTATTGTCCCTTCGACGACTCGGACCCAAGAAGTCGCGATCTTCAGGAGACAATTGATGCGCCCTATTCACGTCCTTCTCCCCGCCTTGCTGCTTGCAGGCGTCGGTGGTGCACTTGTTGCACAGCCCGCAGCCTCCCCTCCCGGCAAGCCGGACCCGGCCGCCATCAGCGGTGGCACCTATAATGCCGATCCCGGCCACACGCTCGTCATGTGGGACGTCAGCCACTTCGGCTTCTCCCCCTATTTCGGCCTGTTCGGCAGCATTACCGGCACGCTGACGCTCGATCCCAAGAATCCCGGCGCGGCCAAGGTCGATGTGACCATCCCCGTTTCGAAGGTTGTGACCGCCAGCGCTGGCCTCACTGCGCATCTGCTCAAGGCAGCTGGCGCGGATGGCAAGGCTGACTTCTTCGGCGCAGCGCCTGCCGACGCCAAGTTCGTTTCGACCGCCGTCAAGGTGAGCGGCCAGAACGCAACGATCACCGGCAACCTGACGCTCAACGGTCAGACCAAGCCGGTCACGCTGGAAGCCAAGTTCTACGGCGCCGGCAAGAGCCCAATGGGCGGCGCGGAGAATGTCGGCTTCACCGCCACCGGTTCGTTCAAGCGCAGCGAGTTCGGCATCAACTATGCCCTCCCGATGATCAGCGACGAAGTGAAGCTGAAGATCAGCGCTGCCTTCGTGAAGGCCGGCTGAGCTTAGCCAAGCTATTCAAGTGAAGGCCTCCGGAGCGATCCGGGGGCCTTTTTCTTGTCTGTTCAAGGCTGGACCAATGGCGCGATGTCCGGCTCGATGAAGTTCCGCCGCGCTTCCACGGAAAACAGGCGGTCGCGCGCGTAGAAGCGCAGCGGCCAGTCGCGCTGGCCTTCCGGAGCCGATAGCAGCCCGTTGACGGCCG
>Ga0247738_10000755_pt1 | contig 11784 bp, 13 predicted proteins | sample UWRJL013104B2_FD_180936 | JGI IMG/M metagenome (GOLD analysis project Ga0247738, IMG submission 180936) | Plant litter microbial communities from Arlington Agricultural Research Station in Wisconsin, United States - UWRJ-L013-104B-2 | ecosystem: Environmental > Terrestrial > Plant litter >...
TGGGCGAAGCGGACCTCAAAAGAGCGATGATCTCCCAGGCCCACCGCGTCGTCGTCGCCATGGACAGCAGCAAGGTGGGGCTCTCCGACTTCGTCACGCTCTGCGAGATCGACGAGATCGATGTCCTACTGACGGACTCCGACGACCAGTATCTGAGCGACGCGTGCTCCCGAGCGGGCGTCGAGCTGATCGTCGCCGCTCAGTAACCCAACTTCACCTTTGGCCAGTTGAAGGAGGATGCACTCGCTGCGACCCCCTCGGCCCGCTTAGCCCCAGAAACGGTCTTCGGTTTCCTGATCCTCACCAATCAGCCAGACCTCCGCAATACGCCCGTCCTCGACCCGGAAGACATCGACTCCATGCTGGTCGAGGTCCGCCACACCTTCGCGCTGAGCCGTAAATCGCACTGTAGTCACGACCAGGCTGCCGCTCTCGGTTGCCGACTCGGTCGTCAGCGCGAACGTGCCATTGGAGAGTTGCATGAAGCGCCCTAGGTGCCCGACGACGCTCGCGGGACCGTAGTGATCCCCCGAGAGCTGATTGTGCCCGGGCTGGTGCCACACCACGTCATCCGACAGCACCTTGGCTAGGGCCCCCATGTCGCCCGCGGCCGCCGCCGCGCCATACTGTCCCACTACATCGATTGCCGACATTCTCGATCTCCATTCCGTGCTCGATACTCTGGAACACCACCCTGCCCAACCATCAACGGTCACTTCAACGTGACCATGAAGAAGGAACCATGAGCCGCCCGTGGACAGTGTTCTCGGAGAAATGCCCCTCACGCACCTCCTTGGCGCGAATTGCGAACAAGTGGACGGCAATGATCGTGATTCTCCTCCACGAAGAACCGCGGAGGTTCAGCGAGCTGCACCGAGAAGTCGCCGGAATAACCAAGAAGGTGCTCGTAGACACCTTGCGCGCACTCGAGCGTGACGGAATGCTGGGCCGCCGAGCAGACTCGGAGGGCACGACGAGGTACGAGCTGACGACTCTTGGACGGAGCCTTCACGACCCACTCCGAGCTCTACAGGGTTGGGCCGAGACTCACGTGGAGGAGGTGCTGCGAGCGCAGGAAGAGTACGACCAGGTCGCGGAGGACGCGCTCTTGAACCAGTAGCCCAGGTGCCCGCATCGCGCGCCACTGATTCACAAAGCGAGGAGCCACTCAGGGGCGGGATCGAGCCTGAGCACGACATCGGTCGCCGTCGGCAAATCGGCTCCTCTGCGTGAAACAGTGATCGACGCACAGTGCGCTGCGAACTCGAGTGAGTCTTGGAGCGACATGTGGCCCCGCACTAGTGCTGCAAGCATCCCGCTCATGAACGAGTCCCCTGCACCAACGGTGTCAACGACGTGGTTCGGGACCGCATCGAGCCGGGCAACAGAGCTCGCCGTCGACACCAGCGCACCAGCGGGCCCCAACGTGACGATCACTGATTCACAGCCAAGGTGACGGATCCTACTGGCGATCGCTTCTGGCGACTCGAGAGGGTACAGCCACCTCGCGTCCTCGTCGCTGAGCTTGACGATGTTCGCCCTGGAGCATATCGCCTCGAATTTCGCCAGGGCCGCGGTGACGTCATCGAGAACCGCGGGACGGATGTTCGGGTCGAAGGTTACGACAGTCTCCGGACTGAGCGCCGCGATCCACCCGGCCAAGGTAGTGGCCCCGGGTTCGAGAAAGGCGGAGATCGACCCGACGTGTACAAGGTCAGGACGATCGACCGGCGCCAGCTCGGGCAGTTGCCAGTCCAGGTCAAAGGAGTATGTGGCTGCACCCGCAAGATCGAGGACGGCGACCGACGTCGATGTCCTGGGAAGGACCGACGTGCCCGCTAGGACCACCCCCGCGTCGCGGAGCCACGATTCGAGAACGATGCCGTCCGCGTCCGGGCCCAGTGCCGTCGTCAAACAGGTGCGCACGCCCAGCTTGCTCAGACCCACCGCTACGTTCGCGGGGCTGCCCCCCGGCACTCTCGTCGTGATGCCTTTGGCATCGGTGACGACATCCATGATCGATTCCCCGATGACCCACACCACCGGCGCGCGTCGTACGTCCAGGTCGTCGATCACCAGATTGAGTATCCGCCGTCGACGATCATGTCGCTCCCGGTGACGAACGTGCTCGCGTCCGATGCGAGGTAGACCACGGCGCCCGCCATCTCGTCAGGCTTCGCCACGCGACCCAGCGGCGTCTTATCCTGCCAGGATTTGAGCCGATCCGGCATCGCGCGACTCACTGCGGTGAGCGCCGTCTCGGTGTACCCGGGCGAGACCGAGTTCACGCGGATACCCCGATCCCCCCATTCGCCGGCCAGGGACTTGGAATAGTGAACTATGCCGGCCTTGGACGCGTTGTAGGCGGCTTGGCGCTGCGGGTTGTTCACAATTCGAGCGGACATCGAGGCAATGTTGATGATGGAACCACCGCCCTGCTGCAACATGACCCGCCCTTCTGCCCGGCAGGCTCGGAACGTGCCGGTCAGATTCGTGTCGATGATGGTTGACCAGTCGTCGTCGGTCATCTCCTCAGTGGGCTTGTTCAATCCGGTACCGGGCCCGTTGACCGCTACGTCGAGACGACCAGCGGACGCAACGACAGCTGCGACCGCGGCATCGACTGATTCGGTGCTTCTCACATCGAGCGGGATATATGTTGCGCCGAGCTCGGCGGCCGCGCTCATACCCACGTCTTCGCGCCTGCCTCCAATGAATACCGTCGCACCTTGCTTTAGCAGGCCGGCGGAGATGGCAAAGCCGATCCCGGTCGAGCCGCCGATGACAAGGGCTACCCGACCATCGAGGGAAAAGGAAAGAGGGCTGGTCATGTGCTGCAGGTTCACTCTCGTACTAGACGGCGTCGATGGTCAGCGCGTCCGCCAGGATGCGCCGGAGGTAGCGGGCGTTCTCAGCGGAGACGCTCAGGCCGTCGCCGCCATAGTTCTCCGCGAGGAACGCGCCACGAAAACCCGACGCGATGGCGAACTTGATGGCCTTGCGATAGTCGATCAGTCCGTTCGCCAGCGGGGTGGGGGTAGTCAAGTAGACGCCAGCAGCAGGATTCTCCGCGCGCGCGTAATTCTTGACGTGCCAGTAGTTCGCATGCGGCAGCACTTTCACCGCCATCGCCTCCCACGGCTCGATTGGTTCCTGCGCCCGAATGAGGTTTCCCAAGTCGGGATTGAGGCCGACATTATCTCGGCCGATGTCGTGGATGAAGGCAACCGCGGTGTCGCAGTTGCCGAGAAACGAGCCCTCGTAGAGCTCTAGCGAAAGGTCCACGCCCACGTCCGCTGCGTGGGACGCCAGTTCCTGGTAAAGGCCAACGGCGCGGTCCCAGAGCCCGCGATCGGCGGGGTTCGTTGGACCGGCGACGGTCCAGAACCAGGGCAGCGACGTCTGGCTCGGCAGCAGCGCCTCATGAAGCCCCAGACAGACCAGCGGGGAGCCCACCAGCACGGCGGCGTCGATGGCCCGGTGGGTCGCGGCCAAGTTGGCGTCGGCGTCGGTCGGGTCGATGATGCTCCTTCTGACGACCGACGTCGCCACCAGGGCGAGATCAACATCAGCCAGGGCGCCGACGAGGTCCGCGTTCTCGTTGTCGTCCATCTCACCGATCGGGAGCCAGTTGCTGGGCAGTTCCACCGCGTCAAAACCTTCGCGCTTTATCCTCTGGAACTGGGCAGCCCAGTAGTCGGGCCCGGCGTCGCGCACGGTGCCACCCCGAGGAGTTGTCGAGGGGAACTGCAGCATCGCGGCCCCAATGGGCCAGGTTTGCGGGGTGTACTCGTCGATGACCGGCACGATTGCGCGATCGAGGATCGCAAGCGCCTCGAGCCGGCTGATCTCGATCGCTGGGATTCCCAGACCTTCGGTAAGGGTGGAATTAACCAATTCGAGCTCCTCCGTTGATGTTGTAGGTTGCGCCGGTGATGTAGCCAGCATCGGGTCCGACGAGGAACTCGATGAGTGCAGCGACCTCGTCGGTGGTGCCTAATCGCCCCACCGGGAGTCCTGCTGTGAAGGTCGGCTTTCGCTCGTCAGTAATCTGACCACCCATGATGTCTGTGTCGATCACGGCAGGGGACACCACATTCACGGTTATGCCCCGCGGCGCCAGTTCCAGGGCCGCGCCGTGGCTCAGACCCTCGATTGCGGATTTTGACGCGGCGTACGCCGTGGCGCTGTAGGTGCCTCCCCCAGTCTGCGCTGCGGTGGAGGACAGGTTGACGATTCTTCCGAGCCCACGCTCGACGAGACCGGGCGCGAATCTCTTCATCACGAGGAAGGTTCCCGTTGCGTTGACTGACATGATCCGGTTCCAGCGGTCGAGGCTCGTGTTGATGAACTTCGTGGGATCACTGATGCCCGCGACGTTGACGACGGCCACCACTGGCGCCAGCTCTGACTCGACGGAAAGTGCGCCGGCGTCGATCTGGCCTTCATCGGTCACGTCGACGACCGCGGTCACCACTCGCGTCCCAGTGCTCCGCAGCCCTTCGGCGAAGCTTTCAAGTTGGGTGCCGGCGAGGTCGAAGAGGCCTAAGTCCCATCCGTCCCGCGCCAGCCGACGCGCGACACTCTGCCCGATTCCACGGGCTGAGCCGGCTCCGGTGATGATGGCGGTTCGGGCGTGTGGGTATTCTGTGTCAACCATGCGGTTCTCCTACTTGTGTTGCCGGTGGTAGTCGTGGTTACTGCGCGTCCAGCCCAGCTCGGACTCTGACGAGTTCGAGGTGCGACCGCATAGCTGCTTGAACGGCGAGGGGATCGCCGGTGCGCGCGGCCTCGGAAATGGCCCGGTGCTCTACCAGGGCTTCCAGATCATCGGAGATCCCCTTCTCAGCGGACTGCCGAACTCGATGCGATTGTCCGTTCAGCGCTTCCGCCATGCGACCGATGAAGGGATTGTTCGTGTACTCGAAGATCACGCGGTGGAAATGAAGGTCTGTGTCGATGACGTTCCAGGACATCTCGTCCAGGTCGGGCAGGTCTTTGGCTCTGTGGAAGCGATCGACCGCGGCCTCTTGCGCTGCGAGCGCGCGCTCCAGTGCGAGCACGAACTTGTCTCCCCCGGCGGCGGCGGCGGCTCCCGCGGCTCCGACTTCCAGGAGCTCGCGAGCATCCATGAGCTGTTCGAATTGTGCTTGGGTCAGCGGTGGCGCGACCCTGAAGCCTTTGCGAGGTTCGTGGATGACGAGCCCGCTTGATTCCAGTCTGGTGAGACCTTCGCGAACGGGGGTGGGTGAGACGTTGAGCAGTCGGGAGAGCTCTTCGATCCGAAGCGCTGCACCGCGCTGAAGCTGTCCCCTCATGACGAGTTGGAGTATCGAGTGGTACACCTGCTCGCTGAGCATGTGAGTGTCACTGAGCGAGCTCACGTTAACTAGTGCGCCCGTCGCCGCACCAGGGCCGGAGAGTTCCACCGGCTCCGCGTCGTCGTTTATGTTGATCGGCTGCATCATCTTCCTTCGTTGACAGTGACGGAGGCCAACGCTCGAAGCGTGGCATAGCTCGGTTCTAGCCGCTCGAGCAGCGACGTAGCGTGGCGAGGAGCGGCAATCTTGACTCCCTTGTACAACGGCGATCCCGCTGCCCGCTCAACCGCTCCCATCTGTTCTACCGTCAAGAGCGATGTTGGCTCGGAACCTTCGCCAGAATTAGCCACGGGGAGGTGAGCGTCTGTCCAGGCCCCTCCGTACGGGCTCGGCACCGGCGATACTCCTGAATAGATGACGCCCGAGAGGGACGCAGCTTTCTGGAGTGATTCGGCCTGCCGTGTGGGCGTTCCCGCGTCGCGCGACTCGATTACCGACCTCGCCCAGTTGAGCGTGTGCCCCGTGACAGTCGGCGTTGATCCGTATAGTTCGGCGAGTACCGCGACTTCTTCGTCGAGGGACAGGAATCCCTTCTGCGGCACTCCGACGCCCCTATGGCTGTCACAGTGCTCGACGCTGACTACGACACCGTCCCAATCCCACGAGATGATCTCGTACAAGGAGTCAGTGAACGCCCGCAGCGAGCGGTTATCTTGCTGCCCGCCGGGTCCCGACTGGACCTGGACCGCCACGACGGCTCCGGGGCCGTTCACGTCGCGTACCTTCAGAATCTCAGTTCTCGCATCAGAAACATCCTTGATGGCCTTCTCGCGCGAGCTGTTGTCGCTGGAGGCGATTCCGTATGCCGCGTCCGATGCGAGTCGATTCCAGACGCAGGGCATGAGAGTCACCACTGAGCGCCACGACGGTTTCATCAGCGAGAGTGCGCGCTGAATCCCGGAGGGGTGCAGACCGTTGATGAACGGAAGCTCGAGACCACCAACGAGAGGGGAGTCGCGAAGGCTCGAAAACCAGATGTCCTCCGCTCGTTCGTCTGAGTGAAGAAGGGCGGGTGCGGCCGCGTAGGCACCGACGATGAGCTGGCTCATGCTAGGCCTCCTGCATGTACTGGAAACCGCGGTGGTCGTCCTGATCCGACATCGATGAGCGAAGTGATCGCGCTCTCCGATACTGCCCGCGCGAATTCGTCAGTCCAACACAGTGAGTGGGGTGCCAGAACGACGTTGTCCATCCCCACGAGCGGACTGCCGGGCTGCAACGGCTCGTTGGCGAAAACGTCGAGGCCTGCTCCAGCGATGGCGCTCTTCTGAAGCGCCTCGACCAGCGCGCTCTCGTCGATGATGCTGCCGCGCGACAGATTCACAAGATAGGCATCCGGTTTCATCAGGCCGATGCGTCGGCGATCGACCAGATTCACAGTCTGAGCGCTGGCAGCGATGAGGATCACTATGAAGTCACTCGTCTGCATCACCGTGTCCAGATCGACCATGCTGACGCCCAGCTCCCTAGCGACATCGCCCTTGTCAGATCTGTTGTACGCCTGCACCGACATTCCCAGCGCGCGGAACTGCCTTGCCACCTCGGCGCCAATGTTGCCGAGACCGACGATACCCACCAGGGCGTGCTCGATGCCGCGCCCCTGCCAGTGGCCACGCTCATCCCAGCGCCCGGTGCGCACGAGTGTGTCCTTGACGACCAAGTTGTGGGCGAGCGCGAGCACAAGGGTCAGCGCAGCGTGAGCCATCGGCCGCCTGACCGCCTCTGGCGTGTTCGTGACGACCACGCCAGAGTCCGTGCACGCCTCGACATCCACCGAGTCGTAGCCCGCCCCGAACCGGGCGATGTGGCGGAGATGGGTCTGTCCAGCGAGGGTCGCGCGGGTAACGGCCTGGCCGCCCATCAGCAGGACAGCGTCGTATCCGGCCAGATCGTCCGCCGCAATAGTGGGATCGACATCGACGTAGTTCCATTCGAAGCCCGCGTCGATGAGGCGCTGCAGCCCCAGATCGCCGAACCACTCGGTGGCGTCCGTCTTTGCATCTTTGGCCCGTGTCACTGCCACGCGGTACTTGCGCATGCTCTCTTCCTTAGGTCGGACTGGGGGGCATCAACGTTGACGTGCCGGCCGCCCTACCTGCATATTATATATAACACACATTGGGATCAATCGGTTGGTGGCTTTATGATTCGGGTAGCACTCGTCGGGGCCGGCGCTTGGGCCCAATCGGTGCATCTTCCGAGCCTCCTCAACCACCCTCGATTCGACGTGGTCGGGATGTGGGCCCGCGATGCTTCGAAGGCAACACTCGTCGCTTCGTCGGCGGGCATTCGGGCCTTCCGCGACTTCCCTGAACTGCTTGAGGCAACTGAGGTAGTCGATTTTGCTGTGCCTCCATCTGCACAAATCGCCCACGCGATGATCGCCGCCGAGCAGGGGAAGCATCTGCTCCTGGAGAAGCCCGTGGCGTTGTCGTCGCGCGATGCGAGCGAGCTGTCGCTGTTGCTCGATCAGCGCGGCATTCACGGGCGCGTTTTTCTCTCCCGTCTCTTCGACCCCGCTCGTCGGGACTGGGTCGAGCACATGGCTGACAAAGAGTTGACACGTGGTCAGCTGGAGTGGAGATCGTCGGGCATGCGCGCTTCGAGCCCAGGCGCGCTCGACTGGCGGGGCGCGCTCGGAGCGCTCTACGATGTCGGTCCGCACATCATCGCTCAGCTCGAGAGAGTGCTCGGACCTGCGGTGTCGCTGAGCGCGAGTGACTACGGCAGGGCATTGACACGCCTGGAACTCTCTCACGCCTCGGGGGCGACGAGTTCCGCGACGCTTGACCTGCACGCGGATGTGCCCTTCACCCAGGAGCACATTCACTTTGCCGGCAGCGGCGGAGCGCATCGCTACTCCTCGCAGGGCGGTGTGGATTTCCGGAGGGCATTCGGGCTGCTGCTCGATGAGTTCGCGCGCGATCTAGAGGGAGCCCTTGCCGAGGATCCGACGAGGCGAAGACTTACCTCCGTTAGCGATTCTTCGCGAGTACTTCGGCTTCTGGAGGCGGCTCTTCCCTAACCGCGCGCTCTGTGCATATTATATATAAAACAACTTCGAAGGGCCGTCTCATGTCATTGTCGACATCGCGTTCACTTGCAAGCGCTGATGTGCAAACATCACCCGCTGCTCCGACTAACTCCGAGCCTCCTCGGCAGGCCAGACCCACGTCCATCCAGGGCCGCCGCCTCCGGCGCCGCCTCTGGTCCCTGGTTCCCGTGGCAACTTTTGCGGGCATCGTGCTCGTGTGGGGCTTGGCCGTCTGGCTCCTTCAGATCCCGAGCTACCTGTTACCGAGCCCTGTCGCGGTGTTCGAGACTCTCGTTTCCGATTGGCCCGAACTGTGGTCCAACGCCGTTGTCACTATTACCGAAATAGTGGCTGGCTTCCTCATCACCATCGTGGTGGCCATTCCCCTAGGTTTGCTCATTGCGCTGTCCCGAGCGGCGAAGCAGATCGCCTACCCGCCGCTGATGCTCCTGCAGCTGGTTCCGAAGATCGCCATCGCGCCGCTCTTTGTGGTGTGGTTGGGATTCGGAATCGAGTCGAAGATCCTGCTGACGATCCTCATGACCTTCTTCCCTTTGCTGCTCGCCAGCATCAGTGGCTTCCAGATCCTGGACGGGCGCCTCCTCTACCTGACCCGATCGATGGGCGCGAGCGGCTGGCAGACTTTCAGGTATCTCCGATTCCCGGCTGCACTTCCCGTGATCTTCTCGGGCCTGAAGACATCGGCCACTATCGCCGCAACCGCCGCGATAGTCGCCGAGTTCGTCGGTGCGAACCGTGGGCTCGGATACGTGCTGCTTCGAGCCACCAACACGTTGGATACCTCGCTTGTTTTCGCCGTACTCGTACTGCTCACCGTGATAGGTGTGGCGCTGAACTACATCGTCGAGTTCGCGGAATGGGCACTCACGCCCTGGCAACGAGTCAAGTACAAGTAATTGGTCACGGTGGCCCATGCCACCGCGATCTCAGGCCATCACTTTGCATCACCGCACACACCACACCGTGGATCGGCAGCGCCGTCCCGACAAGCAAAGGAATAGTCATATGCGCGTATTAACCCGAGCTTTGGTGGTGGTTGGCATTGTCGCCACCACCCTCACGGCCGCCGGATGCTCGTCCCCGAGCTCCTCAGATGGCTCTGACGAGCTCTTCCCGCTGATCTTCCAGCTGAACAACCCCGTGAACGGCGTTCACGCTGGGTTCGCGGCAGCTGTCGAGGAAGGCTTCTACACGGACGCCGGCCTGGACGTGACGCTCAACCCGGGTGGCGGATCCTCGCTCACGGCCCAAATGGTCGCGTCGGGTGTGGCGAAGGTTGGGTATGCGGACGCCACCGCCACAACCCAGCTGATCGCGCAGGGGGCGAAAATGCAGATCTTGTCGACGATCTACCAGTCGAACCCGAACGAGGTCATCGCCTTTGCCGACAGTGGCATCAATTCGATCGCCGACCTCAAGGGTAAGACCGTCGGCGTCCCGAGCCCGTCCTCGCAGACCACGATGCTCCCACTCTTCCTCGAAGCCAACGGTCTGACCACCGATGACCTCACGCTGGTCAACATGGCGCCGACATCACTGGTGCAGGCTCTGCTGCAGAATCAGGTGGACGCGATCCTCGGCTCCACGGAGACGTACCAGGTACAACTCGAGGACCAGACCGATCGGAAGCTCTTCACTGCGATGTTCTCCACTAACGGAGTGCCGACCGTGAGCGCCTCCATCTTCGCGCAAACCGAATACGCGGAGGCGAACCCCGAGGTCTTGGCCGCCTTCGTGAAGGCGTCCCTGAAAGGTTGGGAGTTCGCCTCGCAGAACCCCGACAAGGCCATCGACGACGTGAACACGCTCGCGGGGGCCGCGGCGGACCCGCTCTCTGCCGGCGAGTTCCAGGCGATCCTTGACGGTGATCTGCTGTGCACCGGAGGTGCGAAGTTCGTCGGCAAGGCCGAGCCGGAGCAGTGGGTGAAGACGCAGGACCTGCTGTCCTCCGTCGCACTTCTCCCAGAAGGAACAGATCCCACGATCTACTACACGTACAAATACCTACCCGCGGACGCCGATCTTCAGGCGTGCCCCATCAAGTAGGACAGAGCAACCGAGGAGGTCGGAACACGACGACCCGAACCACTGGGTTCGTTCCGACCTCCCCGGCCGTCCGCGTCCCGCGGGGCCATCCCATGAAGCAATATCGAAAGGCAAGTCAATGAGTGCAACGGCGCAGTCCGAAACTGCTACGAGAGCGACCGCGGGGTCGGCGATCAACATCGAATCGGTTACCAAGACGTTCGGCGAGGACACCACGAAGCCTTTTCAGGCCCTGCGTAGCGTGTCGCTCGACATCAAGCCGGGCGAGTTCGTCTCGATAGTGGGGCCGTCCGGCTGCGGCAAGAGCACCCTCATGCTCATGATCGCCGGGCTTCTGGACCGGTCGGGTGGCGACATTCGCGTGGCCGGCAAGTCCGTCAGGGGACCGCTCACGGACGTAGGGATCGCGTTCCAAGATCATCTGCTGCTGGACTTCAACACCGCCGAGGACAATGTGATGCTGCAGGCGGTGATCCGCGGGCTGCCGAAGGAGACCGTGCGCGCCCGGTCGGACGAGTTGTTCGAGCAACTGCGCCTGTCGAGCGCCAAGGGGAAGTACCCCAGGCAGCTGTCCGGCGGCATGCGGCAGCGCGTGTCGATCATCCGGACTCTCGTCCACGACCCGTCCTTGCTCCTTCTCGATGAGCCGTTCGGTGCGCTTGATGCCCTGACGAGGCTGCAGGTCAGGACAGATCTCGAGGCTCTTTGGCTGCAGCGCAGGCCGACCGTGATCTTCATCACGCACTCCGTGGAGGAGGCCGTCGGTCTATCGGACAGGATCTTCGTCATGAGTTCCAGCCCGGGCGAGATCGTGGATGAGATCGTCGTAGACCTGCCGAGGCCGCGACCTATCGTCTTGGGCGAGTCGCCGGAGTTCGCCACGTACGTCGACCGCATCTACAAGCACTTCCAAGATATGGGTGTGCTTCATGGAATTGATATCCCGTCCGCGGCGGACCAGTAACACTGACGGAAGTCTTCCACTGCCGCTCGTGATGGCCCGGTAGTGGGTGGTGACTTCGAGCCGAGCACCTCGACGGGTGGCTCGGCTCGAAGTGCGCCAAGCTCGCTCCGCAGCAAAGAAAAACGAGCCCCTGCCAGTGCAGCCGAGTTCGGCGCTCCAGTGGGAACGCCGCACCACGGTTCGGCCTGGGCGCCGCAGGCGGAACAACGCGCGTGCACCTTGTGGACCACAATGCACTCTGTTATTTTCGAAACGAAGCGCAAGATAACGAATGCTAACGAAAGGTGAACCGTGTCTGACGTGGATGTTCGGCTTAGTCAACTGGGGATCACGATCCC
>Ga0247738_10000757_pt1 | contig 11757 bp, 12 predicted proteins | sample UWRJL013104B2_FD_180936 | JGI IMG/M metagenome (GOLD analysis project Ga0247738, IMG submission 180936) | Plant litter microbial communities from Arlington Agricultural Research Station in Wisconsin, United States - UWRJ-L013-104B-2 | ecosystem: Environmental > Terrestrial > Plant litter >...
CAGCCTGGCGTTGTGGGCAATTGCAGAAGCCGCGAGCTTGGTCACATCGCACCCGGCGGTCAGGGCCAGCACGTCATAAGCGTCCGGATCGCGGCCAATCAGGTCGAGCGTCGAGCAACCGATGGAGCCGGTAGCGCCGAAGATGGAGATGGTGCGTCGCGCGGTCACAAGGCGCTCCATAGCGTACGCAGCAGGAGATAGCTCACAATACAGGCAGGCAGCAGCCCATCGACACGATCGAACAGGCCGCCATGGCCCGGAATCAGCGTCCCACTATCCTTGACGCCCGCACGGCGCTTCATCCAGCTCTCGAAGAAATCACCAGCCTGCGCGACGATTGCCAGCCCGGCTGCGGCCAGCGCAACGGCGCCAATATGCAATCCCGCCGTGCCGCCATTAGCCCAGCTCAATGCGGCGAAACCCAGCAAGCCTGCACCGATAATGCCACCGAACAAGCCCGCCCATGTCTTCGAGGGGCTGATGGCAGGCGCGATCTTCGGCCCGCCGATGAGGCGGCCCGCGCAATAAGCGCCAATGTCCGTACCGATGACCGCGGCGAGCACGGGCAGGAACAGGCGGGCATCGTATAACAGCAGTACGCAGGCGCAACCGATCGCCACATAGACGCCGCCAACAGCCATCCAGATGCCCTTGGCGAGCGCTTCGTCCGGAAAGGCCATGACCAGAGCGCGCCACTCCAGCACGACCAGAAACGCCACCAGCGCCACAAAGAACATGAATACAGCGCCGCCCATCCAGAAAGCCGTGCCCGCGACGGCAAGCATGACGGCGGCGGAGGCGGTGCGGACCGCAAGATCGGACTGGCGGGCGGTCGCATTCATGTCAGAGACCACCGTAGCGGCGTTCGCGTCGGGCGAAGGCGTCGATCGCGGCGGCAAGCGTCGCCTCGTCGAAATCGGGCCAGAGTATGTCCGTGAAATAGAGCTCGGCATAAGCCGCCTGCCAGAGCAGGAAATTAGAGAGGCGCTGTTCGCCCGAGGTGCGGATGAGCAGATCGAGCGGCGGCAGATCGGCCGTGTCGAGCGCAGCCTCTATGCGTGCCGGCGTGATCTCGCTCGGATCGAGCGTCCCGGCCTGCACCTGCTGGGCGAGGCTGCGGGCGGCGCGGGCCAGCTCATCCTGCGATCCATAATTAAGCGCAACGACCAGCGTGGAGCCGGTATTGTCCGCTGTCCGCGCAACGGCCTCGTCCACCATCTTCGCGGCCTCAGGCTCGAAGGCATGATGATCGCCGATGATCTTGAGGCGGATATTCCCTGCGTGAATCTCGTCCAGCTCGGAGCGGATGAACTGCTTCATCAGGCCGGTGAGGTCGTTAATCTCCTCTTCCGGCCGCTTCCAGTTCTCCGAGGAGAAGGCGTAGAGCGTGATGCAGGCAATGCCGAGCTTGTTGGCGGCGCGCAGCGTGCGGCGCACGGCTTCGGCACCGGCGCGATGACCGGCGAGACGAGGCAAGCGGCGCGACTTGGCCCAGCGGCCATTGCCGTCCATGATAATCGCAATATGGCGCGGAAGTGCGCCGTCCTCGCCGCCTGAAGCAGCGGGCGCCGGGACGGGCGCGGGCCTGCGCTGGGCGCGGGAGCGCGGAAAGATCATGCGACCTGCGCGCTGTCCGGCGCGCGGCGAGCAGTCAGCTCATTTGCCAAGGATTTCCTTTTCCTTGGCTGCGGCCGTCGCGTCGATGTCCGCAATCGTGGCATCGGTGAGCTTCTGGACTTCGGTTTCCTTGCGCTTGCGGTCGTCTTCGCTGATCTCGCCCTTTTTCTCGTCAACCTTGAGGTTGTCGTTGCCGTCACGACGCACATTGCGCACGGCGATGCGGGCCTTCTCGGCATATTGGTTCGCGAGCTTGGCCAGTTCCTTGCGGCGTTCCTCGGTCAGGTCCGGGATCGGCAAGCGGATATTCTGACCGTCGACAATGGGATTGAGGCCGAGGCCTGCCGAGCGGATCGCCTTGTCGGCCGGGCCGACATTGGACTTGTCCCAGACCTGTACGGAGAGCAGGCGCGGCTCAGGCGCCGAAACGGTCGCGATCTGGGTCAGCGGCATGTGTGCGCCATAGACCTCGACGGTCACCGGATCGAGCAGCGCGATATTGGCGCGCCCGGTGCGAAGCCCGGAAAGATCGCCCTTCAGCGCTTCCACCGCGCCATGCATGCGGCGCTCGAGATCGGCCTTGTCATATTGTGCCATTATTCGCCCTTTCGGCCTTTTTCTGGTTCGCGCTCAGCGGTTGCCGCCGGCGCGTCCGGCATCGACCCGCGTCGAAACAGCCTCGCCGCGCAGCACCTTGGCAAGATTGCCACGCTCGCGAATGTTGAACACGATGATGGGAATGTTGTTGTCGCGGCAAAGCGCCACGGCACTCGCGTCCATCACCTTGAGATTTTGCGTGAGCACTTCGTCGTAACTCACTTGATCGAAACGCTTTGCACCCGGAACCTGCTTGGGATCGGCATCATAGACGCCGTCGACGCTGGTGCCCTTGTAGAGCGCATCGCAACCCATTTCAGCCGCGCGCAGTGCGGCGCCGCTGTCCGTCGTGAAGAACGGATTGCCGGTGCCCGCCGCGAAGATCACGACGCGGCCCTTCTCCAGATGGCGCGCGGCGCGGCGGCGGATGTAGGGTTCGCAGACCGTCGCCATCGGAATGGCGGACTGGACGCGCGTCTCGACGCCGAGCTGCTCAAGCGCATTCTGCATGGCGAGCGCGTTCATGATCGTGGCGAGCATGCCCATATAGTCGCCGGTGGTGCGATCCAGCCCTTGAGCGGCGCCAGCAAGGCCCCGGAAGATATTGCCGCCGCCGATGACCAGGCAGAGCTCCAGCCCGGTATCCTTGGCCTGCTTCACTTCCTCGGCCACGCGCTGCACGGTCGCCGGATCGATGCCGAACTGCCCCTGTCCCATGAGCACTTCACCGGAGAGCTTGAGCAGGATGCGTTTATTCGGAGCAGACGTCATGGCGTGCGGAAAATCCAATGCAGATACGGAAGCGGCGCGACCTTAGTTAGGCCGCGCCGCTATGCCAAGCGCCCTATCGTGCAGAGCGCGCAACTTTATGAGGAAGGACGCGCTTAGGCGCCCTTGGCCGCAGCAGCAACCTCGGCAGCGAAGTCGCTCTCTTCCTTCTCAATGCCTTCGCCGAGCTGGAAGCGGACATAGTCCGTGAGCACGATGGTCGTGCCGGCATCCTTGGCGGCCTTGGCGACCACGTCAGCGATCGGCGTCTTGCCGTCGATCACGAAGGGCTGCGAGAGAAGCGCGTTTTCCTTGGCGTACTTGGCGACCGAACCTTCGACCATCTTGGCGATGATGTCGGCGGGCTTGCCGGACTCGGCAGCCTTTTCGGTGGCGATGGCGCGCTCGCGCTCCAGGATTTCGGCCGGAATGTCCGACGCATTGAGCGCGACAGGAAACGCAGCAGCGACATGCATGGCGATCTGCTTGCCGAGCGGCAGCAGAACGTCAGCGCCTGCGGGGCTCTCAAGCGCAACCAGCACGCCGATCTTGCCGAGACCCGGCGAAACGGCATTGTGCATATAGTCGACAACGAGACCCTGCGTCACCGACACGGCAGCAACGCGGCGCAGCGCCTGATTCTCGCCGATGGTGGCGACGTTGGTCACCAGAGCGTCCTGAATGGTGCCACCGGCCGGATGCGGAGTCGCCTTGAGCGTCTCAGCGTCCTTAATGCCGCCCGCCAGCGCCACTTCGGCAGCCGTGGTGACAAAGCCCTGGAACTGCTCGTTCTTGGCGACGAAATCGGTCTCGCTGTTCACTTCGACGGCAACGCCGCGCGTGCCGTTCACCTTGACGGCGACGAGTCCCTCGGCAGCCGTGCGGCTGGACTTCTTGGCGGCAGCGGCAAGGCCCTTGGCGCGCAGCCAGTCAACGGCGGCTTCGATTTCGCCATTGGTCTCGGAAAGCGCCTTCTTGCAATCCATCATGCCGGCGCCCGAGCGGTCGCGCAGATCCTTGACGGCGGCTGCAGTAATCTCTGCCATGTTTCACAGTCCTCTTTGTGAGATGTCACTTAAACGACGAGCGGGCGCTCGAGCTTTTATGCCCGGCGCCCTGCCCGCTAATTATTGCGTGCGTTTGACGGCGCTTCAGGCCTCTGCGGGCGTGGCAGCAGCCGGTTCAGCGGCGGCCGGCTCGGCAGCAGCTGGTTCAGCGACGACAACGTCCTCGACCGGCGGCTCGACCATGGCACCGAGATCGACGCCCGAAGCCTGCACAGCACCCTGATTACCACGGGTCGCCGCCTGGGCGATTGCGTCGCAATAGAGGCGGATTGCGCGGCTTGCGTCGTCATTCGCCGGAACCGGAAATGCGATGCCGTTCGGATTGACGTTCGAATCGAGGATCGCAACGACCGGAATACCGAGCGTGTTGGCTTCCTTGATCGCCAGCTCTTCCTTGTTGGCGTCGATCACGAACATCACGTCCGGAATGCCGCCCATGTCGCGGATGCCGCCCAGCGAGAGTTCCAGCTTGTCGCGCTCGCGCGTCATCTGGAGCACTTCCTTCTTGGTGAAGCCGTGCGTATCGCCCGAGAGCTTCTCTTCAAGCGTCTTGAGACGCTTGATCGAACCCGAGATCGTCTTCCAGTTGGTGAGCATGCCGCCCAGCCAGCGGTGATTGACGAAATGCTGGCCAGCACGGCGAGCCGCCTCTGCGATCGGATCCTGCGCCTGACGCTTGGTGCCGACGAACAGCACCTTGCCACCGGCCGCAACCGTGGAAGACACGAAGTCGAGCGCACGCGCGAAGAGCGGAACGGTCTGCGAGAGGTCGAGAATGTGGATCCCGTTGCGATCGCCGAAAATATACGGCTTCATGCGGGGATTCCAGCGGTGGGTCTGGTGGCCGAAATGCGCACCGGCCTCGATCAATTGGTGAAGAGTGACGACTGGAGCCGCCATAATATATGTCCTTTCCGGTTCTACCTCTGGGATCCTGTGACCGCGAAGCGGCACCGGTATGAGTGGATCCCATGTGGATTTAGAGGGGCGCCCTTAAGGGAAATTGGCGGGCAGCGCAAGAGGCGGAGACCTCAAGACGCGCGTTCATGCGCGCCCGAATTGCAGCCATGTGCGCTCATACCAAGGGCCGAAATGACAATCGTCCACGCAGGTGGGAGAAAAATGCCGTTGTATGCGTTTTGTTCGCATCGCTTGACAAGAATGCCTCGTTGGAACAAATAGAGAACATATCGGATATGGACGTGATTCGGATGATCGGATCACATCCCACAGGAAGCCCGCACGGAAAGGTCGTTCCCATGCTTTATGTCGCTGGTTCGCTGCTCTTCGCTTTCGCTCTGGTTGCGGCGCTCGCCGTGATTGCCGCAAGTTTCGCGCATTATCGGGTACAGATGGTCGCGGCCCTGCGCACATTGAGCCTGGACGGTATCCATGAGCCAGCGAAGCGCCGCCCCTCAGGCCTGTCGCTCACGCCTCGTCTGGATCGTCCAGCTCTTCCGGCTCGTCGACTGGCGGCATGAGGCCGAGCCGCTTCTTCACTCTCGCATAAGTGATGATGCCCACGGGGATCAGCACCAGATAGCCGGTCGTCAGGGCCAGCAGGCTGATCCAGGGCGCGACGACCAGAGTGGCCGCGAAGATGCCAGCGGCAAAGATCGCAAAGATGCGCCAGGCAGGCGGAACACGCATGCGCTTCCAGCCCAGCGTCGGCAAGGCCGAGATCATCAGCAGCGACGAGAACACCACCCAGGGCGCAACGACGCGCCAGTCGCGGAAGATGTCATTGCCCGTCACGAACCAGAGATAGAGCGGCAGCAGCGCGATCCCCGCCCCGGCAGGCGCCGGCACGCCGGTCATGAAGCCGGCTCGTTTGCGCGGATGATCGATCGCATCGATATTGGCGTTGAAGCGCGCGAGACGCAGCGCACAGCTCAGCGCCAGTCCAAGCACCACCACCCATCCAAAGCGCGGCATGGTCTGCAATGACCAGAGATAGAGCAGGATTGCCGGCGACACGCCAAAGGCAATCGAATCGGAGAGCGAATCAAGCTCGGCGCCAAAGCGGCTCTCAGCGCGCAGAAGCCGCGCAATGCGTCCGTCTATACCGTCGAGAACACCCGCGATGATGATTGCGCCCACAGCCATTTCCCAGAACCAGCTCGCCGAGCGATTCGGCGCCATCAAGCTGGCCTGAGCGGGATCATTGGCAAGAATGGCAAAGCGGATGGCGCTAAGGCCGAAGCACATAGCCATGGCCGTGACGGCATTGGGCGCGAGCTGACGCAGCGAAATGCCCCGGCTCAAGCGCAGGCGGTTGGACCCTCGCTCAGCCAAGCTCCGCACTCCGGATCGTCGTCCAGGCGGTACTCACTGAATGATGCCGCCCACAGCCACATCGTCGCCGAGAATCGCCAGCACGGTTTCGCCGGCCACGGTATGCGTGCCCAGCATCACCTTGGGCGCCGTGCCCTCAGGCAGATAGACGTCGACCCGGCTGCCGAAGCGGATGAGACCGACACGCTGGCCTGCCGCGACAATGTCACCGCGCTTCACGAACGGCACGATGCGCCGCGCAACAAGGCCGGCAATCTGCGTGAAGCCGATGCGCACGCCGTCGCCCCGCTCCATCAGGATGTGCTGGCGCTCATTATCCTCGCTCGCCTTGTCGAGATCGGCATTGATGAACTTGCCGCTGATATAAACGACATCCTTGACGGTGCCGCCGATCGGCGCGCGGTTGATGTGAACGTCGAACACGCTCATGAAAATCGAAATGCGCGTCATCGGCGCATCGCCCAGCTTATCCGGCCCGGCAAGCTCCGGCGGCGGCAGGACGGATTGGATCAAAGTGATGAGCCCATCAGCCGGTGCGATGATCGCCCGCTCGTCCTGCGGCACAGCGCGGACGGGATCGCGGAAGAACGCGAACACCCAGATGGAAATGCCGGCCATCAGCCATGCCAATGTCGGCCAATGAAACAGCGCCAGCAGCGCCGTTATGCCGACCGCAATTGCGCCGAATTTCTGCCCTTCCTTGTGGATGGCAGGGAAATGCCACTTCACTGTACCGCGCGCTGGAGTGCCCGGTTGCGACCCGTTTGTCAGATTTGTCATGGCCGCCAGTCTAGGGGCGCAGGGCCGCGCAGACAATCTGCATTGTCCTGTCGGCATCAATCAGCTGCGCCAAATGCGTGATTGGGCCGTTGATCGACGGGGTTTTCCTGCCTAGGAGGCGGGAGTGAACAGTCGGCTTGCTCCTGAGCGCCGGCGACCAAGACAACAGGGAAGCGGACAGCGCATGAGCAAGATCAAGGTGAAGAACCCGGTCGTCGAGATCGACGGCGATGAAATGACCCGGATCATCTGGGAGTGGATTCGCGAGCGGCTGATCAAGCCCTATCTCGACATCGACCTTCATTATTACGATCTCTCCGTGCAGGAGCGCGACCGGACCGACGATCAGATCACGATCGATTCGGCCAATGCCATCAAGAAGCACGGTGTTGGCGTAAAATGCGCGACGATCACGCCGGACAAGGGCCGCGTCGAGGAGTTCCACCTCAAGGAAATGTGGAAGTCGCCCAACGGCACGATCCGCAACATCCTGGGCGGCACCATCTTCCGCGAGCCGATCGTCATCAAGAATGTGCCCCGCCTCATCCCCGGCTGGACCGATCCCATCGTGGTGGGCCGCCATGCGTTCGGCGATCAGTATCGCGCGACGGACTATCATGTGCCCGGCCCGGGCAAGCTGCGCATGGTCTGGGAAGGCGATAATGGCGAAGTGATCGACCGCGAAGTCTATCAGTTCAAGGCGCCCGGCGTGGCGCTGGCCATGTATAATCTGGACGAATCCATCCGCGATTTCGCCCGCGCGAGCATGAACTACGCGCTGGACCGCAACTGGCCGCTCTACCTCTCGACCAAGAACACGATCCTCAAGGCCTATGACGGCCGCTTCATGGACCTGTTCGCCGAGGTGTTCGCGACCGAGGGCTTCGAGAAGAAGTTCGCCGACGCAGGCATCGTTTATCAGCACCGCCTGATCGACGACATGGTGGCGAGCGCGCTCAAGTGGAGCGGCAAGTTCGTCTGGGCATGCAAGAATTATGACGGCGACGTGCAGTCGGATCAGGTCGCGCAGGGCTTCGGCTCGCTCGGCCTCATGACCTCAGTGCTGATGACCCCGGATGGCAAGACCATCGAGGCAGAAGCCGCGCATGGCACCGTCACGCGCCACTACCGCATGCACGAGCAGGGCAAGCAGACCTCAACCAACCCCATCGCGTCGATCTTCGCATGGACGGGCGGCCTCAAGTTCCGCGGCAAGTTCGATGAGACGCCGGAAGTCACGCGCTTTGCCGAGACGCTGGAGCGGGTCTGCATCGCAACGGTCGAGCAGGGCAAGATGACCAAGGATCTCGCGATCCTCATCGGCCCGGATCAGAGCTGGATGACCACCGAGCAGTTCTTCGAGGCGATCCGGCTCAATCTCGAAACGGCGATGTCCAACTGGTAAGGCTTAGAGTCGACAGCAGGTCGAGCGCATAAGGCGATGAAAATACGGCGCATTCTTATTGGAATTGCGCTGTTCACCCTCGCCGTCACAGCCAGTCCGCTCAGTGCGCCCCGGCTGCTGGCTTTTCCTTATGTTCTGCGCGTCGGGGCGGACATGGTCTATTCGACTGTGCCGCTCCGGCCCGCCACTCTCGGCCCAATCCTCGCGCGGGCCGACCGGTTGGTGCATGCCAGTCCGCTCGCTTCGGGTGCCGAGGGCCGCGAGATATTCCTCACCGGCGGCGGCTGGCGCTGGAACTGGCTTGCAGGCACATCCGCCGGCGCCTTCGCACTCACCCGCCCCTTCTCTACATCCGTGATCGTCAATCGCGCCGATCTTGCGCGCGACCATGTCTATAACGAAGCCGCGATGGGCGGAACGCGTTCGCTCTCCGGCGTAATCGCGCATGAGAAATGCCATGGCATGGTCCGCCGCCATTTTGGTGCGCTGCGCGAGCGCATGGCGCCCGCCTGGCTGCGCGAGGGCTATTGCGACTACGTCGCCCGCGGATCGAGCCTGACGGATGCACAGGCCGATGCGCTCGAAACGGCCGGTCGCTACCACCCCGCCATTGCCTATGTGCGGGGACGCCAGAAAGTTGCGGCAATGCTCGCGACCAATGGCGGCTCGGTCGACGCGCTTTTCGCCAAAGCGCAGTAATCCGGCAGAACAGCGGCACGAGACACATAGACGGGCAAATGTTTGCGCGAACCATTGTTGCCCCATTTTCAGTACCGCCGAATGTTTCTGTCAATTTGAACAGTTCCCGGGGGTGACAAACGCCTTTCCAGCACGTTAGGCTGGTCCCCATGACCCATGATCCCTTCACCAGCACCGGTTATAGCGACGCGCTGGTCATCCTGGGCGCGGCCGGGCTCATCATCCCCGCCTTCGCGCGATTGCGGATCAGCCCGGTCATCGGATTCATCCTCGTCGGCATGCTGGTTGGCCCACACGGGCTTGGCCAGTTCGTCTCGCAGCATCCCGCGCTCTATTATGTGACGATCACCGGTACGAGTGCGGTGCAGACTTTCGCCGAATTCGGCATCGTGCTGCTGCTCTTCTCGATTGGGCTTGAGCTTTCTTTCAAGCGCTTATGGGGGATGCGCGGCCTTGTTTTCGGACTGGGCGCCGCCGAACTGACGCTCAGCGCGGCTCTCATCGGCATCGTTTTCGTCACGCTGGGCAATAGCTGGACGGCGGCAATCGGACTCGGGCTGGCGCTCGCTCTCTCCTCGACCGCACTGGTGCTGCCGATTTCAGGCACTCAGTCGCCCGTCGGCAAGGCAGCCTTTGCCATGCTGCTGTTCGAGGATCTGGCCCTCGTCCCGATTGTCTTCGCGCTCGGCGCCCTCGCGCCCAATGTCGGCAATGATGGCTGGACCAATCTCGCTATCGTCGCTGTTGAAGGCGTGATCACCATTGCCGTCATGCTGGTGGCAGGGCGCTTCCTCCTGCCATATCTTTTCGCTCAGGCCGCGCGCGCCAAGAGTCCGGAAATCTTTCTCGCCGCCAGCTTGCTCGTGGTCATGGTCTCAAGCATGCTGACCGCCGCCGTCGGCCTCTCGCCCATTGTCGGCGCGCTCGTCGCAGGCCTGCTGATCGCCGAGACGGACTATCACAACGAAGTCGAGGGCATGACCGAGCCCTTCAAGGGCCTGGCGCTGGGTGTCTTCCTCATCACGGTCGGCATGGGCATCGATCCAATCGTACTGCTCGACAAATGGTATGAGCTGCTGATCGCTGTCACGGCCGTCATCATCGTCAAGACTTTGGTGACCGGGCTTCTGCTGCGCGTCGCGGGGGCCCGCCGCGGCGTCGCGCTCGAAACCAGCATGCTGATGGCGAGCCCGTCCGAGACCACCCTTATCGTGCTGAGCACTGCCGTCGCCGCACGCCTCATCACGGCCGATGCCGCGGCTTTCTGGCAGATGGTGACGGCCATCGGTCTTACTGTGACGCCTATCCTCGCGCGTTTCGGCCACCGCATGGCTCGCCGCCTCGAGCAGCGGTCAGTCGAAGGCGCCGTGCCGGTGGCCGATCCGGATGCGCCCGCCGGCGCCGTCATTCTGGGCTTTGGTCGCAGCGGACGGATGGTCGCGGATCTGCTTGCGGCTCATGATCAGGATTATCTCGCGCTGGACAGTGACATCGACCTCGTCACCGAGGCGCGGCACAGCGGCTATCATGTCCGCTTCGGCGATGTTTCGCGGCCCGATACGCTCGACAAGCTGCGGCTCGGTCATGTCCGCGCGCTCATCATCACCATGGACAATCCCGTGCTGGCGCTGCGGATCACGCGGCGCGTGCGCGGCTGGGCGCCCGATCTGCCGATCATCGCGCGCGCACGCGATGCCGATCACGCTGCCGAGCTTTATCGCGCGGGAGCCAGCGACGCCGTGCCCGAAACGCTGGAAAGCTCGCTGCAACTCGCCGAAACTGCACTCATCGATCTGGGCATCGCAATGGGCCCGATCGTAGCTTCGGTTCATCAAAAACGCGACGATCTACAGAAGGCGATCAAGGCCGCTGCACAACTCGAAAAGGCGCCGCGCCTGCGCCGCTATCGCATCGACGAGGCCAAGCAGGGCGGCTGATCCGCCGGCATTTCCTCAGCGCGGACGATTCTCGGTGCCCATGCCCGCCGTGATGAAGAGCGCCCGCGAGGGTTCGCTTATGTCGGCAGTATGCCAGACGCCGGGCGGATTGATGGCATAGTCGCCGGGCCGCAATTCGGTCGTGACGATCGCACCGTCGGCCATTTCCTGATGCAGAATCATATGGCCGGAGATGCAATAGACAAGCTCGCCGCCAACCGGGTGGCGCTCCCAGCTTCCCCAACTCTCGGTGAACGGCATGACGCTGACGAGTCGGCCATCGGCGCCGTCAGCGTCATGACGCGCGCCATAATTCATGTACCAGCTCATATCGCGGCCGAATTCCGGCTCACTCATCATCGCGCCGCCAAGGCCGAGATGGACCGGAAATCGTTCCAGCGAAATGCCGCTATTCTTGCCGCTCATAGCCTGCTTCCATGCTTCGCGCATGACGGCAGGACAGGCACCCTCGCCCGCTTGAGCCGCCGCGCCTAGTTGCTGATCGCGGCCCGGATCGCTTCGATCGCCGCGCCCGCCGCCGATCCATCAGGACCGCCGCCCTGCGCCATATCCGGACGGCCACCGCCGCCTG
>Ga0247738_10000758_pt1 | contig 11757 bp, 9 predicted proteins | sample UWRJL013104B2_FD_180936 | JGI IMG/M metagenome (GOLD analysis project Ga0247738, IMG submission 180936) | Plant litter microbial communities from Arlington Agricultural Research Station in Wisconsin, United States - UWRJ-L013-104B-2 | ecosystem: Environmental > Terrestrial > Plant litter >...
GACCACGCCGGCGCCTCGGCCGTGACTTCAAGATCGGACACGGTGAGCGCCGGGGCAGCGACGACGCCGCTGCCGGAAAGTTGCATGATGCTTTTGCGGGCCTTGCCGGTGAGGCGCACCGTGCCCGAGCCTTGCTGGAGGACCGTCAGCGTGTCCGCGTCAATGCCCGCTGCGCTGAGCATACCGCTGCCGGACGACATGATCCGCGCCGTCTGCGCATTCATGCCCTCGATGGCGAGCGTGCCCGATCCGGCAAGCTGCGCGCTGCGCAATGCGGGCACAGTGAGGAGCAGGCGGGGCGTCGCGCCCACTGCGCTACGGCGGCCCTCGAATGGTGATGGCTTGAGGCGCACGGTGAGCACCCGAGCCGAAACGCTGAGGTCCAGACGCTCGAGAAATTCGGCATCACCCTCGCCGCGCGCCGTAACGCCGCGCTTGGTGGCAATGGCGACCGCAATGGGCGCCTCGACGCGGACGCTGTCAAAATCGGTGACGATATAGGTTCGGGTGGCGGCCTGCGCTGCTGTCCCCAGCATGAGCGGCACCAGCGACAGCGCCGCGAGCGTGCCTCGCATCAGGTGGTGCACTCTGCGTCTCCAGATCCAACCTTGCTGATCTGGCACTGCGTAGTCCCGCTGACATGCGCATCGCCTGAACCCGTAATGTCGAGCTTCGCGCTGCCGCTGGCATGGGCCTGGACGGTGCCCGATCCGCGCAACACGACGTCTGCCGTCTGGGCATTGAGATCGTCGAGCCGCATGTCGCCCGAGCCGAAGAGCGTGACGCCAAGCGCCTTCGTCGTGCCGGCCATAGCCATGTCGCCAGAGCCGCGCAGCGTGAGAGCGACATTGTCCGATGTCATCCCGTCGACCTTCAGATCGCCCGAGCCGGTCACCAGCGCGCTGAACGTCTTGCTGCTGAATGTCCCGGCCTGCACGTCGCCCGAACCCGTGATCATGACGCGTGCCAGGCTGGGCATGGTGACGCGCACCTTCGCGTCGCCGCGCCACTTGTTGCTGCGCCGTGTCACATGGAGGACGCCGTCGCGCACATAGAGATTGAGGAACCGCGCGCCGCTTCCTTCGAGCGAGACAGCGAACTTATCGCCCGGCGTTACGATCACATCGTCCGGCCCCTGGAGCGTGATGCCGTCAAAATCCTTGAGGCTGGCGAGCGCAATGGGCGCCTGCTGCTGTTCCTCATCGTCATCGGAACCGAACAGGCTCCATGGCGTCGGCGCCGCGACCGTGATGCCGACCGCAGCGACCGCGATGGCACCCGTGATGAAGAGGCGAAGCTTGTCGCTCATGCGAGACTCCATCTGATGGAGCCGGAGACATAGGCCCAGCGACGGCGGCTGCCAATGGGTCGAGCGCCGAGCGGAGCGCTCGCGCGACGGATCAGGTTATGCAGCGCAGGTCTCCGGCAAGGGCCAGCAAGGGAAGGGCGGCGATCCGGATTGAACTGGACAATGGCGGCCTCCTTGCTGTGTTACTGTTATGCTACACCATATAGGCGCAGCGTCAATATGGTGCAGGGCAGGCGTTGGGGGACTGCGCACAAAAAGAAGCGGCGCCGGATTGCTCCGGCGCCGCCTGTCTGTCTCGATTGCCGAAGCAGCGTCTTATTCGACGCCGGCCTTGGCATATTTCGGCGCAGCCTCATTGAGGATGTGCAGGATCTTCTTGAGTGCCGCGGCCTCGTCGGTCTCTTCCATGGCGGCCAGCTCGCGTGCGAGACGGCTGGATGCTGCCTCGAAGATCTGGCGCTCGGAATAGCTCTGTTCCGGCTGGTCGTCGGCACGGAACAGGTCGCGAGTCACTTCGGCGATCGACACGAGGTCGCCCGAATTGATCTTCGCTTCATATTCCTGCGCGCGACGCGACCACATGGTACGCTTGACGCGCGGCTTGCCCTTGAGTGTTTCTAGTGCCTCGCCGAGCGTCTTGTCCGAGGAAAGCTTGCGCATCCCGACGCTTTCGGCCTTGTTGGTGGGCACGCGGAGCGTCATACGCTCCTTCTCGAAACGCAGTACGTAGAGTTCCAGGTCGATCCCGGCGATCTTCTGGCTTTGCAGCTCGATGACGCGTCCGACGCCATGCTTGGGATAAACGACATAATCGCCGACGTCGAAAGACAGCGCTTTTGCAGCCATTCTTGCGAACCTTTCTATCTTTTTGAATGGGCCTGGCTAAAGGATTTGGCGGACTGCGAACGAGAATGTGTCCGGCGCCCGCTTCTGGCCATGCGTGTGGTGCTCCTTGGCGGTCGCTCAGGCAAACCGCTTCGCAAGCCAATTAACAGATTCGTCACAAAAAAGCCAGCGCGGCGTGGCGGCATTAACTATGAGGGAAGGTAGCGCAACTTTATTGCGCTGCCCGTCGCGTGACGGGTCTCAGCTGCCCGAGCCGGGCTCAGCGGAGAAATATTTGTCGAACTTGTCTTCCTCGCCCTTATGCTCGTCGGCATCGGCGGGTTGCTCACCCTTGGTGGTGATGTTCGGCCACTGGGCGGAATATTCGCTGTTGAGCTCGAGCCACTTTTCCAGCCCGTTCTCGGTATCCGGCAGGATCGCTTCGGCCGGGCACTCAGGCTCGCAGACGCCGCAATCGATGCATTCATTGGGATTGATGACGAGCATGTTCTCGCCCTCATAGAAGCAGTCGACGGGGCAGACTTCGACGCAGTCCATATATTTGCAGCGGATGCATGCGTCGGTCACGACATAGGTCATGGAAGCTCTTTCCTCGTTCGTCCTGGATTGTGACCGGGCGGCAACCCGCATGATATGCCACAAATCTGGCGCCCCCGATATGCGGGCAATTCTTTACCGTCAATAAGCCAGACTGAATTGCGTGCCTTATCCGTCACTGCCCGGCGTAATTGCGCTGTAGCAAAGCGCCGCTTCCACGGCCGGTCCGCGCCGCACGGGAAGCTGCTCGACGCGGATGACGCGCACGACGATGCCCTGCGGCAAAGTGATCAGATCGCCGACACGCACGGGCGCATGGGCACGGTCGACGCGGCGGCCATTGAGGCGGATGATCCCGCGCTCCGCCAGCGCCTGCGCGCTGGAGCGGCTGGGCGAGAGGCGCACATACCAGAGATATTTATCGAGCCGCAGGGTGGGGCCATGGCCCCCGGCATGACCACCGGTCACGCTATTCCCCCATATCGACCCATTAGGCGCAGGGCTTAGTCCTCGCTGCCGCCGAGCAGCGCTGCCAGTCCGGCAAGGCCCTTGCCCGTCGCGACGAGGGGCGCCTGACGCGGTGCAGATGCACGATCGCCGCCATGGTGCGGGCGCTGTGGCCTGCCCTTGCGGTCGTCGGATTGACCACCGGACTTGTCGGACGGGCGGCGGTTACCCGCGGCCCTGTCGCCCGGGCCCCTGTCACCCGACTTATCGTCACGGGGCTTGCCGCGATACTTGCTGCGCTCTTGCTGCGCACCTTCGCCTGCGGGACCGGTTTGCTGCGCGCCGTCTGCACGTGGCGTACGGCCAGCATTGGGCGCACGGTCGCCGCGCGGCGGAAAGCGGCGGCCGCCTTCGGGCTTGGGACGCGGCTTGGGCCGTCCACGGAATTGCCAGTTTGGCGCGTCTTCCGCAGCATCGGCCACGGGTTTGAACCCGGCCTGGCGCATGAGATCGAGAAAAGCCGCTTCCGACAGGCCGATGGAGACGATGGTCGGATCGGCAGCGCTATAGGGCTTGCCCGCCGCAATCGCCTCATGAGCGCCGCGCGCCAGTCGCTCTGCCATGTCGATGCGCAGCAGGGCATTGTCGAGCTTGCGGAAGCCCGCGATGCGCGCGCCGATCTCGTCGATGGTCGAATCCGCGCCATCTTCCGGCGGCGGGATGAGCACCACGCCAGCAGGCGGCAGCGCCACCAGCGGCTTGGCGCGCTTGAGAGCCAGCAGCACCATGCGCCACTGCGCAGCGCCGGGCTTCATCAGGCCGGGATGATAAAGGTCCATGACGCCGATCACGACGCCTGCCTTGCGCAGATGGGCGCGATCTTCCTTCGCGACCTGCGCGAGCGATTCGTCGAGCGCGCTGCGCGGCATGATGCCGCCTGCGTCCGCGAGCTGGGCAAGCACGGCGCGCACGGAAGCGGGCATTTCCGCCTCCTGCGATCCGGCGTCCATGCGGATGAGCGCGGGAACATGACGCTCCAGCTGGGCTTTCACCCACACGCCGAGCCGCTCGGAAATCCCCTGCTGGATCTCCGGCGCAAGCGCCGACAGCCCCGAATCGAGGGCGAGATCCGGGGTCAGCAGCCGCTGCCCGCTTTTCAGCGTAGCGACTGCATGTCCGTTCCAGACGATCTGTGCTTCGCCCGCCGGGGGGCTGGCCAGCGCGAACGCTTTATCGTCCACGGCCAGCAATGCCTGAGCCATCTCGTTCAAATGTGCACCCAGTCTCCGTTCGGCAGCGGCAAGAAACATGCGCTTCTCACTCGCCTTGGCATGAGGATCGACGGAAAAGCGGAAACCCCGCATCGTACCGATCCTGTGTCCATCCACTGTTACCGCGCCTGCCGCATCCACGTCCACAGGCAAAAGCGGATCGCCCGCTTGGGCTCTGCGTAACAGGACCGAGGTCCGCGCATCGACGAATCGCTGACGAAGTGCGCCATGCAGCGCGTCCGACAGACGATTTTCCAGTGCGCGGGCCCGCGCTGCCATCTCCACAGGATTGAGCAGCCAGTCATCGCGCTGGGCCACATAGGCCCAGATGCGCACCGCTGCAATGCGCCCGGCAAGTGCATCGACATCGCCCTGCACATTATCGAGCCGGGCGAGCTGCCCCGCGAAGAAATCCTGCGGAATATGGCCATTGCCGTCGCTCAGATAGGCCCAGAGCCGATGGACGATGCGGGCATGATGCTCGATGCCAAGCTTTTGAAAATCAGGGACAGAACAGGCCGCCCACAAGCGCGAGACCTGCGCAGCGCCGCGCACGCGCCCTGCCACATCGGGCAGATCGGCGAGATAGCGCAGCGTGGCGAGATCTTCCGCTTCCGGTGCGGCGCGCAAGCCTTCAAGGTCCGGTCGGCGCTCCAGCCCGCTGATGAGCGCGCCGATCGACTCCATCGGCAGGTCCGCCTCGCGCCAGAAAATCTGCTGCACGGGATCGAAGCGATGCGCCTCGATTCGCTCCACCTCCTCGGCCGTGAAAGCCGGGGGCCCATCGGACGAACCCAGATCGCCAAAGGTGCCGTCCTTCTGGTGACGCCCCGCGCGCCCGGCAATCTGCGCCATCTCGCCAATGGTGAGGCGGCGGGTGCGCTGGCCGTCAAATTTGCGCAGCGAGGCAAAAGCGACATGATCGACATTGAGGTTGAGGCCCATGCCGATGGCGTCGGTCGCGACGAGATAATCGACCTCGCCAGCCTCGAACATCGCGACCTGCGCATTGCGCGTGGCGGGCGACAGCGCGCCCATGACCACCGCCGCGCCGCCGCGCATCCGCCGCAGCATTTCCGCGACGCGATAAACTTCCTCCACCGAGAAGGCGACGATGGCCGAGCGGCGGGGCAAGCGCGAGAGCTTGCGCGAACCGGCATAAGTGAGCGTCGAGAAACGCGGCCGCGAGATGATCTCGGTCTTGGGCAGCAGCTTGCGGACGAGCGGCGCCATGCTGGCTGAGCCGAGCAGCATCGTTTCCTCGCGGCCCTGCGCGTGCAGCATCCGGTCGGTGAAGACATGGCCGCGCTCAGGATCTGCGGCGAGCTGGATTTCATCGACGGCCACGAAGGCAAAGTCGTTCAACGAGCCGATGCCGCCGCGCGTCGGCATGGCCTCGACAGTCGAGAGAATATAGCGCGCGTTGGGCGGGAGAATGCGTTCTTCGCCGGTCAGCAATGCGACCTGATCCGGCCCCTTGATGCGGCAAACCCGATCATAGACCTCACGCGCGAGCAGGCGCAGCGGGAAGCCCATGAGCCCGCTCGAATGACCGCACATCCGCTCGATTGCGAGATGGGTCTTGCCGGTGTTGGTAGGCCCCAGCACCGCCAGATGGGCCGAACGGCCATGAAGCGCCATGACCCTCACATGGGCGAGAAGGTGGGTCAGAGCAAGGGCGCGACTCTATGTATCGCGCTCAAACTCCGCTGGTTCAGGTGGAGGCGCGGCGCTCCTGCGCATAGATTTCGGCGCGGGAGAGCAGCACGTCGAGATCCTCGCGGCTGATGTCGATACTGTCTGGCAGGTCGTCCAGCGCCTTGTCGATGTCATCCAGATGGAAGCCCGCGGCCTCGCGCAGCACGTTGATTTCGCTGGGCGTCAGGGCCGCCTGGTGCGGGTAGCTATGGCCGGTCATGCGATGAAAGAACATCGCGATGGAGACCAATGCGATCGAATTGATGCCCACGGGCGCGAAGGCGAAGGCAAAGCCTGAAGCATGGACGCCCTGGCTGCCGATCACCGCTGTCAGCGCCGCCGCGCCGCCCGGCGGGTGAAGGCAGCGGAACAGCGACATGACGAGGATCGCCGCGCCGACCGCCACGCCTGCCGCAATGGCCATGTCCGGGATCATCTTCACCACGGCCACGCCCACCAAAGTCGAGAGGATATTGCCGCCCACCACAGGCCATGGCTGGGCCAATGGACTGGCCGGGACAGCGAAGACGAGCACGGCCGAAGCGCCGATGGGTGCGACGATGAACGGCACATCCGCATGCGACAACGGCAATTGCATGCACACCACCACCGTCAGTGTGATGCCGATGGCCGCGCCAAGGCAGGCGAGAAGCCGGGGCAGCAGATGCGTGCCCGGCAGCAGCGGCTTCATCCAGATCAGTCGTGTCATGATGTGCTCCGCCCGCCCATAAACCCTGTCTTCAGGGCGCGCTTCATGCGGCGGGGCGCGAAAAAGGTCAGCCAATATTTCGATGGCGCGGGTGAAGCTCGCCTTGGTGGGCGCTTCGGGCGGGCGCTTGGGGGCGGGCGCTTCAGTCGATGCGCGCGCACAGTTCGCCGCAAGGCCGAGTCCGCTGGCCCTGTCTTCATTTGACATTAACCGCACCCGTTCACAAAAGCTTGCGGTCAGGACCGGCAATTTTTTTGACGACCGGCCGCATAGAACGAGCACCTTACGGGGATCGGCACCTTCCGCTGTGTTTCAAAAGATTGATTTCAATCCCGGTCAGGGGGGCGCCGCGGTCGGCGCATTGCGGCTGAGCGCGCCCGCAAGGGCTCTCGCGCTGGCCCGCAGTGGCGACTGGCGCGAGCAGGTCGAACTCTGGGCACACCGCGTCAATCTCGTGCCCGATCTTGGCCGTGACATCGGATCGCGCGCATGGTGGCGCGGCCTGTTCACTTGTGTGGCGCTTTGTGCTGCGACCATCTCACTCTCCCCCGGTTTTCGCGCCATTCCCGGCGCCGTGCCCGCGACGCTGGGCGACGCGCATCTCGAGCAATATCGCACCCAAATGGTGAACGCTCTGGCTCTGGGCGCGGATAGCGGCGCGCATATGGGCCCGACGGACGCCGTCGCGCCCCTCGCCGAAACGCCCGAGCGCCCGCATGTCGAGCTCGATGCCGCGCTGGGCGATGGCGACAGTTTCGCGCGCACATTGTCCCGCTCCGGCGTCAGCGATGTGGATGCACGCGCGGCCATGGCCCTGATTGGCGAGGCCATCCCGACCAGCGCCATCGCAGCCGGGACACGCGTGCGCATGGTGCTCGGCCGCCGCCCCAATCGCAATGTGCCGCGCCCGCTGGAGAAGCTGGCCGTGCGTGCCAAGCTGGAACTCGCGATCGAGCTTAATCGCGTCGACGGCGCGCTGGCCCTCACGCGTATCCCCATTGCCGTCGACGATACCCCGCTGCGCATTCGCGGGCGGATCGGCGGCGGGCTGTATCGCGCGGCGCGCTCGGCGGGGGCAGACCCCTCCACCATTCAGGCCTATCTCAAGGTGCTGGCGAGCCGGCTCGACATCGGCACCGGCATGGGCGCCGACGATGAATTCGACATGATCGTCGCGCATCGCCGCGCCGCCACGGGCGAGACGGAGACCGGCGGGCTGCTTTATGCGGGCCTCACGCGCGCACGCGGCAAGGATATCGACATGCTCAAATGGCAGCTCGATGGCCGCGAGCAATGGTTCGAAGCATCAGGCGTGGGCGAGAATAAAGGCAGCCTTGCCTCACCCGTCACCGGCGGCCGGATCAGCTCCAACTATGGCGCGCGCGTCCACCCGATCCTGGGCTATCTGCGCATGCACAGCGGCATGGACATTGCGGCACCCGCAGGCACGCCCATTCGCGCAGTCGCGGACGGCACGGTCAGCTTTTCCGGCTGGCATGGCGGCCATGGCAATTATGTGAAGCTCAATCATGCCGGCAATATCGCCACCGGTTATGGCCATATGAGCCGCATCGCGGCGCGCGTCGGCCAGAAGGTCACGCGCGGGCAGGTGATCGGCTATGTCGGCTCGACCGGCCTCTCGACCGGCCCGCATCTCCATTACGAACTGTTCAAAGGCGGCAAGGCGACCAACCCCAATTCCATCAAATTCACGCAGGTCGCGACGCTGAGCGGCAAATCCCTGAGCGCGTTCAAGGGACGGCTCGCGCAACTGAAGCGGCTCCCTGCCGGGCTGCGCGCGGACACGGTGCAGGTCGCGGCGAGTGCCCAGCCAGACGGCATGGCGAGCGGCGGCGGTATCCCGTCCGTGACCAGCGCTCACAAGGCGCGCTGAGGACAACAGGCGCTACCGTTAAAGCGTCCCGTCACCCGGCGGGATCAGGAGCTGACGCACTGAGCGATTCCGAAGCGTGAGAAGCTCGGATGATGACGGCGGGAGGGGGAGGCGAGGCCTGCCTTCAGCCTTAACCGCCCGGAAGCGAAATGGCTAATTTGGGGTGGGAAACCGACGCGCTAGTCGGAGGTGTATCGCTCATTCAAGTTTAAGACTGGCGCTCTTCCCGTTTAGGTTTTCGGTGCACCACATAGGTCCGCCATGATTGTCGAGCTTCTTGGAACGGCGATACTGCCGCTCAGTATGCTCAGTGCGTGTAACCTCCCCACCGGGAATGCCCCGCCACACGCTGGCGTAAGTACATCGGGCTTGGTCAGCCCACCAACCGAGCCTGCTACATTTAAGCCCTTTGATCTCCTGTGTTTCAGGAAGGGGCTCCATGTAGATGCACCGACCCGTCTCTAAGCAAACACAATCTGTCGCGAGAACGGGAGGTGGCCAATCAAGCGGTTTGCTGGCTGAGCAAGCACTTGTCGCAGCCAAAATCACTAATCGCCGCCACACATTGCTCATCCTGCAACCTACGAGAACAACCAGCGTAGCCGGTCAGCCGCCTCGCGACCAAGCCTCATATCGCGGTTATGAAGAACGTCCGCCATGGCGTCGTGTCCGGACAGTCCGCTTTTATGAGCCGCCGAACCTAGTCGCCCAGTTCCTTCGCCTCGATATATTTCATCTCGAGGAAGCGGTTATGCGCGGCCAGATTGTCGAGGTCGCCGCTGGCGAGTTGCTCGGTCATCGTCGCGATTTCCTGCTCGATCACGGAGAGTCCTTCGACCAATTGGGCATCAGGCACGCGGCCGTTGCGCGGCTGGCTGCGCAACGGCTCCGGGATCGACTGATAGCCGGTCACGAGCTGCGGCAAATGGTCCGAAAGGAGCCGGCGCACTTCCAGCGCGGCGGGCGCACCGGGATCGAGCTTGGCAAGCTGGGGCGCGAGCGTATCGAGCCGGTTGCCGATCGCCTCGATGATCGGCAGCGCCGCGCGCGGCATTAGCCGGCGCTGGCTGTCCAGCCAGATCTCGGTCTTGAGCGGCAGGGCCTTGAGGTCCGTCTCGGCCAGCTTGGCGGGCGCTACCGCTGTCTCCAGCGTCGGCATGAACGCCAGCCCCAGACACGCGACGAGCAGCGCCAGCACAATCAGCACGCCCGTCGCGCCAATGCCGTTCAGCACGAAGCCGACAACAGCCGCGCCGACGATCACGGCGACAGCCGCGATGATCATGCGCTTGAGGCGCGTCATCAGGTCTCTGGCCCGCAGCGCCCGACCGCGCGCGCCTTCGCCGCTGTAACGCGCGGCGACGCGGGACATGGTCTCGTTGGCCTTCAGGATGATCTCGTCGACTTCGCTGGCCATGCCTGCGCGCTTCCCCTTATTCGCCAATCTTACTCAATCGCGCTGAGCGGGGAGGACGCGCCCGCCGGTCCGCTGACGGAGGCTTGCGCCTGTGCCTGGCCCTGCGCCCGCGCGATATAGCCCTTGGACTTCTCGACCTCGCTGGAGAGCGTCGTGACCGTAGTCTTCATGTTCTCGAGCGCCTTGAGTTTGAACGTGTCGATATTGTCCATCGTGTCATAGATATTCTGGAAGGCGCGCTGCAGCGTCTCCAGCGGGATCGTGGCGCTCGCGGCCTGCTCGTGGATCGCCGCCGTCTGCGTCTTGAGCAGGTTTCCGGTCGAATCGATGATGTTCGCCGTCGTGGTGTTGAGCGCCGTGATCTGATCGAGCACCAGCTTCTGCCCGACCAGCGCCTGCGCGACCGTGACAGCCGTGCGCAGCGCCGAAACAGTGGTGGTCGAGGCGCGGTCCACGCCCTTGACCAGCTCGACATTGTTCTTCTTGACCAGATCGAGCGCGAGATAGCCCTGAACGGTCACGGCCATTTGCGTGAGCAGGTCCTGATTGCGCTGGCGGACATAGAAGAGCGCGCTCTCGCGGATCGCCTTGGCCTTGGCCGGGTCGGTCGCGTCCAGCTCCAGCGCCTTGTCTTCCAGCTTCTGGTCCATGGCCTTGGCGATGTGGATCATCTGCTCCAGCCGGCCCATCGTCGCCCACATGTTCTGGCGCTCGACGTCGATGGAGGCATTGTCCTTGATGAGCGAATCCTTGCCCGAGGCGAGGCTGCCCATGATCGAATTGATGTGCGTCTGGCTCGACTTGTAGCTGTCGAAATAATTGCGCAGCTTGTTGCCATAGGGGATGATGCCGAAGAGCTTCTTGGGCGCGAGCAGATTGCCCTTCTTGCCCGGATCGAGATCTTCCACCACGCGGCGCAGCTCAGCCAGGTCGGTGCCGACGCCGCCCTCCTGGTTCATCGCCTTGACCGGCCGGTCGAGGAAGCGGTTGGAATGACCGGCGGCCTCCGCGATTTCCTTGCGGCCCATATTGGTGATCTGGTCGACCTTCTGGCCGAATTCCGGCGAGGCAGAGTCCAGCGCGGCCAGCTCGTCGACAAACACGTCGACCCGCTCTTCCAGCTTGCTCTTCTTGCCCTCGTCGAGCGGCACGAGACCGGCGGCCTTCTCGGGCGCGACGACCGGCACCGGATCGGGCGGCGTCAGGTTCAGCTCGACTTCGGTCTTCGTCTCGGTAGGCGCGCTCGTGGCCATCATCGTCTCCTTGCCGGTGTTATATTAGATTAGAACACCAGTGGATCAAGTCGCTTCGATCATAGCGCCGTGGAGACGGGAAGGGGAAGGGGCCGGTATCGGGTTATCCGAACCGGCCCCTGTGGTCCTCGAAGATGGGCTTGAGGTGGGCCGCTCACCGCCGCTGCCGGTCCTGCGGCACCCAGACGGTTACTGCGAAGGTTACTGGGACGGCCCCAGCCCGAAGATCGAATTCGTGCTCATCGAGCCATCTCCGCCGCTGCCGAGATTGGCTTTGCCCGCAGTGCCGGCCAAGCCATCGATAAAGACCTTGGCGTTCTGTTCGTTTCTGCGGTCGAGTTCCGCCCATTGGTCGGCTGTGTAGCAGGTGCTTTTG
>Ga0247738_10000759_pt1 | contig 11729 bp, 7 predicted proteins | sample UWRJL013104B2_FD_180936 | JGI IMG/M metagenome (GOLD analysis project Ga0247738, IMG submission 180936) | Plant litter microbial communities from Arlington Agricultural Research Station in Wisconsin, United States - UWRJ-L013-104B-2 | ecosystem: Environmental > Terrestrial > Plant litter >...
GTTACAACCCTCTGTGTTTTGATATTCATGCTTCTCTGCGAAGCAATAGTAATATCCATTTGATCTAATCGAACAACAGCGTTGGCATTTTCTTTAAGACTATCAGAAATCGCTGTTACAGCATATTCGCTCTTTTGAGCCGACAGAATAAGGGTAAATAAGAAAAAAAATAATCCCGAAAAAGTAAATTTCATTAGTAAGTAATTTCGCCAAATATATATTATTTTTAGAAATTCTTAACATATGTTTAATAAAATTTTACTCTCGATTTTTGCTGTCAATTAAAATCGTTACAGGGCCGTCATTTAAGAGACTAACCTTCATATCTGCACCAAAAATTCCGGTTTGAACTTTTTTATTAAATTCCTTTTCTAAAGATTTCACAAAATTCTCATACATCGGAATCGCGAATTCGGGTTTTGAAGCTTTTATATAAGATGGGCGGTTTCCTTTTTTTGTAGAAGCATGAAGTGTAAACTGACTTACCACAATAATATCGCCATCAATATCCTGAACCGAGCAGTTCATAACATCATTCTCATCGCCAAAAATTCTCATTTTGATGATTTTACCAACAAGCCAATCAATATCTTCCTGAGTGTCCAGATCTTCAATTCCTACTAAAACCAATAATCCTTTTTGAATATCGGCAACAATTTTAGAATCTACAGTTACAGATGCTTGTGAAACTCTTTGAAGAACAATTCTCATATTTTATCTAATAACGTGGTTTTTTGCCACAGATTACACGGATTAAAAAGATTAAATTTCTAGCGTTAGATACACTGCTGTGCATCTCTACATTCAAAATTTGTCGATAATTTTTTTATTGGAATTTGGAATTTTCGTTTTGGAATTTAAAAAGTTTACTTCCTTAACTCATCACTCGCTTTTCGATCTTCATCATACGAATCTGTACGATAATTTTCGTCGTCGCCTTCTAAGATCTTTAGATAACTATTGTAACGTGACCAGGCGATCTCGTCTCTTTCTAAAGCGGCTTTAATAGCACAATGAGGTTCTTCTTTATGTAGACAATTGTTAAACTTACATTGATCTTTTAGTTTGAAGAACTCCGGAAAATAACCGCTGATTTCTTCTTTTTCCATATCAACAATTCCAAAACCTTTGATTCCTGGCGTATCGATAATTTTTGCATCAAAAGATAAATCATACATTTCGGCAAAAGTTGTCGTATGCTGACCTTGTTTACTGGCTTCAGAAATGGTTTTGGTTTTAAGATGTAAAGAAGGTTCCATTGCATTAACCAAAGTCGATTTACCTACACCTGAATGTCCGGAGAACATACTTACTTTACCAATCATCATTTCTTTCAATTCATCAACACCTTTCATTTCTGTAGATGAAACACGAAGGCATTTATAACCAATTTGCTGATAAACGTATTGCATATACAATTGATCTTCGAGCGTTGGCTCATCAAAAGTATCTATTTTATTAAAAACCAGAATTGTTTCGATATTATAGGCTTCGGCAGTAACCAAAAAACGGTCTATAAAGTTGAAAGTTGTTGGCGGATTATTAATCGTGATCAATAAAAATACACGATCAATATTCGACGCGATAATATGCATTTGATGCGATAAATTAACCGATTTACGAACGATGTAATTCTTTCTTTCTTGAATATTAAAAATCGTTCCGGTTAAGGCATCAGAGGTTTCTTCGAGTTCATAATCGACAATATCACCTACAGCAATAGGATTGGTACTTTTGATACCTTTCATCCTAAACTTCCCTTTCATACGGCATTCTATAAAATCGCCTTGTTCCGATTTTACTGTGTACCAACTTCCTGTAGATTTATATACGAGTCCTGTCATTCTTTAATTTTAGATTACTGATTTTAGCTTTTAGATTACTCTTCGAACTAAAAAACAAAAGGCAAAATTACGTTTTTAGAATTGAACAACGCAATTTCGCCTTTTAAAATTAAAGACTTACTCAGAATTTGGTACGTTTACCAAACAATTTCGGCTAAAATCTCATTCTCTTTGATTTTTCCTAACTGAATTGTTTTTAACATTTTTGTCGTTTTTCCGGCTTTGGTCGTATATATTTCAACCATAACCGTTGCCGGACCACTTTCTGTTAATTCTCTTTCGCCAAAATAATTGGTTTTTATTTGATATTTCCCTTTTATAGCATTTCTAATTAAATATTGTTCCGGGCCGTAACCTTCTGTAAAGTCTTTAGAGAATCTTGCTCCCGCTTCTGTTTTGGTATGACTGTAATAACATTCCTCTCCATTTGGTTCAATAACATGCAAATCAAGATCGACATCGATCTGGTTCCAGTTCATAATTATTCTGATATCAACTGGCATTTTCTTCAAATATTTTTTATCAAGTTTACCTGTTTTCAAACCTTTATGTTCGATTGTCAAACGATTAACATCCATTAGAATAATATCTTCCACACCTTCATATTGACCACTCATTTCTCCGTAATAATTTACTTCCAATGCTTTAATCAATTCATCAAAAGCTTCCTGATATTTTCCTGCATCTTCAAGAGCCAAAGCATAATCTCTTAAACTTTGTGGTTCATGCGCTCTCCATTTTGCAATTTGTCTTGCAGTAAATAAGGCATCATCAAAATCTTTCCACTGACGTAATGTATATGTAAGGGTTTTATAAAGCTGATGATTCTCTAAACCTAAATCGGCAATATTACTGATTACCTGCAAAGCTTTTTTGACATCGTCCTGATTGTAGAAAAAGTGTGCTGCATCAAAATAAAAACTCGGGTTTCTTTCCTGCGCTTTTCTTAATTCAAAATACAATTCGTACTGTTTATCTTTTGGTGCGGCTGCTAAAGCTTTAAGATATAATCGATCCGGATTCCAGGTTTTAGGATCGTTATTAATCACATTAGATTCTCCCTTTTTTGTAACAACATTTACAACTCCGTTTGATGCCCTACTTCCATAAAGTGCAATTGTCAAAGCGTCTTTAAGAACATCTACCGAAGCGATATCATCCTGATCCAAATCAGACAATTCACCTTCATAAGGTTTTCCATCCACAATTATTAAAGGTTTTTTTGAGATCGGCATTGAAACCTTCTCATCAAATATAACTTTATCACTACCAGAAGATGAAGTAGCAATTTGAACACCCGCAACTTTACCGGCTAGTGCCTGAGCTACATTGTTATTTTTTGAAATGTTTTCAGACGAAATTGTTTGCACAGAATAGGAAACGTCAGCTTTTTTAACCGTTCCATAACCTACAACAGTAACTTCTTTCAACTCAGATTCTGCTTTATTAGAAGACTCTACAGCTACCGGAGCTTCTTCAACTACATTCATTACAGGCCCTGAACCAACTGGCTCATCAACTGTCATTACAGCATCCGCATCGCCTTTAATACTTCTGTATGATGTTACAACAACTGATTCTAATTGTAATGAATTCTCTCGTAATACTACTGTAAACTTATTATTCACGCCTGTATTCAACTGATAAGGGTCAAAACCAATATAACTAAAGTTAAGAGTGCTATTCTCGGCGGCTCTAATTACAAATTTACCATCAAAATCAGTAGCAACTCCTTCTCTTTCTCCTCTTAATGTTACCGTTACACCCGGTAAAGGTATTCCTTGCTGATCCAAAACAGTCCCTTCAACTTTACCTGTCGCAACATTTGTGCTTCTGGTTGAAACTGCAGTTGCACTTCTGCCCGAATTTCTGCTTACTGTATTTGTACTATTAACTAATCTTCTGGTTTTTTGAACTTTTGGTTTCGGCAAAGGTTTTGGAGTTGAATATTTAATATCTTTTTGCCACCAATTATCTAAACCTTCAAAATAAGTTTCGATACTTTCCCAATTATTTTTTTGCTGCGCCAGATTCGTATCCTGCTGTTGTTTTTTAATTCTGTCAAATTCAGCACGTAATTCGGCCGGCGGTATAATATCATACGAAATATAATCGCGAATATCTTCCAAAACAATCAACGAGGTATTTTTGGTTATAATACCATATTTCTTTCCTAAAAGTTCGATTTCATCCGCATTTTTAGCATATTGAAAATCAAGATTGGCTATTTTTTTCTGTGCCCAAAGTTTTTCAACATTCACATCATTTGTATTTTGAATAGCAGCATCCAGAGTTATTTTTCGTTCTAAAACTGCTTCATTATTATAACCAAATAATAAGGTAATTTGATTTTTTTGATTCAGAGAAATTCCCGAAAAACTAAAGCTTCCCGAAACCGAAGTTCCTTCCATCGGAAATAAATCTGTTACCGTATAATTCTCTTTTATACCTAAAAACTTCAAATTACTATTCGTCAGTTTATCTAATGCATTATCCTCATTCACCTGATTTAAATTGATAAAATTTCCACCCGTTTGCATCGCCGAATAATTCAGAAAAGAAAAATCTGCCGAAACCGAAGATGTAATGGTATAAATTGGCTTTTTAGTCTTTGGTAAAACATTTTCACTCAAAGATGAAAGTCCGTCAGAGAAAAACAAATATTCGTCGTTGTTCATGAAATTAAGTTGCGAAAAACGAGTTCCTCCGTCATATTTTGTATGCTCTAAAACTGCTTTTAATTCAGACCAGTTTCCGTTTGTAATGACATATTCTTTTTGTTTTTCGAAAGTATAATTCAAAAAGTATAAAGTGACTTTTGTATTTTGTATTTTTTGAAAATAGGCATTCAACAAACTCAGTTCTTTTTTTACATCTCTTGTTTTACAACTCAGTGAATTATCCCAAATTAAACCAATTGAAGCCGGAATTTTTTTAGCTATTTTATTTCCTTCGATAAAAGTATTTCCGTAAAAATAATGTTGTCCACCAACATTTTGCATGATGACACTCGGAGCATTTTCCTGAATCGGAATCTTAAAAAGTAGTTTTTCAGATGGTTGATAATTTTCTTTTTTGATAGAAGTTTGAAAAGATTGATTCCATTTCGAAAAAACAATTGCGTCTCCGGAATTCTCCGAAACAGTTGGCGAAGCCGAAGTTCCTAAAACCGAAACATTCATCTCAAAATTATCCAGCTTTTTAGGATAACGACTCACCAATTGATACGCCAGATTGTCTTTATCAAATGCCGAAAGTTCTTCTTCGTAACCAATAATCACAGTGCGTTCTCCGTTTGGCATCAACGGATAAATTCTGGTTCTGAAATTATTCCCGTCTACTTTCTCCAATAATCCCGGATCAACACGTCGATGTTCGATGGCTTCAAAAACCTGTTTCCCTTTGTTTTTATTTACGGGAACGGCTTCACGCATTTTCCCGTTTATGTCAATGGCATATCTGGAAACCGAAACATTTTCCGGTAAAGGAAAAATAAGTTCCGCTTCCATCTGGCGGGTTCCCGAATTAAAGAAATGCATTTCGGCAGTGGTGTAAGCAATATTTCCCACCACTTTTACATTCACAATTAGTTTATTCATTCTAACCTTTTCAGCTTCATCTCCTTTTACTGTCAATTCGGGACTTTGTGCGAAAGATTTTGTTCCTAAAAACAATATCAAATAAAATAACATTTTCAAGTTTACTTGAAAAATTCCTGGCTGAGATAAACATAATTTTGATTTCATAACACGAGAGTTAAGGTTCTATAATTGTATAGAGAACATAAAATCTAAAAAGGTTGGAATGGATTATAAAAAAAATTAAACCATATAAGTTATATAAGAAAATATTAGCACAAGATCGAAATTAAAGCTGTGAAAAATATAGCGCACGGTTTCAACCGTGGGGCAAAGATTGTGAATATACATTGTGGTTCCCCAAAGATTGCGAACATTGATTGCGTCCCCACGGTTGAAACCGTGGGCTATGTTTATATATACAACGAAAAAAAAATCTCCAACACTTCTTTTACAAAGTGCCGGAGATTCTTAAAAAAAACAATCTATCTTTAAATAATGCTATAAGAAAAATTTAAAATAGTTTTACAAAAACTCAAATTAACTTATATCACTTATATGTTTTAGAAAAAATTATGCGTTGAATATTTTTTCCTGGTGACCAATACTTTCCTGGTGAATAGCTTTGAACATTCTTAAAACAAATTCTTCAGTAAGGCCTTTTTTCTCACCTTCAAGAATCATTTTTCCTAAGATTTCGTTCCAACGGTTGTTTTGAAGAATCGCTACGTTTGCATCTTTTTTCACCTGACCAATTTCGTCAGCTACTTTCATACGTTTTCCTAACAACTCTAATAAGTTAGCATCAAGAACGTCGATATTAGCTCTTAGTTTTGTCATTTTTTGAGTGTATTGATCTGTAGTATCATCCGTTTTTCTGATAGTCAAATCTTTAATGATTTGTTTCAAAGCATCTGGAGTTACTTGTTGCGCAGCATCAGACCAGGCGTTGTCCGGGTCATAGTGCGTTTCGATAATCATACCGTCGTAATTCAAATCTAAAGCCTCTTGAGTTACTTCAAAAATCATTTTACGATCTCCGGTAATGTGAGATGGATCGATGATTAATGGTAAATCAGGAAATTTATTTTGCAATTCGATAGCAATCTGCCATTCTGGAATGTTTCTGTATTTTGTTTTTTCGTAAGTCGAGAAACCTCTGTGAATAACTCCCAATTTCTCGATTCCAGCCATATGTAAACGCTCAACACCACCTAACCATAAAGCTAAATCTGGGTTTACAGGGTTTTTAACCAAAACGATTTTGTCAGTTCCTTTCAATGTATCAGCAATTTCCTGAACTGCGAAAGGGTTTGCAGTTGTACGGGCACCAACCCATAAAACGTCGATATCATGCTCTAAAGCCAGTTTACAGTGCGCTGCAGTTGCAACTTCAGTACCCATTAATAAACCAGTTTCAGCTTTTGCTTTTTGTAACCATTTTAAACCAATTTCTCCAACACCTTCAAATCCTCCCGGACGCGTTCTTGGTTTCCAGATTCCAGCTCTGAATACACTAACTTTTGAATCTTTCAATTCATGAGCAATTTTCAATACCTGATCTTCTGTTTCTGCACTACATGGTCCTGCTATCACAAGTGGGTGATTTAAATTGAAATCCTCTAACCACTTTCTCATTTCTTTCTTATTTTCCATCTTAATTCTATTTTACTTTTTAATTGTTAATCCGTTTAATATTTCTTTGATTTTATTCGTGCTTTCCATTTCTTCAAAAATGGCGTTGTAATTTTCATCTTTCAACAAATCCCTAAACCGACTCAGATTTGATATATATTCTTCTAATGTTTCAATAACGTGTTCTTTGTTTTGCTTAAAAATCGGTGTCCACATTGCGGGAGAACTTTTTGCTAAACGAACCGTACTTTCAAATCCACTTCCCGCCATATCAAAAATATCCTGTTCGTCCTTTTCCTTATTCATTACCGTTTTCCCGAGCATAAAAGAACTAATGTGCGACAAATGCGAAACGTAAGCGATGTGTTTGTCGTGCGAAGTCGGGTCCATGTATCGAATCCTCATTCCTATTTCGCTAAAAAGCTTTAATGCCTTTTCCTGCAATTTAAAAGTAGTTTTTTCCACCTCGCAAATAATGTTCGTTTTTCCTTTAAACAAACCTCTTATAGCTGCCGAAGGTCCTGAAAACTCCGTTCCTGCTATGGGATGCGTTGCGATAAAATTTCTTCTTTTTGGATGACTTGCAACTGCATCACAAATGGGTTTTTTAGTAGAACCAACTTCAAAAACAATCGTTTTATCTCCAACTAAATCCAGAACTTTAGGCAAAACCATCAGCGCCACATCTACAGGAACCGAAACGATTACAAAATCAGCATCGGCCAATTCTTCAAAGCTTCCTGCCTGATCAATAACGCCTAAATCAATTGCTTCCTGCAAGTGTTTCTCGTTATTATCTATTCCAAAAATAGTGGCATCAGGATGTTGGTCTTTGATGTCCAGCACCATCGAACCTCCTATTAACCCTATTCCTATTACGTATACTTTCATAATTCTTTTTATTTGAAGCTACTTCCTGCTATCCGCTTCAATCTTTTCCGCCGAACCCCGGCGCAAAAGGATTTCCACTTCTATCAGGGCTAGGGCTTCTCGTTTTCCCAGACCTTTTGATTTTTAATTTAACCTTTCTGTCACCCTGAGCGAAGTCGAAGGGCGCTCCAATTGGAACGTGGGCTTCGACTTCGCTCAGCCTGACAAACTATGCCAAAAAATCTAAAATCTTGATTCTTTACTCTTTGCTCTTGCTTCTAAAATCTATCAATTGCTTCTTGTACTTTTTCTTCTTTCACACACAACGAAAACCTAATATATCCTTCACCATTACTCCCAAAGATTGTTCCCGGTGTGATAAAAATATGTTTCTCGTATAATATTTCGTCAATGAACTTTTCTGCTGATTCGATTCCTTCCGGAAGTTTTGCCCAAACAAAAAGCCCGACTCCTTCTTTATAAACTTCGCAGCCTAATTTTTCTGCTAGCTTTTCTGTTAATTCTCTACGGCGTCTGTAAATTTTGTTTTGATCTTCAAACCATGATTTATCACAGTTTAAAGCGGCAATTGCACCTTTTTGGATTCCGTAGAACATTCCGCTGTCCATGTTACTTTTTACTTTTAGGACTGCATCGATAATTTCAGGATTTCCTAAAACCATTCCCACTCTCCAGCCTGCCATGTTGAACGTTTTACTTAATGAATTCAATTCCAGAGCTACATCTTTAGCACCTTCAATCTGCAATAAACTCATCGGATTATCATTCAAAACAAAACTATACGGATTATCGTTGACCAATAATATGTTGTGTTTTTTAGCAAAGGCAACCAATTTTTCAAATAACGCTAAACTTCCTCTCGCTCCTGTTGGCATGTGAGGATATCCCAACCACATAATTTTTACTTTCGAAAGATCTAATTTTTCTAAAGCTTCAAAATCCGGTTCCCATGCATTTGCTTCTTTCAGATCATAATAAACAGGAACTGCACCTACCAAATTAGTTACCGACGTATAAGTCGGATAACCCGGATTTGGAATTAAAACGTGATCGCCTTCATTTAAAAACGCTAACGAAATGTGCATAATTCCTTCTTTTGAACCCATTAAAGGTAAAATCTCATTATTAGGGTTCAACTCAACACCAAATTGATTCTGATAAAAATCTGCCATCCCTTTTCTCAATTCCGGTAATCCCTGATAGCTTTGATAACCATGCCCATTTTCATCCAGAATTGCCGCAGCGACTGCTTCAATTACTGCTTTCGACGGACTCAAATCAGGGCTTCCAATTCCCATATTGATGATAGATTTTCCTTCAGACTGCAGCTGACGAACTTCTCTCAATTTTGATGAGAAGTAGTATTCTTCAACTGTATCTAATCTTTTTGCTGTTGTAATCATGATTTATATATATTCTCTTTTAGAGTTTCTCTTTTTATATAATCCTAAGCAAAGCGAAGGATCAGATTTGGAATTTGGAATTTAAAAAAATTGGAATTTCCTTTTTTTACGGCTTAGTATTCTTATATTCTCCCAAAACCTTTAAATATTCTGCCATTATATTTAATAACGATTTGGCTTTTGCAAAATCTTCGTATTTCTCGAATGTTACATCTACGAAAAATGAATATTTCCAGGGAGTTTCAATTTTTGGAAGCGATTGAATTTTCGTTAAATTCAATTTGCAATCACTCATTACATTCAAAACCGCTGCTAAACTTCCTCTTTTGTGATCTAATTCAAATTTGATTGACGCTCTGTTGATTTCGTTTTCCGGCAAAAATGAATTCTGCTTTTTGATAATCACAAAACGAGTCATGTTGTTTTTGATCGTTTGAATTTCTGGCGCGATGATTTCCAAATCATACATTTCCGAAGCTACTTTACTTCCTATTGCAGCAATTCCGGTTAATTGTTTTTCCTGAATTCTTCTTGCCGTTTCTGCTGTATCTTTATCCTCAACCAATTTGATGTTTGGATATTGTTTCAAAAAATCCATGCATTGTAATAATGCCATTGGGTGCGAATGAACTTCTTTTATATCTTCAATTTTTTGACCTTTTAAAGTCATTAAATTTTGGTGAATGCTTAAATAATGCTCTCCAATGATGTGTAAATTATTCTTGTCAATCAAAGCATAATTCGGAATAATTGGCCCGGCGATCGAATTTTCTATCGCCATTACTGCCTGATCCGATTTTCCTGAAAGCAGGCTATCAACCAATTCTTCAAAAGACAAACACTCATCAATAGCCACATTTTCAGAGAAATACTCTTTTACAACCTGATGATGAAAAGAACCTTTAATACCTTGTATTGCAATTTTAGTTGTCATATATTCAAAAAAAAAATCCTGATTTTCATCAGGATTGTATATTAGTTTTATTTGTCTTTTAAATTTTCTCAAATAACCATAGCACAATCCTTACTTCTACTAAAGAAGAAATAAAAAGAGTTGCTAAAATAAAAACGGTTATTAGACATTTTGTTTGTGTTTTTCAATAAATTCTCTGCGAATGTATAAATTAATTTCAGTGCACCAAAAAAAATATTGCATTTTATGAAACAAAAAAGGATTTCTTAACAAATTTAGCAGGTTTTGTATGATAATATAAAAATACGAGCTTAAAATGAGATATTTACAATGGGTTTTTCTACGATGCTAAGATTCTGAGTTGCTAAGGTTCTAAGATTTTTTGCCACGAATTCACGAATTAGCACAAATCATTCTGGCTTTGAATATCAATTTCTCAAACTAAAAGGAATATTTTTACTCCATCTTGTCTTTTCGAGGAACGAGAAATCTCCGCAAGAAGCTCGACAAAGATTGACGATTATGCGAATGGAGTTACTTGTGGAGATTTCTCGTTCCTCGAAATGACAATATTATGGACAGAAAATAAAACTTAAGAAAACAACCCAGAAACCGGAGTATTCCTAATTCCAATCTTAGAATAATCAAAATTCATTTTCTCTTTTAATAAAGAAGCATAAACACTTCTAAAATCAATTTCATATTTTAAATCGCCATTATCTAAATTTGCTAAATCAGGATTATTACCTAAAATTGTTCCTTTATTATTTCCTCCAATGATAAACATCGGCGCGGCAGTTCCGTGATCTGTTCCGTTTCCGTTGTCTTTTACACGTCTTCCGAATTCTGAGAATACAACAATCGTAACATTTTGAAGTAATTGTGCTTGTTTCAAATCCTGATAAAAACTAAATAACGCATCATTCAAATCCGTTAATTTTTTCTCGTGAATGGCGAGTTGATTATCATGCGTATCGAATCCTCCGAGTGAAGTGTAATATACTTTTGAGTTCAGGTTTCCTTTGATTAATCGTCCAATCCATTCCAGATTTTTAGACAAATCGGTTTTGGGATAACTGATTTCTGATTTGGATTTCGCTAAAGCTTTCTGAATTTCATCTGAACCTTCGGTAACTGAATTGGCTATTTTTCGAACAAAATCTAATTGCGGATTATCTGATAAAGTTACATTTTCTTCTTTATCTGATTTTACTTTGAATCGGTTTGGATCTTTTACCGTTATTGAATTAGGTTCTAATCCTTTTAATGCGAGATTATCGATCGAATCCAGATTGATTCCAGCTGTTGCCTGATGTCCGTTACATTGCAAATCGAGATAACGCCCCAACCATCCTTCGTTGATATATTTATTCGAATCAGCTGCGGTTTGCCAAATTTCCTGACTACGAAAATGAGATCGAATAGGTTCCGGATATCCAACATTCTGAATCACGGTTAAATCTCC
>Ga0247738_10000760_pt1 | contig 11729 bp, 16 predicted proteins | sample UWRJL013104B2_FD_180936 | JGI IMG/M metagenome (GOLD analysis project Ga0247738, IMG submission 180936) | Plant litter microbial communities from Arlington Agricultural Research Station in Wisconsin, United States - UWRJ-L013-104B-2 | ecosystem: Environmental > Terrestrial > Plant litter >...
GCCGATGACCGTCTTCGCCAGCAGCGACAGAATCGCGGTGCTGTAACCGAGGCCGGCACCGATATCGAGCACGGAATCTTCCTCCCGCACTTCCGCCAATTGCAGCAGACGACCGAGGGCTGCCGGCGCGCCCATCTGACGAGGGTTGGGGGCGTCCTCAAGAGGCTGGAAGCCATCAATATAGGCGACGGCGCGGCGCGAGGCAGGAACAAACTCCTCCCGCGGCACGCTCATGAACGCCGAAAGGACGCGACCATCCAGAACGCCATTGGTTCGCAACTGGCTTTCGACCATGGCCATGCGCGCGATTTCGAAGTCGGACAAGAAGACCACTCCACTCTCACTCATATGTTGGACGTGAATATCCCCGGCAATGACGGCACGCAAGTCATCACAGCGGCCGATCCCCTTCCCCGCCAGGCAGCACCCCCCCAACAAGCTCCCCACAGCGCCCCGCGCTGACCGCAGACAGAGAGCCAGCAAGCGCTCGCCCATCCAAGAAGATGAACGATAGGAGCGCGTTAGCACCGCCCGAAGGTACGAGCCAATCGTAATGCAGAATCTGAAGGGAGAGAATGGAGGCCACGTCCGGACCTCTGCAATCGTTCAATGTCAATGCGGTAACGCTTGTGTGGGACTTTTTGAAGGGTCTTGTTTTCCGGGTGCCCTGGAATTCGAGTGTCCCACTTTCGTCGGCCTGGGAGTGTGTCAGGCCAGCAGTTGCCGATCTGGAAATCGCACCGTTCGCTTGTCAGTTGCCGCTAGCGACACGCAGTCGAATGTGTGGGAGAGTGAGGTCGCAGCGCGAGACGAAGGAACTAGGGATGCCTGAAGACGACTTCGCCATTCAGTCCATGCCATCTCAGCAGCCTGAGAAGGATTGGCTGACGTCCGCGCTAGAAGACGCTGCCACGGCCGCCCGAAGGGGCGATGACAGCCACCTCAGTGAACTGCTTCCAATCTTCAACATGAACTCTAAGGACGCCAGCGCATTCGTTCGAACGTGCGATCGCGCAATGAAGTCTCACGCCAGTGACTTCGCAGAGGGCCGCGATAAGGAAGCGGCGCTCTCTGCTTTTGAAGCGGCTATGGCTACCCTGCTGGAGATCCGTCCCGCCTACCCAGCCGAGCACGCCAACATCGACGAAGTGCTACGCCGACATGGATATTCGAAGCTAGAGACCTGATTGCAGCCGCCTCGTCGTAAGAAAGCAAAACTGGGCGGCTTTTAGTCAATCACTTCCATGGCACTTGGGCAGGTTTGGACGCTGGTGCCTGCCCTTGCTCGCCACGCCCCTTCCCCACGCAGACCGGGTCGTGGCCGTCCCAGCCGCAATAGTTCATCCGTCCGTCAGCGCGAGCGCGTCCGAAGACAGCGTTTGGCGCTCCACACTCCTCGCAGAAGTAGATCGGAAACTTGTGCTCGGCGGTCGGCACTGGCGAGATGTCGCCTTTTTCGGATTGGTATTTGGTCGTCATGGTCCTGGCTGGAATCGGTTCGGATGTGTGGCATCATCCTTACATGACCAAGATCTACCAGTGGACCACCGACGACGACGAACTGGCTGACAATGCCATCATCGTGTCGATCGGCGGCACCGACTCCAACATGGTGGTGAACTACGGCCTGAGCTATTTCCCACCAGGCGCGCAGATCGTGTGGTTGGGAATGTTCACGCGTGTGGGTTTCTTCGAAGCTGGCTGGGAGGATTGTTTCGACACCATCCCGGATGCTCTTGCCCGAGCAGAGGTGCTCAAGGAGCAGATGGGCGCGGACCGCGTTGTGATATCCATTCAGGAATATGGCATGTGGCGCGACGAATGGGGCGAGCTTGCCGAGAAGGAAGGGCTAGGCTGATGTGCGGACGTTTCACGAATGAGATGACGTGGTCGGAGCTGCATGCGCTTTACAAGCTCTCCGATGAGATGTTCCCGACCAAGTCAAATATGCAGCCGCGGTTCAACATCGCGCCCACTCAAGAAGTCGATTTCGTGCACCTCGACAAAGCCGGAAATATGGAGCTGGACCGCGGCCGTTGGTGGCTTGTGCCGTTCTTCGCCAAGGAACTGCCCAAAGCGGCGATGTTCAACGCCCGCATAGAGACGATCGACACCAGCGGTGCGTTTCGCGAAGGCTTCAAGTCGCGGCGCTGTCTCATCCCTGCCGATGGCTATTTCGAATGGACCAAGGCTGAGGACGGCGGCAAAGACCCTTGGCTCCTACAGATGCCCGACGGCGCACCATTCAGCTTCGCCGGCATATGGGCGTACAATGACAATCTCGGCGTCACCAGCTGCACCATCATCACCGCGCCGGCCGTGCCCGAGATCGAGCACATCCACACCCGAATGCCGGTAATTCTCGAGGAGCACACCTATGATCGTTGGCTCTCAGGCGAGGATCAGGGCAGCGATGCCAAGGCTCTGCTGCTCGGCGCGCAGATCGACAGCCAGCTTGAATTTCACAGGGTCGGCCGAGAGGTCAATAACAGCCGCTACGAAGGCACTGACACCAAGAAGCCACTGCTGAACTCGCTATAGATATCCGTGTAGGCCGCTCTTCCGACATCTGCTCCAGATTGCAGCCCGGACTCGACTCCGCTATCGACGCGAATACAATTCACCCGTCTCCAGGCTCAAGGAGGTGCCTGGTTATGGAAGCGCTCGGCTCAGAAGAGGCATGCGCTTTCACACATCTGGAGTCAGCGTCATGCGCCAAGAGCCCACCGTTGAGCTGAACTGCATCTGCCCCCACTGCGGAACGGCCAACACTGTCGTGCAAAGCGGATTGCCCCCTGGAACCAAGGTCTCTTGTTCTCACTGCGCCAAAGAACTAGGCACTATTGAAGATCTGATCGAAAAACGCATATCTCAGTCTGATCCCGAAGGCGAAGGCCACACCTGACCCGCATTCCCTAGTGTGATGCATCTGACTAACGAGCTCTAGTAGAACTCCCATTTCCATAGCTGTCTCGTGCCAGCCGGACGCCGCAGCCGCAGCTTGCCCCGGTCCAGATCTGTCGGAAAATGATGCCGCACTGAAACTGGGCCGCCGCATCCACCACAGGGATCTGGCGGCTCATAGGCGCGCATCTCTGGTCCCCAGATGCTCACCACGTCTGATGCCAGAAAAGCGGTTTCGCGTCGGCAGTACGCACAGCGGTAGATCAGCACCCATCCCTCTTCGGCAAGGTGCTTGAGCCGGACAGCCTCGAGCCGGCGTCGGCTGGGCGTCATACTCATTTGGCAAGCGGGCGCTTCGTCGAAAGGGCGCGCTTGATCTCAGCGGCGCTGTAACCCGTGAGGACCCTGATGTCATTGGCATCGAGCCCCGTCTCTGCCAAGCGTCGAATGTTCGCCGCAGGCGACGGTTTGATGGCGATGTTCATCTCGATTCTCCGATACTCAAAACCAGAACGAAATAAGAACATCGAGCATCGAAGAGTCAATGTGTCAGTGGATCACGTATCAGGAGAGGCGCTGTTCCCCCTGGGGTCGAATGCCGCTATGCAGAGGTGAAGTCTTAAGGAAAGGACCGCCGCGTGTTCCGTCGAATGCTCGCTGCCGCTACGATCGCCGTCCTGTTCATTTCCCCTGCCCTCGCGGGAAATCCCACGATGAGGATCTGCGCGCCCAAGCAGCGGAACACGCCAACAAAGACCTGCATCGTCGACGGCGACACGATCTGGTTGAACGGCCAGAACCTGCGGATGAAAGACTACGATACTCCGGAACCAAGCACGGCGATCTGCGGAGGCGCCGGAGAGGTCGCACTGGCGAAGAGGGCGACTTCCCGGCTGCAAGACCTGCTCAATTCCAGTCCGTGGACGGTAGAGACTTTTGGCGCCGACCGCCACGGCCGGACACTGGCGACCATCCGAATACAAGGCGTCGACGTGGGCGACATACTGATTTCAGAGCAACTAGCTCGACGTTGGCCTGATGGTCACGAGTGGTGGTGCAACTAAGTCCAGAGATTACCGCTTTTCCTTCAGCTGCCTTGCTACCTCTTCGGCGATCTCGCGGTCCCGCTGCTCTTCGGCCAGGTGCTTCTCATAAGTCTGGACCAAGTGATGGATGCCCTTGGACGTCTCCTCGAGCGCGATATTGGTTCGCACCATCTGCTGCATGACGAGCCCAACACTCTCGACCAGCTCCTTGACCGGGCCCATGTCGGCAAGCTGGCCAGAGGCATAGAACTCCTGCACCTTCGGCGCCGGTGGCCCCTCCTTCTTCCCGAAGACCTTGGACCATGCGGCCAGAACGGCTATGGCAATGGCGAAAGCGGCTCCGCCCAGCCATTGAAAGTCAACGGGTATGCTGTCCATTGGTCCCTGCCCGTCCTACGTCTCTCCAGGCGTGGAACACACACCATATGCTCAGAGCCAGAGGCAGCGGATAGATGCCGCTCCCCGATGTTTGGGCAGTCACCACAGAGGTGTAAACCAAGAACCAGATCATGGCAGCAGCGCCGGCCATGCAGCCCCGCACCACCGGCGAGTAGCGCGAGTACCACGTGTTGCCAAAAGTGCCGTTGATGGTCAGGGCCAGAATCCACAGCCCACCAACGGCGAGGCATATGGCGCCCCAAGTCTCTTCCGAGGCGATGCGCAACATGCCTTCCCAGGCGGCCGGATTAGCCCACGCTCGGCTATCCCCGGCAAGATTGAAGCCCCAGAATGTTAAAGTGGTCGCCATCACCCACTCAACGAAGCGCGCTTCAAAGTGAGACCGGACACCGGTGACAATCTTTATGAACATACTGGCACGATTGTATGTTGCGATACTACTTTTGAGCAAAGCAACATCTCCCAAATAAACATTTGCTACTTCCGATTCACTTTAAATGCGCTAGTATTCTACTTGGCGAAGGGGCGAAGAATTAATTCAGCACCAAAGCTGGCTCGGTCTCTCCCCCCCCGGCGCGACCGGGCCTCTTGCTGCTATCTTTGTGTAAGTCGCTCCCAGAGCGTGCGGGGCTTAGGTGCAGCGGCAGCAACTGCATCAGCCTGGCGGGCAGCCGAAGACCCCTTCAGCAGTTCGGCTTTCTTGCCATCGGTCGTCACGACTTGCGGAACCACCGTGGCCCGGTAAGACTGCCACTGCGTCCAGAGATACCAGAGGATGCCGAAGGCCGCCGAGATGGTCAGGCCCCCACCCTGCCCCGTGAAAATGGCTTGCACGTCCTGCTGCATGGAGGGCGGCATAGCGAGGTAGATCGGGATAAGGGCGAAGGCCAACCCGGCAAGCTCTTGGGCGCGGCGCACAAGCCAGCCCATGACGACGTTCTGAGCGATAGCGGCTGCAATGCTGGTGATCATGGTGTCGGCCTCCTAGAACCTGACAAAGAAAAAGGCCGCTGCAAGAGCGGCCAGGATGACGATTGCGACGATGACGGTGGCGGGCTTGATGCCGGCGGGCTTGGCGGGCTCAGGGAGGCCGCTTGTGGGGATGGGTGAGGGCTTCGGTGCCGGAGCGACAGAAGCGCCGCCAGCCGGTGCCGCTGCGGCCATGGCGATCGATTGCTTGCGCACCTCGGCAACGCGCCGTGACCAGCCCTTGCCAAATGTCGGCCAGGTCGACAGCCGCTCAAGGAAGGCCAGGCGCTGAGAGCAGAGTTCGTTAACCAGCTGCGCGGCGCCGAACTTGGCACAGTAGGCATTGACCGCCTTGATGGTGAGCGGTCCGATCTTGCCATCTGGGGCAGTACCAACGATGTTCTGGAGATAGATCGCCGCGCGCGCTGGACCGCTGTTGACGGCGAAGTCGAACACGGCCAGGTCGACGCCGGCGGGCAGATCGTCGCCGCGCAACTTGTTCCAGTAGCCGTCGCGGTAGATGAGCAGCAGCTCATCACTGCTGATATTGCGGAGCTGCTGTTTGGTGGCGCCCGGCCGATACTGGCGATAGGTGGCCAGCGTGACGCCCTTCATGGTGGCGCCGCCTGGGTCTTTCGGATGGTCAGCCCATCCGCCCTCATGGACGAGCACCGCCGACAACGCGCCAGCAAAGTTAATCTTGGCCATGACGGCCTCCTATCGATGTTGCAAGTGGGTGCGGGCAATTAAGCGATCATTTACTGTCCGCTGGCAGTGTTGATCGGCGCGCCAAGTACTGAGTTCGCGCATCCGTCCTTTTGAAGCCTGTCCTGTTGCCACGCGGGGCAGGCTTCTCGTTTGGTGCCAAGAATTTCTGTCAAATTGTCAGACCGGCGTTCTCCGCCGCGAAACTAGTGCGGTGCAGAACGCTCGTGGGGACAGTGGAGAGTGACAAATGAAGCCAACCACCCCGCCTCACCTCCTCTATGTGCAAGCGAGAGACCATCTCGAACGGGCAATGGCGGTTCTGTCTCGCGAGCCTGGCGCTGCACCGTTGATCCATCTGCTTGACGAAGCGGTCGATATCACTATCGAGCTGGCGCACTTGCCGCCGGCATGCGAAACGCCGCTGCGTCCTTTGCTCATCGATGCCGGGGTGTCACAGTCCCGGCCATGCCTGCCTCCTGTGATGTGAAATATTGTGAACGGCGAAAACTGCTAGGCGGCCTATACTGCAGTTGCGAGCTTGCCCCGGCCCGCTTAGCAGTCCTGGCACTTGGTGCGCCGGGGCTGCTTTTCTTTTTCAAAGTCCGTGGGTAAGGTCAGGGCATCACGTCAGCGCTTGGGGCTTAAGCCGCGACGTGAAGACCCCGCCATGGGCGGCACTGGCGGGGTCTACTTCGCACGTTGGGAGGCGAGCGGGATGGACCGGTTTCTCTACGGCTTGATTGCGTTTTGTTTCCTCATCGGCCTTGTTGCCCTAGCCGGCTTGATCACTTCCTTGGCTTTAATTACCCCAGTGTGACAGGATCATAGCCACCTTGGCAGGCATCCGCCCCCGGTGCCTTCAGGTGAGAGCCTCGGCCGTTCGCCCGGTCAGGGCTTTTTATTGCAGGTTGCGCTTCGGCCCGAACCAGTAGAGCGCGATCCCTGCCGTCGAGACCACGAACAGCGCCGGCAGGGCAAACCACCAGAGCCCCGCCTCCCAGACGCAATGGGCGAAGGCGACATTGGCCTGGTCGAACACGCCCATGTCAAAGCTGTCGAATAGCGCCAAATCATGAGCATCGCAGCAATGGCGGATCGAAATGCCGGCGATCTGGTCGGGAATGCCGGTGCAGCCGTCCATTGGGTCGAGCATCGCTAGAGCGCCCAGGCGACCGTGAACGGCTGGGCGGGCAGTCCCGGGCTGTCGATTTTCGTCCAGTCAGCGTCGTTCTCACTGACCGAGATGTTGCCGTCCGCCCAGTGCACCACCCATCGACCATCGGCCTTGTAGGCTGCGCGGGGCCGGGTCGCAGCGCCCTTATAGGGATTGTCGGAAGGCGCCGACCAGGCGGCCCCATCTGTCGCCGTCAGCCATGTCTCAGAACCGCCCGCAAAGAACCGCCCGGGCACGCCGGCCAGGAGGTCCACATAAGCACCGCCTGGTAGGCTCCGCGCTGTGAAATTGGCGAGGCCATTGGCCGTAGCCAGCCGCGCGCCGCCAGCAATAACAAACAGCGTTCCAATGCATAGAGCGGTGAGGACTGCCGCTGTGCCGAACGTCGAGGTTCGGGCAGTCCACGCGCCCTTGGGATCGGCCGCAGAGAGCGCGATGCCATTGGCTCCCACAGCAAAGAAGCCAGCCTCTCCCCCCGCCAGTGCATTGGCCGCACCGGTGAAACCGATATTGGGATACGCCGCGAAAGCCGCGCCATCATCGCTGACAGCGATTTCGCCGGTGCTGGAGAGCGCCACGATCTGACTGCCCTTGGCCGCAATACCGACAATGCCCCGATAGCCACCCGTCCCTTTCGGTCCTTCAAGCCCGGTAGTGACCATCTCCCACACCGGGTTGGCGCTGGTCGCCGCGACAAACAACACCGCTCTGGCATTGCTGCCATCATCGGTCAGGCGGCCGCCGAGATAGATCTTCCCGTCATGTTTCAAGGAGCAAATTGGCTGGAATGCGCCGGGCTTGTCCGTACCTGCGATCACATAGGCCGCGGCATCGCCCCGCAACCTGGCCCGCTGAAATTGGAGCCCTGTCCTTGCACCAAACAGGTAGGGGTCTCGATAGTAGACCCCGCCAATGTTCTGAAAAGCACTGGAAAGGGCGAAGTGCTTCACGCTGGCTGGCAGCAGCCCAGTCCGGCCGAATTGCGGAGCGGGCGCGGTAAGGCCGGGGATCATGCGAAGCCCTCCGAGCCGGTGACGAGGATCGAGGTCTCACTTTCGATATAGTAGGAGAAGACCGTCTTGCCCCCGGGAACTGGATCGAGCACGAGCGCGCCGCCCAACACCTTCCAAATGCTCACCTTGCCCAGCGAACGGCCGCCAGTTGCGTCTTGGGTGACGATGATCAGCCCGGACTTGCCCGGCACCAGATTGGTTGGGGCTGCGAGGGTACGATTACCGCCGATCGTTAGCCCGAAGTTGATGGCAGTAGCGAAGTCGATCGCCACGCTTGCCGCATCAGTCAGCGCGACGGGCGCGGCAGCGGCATAAGCGCGGCGGATCGAAAGGTAATGCGCCGAAGTGCCAGCGCGAATATTGGCGATCGCGGCCTCTGTGCCAGAACCGGCAGCAGCCGACGCCGCGTCCGTCGCCACCTGCTCGGCAAGACCCACCAGGAACTCCCCCACCCCCTTCACATAGCCGGACAATGCGAGGACCGCATTGAGCAGCGGGAAGAACCGCGTGCGGTGCCCGCCATTGATCATGTCGTCAGAGCTGGTGCCGGAAATCTGGGCAGCGTCATCGGTTGGATATGCGGGAAGCGCCATCAGCGCAGCTCCTTTACTTCGAAGGCCATGGAATTGGTTTGCCAGGCCACCTGCTCCAGCGGGTTGAGCTGGCGCAGACGGCCAATGAAGCACGTCACCGCACCGAACTCGGCGTCTGTCGGATCGAGAATGATGAGCACCTCGCGCCAGGTGCCGGCGCGCCGGGTCAGCTCCAGCGCCTGGGTAAAGGCCTCGTAGTGGCTGAGATGGGCGAGCTGGAAGCGGGCCACGCGGAGCGGCTCGCGCGGGTCAAAATATTCTGCCCCCGACAGCGCGGTCTGCACCGTCGTCGCGTCCTCATAGCCGAGCGATCCGCCATAGCTGTAGTTGATGTGCGGATTGACGAACACGTCGCCAATGAAGACGCGACCGATATCGATGAAGCCCGCAGGGTTGGCTGGGTCAATGATGTCGACGCGCCAATAGCGGGCCTGCACCGCGTCGGACAGCACGCGCTGGGAGATCGGTGTCTGGCCCTGGGCGTCCTCCTGGCTATAGGAGCCGAGCCAGTAATTGTCGTTTTCCCACTCCAGCTGGTCGATGTTCCAATCGGCGCTGGCCGAGGGCCAAGCATCGCGGGTCTCGTCATATTTGACTACGGAGAAGTCCGCAGCGTCGGAGGCGCGGATGCGGATGCGACCGCCGGTCGTGATGTTGTGCGCGATGATGGCAATGGCGCGGATGGTGCGCTGCCGATCGAAGGTGATGACGAACCAGGTCGAGAGTGCCGCGAGGTCAATGGTCCGCGCCACCCGGGCAAAGGCGCGGTCCTGTATATTGGGCAGCGGCAGGCTCTCCACCCAGGCACCGCCAGACAACTCGGCGCCGTCGATCCGGTTGGGATGGCAGATAATGACGTTGTAGGCCGGGATCATTTTACCCCCAGAGGTCCAAAGTGGTGTTGCCGCTGGCAAAGTTTTCGACGATGCCGATGACGACGAAATCCTTGCCGGCGCTGAGGCCGAAGCGGCCGAGCTGCAGGCGCACGACATTGCCGAGCTCGACCCGATCCACGTAAAAGCTCGGTACCTTCACCTGAAAGCGCTCCCGCGGCACCGCATGCAGGGCCAGCAGCCGTTCTGCTTCCGCCTGCGCATCCGCCTCACCGGTGAGATAGGTCTCGAAGGTCAGATCGCTGGCCAGCCTATGCACGGCCTTGACGGAAGCGGCCTCGGCGACAGCGCTACGCCATTCACTGGTGGCGAAGGCCTTGAACGCTTCCGCGGTCGCGACATCGAGATTGTCCCGCGCCATCGGGTACCAGTTGCGGGCGTATTGCACGGTGACGCGCCATGCTGGCACGCCCCTGCCCTCGTCGCCCGTGGCCAGTAGATTGATGCTGCCCTCGAGGATCTCTGCAGTGGTCAGGATCACGGTCGGATAGCCAGAGGGCTCGCCGAACCGCATCATCCGAAAGACACCGAGCCGATCCGGCACGATGCTGGCGCCGATCGAACCCAGGACCCGCTGCACGGCCAGGAGCGTTGTCTGGTCTTCGGGCGGCATCCAATAGCCAATCGGCGCCGGGTTCAGTGCATCGAGGGCGGCGATATCCTCTGCCTTAAAGTGCTGTCCCTCGATAAAGCCCTTTCGCAATAGCATGCGTCGCGCGATCTGCCCCGCCGTGCGGTCTGTTGCAGACGCTTTTTCTACTGGCCGCGCAGTCAATTGCCCCACGGGCTTGCTGCCGGTGCGGATCAGCCCGAGCGCCTCGGCTGTGGCATAGCGCCCACTCGAGATGCTGGCGCCGCGAAGGGCCGCGATGGTCGGATAGTCCGTGCCCGTCGCTGTCAGCAGAACGCCCCGGTCGCGCACTTCCTCGACGGCGTCGAAACCGTCAGCCCCGAGCCCAAAGATATTGTCGAACGGATTGGCCTCCACGGCCGGCACCATCAGCGGCGCGCCATAGGCCAATTCTTTGCCCTTGCCCTTCAGATCGTCCGGCGTGCCCTCGGCTTCATTCATGCCGCCAGAAATCGTGGTGCCGGCATAGAGCACGTCCTGATGCTCGACATCGAGCTCGGCCAGCCGGTCGCGGATGCGCACCGTCACCTTATCCCAGCCCATTTCGAGCTGCTCGACCGTGCCAGCAAAGATGGTCACGGCATCGGCATATCTGGGCCGCAGACGCGGGATGGTCTTGATCCGCAGCGCATAGCCGTCAAAGGCATAGCGAGCGCGCAAATCGTCGAGCGCGCCATCATTGCCGACGATCTCGATATAGCCGGCGCCGACGCTGATCTGGCCATAGGTCGTGCCATTGGCGAAGAGCGATCGGGAATAGTCTCCCGGCACCTTGGCCCGCTCGAGATAATGCACATTCGGCACCGGGTCGGTCGGCAGCGTGGTGAAGCCGATCGAGGCGAAGTGCAGCGTGGTCAGCGCCTCAGCCTGCTTGTCCCAGCATTCGAGCTCGATGAGATGGCCAAGCCCGCCCTCGATATCGCGCGGGATGACGATGATCTGGCCTTCGGACGTGGCCAGGATCGATGCGCTGTCCTTTCCGGTTTCGACACCAGCCAGCGTCAGCCAGGGCTTGGGGACGGTTTCGAGTGATACCGCGGCCGCGTCCTGCCCCGCCTCGAGGGCGCCGAGGGCAAGGGCGATCCGAGGGCGGGCCACGACTGCTGCCGTATCGGCGCCGCCCTCCTGCGCCACCAGAGCGAGACGGACGCGGACGCGCACGAGGGCAGATGCCGTGTCGGCACCGCTCTCCATGCCGTCGAGCTGCAGCCATGCTTTGGGAACCGTCGCAATGTCGATTGCCGCGCTGTCGCTGCCGTGTTCCTGCGCAGCAATGGTGACATAGACGCCGCTGCCGGCGCCCTGAAAGACGCCACGCTGAAAGACGCCTGGCTGAAAGACCATTCGCTAATTCCCAGGCATGAAAAAACCGCCCGAAGGCGGCTCAGAATGGATGGAG
>Ga0247738_10000762_pt1 | contig 11725 bp, 8 predicted proteins | sample UWRJL013104B2_FD_180936 | JGI IMG/M metagenome (GOLD analysis project Ga0247738, IMG submission 180936) | Plant litter microbial communities from Arlington Agricultural Research Station in Wisconsin, United States - UWRJ-L013-104B-2 | ecosystem: Environmental > Terrestrial > Plant litter >...
TCGGCACCCGCGTCGTCGAGATGCTGTCGACGGGCGAGTTCCAGCGCCGCGCCGCGGCGCTCGGCGAGCACCTCGAGGCGAAGCTGCGCGAACTGATCGGCCACGGCGTCACCGCGGTGCGCGTCGTCGGGCTGTGGGCCGGGGTCGACATCGACCCGGCGCAGGGCACGGGACGCCAGGTCGCCGAGAAGCTCCTCGGACGCGGCGTGCTCGTCAAAGACACACACGGCCAGACGATCCGCATCGCGCCGCCGCTCGTGATCCGCGGCACCGAGCTGGACTGGGCCGTCGAGCAGCTCAAGCTCGTCCTCGCCGACTGACGGATGCCGGCACCGCGTGGTGCTCCGTGAGGGCATTGAACTTCCGGTTCACACAGCGGCTGAGCCGCACGCCTCGTTCGGTGGGCGGAAGTCGACGCATCCCGACCGGAAGCGGCAGTTCGCGTCCAATGAACGGCGCGGGCGCGCGGTCGGTGGGCGGAAACCGACGCTTCCCGACGCGGAAACGGCAGTTCGCGTCCACTGAACGGCGCAAGCTCCGACCCACCGGAGCCGGTAGGCACGCCGGTCTCTACGCGAAGACCGTGATGAATCGCTCGTGCCACCCCGTCGCGCCGTCGGGATCGGTGCGCGAGAGCTCCTCGGTCTGAAGCTCGCCGGTGGCGCTGGTCGCGCGGCAGCGGATCAGGTGGTCGCCGACGGTCGCCGTCCACGGCATACTCCACTGCACCCACGTGTCGCCCGAGATCGCCGTCGCGAGGGTCGCCGGCTGCCACGCGCCCTCGTCGATCTGCACCTCCACGCCCGAGATGCCGACGTGCTGCTGCCAGGCGACGCCGGCGATGACCGACTCGCCCGCCTTCATCCCCTGCTGTTTCTTGGGCACGTCGATGCGCGACTGCAGCTTGATCGGCCCGCGCTCGGACCAGCCGCGGGTGGTCCAGTAGGCGGTGGCTTTGTCGAAGCGGGTCACTTCGAGTTCGGTGACCCACTTGGTCGCCGACACGTAGCCGTAGAGGCCGGGGACGACCATCCGCACCGGGAACCCGTGCTCTGCCGGAAGCGGTTCGCCGTTCATGCCGACGGCGAGGATCGCGTTGCGATCGTCGGTGAGCACCTCGAGCGGCGAGCTCGCCGTGAAGCCGTCGATGGATTTCGACAGCACCATGTCGGCATCGGCGGTGGGAGCGGCTCGGGCGAGCAATTCGCGGATCGGGTAGCCGAGCCACAGGGCGTTGCCGATCAGCTCGCCTCCCACGTTGTTCGACACGCACGCGAGGGTGGTGACGCTCTCTTCGAGCGGCAGCGCGAGCAGCTCGTCCCAGGTGATCGTCACCTCGTTCGCGACCATCCCGTGGATGCGCAGGCTCCAGTCAGCCGGGTTGACCTGAGGCACGATGAGTGCGGTGTCGATCCGGTAGAACTGGTCGTTCGGTGTGATCACGGGCGCGAGTCCCGTGATGCCCAGTTCGGCCGTCGCCGGAATCGGAGCGGCTGCGGACGCCGGCGCCGGGAGTGCGAGGGCGTCGCGCACCACGGTCACCGCCTGAACTCCGGCGCGCGCGAGTGTCGAGCCGATCGTGGCGAGCACGCCCACCGCGGCGGTTCCGGCCGTCCAGAGCAGGAACGTGCGGCGCTCGAGGGCCGGCTCGGGTCGCGCGACCACGACGGGGGCGGCATCCGCTTCCACGGGCGACGCCGAGACGGGCGGGCGCGCGCGACCGGGCACGCGGGCGATGAGAAGACTGAGGGCGACAGCCGCGGTGATGCCCGCGACCAGGGAGGGAACCCAGTCGAGCTGGCCGGGGTTCGCCCGTGTCATCGCGGCGAGCACGCCGACCCCGCCGAACGCGACCATGATGGCCAGGCCGAACGGCGGCCACTTGAGCTCGACGAGCCCGGCTACGGCGGCGACCCCCACGAGCACGATGCCGATGCCGATGAGCAGGGCGATCTTGTCGTTCGTGCCGAACAGCGCGATCGCGGTCTCTTTCGCCCACCCGGGAGCGAGATCGATCAGGGCCGAGCCGATCGCCGCGATCGGGCTCGCCCCCGGCGCCAGGAGTGCCGCCGTCAGCTCGCCCAGACCGGCGCCGAGCAGGGCTGCGGCAACGCCGGCCCCCGCCGCCGCGAACCGCGTTCCCCGCATCTCGCCCGTCACGGGATGAGCCTACGTCCGCCGCATCGGGCGCGGGCGCGAGTCGCGGCGGAATCACGCGACTCTCTCAGACCGGCGCACAGGCCTGCGCCCCGAAACATGCGGGCAACAGCCCCCGACTAGAGTCGTCGCATGGGTGATCTCTTCGACGGCTACGGCTCCACGTTGGCGCCTCGCAAGACGGCGTCCGGCATCCCCGCGTTCGACGAGATGTTCGGAGTTCCGTCGCATCCCGGCGATCCGGCGGAGTCGCGAGAGGCCTACCGCGAGCTCTATCAGGCTCTCGCGCAGATGACCCAGGAGGAGCTGCGCGGTCGCACGGAGTCGCTGGCCAGCTCGTATCTCGCGCAGGGTGTCACGTTCGATTTCGCGGGTGAGGAACGACCCTTCCCGTTGGATGCCGTGCCCCGGGTGATCACGTTCGACGAGTGGTCTCGCGTCGAGTCCGGCGTCAAGCAGCGGGTGCGGGCGCTCGAGGCCTTCCTCGATGACGCGTACGGTCGCCAGCACTGCGTGCGCGACGGAGTTCTGCCCGCGGGCCTCATCGCCTCATCGCAGTACTTCTACCGCCAGGCGGCCGGCATCCACAGCGCGAACGGCGTCCGCATCCAGGTATCGGGGATCGACCTGATCCGCGACGAGAACGGCGAGATGCGCGTGCTCGAAGACAACGTGCGGGTGCCTTCGGGCGTCAGCTACGTCATCTCGAACCGCCGGGTGATGGCCCAGACCCTTCCCGAGCTCTTCGTCTCGATGCGAGTGCGCCCGGTCGGCGACTACCCCAACAAGCTCCTGGCCGCGCTGCGGGCGTCGGCTCCGGCCGGCATCGACGACCCGAACGTGGTCGTGCTCACACCCGGCGTGTACAACTCGGCGTACTTCGAGCACACCCTGCTGGCCCGGCTGATGGGCGTGGAGCTCGTCGAAGGCCGCGACCTGCTGTGTGTGGGCGGCAAGGTGTTCATGCGCACGACGCGCGGACCCCAGCGCGTCGACGTGATCTACCGCCGCGTCGACGACGAGTTCCTGGATCCGCTGCAGTTCCGCGCAGACTCGATGCTCGGGGCGCCGGGGCTCATGCTCGCGGCACGCCTGGGCAACGTGACGATTGCGAACGCGGTCGGCAACGGCGTCGCCGACGACAAGCTGCTCTACACGTACGTGCCCGACCTGATCCGCTATTACCTCGCCGAAGAGCCGATCCTCAAGAACGTCGACACGTGGCGGCTCGAAGACCCGGGTGCGCTCGAAGAGGTGCTCGACCGGCTCCCCGAGCTCGTGGTCAAGCCGGTGGACGGCTCCGGCGGCAAGGGGCTCGTCGTGGGTCCGGATGCGTCGCCCGCCGAGCTCGAGCAGCTGCGCCAGCGGCTGCTCGCCGACCCGCGCGGATGGATCGCGCAGCCGGTCGTCATGCTCTCGACGATCCCGACCCTCGTCGAGGACGGGATGCGGCCGCGTCACGCCGACCTGCGCCCGTTCGCGGTCAACGACGGCGAGGATGTCTGGGTGCTGCCCGGCGGCCTCACCCGCGTCGCCCTCCCCGAGGGCCAGCTCGTCGTGAACTCCAGCCAGGGCGGCGGCTCGAAGGACACCTGGATCGTCGGCGGCTCGGCCCCCTCGCACGTCGAGTACGGCCAGGGCAGCGGGCTCGCGGGCCTGGTCGCCGACCAGGCCGCGACGATCACCGCCGCGATCCCGATCATCTACGACGGTCAGCCCGCGCCGACCCACTCGCCGCAGGATCGTCCGCGCAATCGGCACGAGCAGCAGGAGCAGCAACAGCAGCAGAGTGAGATCGGCGGCATGCAGAGCCAGACCCTGGGCGGCATGACCCAATCGCAGTTCATGGCGCCCGGACCGAACGAGGACGGTGCGACATGCTGAGCCGCATCGCCGAGAGCCTGTTCTGGATCGGGCGCTACATCGAGCGCGCCGACGGAACCGCCCGCATCCTCGACGTGCACCTCCAGCTGCTGCTGGAGGACCCCTGGATCGACGAGGACACCGCGTGCCGATCGCTGCTGCTGGTGATGGGCTCCCTCCCGCCGGCACCGGGCGAGATCGTCCGCCGCGAAGACGTGCTCTCCAAGCTCGCTGTCGACCGGACCAATCCGGCATCCATCGCCTACGCGCTCACCGCCGCGCGCGAGAACGCGCGGCGGGCGCGCGAGATCGTCTCGACGGAATTGTGGGAGACCCTCAACACCACGAGCGCCCGGATGCCGCGCCGCCTGCAGACCGACAAGGTGCACGGCTTCTTCCAGTGGGTGCGTGAGCGCTCCGCGCTCGCCGTCGGCATCGTCGACTCGTCGACGAGCAGGGACGAGGCCTGGCAGTTCTTCACGCTCGGGCGCAGCATCGAGCGCGCCGACATGACCGCGCGGCTGCTCGCGACCCGATCGCTGACCGAGGCGTCCGGACCGTCGTGGACGACGATCCTGCGTTCGTGCGGCGCATACGAGGCCTACCTCCGGACCTATCGCGGCATGCCGAGCGCGAAGAACGCGGCCGAGTTCCTGCTGCTGGACCGCCTGTTCCCACGCTCGATCATCTACTCGATCTCACGCGCGGAGGACTGCATGAGCGCGATCGACCCGCGCGCCGACCGCGTCGGCCACTCCAACACGGTGCTGCGTGCCCTCGGCCAGATCCGCAACGACCTCGAGTACCGGCCGGTCAGCGAGATCCTCGGCGAGCTGCCCCAGCACATGGAGCGCGTGCAGAAAGTGACGCGCGAGGCATCCGAGGCGATCAAGGCCCGCTTCTTCCCGACGCAGGCTGAGCCGAGCTGGATCGGAGAGGTCTCGTGAAGCGACTGCGCATCGAGCACACCACCGGCTTCTCGTACCAGGGCGACGTCTCGGCGTCGTACAACGAGGCGCGGATGCTGCCGAACTCGACGGACACTCAGTTCGTCCTGAGCTCCTCGCTCGACATCGATCCGTCGGCGTCGGTCAACCAGTACGTCGACTACTTCGGCACCCGGGTCGCGGCGTTCGATGTGCTCTCGCCGCACGCGGCGCTCACCATCTCGGCCCGGTCGCTCGTCGAGGTGCGTCCGCGCCCGATGGCGCACACCGACATCACCTGGGATCAGCTGCGTGCAGAGAACGCTCGCTCGATCGATACGGTCGAACAGCTCGGTCAGAGCGGCCGCACCCGCCCGCACCCCGAGGTCGCCGAGATCGCGCGGTCGATCGCCGGGCAGCATGATCAGCCGGGCGTCGCCGCGCACGAGATCTCGATGGCGATCGGCAACGCCGTCGAGTACATGCACGGCATCACCGGGGTGCACTCGACGGCCGCCGAGGCCTGGGACGCGCGCAAGGGCGTCTGCCAGGACATCGCGCACATCACCCTCGGCGCGCTGCGGGAGGTCGGCATCCCGGCGCGCTACGTCTCGGGCTATCTGCATCCGCGACCGGATGCCGATGTCGGAGTGGCGGTCACGGGCGAGTCCCACGCCTGGGTGGAGTGGTTCGCGGGTGACTGGCAGGGCTTCGATCCCACGAACAACATCGACATCGGCGACCGGCACGTGCTCGTCGGCCGCGGCCGCGACTACAACGACGTGCCTCCGCTTCGCGGGGTGTACGCCGGGCCGTTCAAGTCGCAACTCCACGTGAAGGTGACGATCACACGCGAAGCGTGAGAAAGTCGGCGGTTCCCGAGTAAGCGCGCAGCGCCGTATCGAAGGACGATCACACGCGAAGCGTGAGGGTGCGAAGAGTCAGGGTCGCGGCGGCCGGCACACCAGGATGGTGCCCGATCCCGTGGCCTTGATCGCTCCCTCGGCGTGCGGGACGGCGATCGTGCCGCCCCGTCGCGCTCGCCGAGAACTGCCCGCGGCGGTCGAGAGCTTGAGCTCGCCGTCCTCGACGACGATGATCGCGAAACCGGGATCGACGACGACGCGCCCGTCCACGACGTGCCGTTCGAGCCGGAAGTACTGCTCCGAGTCGGCGGGCAGGATGCTGTCGCCCTCGGCTGCCGGGAGAATCCAGCGATCCACGTCCTGAGGCGAGCGGACCTGCGTGGTCACGGCCTGAAGGGCGAGGTCGAAGCCCAGCCCCAGGTGCCCGTCCTGCGCACCGTCGAGTGCGAAGCCGTGCCACTCGAGAAGGATCGACAGATCCTCGGGCTGCTGCAGTTCGAGCAGGAACACCCTCGCGCCCACGGCGTGCAGCTCGCCGGGCGGGACGTACACGACATCACCTGATTCGACCTCGCGCTCGTGCAGCAGGCCGAGCAGAGCCGTCGTGTCCTGCCAGTCGACGAGGTTCGCCAGCCTGTGCCGATCCACGTCCTGACGCAGGCCCAGGTGCACGATGCCGCCGTCGAGGATGTACCAGGCCTCGGCCTTGCCGAATGGCCGGTGCAGATGGGCGGCGCTGAACGCGTCGTCGGGGTGTGCGTGCACCGGCAGCCGCTGCCCGGCATCGAGCAGCTTGACCAGGAGCATGGTCGAGACGCCGAACGCGACGACGTGCTCTCGGCCCAGCCAGGTCAGGGGGTCGGCGGCGATCGCATCGGCGAGCAGTCGCCCGTCGCGCAGACGGCTGAGCCCGAGACGCTTCTCACCGGCGAGGGTCGTCGTCGACCCCACCCAGTCCTCCGGCCGGAAATCCGGGCCCTTGGCCGTGCCGCGGAAGTGGTCGATCTTCGCGCCGCCGCGGTAGAAGCGCTCCGGTGGCTGATTCGCGTCCAGTCGCTCCAGCCCCATGGGCACACGATACCGGCGAGCAGCGACCTAGATGAGCTGATCGAGTTCGCGCGCAACGCGGCGCGCCAGCTGGGTGTCGACCGCGGACGGCCGCCAGCGCGATTCCAGCCCGAGGCCGACTCCGCCGCGTTCATTCACCACGGCCTTCGCCGACGAGGGATAGGTCGGCGACATCGACTGCTCGACATCCGTCAGTGCGCGCTGGAGTGACAGTGCCACGGGCGTGACGCCGTCGGTGAGCACCGTGCGGGTGAGTGCGGCGACCGCGTCGGGCGCGACGTTGACGACCCAGCCCGAAAGCCCCGACACTCCGACCGCAAGCGATTCGGCATAGTTCTCGATGCCCGCGTTGAAGACGCGCAAGCCGTGCGGCGCGCCGACGCGCACGCGCTCGCGCATCACGTCGACGTCATGGCTCGTCTCCTTCAGGAACACGAACCGGCCGGTGCGCGCGAGCCGGTCCAGCCCCTCGAGACTGACCAGGCGGTGATGAGGCAACGGACACTCGTAGAGCCCCAGGTCGATCGCGGGGTTGGCGGCGATGACGGCCCCGGCCACCTCGTGGAGCGTCTGCTCGTCGTCTTTCTCCGAAAGGATGGCCGAGACCACGAGCACCACGATGTCGGCGCCGGCGGCGGCGAGTGCTGCCACCTCGGCCGCCAGCGAGGCGGTCGTGCCCTCGCCGAGGGCGGCCGCAGCCACCGGCACCCGCCCGGCGGCGCTCGCGACGACCGTGCGGGTGACCTCGACGCGCTCGACGCTCGACAGCTCATACATCTCGCCCGACAGTGCGACGGCGAACAGCCCGGACGCGCCGCGCTCGATCAGCCAGTCGGTGTACCGCGCGAGCGCGGCGTGGTCGACGGCGCCTCCCGTGGTGAAGGGTGTCAGTACGACAGGCAAGGCGCCGGTGAGCGGGGTCATCGAAGGACTCCTCTTCGTTCGGGTGTCGTCAGAGAGCGGCGATGACCGCGTTGTCGAGCTCGTCGACGTCGACACCGGGCCGTTGAGCCTGATTCGTGAGGAGCACCCACGCGACTCCGGCGCTCGGGTGCACCGAGAACTCCGTGCCCGACCAGCCGCCGTGCCCAAACGTGTCACGGTCGATGAGGCCGGGCGCGCGCGTGCGCAGGTTCCACGTGAAGCCCCAGTCCTGACCGCGTTCGGCGGGGTAGGGCTCGAGGCGCGGGATGTCGCCGGTGAGGGGGCGGAGCATCATCGCCAGGGTCGCGGGCGACAGGATCGCACCGTCATTGCGCAGCAGGGTTGAGCCCAGCGCGAGCAGATCCCCCGCCCGGCCGATCACTCCGGCACCGGGGTGGCGGAGTCGCAGGAACTTCTCCTCGTCGAGGCCCGCGGCAGCGGCATCCGGAATCTCGTGCGGGTCGGAGGCCTCGTCCAGCGTGAAGCCGTCCGCACCGATCGCGCCCGCCCATTCGCTGAGGCCCCGCTCCCAGGTCTCGCCGGTGGCGTGCTCGATCATCGCCGCGATGCCTTCGAAGGCCACCGACGAGTAGCGCGACACGCTCCCCGCGGCGAAGTCGCGGCCGCCGGCCAAGAGCGCGGTGCGCAGACCCTGCGGCGCATCCAGCGGCGGCTCGACGATCCCCGAGGTGTGGCTCGCCAGGTGCCGTAGGCGCACGATGTCGTCCCGGTCCGCGCCGAAGCCCGGCAGCGCGGCCGAGAGCGGAGTGTCGGGGGTCAGCATCCCGCGTTCGATCGCGCGCGCCGCGACGATGCCGACCAGGGGCTTCGTGATCGAGAAGAGTCGGTAGTGGTCCTCGACGCGGGCGGTTCGCGTGCCGGTCTTCCCGAACGCGTCGAGCGCCACGGTGCCGTCGGCGGTCGCGATGCCCAGCACCGCGGTCGGCAGCCGGCCGGACTCGATCTGGCGGCGCGCCCAGTCGAACGCGGCGGCGTAGGCGGTCATGCGCGCGGCTCGAAGCGCCTCGGAGCGTGGGTGCGCGCGACGAGGTCGCGGAGGGCCTCGAGCGACCCGGTCACCGCGCCGAGCGCGCGAGCCTGGATCAGCACGTTGCCGAGCGCCGTCGCCTCGACGGGGCCGGCCAGCACGGGCAGCCCTGCACGGTCGGCGGTGCGCTGGCAGAGCAGCTCGTTGAGCGATCCGCCGCCGACGATGTGGATCGTGCGCACATCGACGCCGCCGATGCGGCCGGCCTCGTGCGCGGCGTCCGCGAAGGCCTGGGCGAGCGATTCCACGATGCTGCGCGCATACTCGGCGCGCGTGCGCGGCGGTGCGAGGCCGTACTCGATGCACCACGCGTCGATGCGACTCGGCATGTCGCCGGGAGGAAGGAAGCGCGGGTCGTTCACGTCGAAGACCGGAACCTGGCCGGTGACCTCCTCGGCGGAGTCGAGCAGTGTCGGAAGGTCGATCGGGTGCCCGGCGCGCTCCCACGCGCGCACCGCTTCGCTGAGCACCCAGAGCCCCATGATGTTGCTCAAGAGGCGGGTGCGCCCACCCACACCGCCTTCATTGGTGAAGTTCGCGGCGAGCGCCTCGGTGGTGAGGACCGGCCGCTCGACCTCCACGCCGACCAGCCCCCAGGTGCCGCACGAGATGTAGGCGGCGGCATCCGGCCGCATCGGTACGGCGAGCACGGCCGAAGCCGTGTCGTGCGAGCCGACCGCGGTGACCGCGACGTCGGGGCTCGCGCCGATCGAGGCGGCGACCTCGGGCCGCAGGGCGCCGAGCCGCTCGCCGGGAGCGATGAGCGGGGGCAGGATGCCGCGCGGCAGGCCCAGCGCGGCGATGAGCTCTTCGTCCCAGCCTCCGCCCGGACGCAGCAGGCCGGTCGTCGACGCATTCGTCTGCTCGGCGCGGGCCTCGCCCGTGAGCCAGAAGCCGAACAGGTCGGGGATGAGCAGGGCGCTGTCGGCGAAGGCGAGGAGATCCGCCGGTTCGGCGGCGAGCTGGTACAGCGTGTTGAACGGGAGGAACTGCAGCCCGTTGCGTGCGTAGAGCTCGGCGTGCGGCATCCGCTCGTGGACTGCCGCGACGCCGCGCTCGGTGCGGCCATCGCGGTAGTGGTACGGGTTGCCGAGCAGCCGGCCGTCGCGGAGGAGGCCGTAGTCGACCGCCCAGGAGTCCACGCCGATGCTGCGGATCGCGGGCTCGGCGCGCAGCGCTTCGCGCAGGCCGTTCACGGCCGCGCCGTACAGCCCGAGGATGTTCCAGTGCAGTCCGTCGGAGGTCTGCACCGGGTCGTTCGGGAAGCGCGCGACCGCCGTCGTCTCGAGCGTGTCCGGGCCGACGTGGCCGACCATGACCCGTCCGCTCGTCGCGCCGAGGTCGACCGCCGCGACCGCCGTGCTCGCGCTCACCGTGCGTCCCGTCTGCGCGAAATCACACGCTGTTCACGAGTTCGCATCGTGCTCGCGCTCACAGCGTGCGACCTCGCGAACAGGAGGTGATCTCGCGCATCGGGCGCTGCGCGCAGGGTCATCGCAGGAACGCGGCGGCGACGCCGGAGTCGACCGGAATGTGCAGGCCGGTGGTGCGGGTCAGCTCGGGGCCGGTGAGCACGTACACGGCGTCGGCGACGTTCTCGGGCACGACCTCGCGCTTGAGGATCGTGCGCTGGGCGTAGTACTTGCCGAGGTCCTTCTCGTCCACGCCGTAGGTCGCGGCGCGGTTCGCGCCCCAGCCCGCGGCGAAGATGCCCGATCCGCGCACGACGCCGTCGGGGTTGATCCCGTTGACGCGCACGCCGAACTCGCCGAGCTCGACCGCGAGCAGTCGCACCTGGTGCGCCTGGTCGGCCTTCGTGGCGGAGTACGCGATGTTGTTCGGGCCGGCGAAGACCGAGTTCTTCGAGGAGATGTAGATGACGTCGCCGCCCATGCCCTGCTCGATGAGCGCCTTCGCGGCCGCCTTCGAGACGAGGAACGAGCCCTTCGCCATGACGTCGTGCTGCAGGTCCCAGTCCTTCTCGGTGGTCTCCAGCAGTGGCTTCGAGAGCGACAGCCCGGCGTTGTTCACGACCAGGTCGATGCCGCCGAACGCGAGCACGGTCGCATCGATCGCGGCCTGCACGCCCTCGGCGTCGGCGACGTTCGCGGCGACGCCGATCGCGACATCCGTCCCGCCGAGCTCGGCTGCGGCGGCCTGCGCCTTCTCCAGATCGAGGTCGGCGACCACGACGCACGCGCCCTCGGCGGCCAGGCGCGTCGCGATGGCCTTGCCGATGCCGGATGCCGCTCCCGTGACGAACGCGATGCGGCCCTGGTGGGTCTTGGGCTTCGGCATCCGCTGCAGCTTGGCCTCTTCGAGCGCCCAGTACTCGATGCGGAACTTCTCGGCATCCGAGATCGGGGTGTAGGTCGACAGCGCCTCGGCGCCGCGCATCACGTTGATCGCGTTGAGGTAGAACTCGCCGGCGACGCGGGCGGTCTGCTTGTTCGCACCGAAGCTGAACATGCCGACGCCGGGCACGAGCACGATGAGCGGGTCCGCGCCGCGGATCGCGGGGCTCTCCGGGGTCGCGTGCTTCTCGTAGTACGCGGTGTAGTCGGCCCGGTAGGCCTCGTGCAGGTCCTTCAGTCGCGCGAGCTGCTTCTCGACCGGTGCGTCCGACGGCAGGTCGAGCAGCATCGGCTTGACCTTCGTCCGCAGGAAGTGATCGGGGCAGCTCGTGCCGAGCGCGGCGAGCTTCGGAGCGTTCGCCGACGCGAGGAACTCGAGCACGCGGGGGTCATCGGTGAAGTGGCCGACCATGGGCTTGTCGTGCGACGCGATGCCGCGGATCGTGGGCGCGAGGGCGGCGGCCTTCGTCCGGCGCTCGTCTGCGTCGAGCGCGGCGAACTTCTTGCGCTCCTTGCCGA